>OLQY01000085.1_pt1 | contig 115026 bp, 133 predicted proteins | sample 1672851 | NCBI WGS metagenome assembly OLQY01 (sample SAMEA3136730, study PRJEB25190) | human gut metagenome
TTTAGTTAGAAGAAAACCAGTCGTATCATTCATCTATAGACTTGATTAACCACCCATATTATATACCTTTAACTGTGGAGTAGCAATACTGCACTTTTTCGCTTCCACAAAACTATGGTTATCAAATTCAATAATTATCTTTTGTGTATCTACTAACTTTTTTGCCAACTTTAACTTAATGACATTGCCTGTCGAGATCCTTTCTATCGAGCATCCCTTGATTTTAAAAAAGGTATGCTGGAGGAAATCGAACGGCGCTATAAAAAATATACAAAACTAAGACGTAAGATTTATGGAGGTACACAATCATGGGAAAAGTAATCGCAGTCTTAAATCAAAAAGGAGGATGCGGGAAAACGACAACGACCGATAATGTATCGGATATCCTTTCCAGAAAAGGATACAGCGTGCTGGACATCGAACTGGACCCACAGGGAAATCTTGGGCTTATTCATCACTGCAAGGATGCAGAACATAATTTCTACAGACTGATAAAAGGAGGTCAGTTTGCACCTATTAAAATACGAGAGAATCATTTCATGATTCCTGCAGGTTCCGATTCTGCCGCAATAGCAACCGATTTTGCAACATGCATAGGTAAAGAAATAATGTTATCGGATATCCTGGAATCCTATCGGGATATGTATGATTTTATCTTTCTTGACTGTCCCCCTACTCTGTCGCTGCTGACTGATCTGGCAATGGCCGCAGCTGATAAGATCCTGGTTCCGGTATCCATCGATCTGTATTCGATCGACGGACTGACAAAGCTTGATGAAAGAATGCGTCTGATAAAACGCTTCTATAACCATGATCTGGATTATCTAGGGATCCTGGTAACAAATGCCAAGACAAATGCAAAATGCACTGAACAGATCAAAGAGATGGCAGCAGAAGCAACACGATACCTTGATACGAAGGTCTTTGATACTGTCATCAGAAATTCAGTCATCGTATCCAACGCACAGCTTGCATTCCAGACACTTACAGACTATCGAAGCAAAGCCAGCGTAACACAGGACTACATCGCCTTTTCGCAAGAATTGCTGGAGAACATTTAATATGGATAGCAAATCAATCGTAAGCGGCCTGTTTCAGAATTCGAAACAGAACGAGGCTGTCCAGGAATACCAGGTAATAGACCGGGAAGAAATGAGAATGTTGCAGATAGATACGCTGCTTCCTTCTGAGAACAATAGGAAGCTGAATAATGAGTTTGTCGATGAGCTAGCTGCCAATATAAAACTGAACGGTTTGCTGCAGGCACCGGTAGTCACACCTATAGAGAATGGCATGTATAGAATTCTTACCGGTCACCATCGTGTAGCTGCATGCAAGAAACTGAATGAGGAAGACGGAAGCTTTCAGATGATACGTTGCATGATCAAGAGAAAAGATGAAATTGACTGTGAACTGCTGATGCTGGATACAAATCTAAAGATAAATACTTTGAATTCCTATGACAGAATGATGGCGATAGGAAGAAAGGAAGAGCTGCTGAAAGAGAAGAAAAAACGTGATCAGCAGAAAGGCGGCAATATCAAAATGATAATCGTCGAAGAAACCGGCCTGAAAAGAAGTCAGGTACAGACCTATCTGACCATATATAAGAAAGCATGCGCTGAAGTAAAAGAAGCCCTGCGAAAAGAACAGATCACGCTTTCGCAGGCGGCTTCTCTAGCAAAGAAAACAGAGAGTGAACAGATAAAAGCAATTAATCAAAAACATGAGAAAAAAATAAAAAAAGAGGAAACTGATCTTCTATATAAAGCAATTGACAGCTATACCAGAGAGTGCAGAAGATTAGATAATATTTTGCAGAAAACTGATGAAGAACAGCTATCCTCGATGGAAATCGATCTAAAAAAATTCGTCCATGAAATGATGAATTTTCTGACAGCTATGGAGCAATCATGACATATGACCAGCTGAATCATTATGCTTATGATCTGGTAGGAAAAATGAAGCGTACGCTCCATAAGAAAAGCAATGATATCTTCGTGCTTGGAGAACTTGATATCCTCACATTTCGATGGACCCGTGAAGAGTCACTGGCGGCCTTAAATATCTATCAGCTGCATGAGCTTCTTGTGTTTATGGAAAATGCTATATCTATCTCGATTCATGAGAAGGAGGAAATACCTACCTATAGAACGATGCGCATGATGTTCCGAAAAGAGCTGCTGCCTGGAAGTGGAAAATAAAAAGGCCAGTCACTGGCCTTTTGGAGGAATGATGAAAATGGAAAAACTTAAAGAATTTATCAAAACGGTTGGAAAAGAGGATATCAGCTTATTGCTGAATTTCATGATGATAGTCTTAACAGGTATTTCCGGCGTATTTATTCTTATAGGTTACCTGATCAATATTACTTTTCGTGAAACCTTATATCTGGTTGGTATAGGAACAGAAATATCTTATCTGAAGATATTTGGATTTCCTTTTCTGTATGTTGGCATAGTTATATTATCGTTTATATGCCTGAATGTTATCATAGAGGTATTTGCTTTCGTGGTAAGGGTCATAAAGACTATACAGAAAAAATCTAATTTGGGTTCCTGAACTGATTTTTCACTGTATAAACTTAATTAAAGCGGAGTCTGCTATTCAGAATAAGATCTGAAAAGCAGATCAGTAAGCATTCATATGTATATAAGGTCAGTCACTGGCCTTCAGGAGGTATCGAATGGAAAAACTTAAAGAGTTTATAAGAAATGCAGAAAAAGAAAATGTACATATTTTATTCGATCTTGCATTTAAAATAGGAATAGGTCTTTCCTTTATGTTAAGTTTTATTCTGTATATATTTTATGTTTCTTTTCAGCTGTTTCTTGTTCGTATCAGTATAGGAACGGAAGTTACCTATCATATACTGTTAGATATTCCTCTTATGTTCATTGTATTAGGTCTATATTCGTATCTATGTCAGAAAATCATCATAGAAATACTTGCTTTTGTAATAAAGCCTATACTGAAACGATTTATTTAGTACTGGAACTTTCGTTTTCAAGTTCCTTATTCTTGACAGTACTGGAATATGCTATTCTGAAAGCAATATGAAATGCAGTTACTGATAATAATGTTCCATATATCAATGAAGAATACAAACCTTTTGCTATCAGAACAGCTACTGCAGAGCTGATTTCCTCTTTCTGGAAGATAGTCACAAAAAAGTTTTTATGTATATCTATATATTCATAGACAATTCCATTAAATCCTAGAAATAGGACGAACACGATGCTTTCGAAAAATATCAGAATAGTATCAATAAGTTTAAAGCCCAGTTCATTATGAAAGGCTCTAAAATATACCTTATGAAAGCTATAAGTGAGTATAAACGTGAAGGATAAGGTAATAAGAACAGCGATTAAAGCATTTATTATGACTAATTCAGATACTGAATCGTAATTACCAAAATATAGCTTAAATCTCTTCTGTATTTCTAAGCTTAGCCCTAAAGCTACAACGAGAATTGATATAAATATCATAAATTCAGAAAATAGATATATAGGTAATTTGAAAATATCGTTAGCATTCTTCTCTTTCCATTTGAATATGCTAATAGCCAAATCCCATACAAAAGCAATAATCTGTAATGCGGTTTCTAGAAAATAATACAGGAATGCAGTACAAACAAGAAAGACAGTAAATCTATTGCTCCATGCTATATAGATAATTAATGCAATCACTAAAAAAGCAAGACGGAGCAGATGCAGGACAGGATGCTTTTCAAAGAAATTTTCAATTTCTTTAATTATGTTATCAAACATAAAAATCACCTCAAAATACTGTTGTATATATACAACAGTATATCACAAGAAAGGAAGCAGAAAAATGATAGTGTATAAAAACTTAAAGTACTTAAGAACAGAAAAGAATCTGAGCTATCGAGAACTTGAAAGATTATCAGGAATATCATATAGCATCATCTTTAATATCGAACACTGCAGAATCAGTGACCCTTCTCTTTCTAGCATTATCGGACTATCAAAAGCATTGGAAATAGACATTGATAGTTTTGTAAATATAGATTTAGAGAAACAGGCACTGAAAAGAGCTGAGTTAAAATGAAAAATATTTTAGAAATGCTTAATATCGATGAAAGACTATACCCTGTAGCAGTTATATTAATTATAATCGGAGTTATGTTCTCGATGATACACATCTATATTACCCTTGGAATTGAATTTCCAGAATGGAACTCAAAGAAAAAAATAAAAACATGTCTGACAATACTGATTATTGCATTTATCATTGTTTATCTTTATCTCGATTGTCTTTATGAGCTGTCTTGCTCCCTGCAGTAAAGAAAGGAAAATTGATATATAGAAAATATTCCTTAATTTCTGAAAAGTTTTTACGTATAAAAGACAGTCCATATCCAACAGTAAAAATTACAGAAAGCAAAATGATTATAAACCATGGAATGCTTATTATGGAGACCAGCAAGCTATCTTGTTTATTGTTAAAGAAGATACCAAATAGTAAAATGCTAATATAGGTAAATGTTGCACAGTACAAAACTTTTGCAGTATAGTCTGTTTCATATCCTACGATACATTTTGATTTTCTATATTGTCTTTTTATCTCTTCATACATGTTTGAATAAATATTTGAAATCTCTTCTGAATTTAAAACAGATGTGTCCTCTGAAAATAATCTGCTTAATTTTCCAAACTCGATTTCTAATTTCTTTGAGGCCAGCAATGTACGATATTTTTCGTCTTTCATTCTATCATGAAGATAATAGTAGAGATCAAATCCTTTCGTACTGCTGTATGAAAAAGATTTAAGTTCATTCATCAGGGGATAGTACACATATTCCAGCCGTTCTCTGCTGATATCGATTCTAGATTGTTTGTTTAACGAATGGAAAGCCGTGTAGACACTGACAGCGATACCGATAATCGTAAAAATAGATGTTAATATAAACTTGCCTATTTCTAAAATATCTATATCCATCAATTATACATCTCCTGTCCTGTTTAAATATCCGTATAAGATATTCTAACATAATATGTTTCATAGAAAAAGGAGGCATTTATGAATCTGCAGAAAAATTTCAACTGGTTAAAATGCAAAAATAATCTGAGCTATAACAGAATATATCGTATGACAGGGATAAGCATCAGTACCCTGCAGGTACTGGCGCATGGAAATCAGAACAATATAAGAATAGAAACCGTAATAAAGCTCTGCAATTGCTTTAAAGTAAATATCAATGATCTTGTCTTTTCGGATATTGAAAAAAATATGGATGAGATCATAGGAAGATCCAAACAGATCGATTCTTCGAACCTGCAAAAGAATGTGAGATATTTAAAAGAATCTAATAGTCTTAGCTACAAGAAGATCTGTACTGCAGCAAAAATAAATTTGAATACGCTGCACATCCTGCTGAACGGAAATGAAATGAACGCAAGAATGGAAACCGTCGTAAAACTTGCTGAGTTCTTTGAGAAAAGTTTAGATGAATTAGTAATCAAAGATATTACAACTTGTAAATTTTAAATGTATGTTGTAATAAATTAAAACAAATTTTAAAGAAAGGAAAGATGATTGTGCATCAAAAATTAATCGAAAAGTTCATAAAGATGTATGATGGTTTATTAATTATCATCAAAAATCATAAGAAAATGATAACAAAAATAGTTAAGGCATTTCTATATGTAATAGATATATCTTTATACCTAATTGAAAAACTTCTCATTATGCTAATGATCATTGAAATTATCAATAATTTACCATTCAGCAAGGAAATGTATGAAATTAGATCAGATGAAATAAAAATATTAGCCTCAGCTTTTCTCATGTATGGATTCATGATTCTTTGGCTATTAAAATTCATAGGTAAAAAAGTACATATAAAACAGGCCATTAGACTCCTTCCCTGTCTTCCACTAGCATATATCTTCATAAAACTGTTGATCAAAATAGAAAAAATAGATTTAATGTTTCTTTGGCTGATGCTTACATTTTGCAGAATTATATTTGATTTGCTTCATGAAAGCATCAATAGATATATTACAAATTCCTATATTAGAAAAGAGGGATGATATAAAAGAAGCAGAGGAAGTATTGGCAGCAATATTTTTATATAAATCTATGAAAATCTTGATCGTGATTATTTCAATAACAGCTATAAAGAACATGGAAACCAAAAATTAAAATCTGCTTTTCTTAAGTTATTCACATTAAGCAAAAAGGCCAGTCACTGACCTTTTCGAAGGGAGGAGATAGTATGATTGCATTAGAAGATCGTATAGATATAAGGAGAACACGAAATGAAGTACAGAAGCATCTCAAAGTTCTTGGAAAGCATATGTTTCGAAGTCAGATACTTGACTATATCTCTATAAGCAGCAGCGTGATATCAAATGCTGGCAGCAGCAATAATACAAATTCAGGAAATAAGATACTGTACGCAATGGATAAGTCCTCCAAGAAAAATGAAAGTATAGAGCAGTATATTGAGTTTATATTATCAGGGATGAATAGGCTGGAAGAAAAACAGAAGGAACTCCTTCTTGCAAAATATCTTTATAAACTGGATGATGAGGAATTTCAGGAAGAATTTAACATGAGCATGAGAACCATATATAATCATATAAAAGAAGCTGAAATAGATCTCGCTATCATTCTTGAATGTGCTATATATAAAGATAGATAAGTATTGCAAAAAAGATGCGAAATCATTGCGAAATCATTGCAAAATCGTTGCAAAAACGATGCGAAATCATTGCGAAATTGTTGCAAAATCGTTTCATTTACATTGCAAAATTACTATGCTAAAATTGGTATGATGGATGTACTATAGAAAGGAGTACAAATGAATTTTAAAGGGAAAATAATCCTGCTTATATTGTTCTTATTTGTAACCGTAACAGGTCTTCTAGTATGGAATACAGCTACGATAGACAAGGCCAGCAAAGAGCATAAAGGTACTGTTACACAGGTTGAAGAACAGAAGCAGGAAACTATACAAAAAGAAAAATTAGAACTAACACAGGACTCTATTGAATTAGAGGTCGGTGCAGTGTTTGACTTTAAACAATATATTAAAGTAGCAGAAAATAAATATGGCTATAGCGTAAAGGATCAGATCAAGGTAGAGGGAGAAATTCCTACAGATAAAGAAGGCGAATATCAGGTAGAATATATTATGGATCTTGGGAACGGTAAACGTATTAGCCGCATACTAAAGGTAACAGTCAGAAAATTCTAGGATAGGAGTGTCGGCATGAACAGACGGGAGAAATACCTGCAGCAACAGCGTGAAAAGAAACTGGTAGAAACAACCAGTAAAATATATGCAGCAACATTAACTGAGGTACTTTTTGAAGCAGAAGTATCGAAAGATGATATTGAGTATATACTTTCACAGGTTATGAGTAAAGCCATCGATCTATCAAAAGGATATATAGATGTAGATACATATGTGGTATCGGTGGAAGAAAAAACAGGAATCTTGCTGAAGTAATCAAGGAGAATTTATATGGAAGAATTATCACTTAAGCCAAAAACGGATATGATCCAAAATATGATATATATCATTCGAAATCAGCAGGTAATGCTGGATAGTGACCTAGCTATGCTGTATCAGGTCGAAACAAAAGCGTTGAATCGTGCAGTAAAAAGAAATATAAAAAGATTTCCTAAGGATTTCTGCTTTCAGCTTACAGCAGAGGAATATGAAGTTTTGAAGTGCCAGATTGGCACCTCAAAAATGACTGGCCAAGAAAAAACGGATGGTCGTGGCGGTCGTCGTACATTACCATATGTTTTCACAGAACAAGGGATTTCTATGTTGGCAAGTGTACTGCATAGTGAGATAGCTATTAATGTAAGCATAGGTATAATGCGAGCTTTTGTTGAGATGAGGCATTTCATGGCTAACAATGCAATGCTTTTTGAAAGAATAAGCTCGGTGGAACTAAAACAGCTAGAATATCAGAAACAGACAGATGAAAAAATTGAACGAATTTTTGATTACATATCAGAACATAAAGAAAACGAACAGAAGATCTTCTTTGACGGACAGATATATGATGCCTTCAGTCTACTGGTAGGACTTATAAAAAAAGCTGAAAAGGATATCCTCTTAATAGATAATTATGTAGATATTGATACTTTAAATATATTGACTAAGAAAAACAAAGGAGTAAAGGTGCTACTGTATACATCAAAGCATACTCCTTTGTCTAAGCAGGACATCAACAAATTCAATAAACAGTATCCGTATATCGAACTTAAGTTTTTATCAGAAATGCATGATCGCTTTCTGATATTGGATCATAAGACAATGTATCACATTGGTGCATCATTAAAAGACGCAGGAAAGAAATGCTTTGCAGTCAGTCTTATCAAAGAGAAAAAAATAATGAATGAGCTGCTCCAATGGATAAATGGAGCTGGAAAATAAATTTCTAGAGAAAAGGATGAAAAATTATGACAAAGAAAGAACAAATCAATAAATTAGCAGAAATGACAGGATTAAACAAAAAGGAAGCGGAGGCAACTTATGGAGCATTCGTAGAAATGATTTACTGGGAACTAGAAAACAATGGTGAATGCAGTATCACAGGTCTAGGAAAGCTTACAATTGCAGAACGTCCGGAAAGAAACGGAATCAATCCGGCTACAAAAGAAAGAATCGTTATTCCTGCACGTAAAGCAGTGAAATTTACTCCATGTAAGGAACTGAAGAACAGCTTCAAATAGGAGTACCCTATGGATGAATGGATCAGATGCAGAGAGCTGATTGATGAATTGGCAAACGATTATGCGTTATTCCAGCAAAAAAGCAGACTTATACTTCGTATGGCGGAAACAACCGGAATTACCCAATGCAGAGCAACTATTCTTGAGATGCAGCATGATCTGAATGGAAAGCTATTAAAATATCATGAACTGATAGAAAGACTTCAGTATAAAAATATAGAGGACAGAAATGTATTGGAATCTTTTTATTCGTATATATTTAATGGAATGAATGAAAGAATTGATGAGATAAATTCATTTTTGGATATATTGGAAAGAATGATAAAGGAATATATTCAGTTGTCGTAAATTTTGCGACAACTGCCACAAATAGTGGACAATACATATGTAAAATTAAACAATACGCAAAAAATGCGTGTTGACAGAGACTCAGTAATATCAGAAATATGGAGGGACTACTGTATGGAAAATATAAAATATAAGGTTATACTTAAAGAAATACTGGAAATGACAAAGAAGGCAGATTTAATCGAAGAACTAGCATCGGTAAAGGATAAAGTATTCAGTAAAAATGTAGAAATAAGTACGCTTCTGAAAGATGTTAATATTGGAAATCTATCTTTATTTGAGCCAGTTACTATAAAAGGATTTTTGTTGGACAGCAGTTCTCTGATTGAACCTATTACATATACAGCACAGCGAGCAGAAGTAAACAAAATAACTTTTAAAAAAGGAATTAGAGGAAGCTATCAGAAAGACACAGAGTATAAAGCGGCGAGGATGAATCCTCCTATTATTAGGCAACTAGAAGAAAAAGACGAAAAGGTTATGGCATATCTTTATCTTTCTGAAAACCCATTTGAGTTTAAATTCGATGAAAATCATTCTATTGTAGTTGAAAATAATAATAAATTTATTCCTGTACTGATGAACAGAAAGGAATACTATACTTATAGAAATTTGGAAGTAGCAATCATATGTGAAATCGTTCCTTTACAACAAAAAATCATAGACATGATTTATAGTAATGCAAGCAGAGCTCATCAACAGATAATAGAAGGCTTCATTGATTATAGAAGTCCAGATATCAAAGGGATAGTTCTCAATGCCATCAAGTGTGACAAAATATCAGAAATAAAGGCAAATCGACTGGTTAATTACTGTGCTGAATACAGGATTGCTAATGAAAATACACCTGCTAGTTTTATTGCAGATAGAATAGATAGGGCTATAAGCAGCTTCGATAAGACATTTACGAAGGATTCTTATCTGTGTATAAATAATGAAATAAAGCAATATCTTCTGAATGGAAAAATAAAAGTTAATTATTATGACAGAAATATAGGATTTTATATTTCTACAGATTTGAACGATTATGAAGAACATCTAAAAAATATGAATAAGCTTCATGAATTTATTAAAGAATTTAGTGATAAAATGCGTATAAAATGGAATCTTGAGTTTTTAAGTGATTTAAGAGATATAGAATACTTTAATTTGTAGAAAGATAAGGAGATGAAAATTATGAAGAAATTAGTAGGATTACTAGCTGTTGCAGCATTCGTTCTAACTGGATGCAGTCAGGAGTTAAAAGTCACAACAGCAGAAAATGTAACATTGGAGTACGGAGAAAAATTAGATAACAGCAAGCTATTCAATGCCAAGGAATCTGATGAGAATGTAAAAGTACAGAAAGTTGATGGATTTGATAGCAAGAAACTTGGAGAACAGGAATTAACTGTCACATTCACAGATGGTGATAAGGAAACTGAACAAACAATTAAGGTAAAAGTAGAAGACACGAAGAAACCAGAGATTGAACTGAAGAAAGAAAAAGTTACCATCACCGCGGGCGATAAACTTACATTGAAAGATAATGTAAAATCAGTTAAGGATCCAGTAGATGGTGATCTGAAATATAGCGATAAGAAAGTTGAAAAATCTGGCTATTACATCAATAAAGGTAAACTGGATACAAAGAAAGCCGGTACATATGAAGTCAAAGTCTTAGCTTACGATGCAAATGGAAATGCTTCAGAAAAAACATTTAAGGTTGTAGTTGAGAAGAAAAAAGAAACACCTAAGAAAGAAAGCAGCAATGCTTCATCAAACGGCAATGGTGGCAATGTTGCCACAGGAAATAACAATTCTGTAAATCAACAACCTTCCTCTCCTGCTCCAAGCGGAGGCAATAGCGGAAGCACAGGAAATAGTGGCAGTTCTTCAAGTGGAGGAAGTACAGCCTCAAATTCAGGTAATTCACAGTCCAATGTGTTATGCCCAGGTGGTTGGATCCCTGAAAAAGCCTGTAATATTCCTGTTTCTGATCCAGCGGTAGGATCTGATGGAATCTATTACAATACTAAAGCAGAAGCTGATTCTGCAGGTATGGCTTATATGAAATCTCAAATGGAATATGGATATACTGTATATAGTGTAGAATTTAATGACAGAACCCAGAAATATATTTGGATATCTCATAAAGATTTAGGTGTATATGAATAAAAAAACTCATTCTAAGTCGACTAAAAAATCTCGACACGATTAAGTCATTTTGCTTTACTAATATTTATTGAACAGACAAAACGTCTGTTCTTTTTATGTTACGAAAATTTTAGTATCGTGGAAGAAATAGAGATAAGAACCTTAAAATGCAGGTTCTTTAATTTGGAAAGGAGATGAAAAGGATGAGAACATTTATAGAAAAATGGATGATCTTCTTATAGAGCTGCTAGCAGTAGTTAGTAGCACATAAATGAAAGGTTTATTCTTTATCGAATAGTAATTCCTATGTTCAAATCGGTCAGTTAGAAATAACTGACTTTTTCTTATGAATTTGAAAGGAGAATGAATAATGAACCTAAAGAAATATGTAAAAAAACTTGCGGTTCTTGCGACTTCCCTTCTTATGGTCATGACCAATATGCAGATGCCGGTACATGCAGCCGGAGGAAAGCTAACCTATGGTTCTGGTACAGGTATTAGTTATACGACACATGGTCCGAAATTAGAAGGAACTCTTACAAACGATTGGAATGCAGATACTCCTTGGCTGTATCTGGATGGCGATGTCGTATTCTGTGTCGATCCATCAACTATTGCGGTCAATGGTGCAACAGGCTATGTAGAATCAGACTTCAGTGAATCATTAAAAACAAAAATGAGTCTTGCTGCTTTACATGGTTATTATGAACATGGAAAAACAGCCGAGTGGTACATGGCAAGTCAGTTCATGGTATGGGAAGCAAGAGGTTGGACTATTGATTCGACCAGTCTGTCCAATTATGCATCCATGAAAAGACAGATTCAGAATGCAATCGATCATCATTATGACAAGCCATCATTTAATGGAGATAAGGATTATACGGTCAATGTCGGAGAGACACTTACGCTGAATGATACCAATGGTGTCGTTAGCGAGTTTGATATCCAATCTGTGGATGGAGTAAATATTACTAAGAGTGGTGATACATTAAAGATTACACCAACTGCGGATGCTCCAAATACGATTAAATTAACTGGAAGTAGATATAGAGGACAGACTTCTGAAGATACAATTGTATATAAAGTTAAGGGAAATACTTCACAGGCAGTGTCACGATTAGATGGAAGTGATCCTGTATATTTCAATGTAACAATCAATGTTCAAAAATACGGAAAATTAGAAATTACTAAACAGGATGAAGATGGAACATATGTTCCTAACACTTCTTTCAAGGTTTCTAAGAACAGCGATATGTCTTCCCCTATTGGTACTTATACAACAGGCGCTGATGGTAAAGTAACAGTTAATGACCTATTGCCATCCACCTATTATGTGCAGGAAGTTGCTGTTCCTAATCATCTAGTATTAGATAGCACAATTCGCAGTGTTCAGATTCAGGCTAATCAGACTACTGAATACAATGCAAAAAACAATTGGGTAAAAGGTAAAATCAAATTAAGAAAACTTGATCCAGAAAGCGGAAAACAGGTTCCAGGTGCTACTTATGCTATCTACAATCAGCAGGGGCAGGAACTAGAAAGACTTGTTACTACTGCTACTGGTTATGTTGAATCAGGCTATCTTCGCTTCGGGCAGTACAGAGTCAAAGAGGTCATGTCAGCGGATGGATACGTACTAAACGATACAGAATATCCAGTAACGATTTCTTCCAATGAACAAAGGATTGAAGTAACCGGGCATGATGTAAGACAGCGTGGACGTATTGAAATGACAAAGGAAGATAGTGTTACAGGTGGAAATGCTCAGGGTGAAGCTACTCTTCAGGGAGCTGTCTATGAGCTTCGTGCAAGAGAAAATATCATGGATCCATCAAAAGATGGAACAATCATTCATAAAAAAGATAGTGTTGTCGCAACTCTTACAACAGATAAAAATGGCAAAGCATCTGTCGATGATCTATATCTGGGTAAGTATTACTTGGTTGAGAAAGCTTCAAGCACCGGTTACACATTGGATCCAACAGAATATGACATTAATGTTGCATATGCAGGTCAGACAGTAGAAGTTACCACAAAGCAGCAGACCGTAAAGGAACGTGTCATCTCACAGGCATTCTCCATTATCAAAATTTCAGATAATGGAAATGGTGAAGCCGATAATCTTGAAGGTGTTGAATTTACGATCAAGGCTCAGAAAGATATTGATAAATACGGTTCTTGGGAAAAAGCACCAATTGCTAAAAATGCTAAAGGAAAAGATGCAGCAATCCTAGTTACTGATAAAAAAGGTTATGCAGTTAGTGATGAATTACCTTACGGTACCTATGTTGTGCGTGAGACCAAAGTGCCGGATGACCACTATGCTGTACCAGATTTCACAGTAGTCATTAACGAAGACAGCAGAGAGCCACAACCTTGGAGAATTTTCAACGATGAAAAGTTCAAAGCTGTCGTTGCTATTGTTAAACAGGATGCTGATACTGGTAAAACGATCAAGATTCCAGGTGCTACTTTCAAAATTCGTGATTTGGAAACAAACGAATACGTTGGCTATTGGGAATGGAATCCACTACCTCATTATGTCGATGAATGGACAACAAATGAAGATGGTGTCGTAATGACAGGGGATGTTCTTGAGCCAAAAGAGTATCAAATCGAAGAGGTGAAAAGTCCGAATGGCTACCTATTAAATACAGAGCCACTGAAATTTAAAGTATCGAGTGATACAGCCTATGAAACTTTACCGGATGGCAAAACCCCTGTGATTACGGTAAAATTCAGTGATAAAGCAGTACAGGGACAGATAAACGTTCAGAAGCTCGGCGAAGTTTTAACGAATGTTAAAACCGACAAGATGGGAAATAAACATTTCCAGTATGAAGAACGTGGACTTGCTGGTGCTGTATATGAAATAAAAGCCGCAGAAGATATCATGGATCCATCCAATGACGGAACCGTGCTTTATAAGAAAGGAACTGTTGTGGATACAGTTACAACAGCCAATGGAGGCAAAGCTACATCAAAGAAACTGCCTCTGGGATTGTATGAAGTTTCTGAAAAACAATCACCGGATGGTTTTGTGTTGAATAGCAAATCACAGACAGTAGAACTGAAGTATGAAGATGATAAAACAGAAGTTGTATTTACAGATTCATCCTTCAAAAATGAACGTCAGAAAGTTGATTTAAGCATAGTTAAAAAAGATGCCGACACACAAACTCCATTAGCAGGAGCAGTATTTGGCCTATATGCTAAAAATGACATTAAGAATGCAGATGGTAAAGTCGTAGTAAAAGCTGATGAATTAGTATATACAGCGGATAGCGATGAAAACGGATTAGTCAAATTTAATACAGATCTTCCATTATCTGAATACTACAGCAAAGAGCTGAAATCCCCTATCGGTTACGCTTCATCAGATGAAATCATTAATTTTGATGCGACATATAAGGGACAAGATATCGCAACGATTGAACTTTCTTCTGATTTCACGAATGAAATTACGAAAGTAGAAGTATCTAAAAAAGATATTACGAATAACGAAGAAATCGAAGGCGCACATTTGATGGTCTACCCTAAAGGAAAACCAGGTGAAGTATTTGAAACTTGGGTATCTGGTCAGGATGGAAAAAATGAAGATGGTACAATCAAACCTCATCTTATAAAAGGATTAGAACCAAACGTAACATATATTCTTCATGAAGAAAGCAGTCCTTACGGATATGCGCTTGCACAGGATGTTGAATTTACAGTTTCTGATACAGGTGAAGTACAATCTGTTGAAATGAAGGATGAAATGGTATTTGGTCAGTTGAAATGGAACAAATCCGGTGAGATCTTCATGACTACGGATTTAGGACAGACTGAATTCGGTACCGTTCACTCACCTATCTGGGAGAAATCAAATCTGTTAGGTGCTGAAATTACCATTTATGCCGCTGAAGATATTACGATCGGCAACCACACTTATTACAAAGCTGAGGAAGAAATTCAGACATTAGAAAGTGACTGGGATGCTGTTTTAAGCAAAAAATTACCTGTGGGACGGTATTTTTATACAGAATCCAAAGTGCCTCATGGATATATTGTAGATACTGAAAAACACTATTTCGAGGTAAAGGATAATCAGGTAAATGAAATTCAAACAATCACATCTACATTGAAAAATGAACGTCCGACTGTTGATATCGATATGAAAAAGGTTCTTGAAGAACAGGAAACTTTCAAAAATCCAGATGCATATAAAGATGTTGTATTTGGAATATTCGCAAGAGAAGATATCTACAACTATAAAGGCGATGTGGCAATTCCTTATGACACACTTGTTTATACAAGCGGTATCGATAAGGATGGAAATCTGACACTAGCTGATACCTTCGACTTACCTAACGGTGTGTATTACATCAAAGAGTTGAGAACAAATAGACAGTACATTTTAAACGATAACGAATATGATTTTGAGATCGCTTATCATGGTGAAGATGTTTCCAACTATGTAGTGCAGATCGGCGAAGACGGAAAAGTTAATAATGAACTGGCAAGAGGAACAATCCAGGTTCAGAAAGTTGATACAAACGATGCAGATAAGAAACTGGAAGGCATCAAGTTCAATATCTCAGCTAACGAAGATATGAGCAATATCATTGAAACTGCAGAAACAGATGCAGAAGGTATCGCAACATTCTCTGATCTAGAACTGGGAACATATTTTTTACAGGAGGACGGACAGGTGGATGGCTATGTCCTTAATGACCATGTCTACAAGGTTGAAGTCAAAACTGATGGAGATCTATTGACAATCACTTGTGAAAATAAACCGACTGAAATGGAATTCTCAAAAGTTGGAGAAACTGGCACTGAGGAATTAGAAGGTGCTAAACTTCAAGTAATCGATAAAGAAACTGGTGATGTTGTAGATGAATGGATATCTGGAAAAGAACCTCATACCATCAAATATCTAATTGAAGGTAAAGAGTACACAATGAAAGAGGTCCAAGCACCGTATGCATATGAGATTGCGGAAGAGATAACATTCGTTGCAGGAGATGGTGATAAAGTTACGATGAAGGATAAGCTGATTCGTTCTTATATCAAAGTCAAAAAGGTAGATTACTACAATCATGAAGATATCCTTAAGGTTGCAGAATTTACGCTTTATGAAGATGCAGAATGCACAAAACCTATTAAAGTAGCTAAGACTTCTACAGAAGATGGCATCGCATTATTTGATAACTTAACCTATGGAACGCTCTATATCAAAGAGTCGAAAGCGCCAGCAGGATATCAGCTATCTGATGAAGTTGTCAAAGTCGTAATCGATGATAACTGGGTTGCAGGTGACGACAAAACACGCACAATCATTTATCCAGACAAACCATTAGATGGTGGAGTCGTAACAGGCAATGCATCACAGATTATGCTGTTTGCAGGCGTATTTGTTATTGCAGGTGCAGCATTCGTAATCGTATCAAGAAAACGCAGAAACACTAAATAGTTTTTTGTTCTGAAATGTTTATTGGGAAGTTTGATGGGAATCATGCTTCCCTTTTTCCATAATATGGATTGCACAACAGAGGATAAAATCATGGAATGAAATAAGTATTTATTATATAAAATGAGACTGCCATGGTTTAACATAAGTAGAAATTTAACGAAAAGCAATACTTTTGTAACTCTTTGAACAATAAAATGTGGTAATGCCACAGCATAAGGATGATGATATGAAAAAAGTTATTTTAATAACAATGCTGATATTTGTTTTTTTCGGATTTTTTCAGCCGTATGTTATTGTTAGCGGGAGCATGGAACCAGAAATCCCTACAGGAAGCATAGTTTTCGTAAATAAGCACAGTAATTCATTTGCTCCTGGTGATATAGTCACATATACACATGCAGGACAGACCGTAACGCATCGAATACTTAAGAAGACCGGTGATGAATATATTCTGAAAGGAGATGCTAATAGAACAGCTGACCTTGGAATCGTGAAAGAAACGGATATACAAGGAAAAGTAATTTTGGTAATTCCTTTTTTAGGCACAATACTTATTTATGCCAGGAACTATTTTATATTTGCTGTACCTATCATCCTTATCTCTAATATATTCAAAATAAGGAAAAAAAGAAAAAAGGAGACAAAAAATATATGAAGACAAAAACTAAGATTTTTACAGCTGCGGCTTTGATAATGCTTGCTGGAACAAGTATTTCTTATGCATATTTCACAGATACGGCTAGCAAGGACAATGTTTTTACAGTTGGTTCAGTTCGTTCAATTCTTCACGAAGATAAGTGGGATGCCTATCCAGATGAAAATGCAAACGATATTCCTGATATTGCCGAAAATATCGTGCCGATGAATACGATCAATAAAGATCCAAAGGTAGAAAATACCGGTAAGAATGCATTCTATGCATATATTCAGGTAGATATGCCGGTGATCAATGCAGTTACAGTTGGAGATGATGGAGCAAAGAAGCCAGATGCTGCTACGGAATTGTTTAGATTCACTCCAAATGAATCATGGGAAGAATTATCTCATATAAAATCTGAAGGAAAAGCAATTTATGTATTTGGCTATAAAAAGGCAGTTGAACCTGGACAGACCACTGATACCTTATTTGACGAGGTACAATTCGAAAACTTTATAGAAGCACAGGGATTGGAAGACAAGACAGAAACAATCACAGTAAAATCCATGTGCGTGCAGGCAGAAGAAACCGGAACGATGCAGGAAGCATATGAAAAATTTATTGCACAGAATCCAATACATAAAGTAGGTGAATAATGATGAATAGGAAGATAATTACAGCATGTATAGCAGTGCTTGGGATCATTATCTTCTGTACTTCTGCCTCATCAGCATTATTAACGGACACTCGGATCAAAGAAAACAATTTTACCTTCGGCAATAATACGATTGCGACAGAAGAAGTTTTTGATGTTCCTGAAAAATATCAGTCAGACACAACTTATAGAAAACAGGTAACCGTAAAAAATACAGGAAGCATCCCCTGCTATGTCAGAGTATTTGCAGAACCTTCAAACTCGGAAATACCTGTTTCCATAGATTATGATGAAGGACACTGGAAAAAAAGCGGCGACTGGTGGTATTACGATAACGTTCTTCAGCCTGGAGAATCGACATCAGCGTTATTTGATTCCGTATATATCGGTGAAATAGATGATGATCACAAAGAATCCTTTGACATTATCGTATATTCAGAAAGTGTTCAGTCCGAAGGTTTTGAAGATGCGCCAGCCGCCTTTGAGGAGGTGGATGCATGAAAAAGAAAACGTGTATCATACTGATCTCCATGCTATTCGCTGGGGCATTGTCAATCTTTGCAAGAAAAGAAATCAGTTCGGTTCTGCATATACAGTATGGAACCGATAAGGTTCAGATAGCTCTTCATGATTCAGCTGTTACCGATGGATACGTGGTTCCTGGGCAGACAAGAAAAATCGATATGACGGTCAAGAATATGGCTGCGAAAGCACGAATACGATGGAAGGCTGAGATAAGAATAAATGAAAAAGAATTCCATCCATTGGAGCAGGATGATTTAGTTTCCGTATCCTCTGACTGGAAGCTTCATGATGATGGATATTACTATGGAATGACTGCGGCTGATACCGATGAAGTGATCCCGATGTTTGAAAAGCTGAAGATGCCTGTAGAGATCATCGATGCGACGGCAGAAGGAGATAAGGTATCTATCATAGTTACTGCTGAAGCCGTACAGGATGAAAATAATGATGCTTCGTGGAACGAGCTGGAAATACAGGATTCGGCAGAAAAAATATTGGGGGTGGAATGATTATGAAGAAGATATTCATGATTCTTTTTTCACTGAGCCTGTTCTTCGATTCAGCTCAGGCTATGGAAGATACGATGCTGGATGGTGAAATGGTAGCTGGTGATACAGTCTCCTATGATTTCTCATATACGGCAAATGGTACAAATACATCGGATGTCAGCCTGAGCATCATTCCTTCAGATACGATTCTTGATGATGTGACTTCTGTCAGCATATATGAGGAAGAAAAGCTGGTATATTCAACAGAAGCGTTAAATGCCGATAGAATTGAATTGCAGGATTATTCCCCTAATGAAGCAAGGAATTATCGAATAGAACTTGAGATAGATAAAGATGCAGATAACGAATATACCCAGATGAAGAATGAACTGAAGCTGGAATTTGTCAGCGTGGAACATGAAACCCCGCAGACCGGTGTTCAGACATACTGGAAGTATCTCCTGTCAGGATTGCTGCTGAGCGGTCTGTTCGCCATGATATGCTATAAGAAAAGAGAAAGCAGGAAACAGCCATGAAAAAGATGATTAAACTATTTACTATGATACTTGTGATCGTCGTATCTGTCAGCATCATGCCTTTTTCAGATATCCTTGCAGTGTCGATCGGAAAAGTTACGGACAGTACTACGCTAGATGCAGCCTACGGCTTTACGCCAAGATTTATTCCAGGTGTGACACAGGCTGTTCCGTTCGGAATGACGAACTATGCAGAAGATCACTGGTCCAATGATGAAGATGTTCTGGACATGTCAGAACGTCAATCTGTCCGCATTACATCCAATGCCCAGAAAGGAAATGTGGGGGTCCGGTATAATAATGTTGGAACCTATCAGGGACAGATAGTCGATTTGAAACTGACATTAGAAGACTTTGCTGCATTCAGACCGAGCGGGACATACAAAGGCAGACCGACCTATCCTACGATATTGTTTTGGACAACTTCCATTCGTGCACAGCCACAATCCAATGCGTTCAAAGGATTAAAATGGGGGTTTCAATTCTATATTCATGGGACCAACACTCCACTGAAAGTAAAGCTTCATAATACCTTTCAGGATATGGATAACAAAGAGTATATGGTCCTCAATGACGGACAGGGCATCGATCAAGTATATTTGAGCAGGGACAGTTATTTACAGGTTAGCGGCAACAAGGTGTATTGCCCAGATTCTCAATTATCCAGCAATGGAGACAAACAGCATTGGACGACTATTTTAGGAGAAAGTTCCTATTTTAGCTTTACATACGGACGAAGCCAGGATGATGAGAAAGATTTCTCGACAAAACTGGGAAGCAGATCGTTCTACTGGTGGGTATTTACCGGCGAAGCAGTAGCAAAGTTCTCTACCCCTCCTATCAGTGAGCAGATAGACGGCACATCGCAGATTACCGTACATGTGGATGATGAATTCAGCTATGAGATCAATACAACGATCCCACAGGAAAGCAGCGGAAGCTATTATTCCTTTTTCAAGGTTAAGGACATCGTAGCAGACTGCTTCAACATCAACAGAGCTTCTATATCTGTTCTTGATGATGCCGGGAAGAATGTGACGAATAAATTTAATATCAATGTAACAGGTCAGACGGTGACATTTGATTTGAAGAACACAGCAGATTCGTCTTTCTATGGAAAGAGCTATAAGTTCACGATCCCATGTCGAAAGATAAAAGGATATGATGTATCCAGATGGGCAAACAGGATTCCAAATAACTCCTCCATCTCCACAGATAGAGGAACAATGAACTCCAATACAGTCTATACCTCTATCACCCACAACATCATATCTTCGGCTGTGAACGGAACGATCACAGCTAGCCAGTATGGAATCGGAGCAACAGGAAATCGAACATTCAGCTATTCCCCTTCAGATGCTACCAAATATGTGCTGGAGAGCTTGCTCGTTGATGGTGTGAATCAAGACGTAAATAAATATCCAAGCTCTTACACCTTCGCTAATATCAACGATGATCATACGATCGCAGTAAAGTATAAGCGAGTATATACGATTACAACATCAGCAAAAGGCGGAAGCATCACATCAGCACAAAAGAAAATTGATGCCGGAGAAAGCAGGACGATTGAATATCAGCCGAATGATGGCTATTATCTGAGACGTTTAATGGTTGATGGAAAAGAAGTGGATCTCAAAAAATATCCAAAGTCCTACACCTTCAGCAACATTTCTGCTGATCATACGATCCATGCAGAATTTCTTCCAAAGCCTGTTCTGACGATAAAGAAGGATATCAGACAAGAAGATATCTATTATGCACATGGAACACCGACATTCCTGTTCAAGATAAGCGGAACTGACTATTTGGGTGATAATCAGACATACTATGCATCCATTCAGTTTACACAAGATGATATCAATAACGGAGGATATGTCAGCGATGGAGAATATATACAGAAAAGCATAAGATTGGAGGATATCAATGCAGGGCATTATGAAGTCTCTGAAATCAATGTATCAAGATATTCGCTGACAAAGATAAAAGATGTTCAAAGCGGTGTGATTTCTGATGATAAAGCTAGTGTCGATATGGATGGACAGGATGCATCCGTAACGTTCGTGAATGACAGAACTAGATATGACCTGTACACGCATAATGATATGAAGATCAATCATTTCAGTAAATAACAGCACCCGAATCAATAAAATGTTTAGGAGGCAAATAAATGCATTACTTGAAAATTGATATAAAAAGGCCAGTGACTGGCCTTTTTATATAACATGAAAATGATGAAAGCGGCCTGGATATGTCTGTCGGTTGTCTTTATTATATTTATTTCTTCCGGCTGCACAAAAAAAGAAGAACCGAAACATGAAGCAGAATATTCGGTCAGTCTGACAGCAAAGATAAAAGATCTGTCAGCTCCTGTCATAGAGTGCAGGAATGAAATTACAATGAAAGCCGGAGAGAAGATAGAATGGGATAAACTGATTTGCGTGTCGGATAACATAGACGAATCTCCCGCTTATTCGATAGAAGGTACAGTAAACGAAAAAAAGGCAGGGAGTTATTCTATTACAATAACCGCAAAGGACAGTACGGGCAATATAAGCAGAAAAAGCGTTACTGTAAATGTTGATGAGAAAAAAGAGAAAGCATCCGGGAGCGATGCCGGACAGCAGCAAAACGATGCAGCAGAAGAAGGAATAAAAAAACCACAGACCGACTCTTCTCTGCCTTCTGTTCCCTCTTCCACTGCTGAAAGCAGATTTTTCGCTTTTCAGGAGAATAAGACAAGCGATGCGACATATCAGGAATGCATGAACTATATTTCCGGGCAGCTTTCCGGAAGAAGCGGAACAGGCAGCTGTGTAGTCATAGACGATGAAAAAGGTATCCATATCGGATATCAGGCGATATTTAATTAAAGGAGAAGAAATTATGATAAAAATTATTATTTATATTGTATGTGCAACTGCAATCGTTGCATCTTTAGCAGTTTTGATCAGAAAGATAAAGAAATAGAAGAAAAGGAGGAATCTATCATGATCTATGAAGGATTCATTCTGGAAAGAAATCAGGATCTTGCAGAAGTGTGTCTTCCTGCCGGAAAAAAAAACGGATATGTTTTTCTGCCGGAAAGAATCATGGAGCTGGTCCGTCCAGGCATGAGAATTCTGTTTCAGGGACAGGATGTAGCTGATTCTACCGGTCTGTATGTGATGGCTGGTGATCCGTTATGATATCACAGGATACGATACGCAATATTTTAGGAAGGCTTGATATCATTGATGTCGTACAGCAGTATATTCCGCTGACAAGAAAAGGAAAGAATTATGTAGGTCTCTGTCCCTTTCATGAAGACGGTCATCCAAGTCTTGTCGTTTCCAGAGAAAAGCAGATATTTAAATGTTTTTCCTGCGGAACGGGCGGAAACAGCATTCAGTTTCTGCAGAAGTATAAAAACATATCGTTTGCGGAAGCAGTAAAGGAAGCTGGAAAACTTGCCGGTATTGAAACAGCTGATATACAGAAAAAAGAAAATCCTGAAAAGGTCAGACTTCTGCAGCTCAACAGAGATGTACTGAATTATGCAAATTATATTCTGCAGTCGGAAGAAGGGGCGGAAGGCATGTCATATCTCGAGTCCAGAGGATATTCCCGGGAGCTGATAAGGAAGAGATCTATCGGATATATTCCTGATAAGGATAAACTGATGCACTTACTGGAAAGAAAGGGATACAGTTTCGAGGAAATGCAGAAAGCTGATATCTTCTCGCCCTCAGGAAGCTGCAAATGGGAAGGACGTATCATTTTTCCTGTAGTTGCAGAAAACAAGGATGTCTATGGATTTACAGCTAGAACGATGCGAAGCGATTCCGAACAGCCTAAATATGTAAATACTTCTGAATCGGACATATTCCGCAAACGTGCATTGCTGTACGGCACATCAGAAGCGATGGCGGAAGCTCGAAGAAAGCAGGAACTGATCATCGTTGAAGGAACAGCGGATGCGGATATGCTTGTACAGAATGGCTATCCCAACTGTGCCGCTACTCTTGGAACTGCTCTGACGGAAGAACATATAAAAAAATTAAGAAAGATGAATGTCAGGGTCAGACTCTGCTATGACGGAGATAAGGCCGGTATCAAAGCAACGCTCAAGGCGGCAGCTCTATTAAGAAAATCAGGAATAGATGTTCTATGCACTTCCCTTCCTGAAGGAAAGGATCCGGACGAACTTTCCAGAGAAGATCCTGAACTTCTTGATGAGCTGCTGAACAGGCAGGAAAATACGGTAGATTTCATGCTGCATCATTTCAGCACAGAAAAGGACGAGTTTTCAGATCGCAAGGCACAGACAGTAGCTGTTCTGAAGGAACTGATATCCTACCAGGATCCTCTGATGAAGGATCATTACCTAGACAGGATATCAAAAGCAAGCGGCTTTAGCCTTCCGTCACTGCAGGAGTCCTATGCATCGATGACGGAGAGCAGAGAGCAGTATTCTGCCGAAAGGACGCAGCGTTTTGCAAAATCTGATTATGTTCCGAAACGTTCAGCTGCCGTGAAGATAAATTTTCAGGAAAAAAACAGGATCATCTATAAGAATGAGGTCAAGCAGAAATACGACAGTCTGTATCAGGACGGCAATGTCACTGCCTACGATCGGCGCAGCCTTCTGAACCGAACAGATATCCTGAAAAAATACATGCATCAGAAAGGCAGGATGCTGGAAACAACGATCACATGCATAACGGATGAGGATATCGATCTACGCTGTCATGAGATTGCAGAATCCTGTGTAAAAGCAATCGGTGCAGAGCATAGCATTGATCCAAAAAACCTGGATTATGTTGCCTTTCTGCATAAGGATACAAAATATCCTCATATACATATCCAGGTGTGGCAGGAAGAACCTCTGCTTGACAGATATCGTCTAACGAATGCTCTGTTGGCAAAAATGAAGGTCGATATTACTGAAATTATGAAAGCACCTGCCGTACAGCAGGAGACGGAAATAATAGAGACCACGGAATCAATAGAACCTGAAACGATAAAAATTTCAGGTATGTAAGGCCAGTCACTGGCCTTTTTTCTGTTTAAAGGAGGAAAACAAATGATAAAACTAAAATTAATGTTAGCAAATTTAATACTTCGAAGGAATGAAATCAATGCTATTCAGGATGCGATCAGGGATGCAGGAAATGATGTTAAAACTACACTGAATGTAGTTGCACAGGTGATTTCAGGAATCACCGGCGGTGTTGCCGGTATTGCCCTTCTGATCGTGCTTGTCAAGACCGGATTTAAGTCATATCGAGGAGATACAGGAGCATGGGAAGATGCGGCAACAGCTCTCTGTATGTGTGTCATTGTCCTTGCCCTATCTGCAGCAGTCTTTACCGCATTCTTCTAGGAGAATATTATGAATTTTATTCTAAAGTGGCTGCTAGGGCAGATAATGGACTGCTTTGGCGGGATATTCCAGCTGTTTGCAGCTCTGTCATCGGATGTTTTTGATCAGTCCGTTGTAATTACGATCTTTACATTCTTCAAGACGATAGGCCTTCCACTAATAGGCCTTGCCATGATGTGCATGCTGTTCAAGGTACTTCTCGATCATGCTGACGGAAATGGAATACAACTGGTGGATATCGTAAAGCGGTTTGTGGGCGGCGTCATAATCTATATGTATGGTGTCGAAATCATGCAAGGTCTGTACATCGTCCTGCTTGGTGTAACAGGGAAGATGATAAGCGTAATTGCAAATGTTTCAACAGATGGGATGAATATCGAATGGAGCGATATGGTGTTCAGCCATATGTCCGTACTTCTGACGGTCATCCTTACTGCCCTATGCATATTCTATATGCTGAAATCCTTCATCGATGTAGTGGAGCGTACATGGCAGTATATCGTGATCCTGTGCATGATGTATATCTATGTGCTGGGTTATATCATCGGAAATGATGAATCGATCATTTCCTGGTTCAAGCAGTGTCTGGCGATCATCTTCAGCCAGTTCTTTCAGATCATCCTTGTAACGCTCGGCATGTGTCTGTTCGTACAGTGCGGTACTACTCAGGACTTTCTGTTTGCTATTGGCGCCATCATTGCCTCATCCAAGATTGAGCAGCTTCTGGATCGCTATGGCATGGGTTCAGGCGGAAAGATCGGAAATGCAATGCGCAATGCGATGAGCGTAGGATTCTATGGGGCAAGTATTCTAAAGAGTGTGAGATAAGAAAGCGAGGAGAACATTATGGAAATGGATAAAAAGGAATATATATATCCTCAGTATGTTTCCAGTCAGCAGCTGATTAAAGGTCTGTATATGACGGAATGGGTCCTGGTGGCAGGACCACCTATACTGGGGCTGCTTGCATATAATATCGTAGGCTTTGCACTGGGGAGCATGGTTGGCATATTTATCTGTGCCCTGCTCTACCGATATGAAGGAAAGCGAACAAATCTGCTGCATGAAGCAGTGACTGCTTCAGCTTTCTTAACTTCGCAGCATTATTATATAAAGAAGGAACGCGACCTTCCGGAGGATGAGAAAGCGGAGGCACCGGAGACCGAGGAAGAGCCTGCTTCAAAGAAAGGAAAGAAGAAAAAAAAGAAACAAAAAAGAAAGGAGAAACGTGAAATAAAGAGAGAGCGTCGAAGAAAGGAAGCAGTGATGCAGGATCTGTTTCCTTTTCGCAGAATTGACGATTCTCTTGTAGAGATGGAAAACGGAGATATCTTTATCTTCCTGAAGATCCACTCCAACAACCTTGATCTGATGTCCTATCAGGATATTCAGAAAATGATACGCGGATATTCAAAAGATATAGACAGGGACAAGTTCAAGGTCAGCTATTTCATCAGCGACAGCGTATTCAAGGTCACAAACAATATCCAGGCAATCGAAAAAGCTAAAGCAAAACAGTCTGTTCCTTTCCTTCGCATGCTGCTGGATCAGGAAAAATATCTTCTGCAGACCACGAGAGATGCAGCAAATCGAAAGTTCTACTGCATCAAGGTGCTGATCAAGGAAAAGGATCTCAAAAATCTTGATCTCGATGAGGTCAAGCGACGCATCAAGGAAGTGTATGCCTCTTCGCTGTCACCAACAGACTGCAGCAAGGAAGAGATCAAGCAGATGCTGGGGGTATTCGGCAATCGTCTCTTTGCAGACCATTATCCGGACAGTGAGCTGGAAGTCGAAGTGGAAGAAAAAAATCGAAGCTTTCTATTATTCAAAAAGAAAAAAACATTCAAGGAAATGCAGCTTCCCGGCATATATGAGTTCAAGGATATGATCGTGCCTGTAACGACGGAATTTCGACCAAGCCATGTAATGCTGGGAACAAATATCGTGAAGACCTATGCCGTAGGCTCCTTTCTTGGATCTACGAAGGAAACAAACCTGCTGGCAAAGGTAAGCAATATTCCTGGTGTGACGACAGCCATCTATATCAATAAGCTTCCGACAAGAACATATAAAAGCAATATCCGAAAGGATATTAAGGCAAGAAGGTCAGCAGTGAAGGATGATCTTGATCAGATGGATTATGAAGAATCCGTAGAAACTCTTGCAAGTGCATATCAAAGGGTCAGAAAAGACAGTCAGGATATGTATTATATTTCTGTATATTTTATGCTGGCAGCGAAGAACCAGACAGAGTTTGATAATCTGGAGGAAGCATTTTTTCAGGCAATTGATGATGTATCCATCACGCTTGATGATCTCAAGACAAAGCAGAAGGATGCCTACCTATCTGTTTCTCCTGTCGGAGAAGATCTGCTGGGCAAATGGATTCGTCAGAATATCCCTTCGGAAAGCGTAGCTAATCTATATCCGTTTAATGAACCTTCTTTAATGGATCCAAAAGGTTTATATATCGGGCATATCGTAGATAGGAAAAATCCTCTGCTGTTTGATCCGTTTACATATCGAGGTTCAAATAACAATATTCTTATATTGGGAATGTCCGGTGTAGGAAAGACCGTCCTGCTTTGGCTGATCCTGCAGAACGCTGCGTGTATGGGTGCCTATATCCGCAATATCGATTTTGAAGGAACGACTCGTGAATTCATCGAAAAGCTGGGAGGCATCAATATCGATATCGCAGGAGGAAGCGATTTTATCATCAATCCCCTGCAGGTGCGCATACCTGATGAGATCCGCCGCGGTATCTTGGATGATTATATCGGCGAGGTCAAGAGCTGGATGCGCGTGTACAAGTCCAGCTGGAACGATAATATGCTGGATCTTTTTGAAGAGTTCCTGCGCCGTGCGTATGAACGGAAAGGGATCAGCAACAGCACGGACTTTTCTTCTTTGAATAATACGGATTATCCTATCCTGTCTGATGTGTACCAGGAAGTCATCTATGAAAGAGATAATTACAATGATAAGGAATCCCTGGCAACGAAAGAAGAGCTTCGAAAACTGCTGCTGGGTATGAAGTCAGCAGTAGAAGGAGCCGACAGTGGATTATTTAATCGTCATACCTATCTGGGAGACAGATTCAGCGGAAACGGATTCAAACAGGATGTGTTCAATAATGTACGAATCATCAATTTTGATTTTTCGCGCATGATGAATACGGATAAATCAAGAAAGCTGGCACAGTGGGTAAATATATTTACGTATATCACACAGTTCGTAAACAATAATATGACTACTCGAGATGATATCATCGTCAGCATAGATGAGCTGCATGAAATACTGAAGAAAGAATATATGTCGATCATCAATATCATTTCCTCCTATGAACGCCGTTTCAGAAAGTATAACACATGCTTCCTTAAGGCAACGCAAACGATGGATGAAGTTGACAGCAATGATGATGAGATGGAATCAAAGGTAAAGCCTCTATTCTCACAGTCAGCTACAAAATTTCTGTTCCATCTGGGTGATATCGATTATGACAAGCCGCGCAAGATGATGAATCTTACTGCGAATGAGATCGCAAGACTTCAGGAAAACCGTTCCCATCAGTGTCTGGTACGTGTCAACAAGTCACTGTATGATCTGGATGTCTTCATGCCGGAATGGTTCACACAAGTCAAAAAGGATGCATAATGAGCCTCTGGACAAAAATAGCGTTGTGGGTACTTCCGAAATTTAAGGAAAATGGCGGAAGGATAGTTCTCTCTCTGCTCTTCGTTGTCAGTATCCCGATCCTTGCTGTGACCGTGCTGTTTGGAGGAAGCGAAGATGGAGGAGACCCTTATCAGAAAGCATTCGAGGAAATCGGATGCCAGGAAAGCGATTCTTACATCCTGCAGGACATACGTGTTTTCGAAGCATATGCGGATGAAAGCTCGATGGCTAATATGACAGCAGAAGAAGCGGAAAAAAGAATGAGAAATATATACATCGATGTCGAGAATGAAGGAAATGCCAAATCCTGCCGTCTGCGCAGCGATGAGGATATCAGCAAAGAACTAAAGAGAAAATTTGACATGAGCGATGAAGATACGAAAGCAATGCTGGAGGATGTCAAAGGAATCCGCAATGGCAGACAGAATATGGTCGTTCCGCTCAGTACTTATGAAATAACAAAGCACTATGAGGAGGATGCTCCCTATATGGTGCTGAAGTCTGATGATCGAAAGGTTGTCTCCATAGGTGAAGGAACCGTGAAAAAGATCATGACGGAATCTGTCAGGGTCGATGTGGATGGAGAGATAAAAAAGCAGAAAGGTCTGACAGTGACCGTGGAGTATGAAACCAATCTGGGCTTTGATGATGAGATGGAATATGTAACAAAAAAACTAGTAGTAGAATACGGAATGCTGAAGAATCAGAAACTTGAAGAAGGACAGGAAATCCAGCAGGGGCAGCAGATCGGAACGACGGACGGATATCTGTATCTGTCAATGAAGGAAGACGGAAAAGCTGCTGATCCGGGAAACTACATCAATTTTGCAGATGATATAGCAGAGAACGGCAAGTTTCATCTGCCGTTTCATAAGCTTCCTGTCATCATAAGCGAAGTAGGCAATCGAGAGCTTGATGGATTTCATGCCGGCATGGATATCAGCGCAGGAGCGAACGCAGAAGTGCTGTCACTGGCAGATGGACAGGTCATCCGAACGTCTACGAACTGTGCGCCCTTTGGAGGATATATAGGCAACCGATGTCCGGCCGATGATGCCTTTGCCTGGGGAGGTGGAAACTTTGTCATGATCGAGTTCAAGGCAGACGGAAAAAAATATTACGCACTGTATGCGCATCTTTCAAGGGTCTATGCAGAAGTAGGAGACAAGGTTTCTGCCGGCGATGTGATAGGGACACAAGGGTCATCTGGAAACTCACAGGGAACTCACCTTCATCTTGAAATTCATGAGGGTTCTTATAAGGTAAACCCCGTAGCATCGAAGAAGGGTCTGATGGATCCAAGAGAGTTCATAGACTTCAAGGATGGAAAGAAACCACAGAAATTCTAAAAAGGCCACTCACTGGCCTTTTTTCTTCCTAGAGAGGAGTTACGTAACATTCTACGTAACGAAAAATGCGATAAATAAAGGGTTTTATCGATATCTTACGTAACATTTTACGTAAGGCATGCTCAACTTACGTAAGAAATTACGTAAGTGTATAAACGGTACGTAAAATAAGCAGAAAAGTTACGTAAATTTCGGTGGAAAAGTTGATATAAGCCTGTAAATAAAGGATTTGTCTATACGTAAGAAATTACGTAAATCAATGCTGTGCGCTCGGCTCTGCCGTGCGCTGTTCCCTGGAGTTACGTAAGTATTTACGTAACTCCTTTTATCCTGCGTCAGCACACAGACATACAAAAAGCATATATCTGTGGTGCATAACATTGATAGAAAAAGGCCAGTGACTGGCCTTTTTCTCTAGCCTAAAGAGCTGTATTTATCCATCAGTTCTTTCATGCGAGGGTCAGCACCTGATAGTTTCTTCATCTGTTCGACAAGCTTCACTTCCTTGCTTAGACTTTCCATCTGTGCAAGTATCATTGCTCTGTCAATCTTAGCCTGTTTCGCCGCAATATACTCTTTTACATCAACCTTTGTTACTGCAGGGTGATAATCAATTCTGCCTGTATGTATCTTAAGCTCATCACAGGGTTCTTTGATTTTTGCAGTTACAAAACGGTCGCAGAAATCTACAACGACGATATCGTCTTTCTTTAGTTCGCTTTCAGAAGAGCATACGCAAGAGTAAAGTTCATCATCATAAGGTGAAATCATTTCAGCATAGTAGTATTTCATAGTTTCAGTTCCTTTCTCGGCAACAAGCCATGTGTCGCAGACACATCATGGGTACCCGGCCATGTCTGCGAAAGCAATGAGAACACACTGGAGAAACAGGATATCAAGACCTGCGTAGCAGCTTGCTAGGAAAATGAAATTTTCCGTAGTCTTGTGATCCTGTTCAGTGTGTTAGAACCTGCAGCAGATATGGCCGGGTACTCTGCAAAAAAATAAAAAGGAAGAAATCAAAATAAAACTTAAAAAATTCGAATATTGAAAGGAAGGTGCAGATATGAACATTGATAAGATAAAAGAGATTAAGAAGTTTTCAGAAACACATGATGCAGAAGATACAAAAAAATACATTATGGAATTATTCCAGGGAACATCCTATGACATACAGAGAGAAGATATAAGTCAAGCATTCTATGAGATTCATACAACGAATATATTTCCTAAGGATGCTAATGGACTGCATATCTCTATCATCGAAGGAGATGGCGATCGTTCACAGGGACTTCATGCAAGATCCGGCATGGATATCCTTATCAGTAATCCTCTTAAAGATGAATCATTCTATCTTTTTGAAGAAATGGATGTTTATGTTCACCCATGGCAGGATCATTATCTTGAAAAATTGAATGAATTCAGAGAGGGAAACTGTGATAAACTGATCGATTATGCAGAAAAGCAGTTCTGCTCGGATAAAAACAATCAAAAATACATTAAAGATGAACTGCTTAGAAATAAAAAGATAATCTACTATGTAGATAACAAAGAAAAATATATGGAAATGCAGAAACACGAATTTAATGATTACTATGCTTCTGATGAAATATACGGATATGATCAGCAGATCAAAGACCTTGAACAGAAAATAAAAGAAACGAATGACAAGATAAAGAATAGCAGTCAGGTTCTGGAAAAAATGCAAAATGGATTTATAAGCAGATTTATCTATAGAAATAAAATAAAAAGTTTAAAAGACAGTATTTCTGCAATGGAGGAAGATATTTCTGGCTATAAAGAACAAATAAATTCTGCAAATGAAAATATAAATGATATCAGAGAAGATCTGGCACAGGAAAAAGATAAACTGGAACCTGTGAAATATGAATTTCAGTATCCTCTGAAAGATCATTACATTGAAACCTATGACTATTCAGAACCAGTCAGAAGTTTTGAGAGAATGATCGATCGCATAGAAACCAAATATCCGGAAGCAATGAAATCGATTGAAAGCTTTAATCGTTTGCTCGCCCTCAGTAAGGTGGATAAATCATTTGATCATTCTCATGATTATAAGATTTTAAACGGAAAAGATACCATGAATCTTAATGATCATGTGGATAAAATCAGGAAGAACGTCCAGGAATCATTTTCTAAATCTGTTTTTGAAATGGATGATATCAAGGCAGAAAATACAGAGCAGGAAATCGATGCAGCGGATTATATTGAAGAGAGCTTCGGCAGAATAAGAATATAAAGGTGAAGGATATGAAAAGTATTGATAAGATCATAGAAGAACAAGGAATTCAGATCAGTGAACCTGATGAAATCAACGAACTATTTCCAGATATTGAAGAATTAATTAAGGAAGATGAAGATATATGAACGGGCCAAAATTAAATGCAGCGCGTCAGAGGCTTATAGATGAATATCTTAAAGCCCTGAAATCTGAAACGATTCCCTGGCAGCGCGGATGGAAATCAAAAAGTCCAAGAAATGCTATAACAGATAGACCGTATAAGGGAATCAATCATTTTCTTTTAAGCTTTATTGCAGATGAAAACGGATGGGATGATCCAAGATGGTGTACGTTCAATCAGGCCAAGGAACAAGGATGGCATATCATTAGGGGCCAAAAAGCAGTACCGATCGAATACTGGTACATCATCCACACTGAAGAAAGAAAGATATATTCCTGGAGCGATTATCATGAAGCTATAGAAAATGGGGCTGAACCGAATGAATTTCAGCTTCGTTCAAAAATACATCATGTATTCAATGCTGTACAGATGGAAGGCGTTCCTCCACTGGATCAGGACGGACCAGCAGAAATTAATAAAAAAGAGTTCATTGATCTGGTAATAAAAAACATGGGAGTTAGTTATGAGGAAAGAGGAGACAGAGCTTTTTATACGCCAGACTCTGATAAGGTAGTAATTCCAGAAAAAAAGCTATTTCTTAATGAATATGCCTATCATGCGACAAGGCTGCATGAGTTATGCCATGCGACAGGTCATGAGAGCCGTCTTGCTAGAGATCTGTCTGGAAACTTTGGTAGTGAATCATATGCCAGAGAAGAACTTCGTGCTGAGATCGGTTCTTCTTTTCTTATGCAGGAACTGAACCTGCAATATGATGAACAGCATACCCGTCAGCATCTTGCATATATACAGAATTGGATCGAAGTTCTGGAGAAGGAACCATCTGAACTTTTCCAGGCAATCAAGGAAGCGGATGCCATCACAGACTATATCAAAGAGATCGGAGAGTATGAACATCTAATTGAGCTGGCAGTACAAACGGAGGATTTGCGGATGCCGGCTTTTTCAATAGAAATAGAAAATAGCGGAACAGGTAAAGCGGAATGGCTGGATCTGCCAGCTACGGATAAAAAGATAGAAGATGCATTCGTTAAGATAGGACTGGATAAGGAAAATGCAGCAGAAATGAAAGGATACAGCATCATAAATTATGACGAATATCCTTTTTATCGCATAGATACGAATGATGATATTCGTGTCCTCAATGTTCTTGCCAGGTCCATGCAGATGGCAACGAAAAATGAACTGGATGGCATGATCTGCTATGCGGATCATAAGGATATCTATAAGAATGAAGAGCTGGCGGTACTAAGTCTTCATGCGGATGAAATTCCGTACTTTTCCTATGATCATGATCTGATGAACAGCGACTTGATCGAAGAAATGCCGCTGGAGGAACGATACGGGATAACAAAAGCAATCGATACAGGTCTGATGGAGAAACTGGATGAACTACATATTATAGAATATTTTGACTTTAAGGATTACGGTATAACAGACAAGGTGAATAAGGATGTGGTCCTGTATGAAGAGGGCTATATTGACAGCACGATAAGGATGGATATATCAGAGGATCTGCAGGAAGCATGTTCAGAAATCAATCGAAGATATGAACAGTTCATAGCAAGAAGAAAGATAGATGGAGCGGAATCTGAAAAGCTACGTGCTGCAGTAAACCGTCTGATGCTGAATGAACAGGGATTCCAGTATTTTGACAGCAATATCGATACGGATACCGGATATCTGGTATTTGATGATCATACGCTGAATTTTCGCTTATCCGATGCGGTAGAAAGAACCCACGACTTTAAAAATTTTATGATGCTGGACAAAGGTGAAACAAACGAACAGTGCATGGAACGAAGCCGACGGCAGCTCTTGTCATCGCATCAGGATGCATATTATGAAGAGCAGGAACTTGCTCTTGAACCGGAAGAAGGACTTAGGATCTCTTCTGTAAGAATATAAGGAGCTGATTTTATGGAAAAAAAAGGTGAACCTATATCATTACGTTATATAGATAAGGATCTATATGACAGACTGTATAAGACGGTGCAGATGAAAGGCGGCGCCTGTGGTACGAAGACGGAACTGTTCAACTATATCTTTCAGGATTATCTGCAGATGCATGAAATAGAAGGTATGAACAATCCTTATCTGATCAGGATGATACGTGAAATCGTAACATCAGCAGTCAATGAGAGCGAAAAGAGACTCGGCGGAAGACTGTTCAAGCTTACAGGAGAGCTGGCTATAAACGTTTCTGTCCTGAACCAGATTATTTATGACTATATGAATAAATTTGGAAACGATGAAGAATCCAGAAAAATACTGCAGAATTATCGGAAATATGCTGTTGAGCAGATGAGAGAAAATAAGTTTTATCCTATTACCTATGCAAGGCTGGTAAAAGATGAGGATGACTGAACATGGCACGACTAATCATGTATAATGATTTTCTCAGCAGTACTGCAGATAGAGGGCATATTCTGCAGAGTCTTGATTATATATCCACAAGAGAAGGTGTTGAACTAAACGGGATGGAAGAAAAGCTGCGCGGAATGAGAACAGTTCTCAATCCTGTTACCGCAGCGCGACAGGTTACAGATAAGCAGAAAGATCTTATAGAAAGGATATTGAAAGAATTCCCTGATCTTAAGGAAGATGTTCCCTATGAGGAGTTTGAAAAGAATCAGAATATGTACACCGCAAGCCGATTTATTTCTGAAGCAGCAGAGCATCTTGAAGAATTATCTCTGGGAAATGAAATCTATGTCAATTATATTTCAGAACGACCTGGAGTAGAAAAAAACATAGACAGTGTTCATGGCTTATTTGATGAGAGCGGATCTGCAGATCTTTCAGCAGTACGTGAGGAACTGAAAAACCACGAAGGCAATGTGTGGCGAAGCATTATCTCCCTGCGAAGGAGCGATGCTGAAGAACTGGATCGAGAAAATCAGGACAGCTGGCGAAATCTTCTGCAGCATCACATCCCTTCCCTTGCAAAAGGAATGGGAATACCGATCGAACATTTCCGATGGTGTGCAGCATTTCATAATGAATCCTATCATCCGCATGTTCATCTGATGTACTGGTCAACTCATGAGAATGAAGGATTCTGCAGCAGAGAGACTATACAGGATTTCAAAAGCGAACTTGCCAATGATATCTTTTCCAATGAAATGTGGCTATATAAAGAGTTTAAATATTCTAAACGACAGGAATTGGAAGAAAACTTCCTGCATATCAGCAAAGAAACTGCTGATATTAAAATAGATCAGTGTTATCGGGAGTCCATGAAGCATATTCCTGGACAGATAACAGATGATCTGATGAAGCTATCGGCTATGCTTCCCGATTCCGGAAGCAGGGCATATGCATTTCAGGATGCATCGGTGAAAGAAGAGACCGATCTTATCGTAGCTAAAATATTATCGGATCAGAGCATCCAGCCTATCTTCCAAGAATACATAAGCAGCCAGAGAGATCTAGCTGCTTTTTATATGCGCAATGATTCCAAAGCAATGCAGGAATATATAGATAGTTTTGCAGAGAGGATGATCCATCCAGGAAAAAAAGATAGAAAGGTTTTTCATAATCTCGTGCTGGAGCAGGCGTTCAAAATCAAAGATCAGAGATTCATTGACATGCTGAAAAATGAATCAGTGCTTAAGGAAATAGAAGAAAAGATATCTGATGGAAATCCAACGGAAGAAATCCGATATCCGGAACGTACTGTAAAAAGCATCTATCGTCTTTATCATTTTCTTGGAAGAGATCCAGAAGAAGCACTTCAGGCAGCGGAATGCATCATCAGTGATGAAGAAAAGCGTATTGAACTTTATCTTGAAGCAAAAGAGAGCGGTGTATATCAGATGCGGATGAGTGACTGGAAGAATCTGAAGCATGCCTTTCTGCCAAAGATGGATCTTTCAGAAGTTTATGAAAAGAATGACAATACGATGCATGACTGCATGAAGATACTGAATGGAGTGTTGAACTTCATGACGAATGAAACGAAACAGAATGTAAAGGAAGCTGCACGAATCCGCAACGCAATACGCTACGATGAGGCGATGATCCGATCAGCAAGATATAAAAGAGAGAGTAAGCGGGTATGAGCAGGAATGGCGACAATATGCATAAAAACAGAAAGCTATACTGGATTGTCCCCAATCCGGAATATATGGATTATTTAAAATCCATAGATCCTAGGATACCGGATTATAATTACGGTTCAGAACATATCAAGCCTTTTTACGGTCCGCTTCTTAGAATGAATGGATTGTGCTATGTTGGCAGCGTGAGTCATTATGATCATCATAAACATGACAAAATTGCCGGAAGTCTGACCTTTCATAAGATCTATGACCACGAATACCATAGGATGATCGCAGTAAGCAATCTGCGGTATATGTTTCCTGTGCCTGAAGAATGTGTCAGAAGACTTGATTATCGTGATATAGATCAATATGTATATTTTCGTTCGAGAAGAGACCGGTTCAATCAGGTGAATCTTCTTAAAAAAATATTATATGATCTGAATGATTCCAACCTGCAGGAAAGAGCATCCTATATACGATTTCTGCAGGTGCATGAAATAAAAAGCCCTCAGATCAGAGGATGCATGGATATGCTTCGTCTGGAAGAGGCAGCATATCGCTATCAGAAGGAAGAATTCCAGGAACAGGATATTACGGAACTTTCTGAGGATCCTGTAGAGGATCGAATAATCAAAATTTAAAGAAGGAGCTGAGAAATATGTATGAGATGATACATATCAGTCCGATAACGATAATTGCCTGCATCGTGATCCTGATCTGTGTGATTGTTCTTGCGTTTGTTTCAGGCAATTCGAAAAGGCTTGATAAGATCAAGGCTAAAGAAGTAGGTGATGGACAGCATGGGAATGACCGTTTTATGACAAAGGATGAAGCAAAAGATTATTACCAGGTAATAAAGCTTCCTAAAAAGATAGAGGATCACAGCGGAGAATTTCCTGAAGGTCGAATGATCAGCTATGATGAGAAGACCAGAGAGGCTTATATCGATACATCAAATACACATGCAAGGATCGTTGCACCTACAGAATCCGGTAAAAGTACAGAATATGTAATTCCGAACGTGCAGTACAATATCATGGCAGGAACTACAATGATCATACCGGATACAAAAAAGGAAATTTATGCAAAGACGGCACAGGATGCTAGAAACTGCGGCTATGAGATATACGTTATTGATTTTCAGAATCCTGAACTGTCTGTTCAGTTTGATCTGTTCGAAGACATCAATGAATATATGGAAGCTTATCTGAAGGATGGCAATGTAAAGTCAAAAGCCGCTTGTGAAGACGCTGCCGGTTCACTTGCCATGGACATCGTTTATTCCCGCGATCGAGGGAATAATGAAAATCCATTCTTTTCACAGGCTAGTAAAGGTGTGATCCACAGTCTTATCCTGCTTCTGTCAATGTTTGCAGAGAAAAAGTATAAGCATCTGGGAAGCATCAATAATATCCTGCATGGAATGCTGGAAGCGCCAAAAGACAAAACGGATAAGACTCCTATGATTCTAAAGATTATGAGAAAGCTTCCGGATGATTTTGGAGCAAAAAAATATCTTGGTGCTGCATTCGCTGCTGCTGAAGAGACAGAAACAAATATATATTCTTCTGTTCTGGGAGATCTGGAACCGTTCATCAATGCCCTTGCCGAACAGATCATTGCGAAGCCGGACAGCGATGGAAAAAGATTTTCATATAGAGACTTGCTGGAAAAGAAAAGCATATTATATATCGTTATTCCTGAACATCGCGCACAGTTCAAGGTATATGCGTCCATTATTATCCGAAAGCTGTATAATCAACTTACTGAATATGCAAATACACTGCCTGATAAAAAACTACCTAAGCGCATACTGCTGGAATGGGAAGAATTTGCTCTATACCCAAAGGTAAATGAGATAGAGGACTGGCTGGCCATCATGCGAGGCAGAGGAATCATAGGAGATTTTATATATCAATCCGATCATCAGATGAAGAATAAATACGGAGAAGATATCATGAAGATTATGATAGATCAGTGCGCAGTATCCATCTATCTTGCCCTATCGCAGGAAGACACTGAAACGGCAGAACGTCTTTCAAAAGCAATCGGTACGAAGACGATCAAGACAGGTTCTGTAAGCATCAGCCATGATTCTGGAAAAACAGGTGCTATATTCGGCAGTACCAGCAGATCTGAGACTGAGCAGATGATGGAACGTTCACTTATGACAGTTTCTGAAATACTGCATATGGATCAAACTGGAACGAAGTTGCTGCTGCGAAGAGGCCAGTATCCGTTTGAAATGAATCTGACAGGATATTATAAGCCGGAATGGGGGCTTGTTCCTGCAGAGAGAGAATCAGATATGCCTATCAATGAGATGAACAGCATCTACTATATGACATATAATCAGCTGATGGATTCGATTGATGAAAAGACAAATATGCATATTCCTGATGTGAAAAAAAATCAAACAGCTTCTGAATTTTCAGAAATGAAAGAGACAGAACCTGAACTGGACGGATTAGAACAGGTAGCCAACAAGCTATACAGTCTTACAGGAGATCTTCACTGTGCAGAACTGGTGTTAAATAAAAAATATAAGGAACTGTTCTCATACATGGAACGTTATAAAAAAATTATAAGCAAATATGAGCTGCAGACTATGCTGGAGCCTTTTGCAGAATAGGAGGGATAAGATCATGTTAATGGTTCAATATGTTCATCGCAGAATGATGGAGCTTCTTAAAAAATCCTATCCTGATGAGTATGAAAAATATTCACATTTTTATATTCAGATGGAATTCAAGGAAAAGCAGGGAAATTATTCAAAATACACGTTTGGGAAAAGAATGCTGCATGTATCGACTCTGTCCAGGAGACCGTCAGATATCTTCTTGTCTTTAGTTTTAGAACTTGCGCATCATATAGACGTAGTACAGCGACGGGAAACTCATGAAGACAGGACCTATCTGCTGATCGTAAGAAAGCTGCTGGATACGGCACTGAAGCAGAACATGATACTGCTGTCGGAGCTGTATCATACAGATATAAAAAAACTGAAGGATAAGCTTCAGGAGAATTTCGGATCTTTCTCAAACTGGAAGTATGAACCAAGACATGACAGTGAACATGTCTATATCCTGGTCTTTGATGCATTTATGATCAAAAATCTGCTGAAGACAAACGGATATCAGTATGATCCTGATCAGCAGGCCTGGAGCAAGTTCATCAATACAGCAGAATATGATGATGAGCTGTACTTTCTGAATCAGTATCAGAATCGCGCAGATTTTAAGGTCATCAAGGATAATTCCTTCTATATAAGGCCTTGTTATTGCCTAAGAGTTGAAACCTACAGTATAGAAGATAAGGAACTTTGGAAAGCTCTATCCTACCGATATGATGCGGCTACCAGAAAATGGTTCAAAAACATTTATGCAGATGAACTGAAGATAGAACTGGAAATGATACAAGAACTGCCTAAACAGCGCATCACCATAGCTCGAATTAAAAACAAATAAAAAGAAATATTGGTTAGTTGCAAAAAGAAGAGGAGAAATATTTACAAAACTTAAAATATATGTTATTCTATTAAACAGTTACAAGGAATATTACATCACAAACCCATTACCCTTGTAAACTACATGACTGCAGTGAATCGGATATTTATCCGAATTGCTGCAGTTTTTTTTAGTTACTTTAATTGCCTGGTGCAGCTGATATGCTCTATGCTTGAAGTGGACATAGGTGGGATTTTTATTAGGCAGAATATGATCATACTTTAATGGAGTGTGAATTCTGCATTGCCCAATATATTTACACTCTATAACAAGCATGTTATCATGATAAAGCCTATTAAGGCAGTCTTCAACATAACCAATAAACCCCTGGAAAACAGGTATAAGAGGGTATATGTCCGATGATATATACCCTTTTTTTAGTCGCCGGATCATATGCCCTCTATGCCATAGAGGAGGAAATATGGAAACGAAAATAACGCGTACAGCAGCAAATAACAGCGAAGTAATTGATACTAAATATCTAATAAAACTGAGAGAAGATCGTTCAAAAACTAAAGATGATGTTAAAAAAAGAGCAATATATGTTAGAGTTTCAACTAGAGAACAGGCTCTTACCGGCTATGGAGCCGATGCACAGATCACTAACATAATGAACAGGCTTAAAGCTGATGGTATAGATATCAGCTCTGTACAAGTCTATGTTGACGATGGTTACAGTGCTAAGACATTAAATAGACCAGAGATGCAGAGGCTACTTAAGGATGTGCTTGATGGAAAAGTCAATGAAATAATAATTTATAAGCTTGATCGCTTAGCTCGAAATGTGATCGATACATATGAATTACTGCAGTTTTTTATTGATCAGCAGTGTGAACTGAAAGCAATAGTTGATAACCTAGATATTCATAGTGCAAATGGCAGGCTGCTTGTAGGAGTTCTTGCGATAATTGCGCAGTGGGAACGAGAAGTAATTAGAGAGCGAACTATCGATGCAATTGAAGAAATGCTGTCACAAGGAAAGTGGCCGTTTGGACAGGTTCCGTTTGGATATGAACGTGATGAAAATGATTATCTGCGAGAAAAAGCTAGGGAGGGAGAATATATAAGGTATTGCATCGAATTAGCCATTAGTGGAGATACAATGAAGGAAATTGAGTATAAGGCTCCGATGGAATTTCCTGAATTTCAAAAAAAATCAGAAGTCATAAAAAATATGCTGTTGAGAACATTAAACTATGGAGAATATGAATATGAAGGGAAAATATATAAGTTTCATGGAATCACAACAAAAATGAAATATGATAAGGTAGTAAAAATGATAAACAAAAGATATAAAGAAACAGATCCTAGCAAATATTATTTTGGGAATAAAATTAAAGATGCTTGCGGGAATATCTGTGAAAGGAAAAGCACCTCCAAGAAACTAAAAGATGGAATCAAAAAGTATTATTACTATGTATGCCCGGAGTGCAGACAGAGGATACCTCAGGAACGTCTGGTAGAAGCAACGTTAAGCAGGATAGCTATTCATTCCTATGAATTAAATGAAACAAAAAAAGAACAGAATATAAAGAGAAGACTTAGAACATTGGATGAAAAGATTAAAGAAGCATATAAGATGTATATAGCTGAAAAGATTGATGGAAAGGTATACGGTAGTCTGATAAATGAAATAGATAAAGAAAGAGAGAAACTTCTCCGTAAGCTGAATATAAGATCAATAGGCAAATATATCGATACAGAAAAATGGAACGACATGAGTGATGGTGACCGCAAACAATATATAGAAGAGTATGTAAAGGAAATAATTGTCGATGTGAGCCTCAAATCAATAATTTCTATAGAATACATAGAATAAAAAGGACCTTAAATTTTACCGTCGAACTATTGAAAAAAAATAAAAATATGCTATAATATATGTAAGATGTAATAAATCGAATATGTAATGGGGTTTATGAACCTATGTAAGAGGTGATTGAATCTACCCCAAGAAGGTTAGTTCTACTTAAGCAGAGCTCAACCCACCATATAAAACGTAATAAGCTGTTAGATTAAGTCTGATAGCTTTTTTTATATTTTAATGAACTTTGTTTTTTTCTGTTATATAATTAAAATGTCAAAAGCATTATCAAATTATTTTATAGAATGATTTGCACACCTTATAAGTTGAAAGAAAGGAAACGGTTTTTCAAATGAGTATTAAAAGAAATTTCTTATTACTAATGTTATTTTCTATTTTCTTATGTGGATGTAGTCGAAAAGAAAACATTAATGATTATTATATATCTTACACTTTAACTAAACAGGTAGGAGAAGACCTGAAAAGTGAAGTTCATTATTATGATTTAGCAGATGGTACAGATAAAATTATTACCGAATTGCCTTATACTGCACAATATCCATTAACAGTTTACGATAAAGTAAAGGAAAAAGTTTATTATACTTCTAAAGTAAAGAACTGTGATCAGGTTTTTGAATATGATATAAAAACAAAAAATCATAAACAATTAACAGATTCTTTATCAGCTATTAATTATATTATTCCTTATGAAGATACATTGCTTATAATAGCAGTACCTAAAGGTTCTAACATGATTACTTTACAGCCATTTCTTTATAAAGATAATACCTTAACAGATATCGCATGGGATAAAGACTTTAATGTTTCTACATTATTTTATGACTTGCAATCATCTGACTTTATTTTAAGTGGATATTCTTCTAGTGAAGATTGGAGACGCATAGAAAATCAAGACAAAAAAGAATATATTGCACCGCCTAATTATATTTATCATTTAGAGAAAGATGGAAAACAAAAGAGTAAGATTTATGAAACAAATAATGGGAATATTAACTCCATTGCTGCAAATGAAGATTATATTTACACTACTAATGATATAAATGAAGATATAGAAAAAATTGATAAAAGAAAAGGAGAATTATCTGAAACAATTGAGGTTCCAAGTTATCGCTTATTTTATGTTACCAATGATGAACTAATGTATTATTATTCTAATGATGAAATATATACTTATGACTTAAATAGTAAAAAGAAAACTATATTATGCACAATAAAAACTGAAACAAGTGCAATTAATAATGCTATAGTACTTAAAAAATAATTATTATTTAAGTCTTTGTGCAATAAAAAAAGCTGTTTATTTAGCAGCTTTCTCTTTTTATATAATCCTTTGATACTACTTCAAATTCTTTCTTCTGTATATGCATCAAATACAAATAAATGTTTCGTATCAAACCAAATGTATATTTTATCTCCCTGATGAATAGCTTTATTGTATGGCTGTTTCATTATGATCGTACCTAATTCACATTGGATATGTACATACATATTCTCTCCAGCATATTCTATCAATATGATATTCCCCTCTAATCCTGAATCGTCTACTATTACATTTTCACAACGTATCGCAATCACTACATCTCTTTGCTCCTGATTAGTCCAAGGAATCTTTCTTGACCCTATAGAGAGATAACCATTCTCTATTCTTGAAGGTATCTTATTAATATTGGATATTCCTAGAAATGATGCCACAAATAAAGTTTGTGGATTTTCATATAATTCCATTGGCTTCCCCATTTGCTGGATACAACCATCTTTCATGATAATTAATAGATCCGCAAGTGTCATTGCCTCTATCTGATCATGTGTCACATATATAAACGTAGCATTGTTTTTTTGATAAAGCTTTGCGATTTCGATGCGTAATTGAGTCTTTAATCTAGCATCTAATGAACTCAATGGTTCATCCATTAAAAATAATGATGGTTTACTAATCAATGCCCGTGCTATAGCGCATCGCTGTTTCTGTCCACCAGATAAATGAACAGCTTTACGATCTAATAAATCTTTTATTCCTAGCATTTCACTAATCTGTTCTACTCTTGCATGTTTTCCTTTATCATTGATTTCTTCACGAAAACCAAAAGCAATGTTTTCATATACACTCATATGAGGAAATAAAGATGGTTCTTGAAAAACCATAGAAATATTTCTTTCAGAAGGCTTTTTATCTGTCACATCTATATCATCAATAAAAGCTTTACCCTCATCAACTGATAAAAAACCAGCAATTAGCTGAAGAAGTGTACTTTTCCCACAACCTGATGGTCCTGCAAGAACAATAAATTGTTTATCTTTTGTTTCTAAATCAAAATGCTGAACTGCATGTATATCACCAAATGATTTGGTAATGTTTTTTAGAATGAGTCTGCTCATAGATATCTCTCCAATACTAAAATAAGTGTATCGAAATATAAATAAAAAAGCAACCTCACACAGTTACTTTATCGTTTTTTAGATTGTCTCAAAGCCCACCCTCTTTAAGACAAACATATTTTACAAGAATCTTTATTCATCTTCAATCTTTTCACATGGAGTTGATTATTATTAGCAATGAATACAATTTAATTCATTTTTTCAAAATATTTATCAACTTTAAGACTAAAATTAAACGAAAGCTTTCTTAAATCTTCACATTACCATATAAACCTGAAAATGTTTGAATATGGACATCTTTTCCAATAAACGCAAAAGCTGTCATTAAGCTTAAGGTACATAAACCCGTAATTAATACTTTTTTCATTTCGTTACCTACTTTTCTAGTAGATCATATGCATATCATCTCTGACCTACTAATCATAAATGAAAAATGTACTTCACACAATAAAACAGCTATGAGTTGATTTATATATCTAAAATAGGGTAATCCCTTTATTTATTAAAGAAAACCATCAGGTTAACTTGTATGCTTTCTTACTTCCCGATCAAATTCATACAACATTTTATAATTATTTGTCTTTTCAACCAATTTACTTAATTCATATTGAAAAATATCTATACATACTTCATCTGTAAGATGAGGCAATAGCTTTTTCATTATATAGGTTTGACGGACAAATGCAGGAACTTCTTTTGCCAGACAAAAATATTTATACATTAATTTTATACTTAACGGATATTCCTGAAATTCTTCATCCTCTACATAGGGAATATCAATTACTTTTCCTAAACGATTCTGGCAATCCGCAATCAGAATTCCCTGACGCACCAAATCTCCTCGATAGAATAATAATGATTGTGTATAATAATGTAACGCATTCGCATATTCAGCTCTATTATGATAACTTGAAGCTATATTAGAATAAATCTCAGATATTTTAATATCAGGTAAAACATGAATTTTTGTTAATTTCTTTACTTTCTCAATATAAACTTCAATGTATTCTGTATCAATATAACTATATAATATAAATGCAAAATTATATACATCTAATAATCTAACATAATTATTTGTGCTTTCATAATATGTCTCCATCTCTACTAATAAATTACTCATAGAATGATATTTTTCTGTAATTAAAAAATAATGAAGCTTCGCAAATCTTACACAAAAATGATCTGCTTCTTCTACTTTTATCTTTTCCATTCGCTCAATATATTCTTCGATATTCGTCACATAACTCACTCTAAGTTTAGAAAAAATCAATAGACGGAGTGCATCTTTATAGATTCTTTCCATATGATCAAATATATTTAAGAAATGCTGAATTTCCTGATCAGAAAAATTCTTATCATTTATATAATATTCGTATAGTTCTGACATTATCTGATAAAGCTCGGCATAAAAAACAAAGTCTTTTACTTTAATCAGCAATTTATTGATTTTTATGATCGTAGCCTTTATTAGTTCATAATCAAATACTTCAATTGCCTCATATAATGTTTTCATTAATATATGCAACGCATCATCTATGATAGTGAATTCACCAAACTTTAAGTCAAACTTTAAAAGCAGTTCCACATATACATCATTTGATCTGCTTAATCCTCCAGACTCAATATTTTTTAATGTATTAACACTACAAATACCATTACAAAAACTTTTTAAAGTATATTTATTTTGTGTTTTCCCTCTCTTTTCTTCTCTATATACACCTATAAATTTACCAATCGTAGCTAAGCGTTCTTTACTGACTTTCATGAAAAACCCCTTTCCAAGTTAATTTCATATTATAAAATTTCCAATATTTGTAAAAGAGATTATATCATATATCCGTCATATATACAAAAAAAACAATATAATTAATTACTTGTTCATCATGAATGTTTTCTACCCCATTCTAGATTGATTTCCTTAAATGTCATATCGTCCTTTTCTAACTTTTGGCTAAGATTTCGATAAGAGTCTAAAAGTACACAAACCATTTCTTCTATTTCATTATCTATGATACGAAACCATATCGTATCACTCTGTTTATCCATATCATAAAACTCTATCTCTCTAGCATTTTGATAGCGCTGATAAAGACTATTTTTTATCTTTTCAATGACACGATCATCAAGTTCATTTTCAAATATTCGAATCTTCTCAGCTATTTCTTCAAAATGAAAGACTAAACGCTTTCTCATATTGGGTTTATCATTAAATAATTGGAGATCTTTTTCTGTAATATCTGCTTTGGATTTCATAAGAATAACAAATTGATGTTTTTTATCCACATAACAAAATGGATGCTGGAAATAAAGAAGATTTCCACATCGAGGACAGCGCGTCTGAAAATAGGTATTATTTAATAACTGTTTTCGCAATTGAGGTTCAAAATCTGACATGACAAGAGTTTCACTTCTTTTATGTGTCTGATACATACAATGTTTACATGTTATTCCAACTAATATTGATTTCATTCTATCACCTAAGTCTATTTTTATAATTACTAAATAAAATATAGAAAAGCAGAGTAGCTATCACTCCGCTTCTTATTACTTAAATTTCTCTTGTTGCGTATTTTAACCATTCTTTTTCTTCTTCATTTAAATATGGAGATACTTTTTCATATACTTGTTTATGATATTCATTTAACCATGCGATATCATACTGTGTCATGATTGATGTATCTAATCCATCTAAATCAAATGGTACAAAAGTAATGGTTTCAAAAGAAAGGAACTGCCCATATTCATTTTTCTCAGCCTTTTGCACAACTAATTCATTTTCATGACGAATACCATGGCTTCCTTCAATATAAACACCAGGTTCATTAGATTGTGTCATTCCTTCTTCTAAAACACAGCTGTCATTTCTTTCAGGAACAATTCTCCAGCGGAAACCATTTGGCCCTTCATGAACATTTAATAAATGCCCAATGCCATGTCCTGTTCCACATTTATAGTCAATTCCCATTTCCCATAGTGGTCCACGAGCTAAAATATCTAAATTAAGTCCACGGCATCCTTCTAAGAATTTTGCTTTACTTAATTGAATCAATCCACGTAAGGCACTTGTAAAGTGTAAACGCATTTCATCTGAAATAGGACCTAATACAAAAGTTCTTGTAATATCTGTTGTTCCTTCAAGATACTGTCCACCGCTATCCACAAGCAGCATTCCTTCTGGTTTAATTTCTACATTGGATTCTTCATTTGCCTTATAATGCATCATTGCCGCATGATCTTTATAAGCACAGATTGTATTGAAGCTTAATCCAAGATTGTGTTCCTGTGCACGACGTAAGCTTTCTAAATAATCGCTAGCACTGATTTCCGTAATTGTTTCTTTTCCAACTCTATTCTTTAACCAGTACATAAATTTTGTCATCGCAACTGCATCTTTAATGTGAGCTTTACGATTATTTTCTAATTCTACTGGATTCTTTTTAGCTTTCATCAGCTGAGATGGATTTGGCTGATCCACAATACGAACTCCATCTTTTAGACTTGTTGTGATTGCATAATTTACTACAAATGTATTTAACATAACGGATGCATCTGATGGAATTGTCTTAACAAACTCATAAATACCATCATATTCATGAATCTGAACATTATTTTCTTTGAAATTCTGAATAAGAGCTTCATCTAATTTACGTTCATCAATAAAGATATGATTTTCATTTTCTGTAATAACTAAATAACTTAACATTACAGGGAAATTTTCAATATCCCAGCCACGCATATTCATGATCCATGCGATATCATCTAAAGAAGTCACAATATGATATCCACAGTTTTGTTTCTGCATTTCCAAACGGATATCCGCAAGTTTTTCTTTTGTTGTTTTTCCGCTATATTTTTCTTCTAAGAAGAATCCTTTTTCACAAGGAAGAGCTGGACGATCCTCCCAAATCATACCAACTAAATCTTCGTTTACAGAAAGAGTTACATTCTTATCTTCTAAAGCAGATAGAATATCGTTTACAAGATGTGTATTCATTACACGTCCATCAAATCCAACCACACCGTTTTCCTTGATGTGATCATGCATAAATTCAGGAATTGAAGGTACTCCTTCTTCCCCTTGTTTCATAAGATCAATCGTACTATCTTTTAACTGATCTGCTGCTTGAATAAAGTAACGTCCATCAGTCCACAATGCTGCCTGATCAAGACATACAACTAATGTTCCCTGTGAACCTGTAAAGCCAGACATATAATCTCTAGCTTTAAAATGCTCCCCTACGTATTCTGTTTCATGAAAATCAGAAGTAGGAATCATATAGATGTCCATATTACGTTCTTTCATCAGCATTCTTAATTTTTCTAATTTTTCAATTACAGTCATAATAACCCTCCAATAATCTCTGTGTATTATTGTACTCCAAAAGTTATAAATTGGGTATATTTTTCTTGCTTTTTCTTTATTTATCTTATGAAATGAACCCTTAATTCTTCTTTCAGTTCTATACTAATCGAGTATAAGCGAAACATAGAAAGCATGATACATAAACTTATAATCAAGATAGCAGCCTGTATTATTTTATAATCTTTATCCATACGTACCTCCAAGTATCGTACAGTATGGACAATTATTTTTTCTATAAACTATTATCTATTATTAATAACATAAGATCCATTAGCAGTCGCAACTACTTTACCATGAACTCTTGCGATGCCTCGTACTTGTGCTAGTCTGCTTCCTACATGGTCACAAATTCCTTCTATTTCTAATACATCTCCTGCTTTTACACTACTTACAAAATTAAGGCTCATAGAAATAGTGGGTGTAAATGTTGCTTCTATGCTGGTATAAGCTGCACAGCCCATGGTAATATCCAGAGCAGTCGCAAGCATACCTCCATGCATATTCCCAGCTGGATTCATTTGCCAAGCTTCTACATCAAAAGCTAAAACTACTGTTTTCTGGTCATAATCAGAAGAAATCAAATGCATCTTCATCATTGCATTTATCGTTCCTGCTTCTTTTTGACGTCTTTCTATGAATGTTTGAATTCTTTCTTCAAATATCTGATGATTCATTTTCTCACTTCCTTCTCCATGAATAAAAGAATGCACACAGAATATCATCTGTGTGCGAATGTTTAAGCTAATTCTTTTTCTAGTTTTTCAATACCAATCGCAATACGTTTTAAAGTTTCTTCTTTTCCAAGAATGTGTGCAATTTCAATTGCTCCACCTGGAGTAAACTGTTTACCAGTAATTGCGGTACGAATTGGCCATAAAATCTGTCCATTTTTCATTTCCATCTGTTTTGGCAGAGATAGTAATAAATCATGAATAGTTTCTTCACTAGACCAGTCATGTAGCTCACTTAATGCCTGTTCAGAAGCCTTTAATGCCTTTAATGCAATTTCATAAGTTGTTTTCATTTTCTTATGAATATACATTTCAATATTGTATTCTGGAAGTTCATCAATAAAATCAAGACTTTCTTCAATAGAAGTTAACACATCACATCTAGGCTGCAGGATACGTGCTACTGCTCTGATATCTACCGGTCTATGTACTGCTTTTTCAATATATGGTTTAGCAAGTTCACAGAATTTTTCTTCACTCATGGCACGTAAGTACATCCCATTCATCCATGTTAATTTATCAATATCAAAGATTGCTGGTGATTTAGAAATACGTTTAATGTCAAATACTTTAATCAATTCATCTAAAGTATAGATTTCCTGTTCTGTTTCTGGAGACCAGCCTAATAATGCAATGTAGTTCAAAATAGCTTCAGGAAGATATCCTTTTTTCACTAGATCCTGGAAACTTGCATCTCCATTACGTTTACTTAATTTATGCTGTTCATCCTTCATTACTGGTGGAACATGTACATAAGTAGGAATATCCCATCCAAATGATTCATAAATCAGATTATATTTTGGAGTTGAGGATAAATATTCATTTCCACGAACGACATGTGTGATTCCCATCTGGTGATCATCAATGATATTCGCGAAGTTGTAAGTTGGATATCCATCACTCTTTAGTAAAACAGATTCATCTAGAATACTATTGTCAACTTCAATACGTCCATATACTTCATCATCAAAGTATGTTGCACCATCATGACGAATTGTCTGACGTACTACATAGCTTTCTCCATTTGCGATACGTTCTCTAGCCTCTTCTTTAGAAATATGTTTACATGGATCATCATATTTAAAAGAAATACCTAAGCTTTCTGCTTCTTTTCTTTGTTTTTCAATGTCTTCTTCACTACAGAAGCAATAATGTGCTCCGCCTAAATCAACTAACTGATCTGCATAGCCTTTATACATTGGAAGACGTTCTGATTGAACATATGGTCCATATTCTCCACCAATATCCGGTCCTTCATCATGCTGAAGTCCTACTTCTTTTAAAGTTTCATAAATAATATCAACAGCACCTTCTACATAGCGTTCCTGATCCGTATCTTCAATACGTAAAATGAAATCTCCACCATCATGCTTTGCGATTAGATATTCAAACAACGCTGTTCTAAGGTTACCTATATGCATATAACCTGTAGGACTAGGTGCAAATCTTGTTCTAATTTTTTTCATACTGTTCTTCCTTTCTTTATCATCTATATTTATATAAGTTTATGTATGGTAAATAATTCTCATTTACTAGGCAATTATAGCATGAACTACCTTTGTTTCCAAGTGCTTTATTTGATATCCATTAAGGAAGAATGCTATCTTCTTCTGTAATTGCACGAAGTATTTGACAAGGATTACCAGCCGCAATCACATTAGATGGAATATCCTTTGTAACTACACTCTTCGCCCCAATTACACTTCCCTTTCCTATTCTAACACCAGGAAGGATCGTTACATCTGCACCAATCCAGACATCATCTTCAATAATGATCGGACTAGCCTTTTCCAAACCTCTATTTCTTTCACTAGCTAATAAAGGATGATTAGCAGTATACATCCCACAGTTTGGACCTATGAAACAATGGCTTCCAATAGAAATCTTTGCGCCATCCATTAAATACGCATTATGATTGATGAATGTATCTTCTCCAATATAACAGCGATATCCATAATCTGCATAAAACGGTGATAGTACCGTTACATTGGCCTCTCGATTTGGTAGCAACTTCTTTAATAATTCTTCTTTCCTATCCGTATCTCTTGGATTTGTCTGATTATATAAAAAGCACAGTTCCTCAGCATATAATCGCTCTTCTAATAAATCTTTATCATTATTGGCATCATACCAAAGTCCCTTTTCTAACTTTTCTCTCTCTATCATTTCTCTATCCCTTCTTCGCTATTTTTCTATCCTATTTTAACATAATCTTTATACACACGAAACGTTTCACTACTTCAATCATATAAAATATTCATGCTATAATATTATTACACAAACATTTCATTAAGGAGGTCTTTATGATTTCATCTTATCATACTATTTTATCTGATGATTTCCCTATATTTTTACATGATTATCTGACATTAGATATTCTACAGCGATTAAAGGGAATTGGTTTATTTTGTGGCATACTTCACTCTTTCCCATCAAAACCTTTTATTCTCGCTATGACCACAGTCTAGGAGTAGCACTCATTATTTGGCATTTTACCCATGACAAAAAACAAACTTTAGCAGGATTGCTTCATGATGTTTCATCTCCTGTATTCTCCCACGCAATTGATTTCTTTAATGGAGATTATCTACATCAGAACTCCACTGAGGAAAGAAATATACAGATTTTAGAATAAGATTCTATGCTCCATACTTTACTTAAACGAGATGGAATTTCATTTGAAGAAATTTCCGATTATAAACGTTATCCTATCGCAGATAATCCAAGACCACAACTATCTGCCGACCGTTTAGAGTATACACTTGCGACTATCTTTTCGTTTTACATGGAAGTATAGATACCTTAAAAAATATATATCAGGACTTATATATCGATCACAATGAAATCAGCTTTTCTCATTTAGAACCAACTCTTGCCTTCATGCACTGTATGCATCAAACAAATTTATTCTATTTATCCAATGAAGATATCTTAAAGATGATGTACTATGACAAGCTTATCACTATGGATGATTTATACTCTCTTACAGAATCTGAGATCATCCACCGTATCCTTGCCTCTCCTATAAAGGATACTTCCACTATTTTCAGACTATGACATCAATTCATGAAAGTGATACTCCTGTAAACAATTATTATCATATTTCATTAGATGTGAAAAGACGATATATTGACCCATTACTTTGTGGTAAAAGAATATCTACGCAAAGTGAAGAAGCAGCTTCATTAATCCATGATATAAAAGTTATCAGACATCACTATATGCTTATATCGAATTAGAAGATTTTCGAAATAAACCTTAATTTTCCCTTTATATGATACCTCGTTCTTATATTCGAGGTTTTTTTATTACGATATTCTTAATCTTGTTCTATATATATTGTAATAGAAAATATATTACTTATATAATGATGATAAGAGATAGAATACAGATTGAACTTTTAAGCAAAAAGAGAGGATGGGTACAAATATGAAAAATAAAATACATGTGGAACATCTATGCAAGACCTATGGGACAAAAGAGAATAAAACAATTGCATTGCATGATGTTACCTTAGAAATCAAAGAAAATGAATTTGTCGCAATATGTGGAACAAGCGGCAGCGGAAAAACTACTTTATTTAATATTATTAGCGGTATCGACCGAAACTATGAGGGAAACTGTTTCATCGATGACACCAACATCAGCACACTGAACGAAGAACAGATGACAATAAAAAGAAGAAAAGAAATCGGCATTATCTTCCAATTCTTTAATCTGATTTCCTTTCTTACTGTTGAAGAAAACATAAAGCTGACTAGTCAATTAGATGGAATAGAACCAGATGCAGATAAAGTTAGTATAATATAGAAACAGCTTGATCTAGAAGAGAAAAGAAACGCCTTTATTCATGAATTATCTGGCGGTCAACAACAGCGAATAGCTATCGCAAGAGTCATGGCTGCTGATTGTGATATTATCCTAGCAGATGAACCAACAGGAAATCTTGATAGTCATAACACACAAAATATTATAGATATCTTTAAACAGATGAAAGAACAGGGAAAAACTATTGTTTTGATTACACATGATACCTATGTTGCACAACAGGCAGATTGTATCATTTACCTAAAAGATGGGGAAATTGCGAACGAATTATAGATATATATTTCAATTATCAATAAAATATATTAAATCACACAAAACAATGTTTCTTCCTTTCATCATCGTTGTATTTTTATCAACATTTCTATTAACCACAGTTTATGTCGTTAAAGATTCTTACGATTACTATAATCTGCAAATAAGTGAAAAACAAACTGGAAAATGGGATTTTTCTTATCCACCTCAACATTTAACATCTTCCTATCCTGATGAATTATCGTTTATTGAAGACAATACAGAAATTAAAAGATATGAAAATCCATTAGCCCTTGATCCTATTTTATCGAAAAGTAATCATTATATGTATGTTTTTAAAGCTGAGTCTTCTTTTGAATCTCTTCCAATTATAATGCAGGAAGGAAGCTATCCAGCAAATGAAAATGAAGTACTCGTACCATATATGATCATAGAACAGAATGAATTACAAATTGGTAATAATCTTACATTCCAAAATGAGCACGGAGATAAGATCAACTATAAGATAACTGGTGTATACAAAGATTATTGGAACTCTGTTAGTCCTACTTTCTATACTTATTTAGAGGATAAAACAGAAGCATTCACAATATATGCTGATTTTAAAGATGAAGCTGCATTAAACCATGTAGTTAATATGATCAATACGAATCCTGAGATCGGTTATCAACTAAATACTAACGTAGTTAACGCAAAATATTATCTTAATGATCCCTTCAGTCTGCTTTATTCTGCATTCACTGTATTAATCTATATCTGCGTATTTCTGTTTATATTTAATTCCTTAAATATGTATATAAAGAAAAAAGAATCCTATTTACATCAGCTATTTACTCTTGGAGCCACAAAGAAACAGATATATTTATCTTTATTCTTTGAATTCTTCCTTGTATGCGGAATCTGCTTTCTTTTAAGTTTTCTTGTTAGTGTATTGTTGTGGAAAGGTCTCTTTATGACTGGTGGTACTTGGTTACAAAACTATTTACAACTTTCATTTACCTTTACTTACGTATTAACACCAAAACACTTCGCATCCTTATTCTTATTTAACATACTAATTTTCTTATTATGTTTCCTAATTGTCATGTGGAAAAACAGAAGACAAAAAACTTTGAAACTGCATTTTCGATCTATAAAACTTAAACGCTTACCATTTATCTCTAGATTATCTAGTTTAGAAATCATAAGAACAGGTTTTGGCACTTTCATTATTGCAGTACTTGTAGTTTGTTCTATTTTATTTCAAACTACACAAACGGTAGTAGAGTATTGGATTAAAGATAGAGCTGAATACTTCCACAAAGATGCGGACATAACGACAAACTTTGGTTTGTTTAATAATAATAGCAAGGATGTCTCACAATTCATCACAGAAGTAGAAACCATCTGTAAAACAAATAATGCGACAACATGTACTATATCTTATGGAATTCAATCAAACGCTGTATTTGGATTTGACACTACATTACCTATATATTCCATAAACCAATCTGCTTATCAGAAATTCTTAAATAAACATCAGATAGCAGATGAAAATACTCCAATACTAGTATATCGTAATGAAAGTCCATTATCCTATGAAGAATTAACTATACATATTCTAACAACTTTTCAAGAAGAATTAGATGCAATTCCTATGGAATATCAGATGATACAAGATGAAGAACTGATGGAAAACTTCATCTATGATGATGCTATCGTCTTACTACCTCCATCATTAACTGCGCAATGGATCGATACATATTCCGATACCTATGTGAGTGGATCACTAATTATTAATAGCGAAAATCATAAACAAATTGCTGAACAATTAAATGCCATATCCATTGTTCAATCTGATGACCATATGTATGTAATTAACAACAGGGAAAATCTACAACAGTTCTATCGAGATACTGGTGCTATACGTATCTTTATATATGGACTAAACTTCTCTGTTCTAGCAGTATGTTTATTTATCATCTATAATATATTGACACAGTACTGCATGAAAAATAAAAGAGAAGTCAATCTACTTCTAACATTAGGAATGACAAAAAGAAAAGTAAAACACTTCTTTATCGAACGAGCAGTTATCTTATCTCTTACATCAATAATCATTTCAGCTATTTTAGAAATCTTTGTCATATTTATCTTACGTCAAGTATTACATCTTCCTATTTCCTACATTGACTTTATTATTTATTCATTGATTTATTGTATAGTTTTGATTATTGTTATGTCATTATTGTCTTTAGTTACTCTTAAAAAACATATTCTTGTTGCTATAATACATATAACTAACAAAAAAAGCAAATCAGATCACATTCTGGTTTGCTTTTTATCCTCTTTTTATCTTCATTTGTTCAAATGCCTTTAACTCTGCCTGCTCTTCATTTAAACCTTGCTTTCTATTTTGTAAAATGTATTCCTTCATGATTCGATAATCATGAGGGATTATTTTCATAAAGTCTTTATGATAAATTTCAAAATGTTCAAGTATATGTTTACCATGAGAACTATTTGTAGCTTTGACATATGCTTCAATTAACTGTTTTACATAATGGTAATCACTTTCTTCTAACTTATTTACTTCAACCATTTCTGAGTTAATACGCTCATGTAAATCATGTTTTTCATCTAAAATATAGGCGATTCCGCCACTCATTCCAGCCGCAATGTTTTTTCCTGTTTCACCTAATATAACAACACATCCTCCTGTCATATATTCCAACGCATGATTTCCACAGCCTTCCACAACCGCAACTGCTCCAGAATTACGAACCGCAAAGCGTTCTCCTGCCACACCATTAATAAAGGCATATCCGCTAGTTGCACCATATAATGCAACATTCCCTATGATGATATTTTCCTCAGGCTTATAATTTGCTTGCGAAGAAGGTGTAACACTTAGAATAGCTCCAGAAAGTCCTTTTCCAAAATAATCATTGGCATCTCCTGTAAGAGCTAAGTAAATCCCTTTAGGAAGGAAAGCACCAAAGGACTGGCCGCCACTGCCTATACAGTCAATATGACAAAAATCATCTGCTAACTCATTTCCATAATGTGTTGTAATATAAGATCCCAAAAGTGTTCCAAAAGTACGATCCGTATTCGTGATATTTACTTTCTCATAGTATCTCTGCTTATTTTTGATTGCATTTTTAAAACCTGGAATTAGAATTTGTGTATCTTTAGTTTGTTCTAAATGAAAATCATATTCATCCTGTTTATCAAAATGAACTTTTCCATCTTTAGCTTCAGATGTTAAAAGTTCTTCTAACTGTAGGCGTTCATATCCTATAACTTGCTTATTTATTTTCAGACATTCTTTATGTCCAATCATCTCTTCCACTGTTTTAAATCCTAACTCCGCCATGATTTCTCTCAGATGTTCTGCGACAAACAACATAAAATTAATTACATCTTGTGGTTTTCCTTGAAAACGTTGACGTAATGCTTCATTCTGCGTCGCAATACCATATGGGCAAGTGTCCAAACTGCAAACACGTAACATTTTACATCCTATTGCTACTAGAGGAGCAGTCGCAAAACCAAATTCTTCGGCTCCCAATAATGCCGCAATCGCTACATCACGACCACTCATTAGTTTTCCATCTGTTTCCAAACGAACTCGACTACGCAAATGATTTTTTACGAGCTGTTCATGTGCCTGTGATAAGCCAAGCTCCCATGGTAAACCTGCATGATGAATTGAGCTTTGCGGGGCAGCTCCAGTTCCTCCATCGCAACCAGAAATCAAAATATTTTGTGCTCCCGCTTTTGCCGTTCCACATGCAATAGTTCCAACTCCCTCTTCTGCCGCAAGTTTAACGGATATGGATGCTTTAGGATTGGCATTTTTCAAATCATAAATCAACTGAGCTAAATCTTCAATCGAATAAATGTCATGATGAGGAGGCGGTGAAATAAGTGTTACGCCAGGTGTGGAATGACGTGTTTTCGCTATCCATGGATAGACCTTATTTCCTGGTAAATGTCCTCCTTCTCCTGGTTTTGCCCCTTGCGCCATTTTGATCTGAATTTCATCTGCACTATTCAGATATTCGCTTGTCACTCCAAAACGACCACTCGCCACTTGTTTGATTGCGCTATTATATTTTGTATGATAACGTTCAGGCTTTTCTCCACCCTCTCCACTATTGCTTTTGCCATGAAGCTGATTCATTGCTTCCGCAAGACAAGTATGAGCCTCTTCTGAAATAGAGCCGTAAGACATCGCTCCTGTTTTGAACCTTTTCACAATACTTTGTGCACTTTCAACAGAAGATAAAGGAATTGATTTTCGCTTTGTTGTATCAAAGGTAAGGAGTGAACGAATGGAAATTGGGTCATTCTCTTGATGAATAAGCTGACTATAACATTTATATTCCGCATAGTCTCCATCTCTCACTGCTTTCTGTAGTGTAGATATAGCCTCTGGATTATATAAATGATGCTCTTTGGCTTTTCCCTTTTGGAAACGATGAAAGCCAATCGTCTCTAATTTATCATTTTCTAAATTACAAAAAGCTTGATGGTGATAACGTACATCTTCTTCAATCTCTTTTAATGTTATGCCTCCGGCTTGAGAAATCGTTTTGGAAAAATAGCGATTTACAACATCGCGATGAAGTCCAATTGCTTCAAAGAGCCTAGCTGATCGATATGATTGCAATGTAGAAACACCCATTTTTGATGCAGCTTTTAATACACCATGTAAAATTGCATCATTATAATCTCGAATAGCCACAGAAACTTCCTTATCTATAATATTTTCTTCAACCATTTCACGAATACTTTCATGTGCCAAATAAGCATAGACAGCACTAGCACCATAACCTAAAAGAGTCGCAAAGTGATGTACATTTCGAGGTTCTCCACTTTCCAGCACAATAGAAATCGTATTCTTCTTAGTTTCTGTAAAATGCTGTTCTATAGCAGAAACAGCTAGTAACGATGGAATAGCTAGATGATTTTCATCTATTCCACAATCAGTTAATATTAAAATATTTGTACCTTTCTCACTTGCATGATCACATGTTTCCAAAAGATGTTCTATTGCCTCTTCTAGATGCATAGATGCATGAAATAAGATTGAAACTTCTTCTACATGAAAACCTTCCTTATGTAATGTACGAATCTTATCCATATCCTGTTCATCTAAAATAGGATTATGAATTTCTAAAACACGGCAATTGACATCCTCATCCTGCAAGAGATTTCCTTGTTTTCCTAGATACATCGAGGTATCTGTAATAATTGTCTCTCGTAATGAATCAATAGGAGGATTTGTAACTTGTGCAAATCGCTGTTTAAAGTAATGAAACAAGATTGGATGACATTTTGATAAAACAGCTAGAGGAATATCCGCACCCATAGAGGCAGTTGATTCTACGCCATTTTTTGCCATTGGTAAAATCTGTTCGTGAATATCTTCCAACGTATAACCAAACGCCTTATATAAACGTTTGCACTCTGATTTAGATAATACCTCCATCTTTTTTTCACATACAGGAAGATCTTTCAACTGTAATAAATTACGATTTAACCAGTCTTCATATGGATGAATGTTCATATACATTGTTTTACATTCTTCATCTGTAAATAAATGTTTCTTTACGGTATCAGCTAATAACATTTGTCCTGGTCGCAAACGTTCTTTACAAACTATATGCTCTTCATATATTGGAAGTACTCCGACCTCTGAAGAAAGCACAAGCTGATGATCATCACTTAACCACCATCGAAGCGGACGTAATCCATTTCGATCTAAAACTGCTCCTAACTTTTCTCCATCCGTAAATAAAATAGCAGCTGGTCCATCCCAAGGTTCCATCATTGTCGCATAATAATGATAAAAATCTTTTTTCTCTTGTACCATGGAAGTATTTCTCCATGGTTCTGGAATCATCATCATGATAGCTTTTTCCATTGGGATATTGTTCATGTATAAAAACTCTAACGTATTATCTAATATTGCAGAATCAGATCCATCATTTTTCACAACAGGAAGAATTTTCTCTTTCTGTGTTTCCAAAAAAGAAGAATACATAGTTTCTTCTCGTGCAGACATGTGACTCTGATTTCCTTGAATTGTATTAATTTCTCCATTATGCGCAATCATATGATAAGGCTGTGCACGCTCCCAGCTAGGCTGTGTGTTAGTAGAAAAGCGTGAGTGGATGATTGCCAAGGCACTCTCATATTGTTCATCCTGAAGATCATCATAAAAAAGACGTAGCTGATTAACGAGAAACATTCCTTTATAAACAATAGTTTTTGAAGACATTGATACTACATATGTATCTTTACATCTTGTTTCAAATTGCCTACGAATCACATATAATAATTGTTCGAAAGATAATCCTTTTTTTAAATATGCAGGGCGTTGAATAAAACATTGACGAATCTTTGGCATGCATTGATAAGCACTGTCTCCTAATATAGTACTTTGGCATGGTACATCACGCCATCCTAAGACTTCTGCCCCTTCATCCATAATAATCGATTCTAATTGTTTTTCTTCCTCAAATCTTTTTGATGCCTCTTGTGGCAAAAATAACATCGCAATTCCATAGTCATTGGGCTTTGGAAGTGTAAATCCTTCTTGAAATGCCGCTTTACTGAAAAAACGATGAGAAATCTGTAATAAAATACCAACTCCATCACCAACTTTACCGCTTGCATCTTTTCCAGCACGATGGTCTAAACGTTCTACTATTGTTAGTGCTTGATCAATTAATGAATGATCTTTTCTACCATCAATATTTACGATAGCACCAATTCCACAAGCATCATGTTCTGTTGTATTACTTCTCATAGCTTACCTCCTCGTCTATATGCCGCTTGCGCCATAATTCGATAATTCACGAGCACTTGGATCGCTTACATTAACCCAAGTTTGATTTGGCATCCAGAAGCCTTGAATCATTTGTGCCTGTTTAGGGTAGAAGGACTCAAATATTTCTCGATATAATAAGGATTCTTTCGTAAATGGCGTCGCAAATTCATAAAGCTGGCATTTATTTCTAAATTCATCATCACTATAATATTCCTGTGCATATTGCTGGAGTTCATCTCGCAGTGAATGCCCTACTGCATCTGAAAAAGCTGCCTTTTCCCTCATCAGGATATGTTCAGGCAAATAATCACCAATAAAAGCTCGACGCAATAGATATTTTCCTTTACCATAATGATTACATTTCTTATTTGAATCAATACTCATTACATATTCCACAAAATCCAGATCACCAAAAGGAACTCGAGCTTCCATCGAATGGACACTGATACAGCGATCTGCACGCAATACATCATACATATGCAATTCACGAATACGCTTTTCACTCTCTTTTTGAAAGGCATCAGCATTTGGGGCAAAATCGGTATATTTATATCCAAATAATTCATCCGATATCTCCCCTGTTAACAGTACGCGTACATCACTATGTGCATGGATATATTTACAAAGCAGATACATACCAATGGAAGCACGTATTGTGGTAATATCGTACGTACCTAATGCTTTTATGACTTCTGGCAAGGATTGAATTATATCATCCTTAGTAATAATAACTTCATGATGAATACTATGTATGTAAGCAGCTACTTCTCTTGCATACTTTAAGTCAATGGCATCCTTATCCATGCCAATCGCAAAAGTACGAATTGGTTTATCTAAAAAACGTGATGCAATAGCACAGACTAATGAAGAATCTAACCCGCCGCTTAATAGAAAGCCTAATGGTGCATCGGCATCTAAACGTTTACGCACTCCTTCAATTAAATGATATCGGATATTCTCACATATGATATCAATATCCTCATTATGTACCTGTTGAACTCTTGTTATATCCCGATAACAATAAAACTTACCTTCTTTATAGTAATATCCTGGAGGAAAAGGAAGAATACGTTCACATATATCTACAAGATTCTTTGGTTCACTGGCGAAGACAATCGCTCCATCTTCATCATAACCATAATAAAGCGGACGTATACCGATTGGATCACGAGCTGCAAGAATACTATGAGATTTTCCATCATACATAATTAACGCAAATTCTGCATCTAACTGTTCAAACATGGCACAGCCTAGCTCTTCATATAATGGCAACAAGATTTCACAATCACTCTCGCTTTCAAAATGATATCCCTTTTGTATTAATTCCTGACGAAGTTTGCGAAATCCATAAATTTCACCATTACATACCAGCATACGATTATTTTTAATAAAAGGCTGCATACCGTTTTCATCTAATCCCATAATCGCAAGTCGATGAAAGCCAAGAAATCCATTTCCTGTATCTATGATTCTTGTCGCATCCGGTCCTCTGGATCGTGTTTTTTCAAAAGCTTTTTCAAATCTTTTTCTAGACACATTTGTCTTAAAATACCCCATGATCGAACACATATAAATTTCTCCTCCTTTATCATAAACCGGCAGTTTAAGCTGCCGGCTTATCATCTCTTTTACTATAAAATTCCAAAAAGCAGTTTTCCATATGTAGGGAATGGCCAATATTCTGCTGATGTTATTATTTCTAATGCATCACAGGAAACACGAAGTTCCTCCATACACACAAGTACAACATCACGATAATAAGCTGCTGCTTTTTCCAAATCTAATTTCTCTGCTTGTTTAATCGCCTCTTCAAGCTTAGTTACATCACTTGCTGCAGCTGCCTGTAAATCAGAGGCAAGACCAATGACGTTTTCTTCATAACTGCAATCAATATGACTACCTACCTGTTTTTTCAAACAATAGGTATTGCTCCATTCATGAAGCTGTGAACTGACTGCTGGAAGAATTTCTTTACGCGTCATATCCACCATCGTTTTGGCCTCAATATGCAGAGTCTTAATATACTCTTCCATCATGATCTCATAGCGAGAACGAATTTCTTCTTCACTAAAAATACCAAGTTCCTCAAATAAACGAACATTTTCTTCCCGAATAAAATAAGGAAGTGCATCTGGTGTTGTGCGTAAATTGAGTAACCCTCTTTTTTGAGCCTCTTCGATCCAAGCATCATCATACCCATTTCCATTAAAAATAATACGATGATGATGTTTAATCGTATCTTGGATTAATACATGCAAAGCACTTGGTAAATCAGCCGCTTTTTCTAATACATCCGCAAATTGTTTAAGCTCATCCGCAACAACAGCATTTAATACAATGTTACATCCTGCTATTGAGGAATTACTTCCCGGCATACGAAATTCAAATTTATTACCTGTAAAGGCAAATGGTGAAGTACGGTTTCGATCAGTCGTATCTTTTGGAAACTTCGGTAATACATGAGCTCCGATTTTCATCAGTTCTTTCTCTTTACCATCATAAGCACGATCCTCTTCAATTGCCTTTAAAATTTCTGTTAATTCATCACCTAAAAACATCGATATAATAGCTGGAGGAGCTTCATTAGCACCTAAACGATGATCATTTCCTGCTGTTGCGACACTAAGACGTAATAAATCCTGATGCTCATCTACAGCTTTGATAACAGCACACAGGAATAATAGAAACTGAGCATTTTCATACGGTGTTTCTCCTGGTTCCAATAGGTTAACACCAGTATCTGTAGAAATTGACCAGTTATTATGTTTTCCGCTTCCATTTATTCCTTCAAATGGTTTTTCATGCAGCAATGCAACCATATCATGTTTTTTCGCTATTCTTTGTATTAGCTCCATTGTCAGCTGATTGTGATCAGTTGCAATATTTGTCGTGGAGAATACAGGTGCTAATTCATGCTGTGCTGGCGCTACTTCATTATGTTCAGTTTTTGCTGCTACACCAAGTTTCCAAAGTTCTGTATTCAGCTCATCCATAAATGCCTGTACACGCGATTTTATTGTCCCAAAATAATGATCTTCCATTTCCTGCCCTTTTGGGGATGGAGCACCAAATAATGTCCTTCCTGTATAGATCAGATCCTTACGTTTACGATAATATTCTTTATCTACTAAAAAATATTCTTGTTCACAGCCAACAGTTGTTTTAATGGAATGTACATCTTCATTCCCAAATAGTTTTAAAATCCTCATTCCTTGTCGATTAATTGCTTCCATACTGCGAAGAAGAGGCGTTTTCTTATCTAGTGCATGTCCTGAATATGAACAAAATGCAGTAGGTATACATAATACATTATTCTTTATAAATGCATAGGAAGTCGGATCCCATGCTGTATAGCCTCTTGCCTCAAAAGTAGCTCGCAATCCGCCATTAGGAAAAGATGAAGCATCTGGTTCCCCTTTAATTAATTCTTTCCCAGAAAATTCCATCATTACTTTCCCTTTTCCATCTGGACTTATAAAGCTATCATGCTTTTCAGCAGTGACTCCTGTCATTGGCTGAAACCAATGAGTATAATGCGTAGCACCACGTTCAACTGCCCAATCTTTCATTGCATTTGCTACTGCATTCGCAATCTTGATATTGAGTGTACGCCCTTCTTTAATTGTTTTCTGCAATTCTTTAAATGTATCCTTTGGAAGACGTTCTTTCATGATAGTTTCATCAAACACCATAGAACCAAACAATTCTGTTACTTTTGTATTCATATTCTCACTCTCCTTAACGAAAAAAGAACGGCAGAGGCAATCACGTACCTAATGTACACGACGCCTTTGCCGTTAAATTGCTTTATAGATGAAGAAGATCATTATGGAAAAACAAGCTAAGCGTTTCATAATCGCCTCTATCGTTCATGCTTAGCATTATGAAACATAACAGAAAAAATGTCAAGATTTTTTTGAAACAAATTTCAGATTGATGAAAAATTATCATTCCTTTACTTTCTTAGCATAATCATACAATTCTGTAATATAGTTACCGTCAAAACAAGCAGTACAAAGTGATCCATTGCTTATTTCCAATAAGTCTTTTATAGTCAGGAAACGTAAAGAATCTGCACCAATATAACGACATAATTCTTCTTCGCTTTTATGAGCCGCAATCAGTTCTTCTTTTGTAGAAGTATCAACACCATAAAAACATGGATATTTTATCATTGGAGAAGCAATTCGCATATGAATTTCTTTAGCTCCAGCTTCTTTTAACAGCTGTACAATACGTTTGGATGTTGTTCCTCGAACAATAGAATCATCAATCAAAACAATACGTTTTCCCTCAACAATACTATGAATAGCAGAAAGTTTCATACGTACACCTCGATCACGTAATTCCTGAGTGGGCTGAATAAAGGTTCGTGCAACATAGCGATTTTTAATCAATCCCATTTCATAAGGCAAATGACTGGCTTCTGCATACCCGCTTGCTGCACTGATTGAAGAATCCGGTACTCCAATTACAATATCTGCCTCTAATGAGTGATCTTTCTGCGCTAACAATGCTCCACTGCGCTTACGAAATAAATGTACATTTATACTATCTAACGTACTATCCGGGCGAGAGAAATAGATGTATTCCATAGCACAGAGTGAATGACATACATCCTGGGTATAATAGAAATGTTCTACTTTATCATTTGAGATTTTAACTATTTCCCCTGGCTGTACATCTATGATATCACGTCCAGCAATGACATCATATGTACAAGTTTCACTGCTGATGCAATAACCATCCTGTACTTTGGCATAAGAAAGCGGACGAAGACCATAACGATCACGAACAGCATAAATACTATTTTCACTCATGATCAAAAATGCAAAAGCTCCATCTAGCTGCAAAGCCGTTTGCTTTATTTTCTCTAACAAAGACCCTTTTTGCCTCTGAATAAGATGTAAAATGATCTCACTGTCACTTGTTCCCTGAAATATACTGCCATCATCTTCCATTTCATTACGTAATTTCATCGCATTTACAATTTGGCCATTATGTACCAAAGCTAATGTTCCACGATGAGAAACCGATAGTAAAGGCTGTACATTTTCAAGTGTATTTCCTCCTGCTGTTGAATAACGAACATGGCCAATGGCAATATTTCCATCTAGCTGCTGTATCTGTTTTTCATCAAATACTTCGGAAATCAAACCTCTCCCTTTATGGCTCTTTACTCGTTTTCCATCACTTACTGCAATCCCACACCCCTCTTGACCACGATGCTGTAATGCATGTAATCCATAGTAGGTAAGTGAAGCAGCCTGTTCTACATGGTAAACTCCAAATACCCCACACTCTTCATGTAACTCATCAAACATCTTTAATCCTCCATTTCATTGAATGACTGCATATTAACTCACATCTTTCTAAGAGTCAATAGTAATTTTTTATACAACTTATGTATAAGATTACAGGAATACATTGACTTTTCAGCACTTTTTTTGTATAAATAAAGTGTTAATAAAAAAGTTTGAGCAATGGCGTTCATCTGATGGGAGAAGTGTCTTTTCCTAACGATGAACGCTTTCATTTTATAGACAGGAGGAACGATCATGTATTCACAGGAAGATGTCATTACATTTATTGAAGAAGAGAATGTTAAATTCATTCGATTAGCTTTTTTTGATGTATTCGGAATTCAGAAAAATATTTCCATTCTGCCAAAAGAACTTCCCCGCGCATTTGCGGAAGGAATCTCCTTTGATGCCTCTGCCATCGATGGATTTAGTGATGAAGAAAAAAGTGACTTATTTCTTCATCCTGATCCTTCTACCCTATGTATTATTCCATGGCGATCTATGGATGGAAGAGTCGTTCGTATGTATTGCGATATACGCTATCCTGATGGTAAGCCTTTTGAATGTGATAGTCGTCTATTACTGAAACAAGCTGTTAAAGAAGCAGATAAAGAAGGAATTCATGTTGATTTTGGAGCAGAAGTTGAATTTTACTTATTTCAAAACGATGATGACAATAGTAAAAAACGCATTCCTTTTGATCAGGCAGGTTATATGGATGTTGCGCCTAAAGATCGTGGTGAAGATATTCGCCGTGAAATATGTTTCACTCTTCTAGATATGGGAATTCAGCCTGAGGCTAGCCATCATGAAGAAGGACCTGGACAAAACGAAATCGACTTTCGATATAGCGATGCCTTAACAGCAGCTGATCAGACATCTACCTTTAAATGGGTGGTTGAAATGGTTGCTATGGGGAGTGGCCTTGAAGCTGATTTTTCTCCTAAACCCTTAGTTAATGAGGCTGGAAATGGTATGCACATCAATCTATCTTTACAAAATGAACAACAGGTACTACAGTCATACTTTATGGCTGGAATTCTTGAACATATCCATGAAATGACTTTATTTCTAAATCCGCATAAAGATAGTTTTCTTCGTTTAGGAGAAAAGAAAGCACCATGTTATATCAGCTGGTCATATGAGAATCGTTCCCAGCTGATTCGTATTCCCGCAATAAAAGGAGGACGTAAGCGTATAGAACTACGCTCTCCAGATCCTACGGCGAACCCTTATTTATGCTATGCATTGCTTATCTATGCTGGCTTAGATGGAATACACCGTAAACTTGAGCCACCTAAACCAATGAACATTAATCTATATCATGCAGATAAAGAACTTACTTCTACACTTCAAAAACTACCTCAAAACCACGAGGAAGCATGGAATAGCGCATCAAAAAGTAATTTTATCCGCAATATACTGCCAAACAATTATCTAGAAGCTTATCGCAAGTAAAAAAGAAAGGAGGAGAATGTATGGGTACTACCTGTTCTATTCTGGTTTTATCAAAAAGCGAAATCCCTGTCCAGATTCTTCGTGATATGTTGCCACGAGATCTCTATCCTAACATTCTCTTTTCTTCATCAATAGCACAAGCTCGCCGGCAGCTAATTCAACGTAAGATTAATTTGCTTATCATTGATATTCCATTAAAGGAAGAAAGCGGCATTCGCTTTGCACAGGAAATTAGTCAGCGTAGTACTCCAGGGGTTTTATTGATGATGAATTCTTCGATGTATCATCAGTATGCTGCCCGTATGGAAGATACAGGTATCCCAGTTCTTGCGAAACCATTATCACACCAAGCACTTTATCAAAGCATTCGTTTATTAACTACAATGCAAAAACGTATTGAACATTTCGAACAAGAAAAGTTAGTACTTCAAGATAAAATGAAGGAAATTCAAATTATAAATCAGGCAAAATGGTTACTTGTTGAGAAATATAATTGGACGGAAGATAAAGCACATCGCCATATACAAAAGAAAGCGATGGATCTGTGCTGCACAAAATATGAGTTAGCACAAAATATTATAAAGAAAATCAAACAAGGAGGCAGTTTATGACAAAATATATATTTGTAACCGGAGGTGTAGTATCCGGACTAGGAAAAGGAATTACCGCTGCATCTTTAGGACGGTTACTAAAATCACGTGGTCTTAAAGTAGCAGCGCAGAAATTAGATCCATACATCAATGTAGATCCAGGTACCATGAGCCCTTTCCAGCATGGAGAAGTCTTCGTAACCGAAGATGGTATAGAAACAGATTTAGATTTAGGACATTATGAGCGATTCATTGATGAAAATCTAAATCAATTCTCTAACTTAACAACAGGTAAAGTATACTGGAATGTCCTTAACAAAGAACGAAGCGGTGAATATTTAGGAGAAACCGTACAGGTCATTCCTCATATTACCAATGAAATCAAATCGTTTATTTATCAGGTTGGCAAAAAGACAGAAGCTGATGTTGTTATCACTGAAATTGGCGGAACAACAGGAGATATTGAAAGTCAGCCTTTCCTTGAAGCTATCCGTCAAGTAGGCTTAGAAGTCGGAGAAGAAAATGTTCTCTATATTCATGTAACACTTGTCCCTTACTTAAGTGGAAGCTATGAGCATAAAACAAAACCGACACAGCATTCTGTTAAAGAACTTCAAGGTATTGGAATACATCCGGATATCATCGTATTACGATGTGACCGTCCTCTAGAAGACTCTGTTTTCAAAAAGATTGCCCTCTTCTGTAATGTTAAAGAAGACTGTGTTATAGAAAATATAACGGTTGAACAGCTATATGAAGCTCCAATTATGCTGGAAAAAGGAAATTTTTCTGATATTGTATGTAGAGAACTTCATTTAAACTGCCCACCTTGTGATTTAACAGAGTGGAACAATATGCTGGAAAAAATAAAGAATTGTCATAAACGTATTGTAATCGGATTGGTAGGCAAATATGTACAATTACATGATGCATATCTTTCAGTAGCGGAAGCACTACGTCACGCAGGCTTTGCAAATAGCTGCAGTGTTTCCATAGAATGGATTGACTCTGAAACAATCACAGAAGAAAATGCAGATGAAATATTAAAGGAATGTGATGGTATTCTAGTACCAGGTGGCTTCGGTAAACGTGGTATTGATGGTATGGTTGCGGCTGCTCATCATTGTCAGCGCAAACAAAAACCTTATTTAGGAATTTGTTTAGGTATGCAAATTGCAGTCATAGCCTTTGCTCGTCATATCTGTGGATGGGAAGATGCTGATTCACGTGAATTTAATCCTGATGCTACATATAAAGTTATTGATTTTTTACCAGATCAAAACGATCAAGTTAACAAAGGTGGTACATTAAGACTTGGTTCATATCCATGTAATATCAAAGAAGGAACCAAAATGATGCAATGTTATCAAACAAAAGAAGTATATGAACGACACCGTCATCGCTACGAATTCAATAATACTTATCGTGAACAATTAGAAGATGCAGGATTAGTTATTAGCGGTACTTCCCCTGATAGACATATTGTAGAAACTATTGAATTAAAGAATCATCCATTCTTTATTGGAGTACAATTCCATCCTGAATTCAAAAGTCGTCCAAATCGACCACATCCATTATTTATGGGCCTAGTCAGTGCTTCTATAAAACAAATAGAAAACAAATAAAAACAGCTGTCGCTGTTTTTTTATACAATCCTACTTTTCTTCTTTATTCTGCCGAATAAAAGATAGTATCATACTTCCATTTTCTTCATCATATTTATAAGATGGAATAATTCTATATTTATTTATAATCTCATGAAGAATCATATTATTATGAATATAAGCTTTGAGATTATGATTAGCGGGAAATCTAATCTGAATTACAATCTGGTTAAATTTTTCTTCCGACGAAATATAAATCAGACTATTAGATTTTAACTTACAGGATTCAATACTGATCCTTAATATTTCTTTAAAGAAATTAATTTCATCGACTCTCTCAAAGAATGTAAAGTTTGAACATTTTAACTTTGTCCTTATATTTATATTAAACTTTCTAAGAGTCTCCATATACTTATTTATTAAAATATTTAATGTATACGACTCAGAATATATAGAATTAAACTCATTAAAAGTTTTTTCCGATAAATCCTCAAGTGTTTTATCTAACAAATCATACTCCTTATTAACTAGATATCTTTTCATATCTGTATAGCGATGCAATAGTGTATGAAGCAGGTTAAAATGTTCATGATAATATTGACTATATAAACTGATTTCATGTTCAAGCTGCTGTTTTTGTTCGGTTTCCTTCTTTAATGCAATTTCTAAATTGATATTGTAAACAAATATAAAGAAGAAGAATAAAGTTATCATATTTGAAACCATTAATAAAAGCAGTGCCATGACTATATCTTTATCATTTTCAACTAATGCAAAATAATCAGGAATCAATAAAGTTAAAAAAAGAGTTGAAAAAGGTACTATTAATATAATCCAAGAATAACTAGGAAAATGTACAACAGAATATGTTTTTTTGAATCTGATATATATAGTACACAACAGAAAATAAACAATATTAGCAAGTATCAATGAGATAATATACAGAAATGAATCATATTCTGTTGAACCATTTAGATTAAAAAAAACATTCATAATAAGCATAGATATAAATTCCGAAGATGTATTTAACATCATTAAAAAAAGAGAAGTGAATAGACTATAGATTAATGTTGTTTCAAACATCAAAGAAAAAAGAATAACATAGTTCACTGTAGTCACAACAGTAGTAAAATGCGTAGGACCATTTATATTGAATAAGCATCCTATAAAGAATAAACACATTAAAATAATAATATTTATAGCTTAGTTTTCAATGTAGATAAGCCTATATATACTCCTATTAATAGATAACTAAAATTGCATAATACTAAAGACCATTTCATAATATAATCCTCGGCATCACTTCTATATATTTTTCCTCAAAATGTTTTTTCATATTTCTAGAGATAGGAATACTCTCACCGTTACTTAAATACACATCTTGTTTAGAGTAACCTATCACATAAATTAAATTAATGATATAGGACTTATGTGTCTGTTCAAATATAGACATATCTAAAATATCGAACCAATCTTTCAAAGAATAGCGAGTTACTAATACTTTTTCATTAGTAAAATGAATTCTAGTTTTTCGATTACACACATCAATATAAAGAATATCGGAAAACAAGATTTTTTTATTAGAGATATTTTCATCTAAAAAACCGCTGTATTTTTTCTTGAATACATAAATTTCATCATTCATCTCTGCATCAAATTCTGCTTGTAGGATAGGTTTTAAAAAATATCGATCCGCATGGATTTTATAACCTTGTATTAAATATTTCTTATAACGAGAAGTAATAATGATACGACAGTGATGATTTAAATTAATTAGCTGTTTCCCAATATCTATACCATTCTCTTTATCGATTTCAATATCAAGAAATAGAAAATCATATTTCTCTATATTCTCCAATAAAAAATCTGTAGAATCACAAATATCTATATCAAACACATCAGCATATTTCTCTGAAAAACGTTCAAGTAAAGAAATGAGATGATCAATATCTTCTTTATTATCATCATATATCAAAAACTTCATTTCTCTCAATCCCCTTTATTAATACATAATATTTATTAATTATTACAATCATTATAATTATACTTCTATTTATTTATATTATATATAATTTATAATAAATATACGGAAGTTTTACAGTTGCAGAGTTGTAAATCATAAATAAACGCCTAAAATAAAGACTTTTATTGTCAAATTTCATTGATTTAATATTCGTACTTTTCAGTATTTTTTGCTATAATATAAATATAAGAGACATTTATGATTAGAAAATCAAAGATTACTAAATCCAAAAATTCTGAATCGTATAACTGTCGAGACATTATAGATACATCGAGAGGATTCCATTTAACTCATTTAGGAGGCAAAAAAACATATTCTCTCATTCCATAGGACAAAATTAATTGATAAATTCTCCTTTTTATTTGGATTTCAACTATCGAAAGAAGTTATCACACAAAAATATTTGAAAATTTTTTAAAGCAGTGAATTCAAAAAAAAGTACGAAACTGAAATAAAAGGCAAACAGGTCCAAACTCCTTTATTTATAGAGGTTTGGGCCTATTTATCCTTTTTTAACTGTAAAACTTGAGGTCTTTGACAAAGTCAATTAATTTTTTTCGCTTTACATTTTTATTTCACAATAACAACAATTTCTGATTTCTTAATTGTATGAATTATGATACAATTCTATATATCCTTTATTTATAGGTTTATTTTTATTTATGGCATACAAAAGGCATAAAATTAGTACTTTTTTTTATGATTTTTTTGTGCAATAATACTGTTGGAGGCGATATTATGGCGGTAGAATTAGATAAAAAAACTGGAAAATGGTTTTATTATGGTAGATATCCAAAGTCACATCTGAAAGCAGGAAAGCAGTATAAAAGAAGAGGTTTTTCCTCTGCAAAAAAAGCCCAGAAAGCAGAAAAAGAATTTCGTGACGGATTTTCAGATATTTCTACAGAAATCGCAGATATGACATTTGAAGAATTAACAGAACATTATTTAGAACATGCAAGTCATATAGTGAAAGAGAGTACAGTTAATACAAATAGAGCAGAATATAGAGTGATTAATAAACGTTTAGGGCATTTAAAGCTAAATCAGCTAAGTTATCAAGTGTTACAAGATTATATGTATTCTATAAAAGATGACTATGTTGAGGGAACGTTGGTCAACTATCATTCTTCAATTCAAAAAGCAATCAAGTTTGCAATCCGAAAAGGATGGATGAATATAAATCATATGCAGTACGTAGAAATACCAAAGAAAACTTTAGATGTTGTACAGGATGAAATACTGTATTGGACACCACATCAGTTTGATTTATTTATCAACTGTGTAGATGATTTGAAATTTAAAACTATATTTATTGTATTGTTTTATATGGGAATAAGGGTAGGTGAAATAGCTGCTTTATCTCCAGCAAGTCTTGATTTTGAAAATTATGTTATGAAAATATATTGCCAATATAATTTTAAAACCCATAAAAGAACTACACCTAAAACAAAGAATAGTTATCGTAATATTACCATGCCATTAGTAGTCGTCAATCAATTATACGAATATATAGAACGTTTAAAAACTTTCAATGTGTACGATCCACATAGCAAAGAGTTATACATTTTTGGTCTGCAACATCCTTTATACAGTTATGCAATAAATAGAAAGTTAAAAGAATATATTGAAATAGCAAATAAATTGAATGAAGAGAAGATTCCAATAATTACTCCACATGGATTAAGGCATTCTCATGCTTCATATCTAATTAACAACATGAAAGATAAATATTCTATTTATGATATTGCGAAAAGACTAGGACATACAGTTCCATCATTACTTAGAACATACGCCCACTGGTTTGACGGTGCAGACAGAAAACTGGTTGAGGTAATCAACAATAACACTAGCAATGAAAAACCTCTAGAACAGCCTAAAAATACGGAAATAGAGCAAGTATCTAATAATGAAAATAGTTATATTGAAGAACTAAAAGGATTAAAGGAACTGATGGACATAGGCATTATTACATTAGATGAATTTAATCTTAAGAAAAAACAATTGTTAAATATATAAAATGTTATTGATATAAAAAAAGAAAATAATAGTATAAAATGGTATAAAAGAGTATAAAAAGATATAAAAAAGTATAAAATGATATAAAAAATGTTATCTTTTCGTGATATAATGACCACGAAGAGGGAATAAATTATGAGGAGGACAACATCATGGAAAGGAGCAAATACACTGCACTAGAGATTGCTGAATGGTTTTTATATTACAACAGATGCATAATGGAAGATTCTGATGCTGAGTTTATTTCGAATCTGAAACTACAAAAACTTTTATATTATGCACAAGGATGTTATTTAGCATTAAGAGATAAACCTTTGTTTGACGATAATATCCTTGCATGGAAGCATGGACCAGTTGTAAATGAAGTATATCAAAAATATAAAAATTATGGTTCTACAGGAATACCGTATAATGCTAATTATCAAGGAATGATAGATGAAGATACCGAAAATATATTGAAACAAGTTTACGGAGAATTTGGACAGTACTCAGCTTGGGGATTGCGGAATATGACTCATCAAGAGACACCTTGGAAAGAAACACCACAAAATGGAATTATAAAACCTGATGTTATAAAAGAATATTTCAAAGCAAACTATATAGAATAGTGAAAGTTAAAAGTAATAAAAAAAATCCTAGAGTATCGGATAAAGCCATATCGTCAAGTAGCTGTAAGGTGCCGGATTCTAGTATCTTCTTTAACTTTCAATACATAACATCAGACAGAAACTTTAATTTTGAATATTTAAACACAAATGGGCAAACTGCTAAAAAAGCATATAAGAATATTTTAGAAAAATTATGTACGTTATCACAATTTTCATGGCAAGAATTAGCTACAAAAAGTAAGGAACTTGGCGGTTTTGAAATGATTGAATATTCTAATATGAAACCATCAATAGCAAATAGAATGGATGGTATTACAATTACTGGTGATACCAAACTTCATGTATTTAGATTTGGAGGATCAGATTATAGAATGATAGGATATAAGGCAAATGATTGCAGAGCTGCCTTTCATATTTTAGCTTTTGAATTCGAAAGATCTAATCCTATTTATAACCATGGAAGTTAAAATCAAAAAGTGGCCACTACGACCACTTTTTTGAATTTGCAAATGTTTCAGCAATAGAAATCATCTTATCTTTGCATTCTTTTCGTTTATCAGCTGGAACTTTAGCATATGCTTCTAATATTTCTCTTAAGTCAAGTAACTCTTCTAGATCTAATTCGTCGTTCATTGTGTTAGCTCCTTTATCTAAGTAAAAGCTCCCAATCCTTTTAGATCAGGAGCTTACTAGTCACATTAGGCTTGTAACCATTTCTGAAAAGAATTATATACTAAATTATTGTATTTATCAATTTTATATTTTATATCTCTAGGTATATTACTTAAATCAAAATATACTAACTTATTCTGAATATTCTATAGAAATAGAATATTCTCCTTCAGATACTAATGTCGAATTAGGACTTTCATAATTAATTCCATTATTATAAATTGGTTTCTTAATTTCATATGTGTTACCAGATTTATCTTCTAAAATTGGTGATGAATAGAATACTCTTATCTTATAATTCTCAATATTTTGTTCATATGTTATATTAATATCATTTTTGGTTACAGTATTAAATAAAGTTTCTTTAGCAATATCTATTTTATCATCGGGATTGTATTCATCCATCAAACAAATCATTATATTTTCAACATCGTCTATTGAGTTCTGCAGATTTTTATCTGTTAAATCATATTTTAGTATGCTAAATCCAGTGAAATTTAATTCATCATCGAAATCCATAAAAATAGTAATATTGTTTTTTATTAAATAACCGCATTTTATAGTGAAACTATTATTTTTAACACTACCTTCACTAAATGTTATATCATAATTTTCTTTTAGAAATTTTTTAGGAAATTCTAAAATTTCTTCAGCTCTTGCCTCTATCTTTTCCTCCTTGCTCGAACAAGCAATGGTTGCAAAGGATAATACGCATAAAATCAGCATTAAAAATTTCTTTTTCATAACACATTTCCTCCCTATAAACATTAATATAATAACATAAATGCATTTTTTTAAAAATACAAGTGAAAATAAAGTCGAACCCATTTTTATTTTCAACAGAAAATAGTACGATAGTATTGTACGTACGACTACAGGTGGCATGCCATTGACTATATGGAGGATAAAAAATATGACAATGGAAGAATACCTAATCAGAATTATCAGACTTATCATGACTATTGAGTCAAAAGAAAGGGTGGAGGAATTATATTACGAGATACAGGATTACATAATAAGACATTAAAAAAACGAGAGGATTAATTGTCCTCTCTATTTTTTTTGAGATTTTCAGCTAAAGAAATTAAAAAGTTTTCAATGCCTCTTTTTTCTTCCTCTGGTGCATTTAAATATGTTTCCACTATTATCTTACTTTGTTCATCTAAATTATATTGTTCTCCTAACTTATCAATGATATCTTTAGGAGCTTTTCGAAACATATCAATTTTGTCATCACCTTGAAGCCATAAATAGTCGACGTTAAATTCGCGACATATCGATTTAAGTGTTTGTTCGGATGGGTTTGTAGTACCTTTTTCAAATCCTGATATAGCTGCTCTTGAAACTCCTATTCTACTTCCAAACTTTTCCATACTTAAATCTAAAGTAGTTCGCAGTTCTTTTATTCTATCTTTTATCACATAATATTCCTCCTTTCGATTTAATTGTAAACTATTTTATAGCAATGTCAAGTAACTTTACAAAAAGATATTGACAAACGTAAGTTAGTTACGTATAATGTTAATGTAGTTAACAGAAAGGATGTGAATTAATGTCAACAGAATATTTAAAGCAAATCATTGAAGGAAAGAATGAACATGTAAATGCAGTTTGCCAAGCAGTGTATGAAATTTGTATTGTTCAAAATATCAATCCTATTACATTAGCTTATGCAATGGGAAGAGTTGATAGAGAAGAGCATAAGGCTAAATGCAGAATGCCAGTATAGAAAGGTGGTCAAAATGGAAAAACATCTAACAAGAAAAAATTTAGAAAATGGAGGGGTAGTAGATGGAGAATCATTTGATTTGATGATGCAGGAAGAGAAAAGAAATAAGGGTAAAGATATTCTTCTGAAGATAGAGACTAGGTTGAAAAACATCGAGGATAAACTAAGAATTAAAATTAGCGATGATTTGAACTTTAATTTAGATTCGGATGACAATGAATATTTGGTTAATGATCTTGGGAATAAATATTTCATTCAAAACAGAGTAGGAGTGATTAAATGGAAGAAATTACAAAAAAAGCACTAGAAGTTGTACACAGTATTTTAAAAGACTTCTGCGAAGAGGAAGCCTTAGCTGTGATTCAAATCGCAAAAGTCTTAATTGAAAAAAATAATGTTATTTAATGATTTCTTTAATAAATAAAATTTTGTCTTTATTAATTATGTAGCGCTTACTACCACTAAGTAAAACAAAAAATTGTTTATTTTGATTTTCAAGATAATAGGAAAGTTCTAAAAGTGGATCATCAAATGATATTCCATCAATTTCAAAATTATCATATAAGTAGACTGATTCATCATTTGAGAAATAAATGACTCCTATTTTATTATAACTCATAATTTTCCCTCCTTTCTAAATGAATTATATCATGATATGAGGGTTTAAAATAATTATTCAAAAAATAATGGGAGGTTAAGATGAAAAATGTAGTTAGAATAGAAACAAAAAACATCAATAAATGCATAGAATTGTTGCAGCAATTGAATGCAATTATTGATGAACTGAATAAGTTAGATATTTCCATAGAAATTATTCAATCTTCGAGTAAGGATTAAACTAGGAGGTATTATGGTATGAACAAAAATATTACAGATGTAAAAGTAGGTGAATTGATTTGTGATATTCTTTCATGGAATACAGGGGATAATCCATCAGCTTTATGGTTTGATCAAGATACACAAACAATTTTAATCGAAGAAGAAATGTTATTAAAGGTTATTTTATTGATAAATTTATATCAAGCGCCGAGAAAGCTAAAACTTGTTTCAAGAGAGGAAATGATGAAGTATAGAGAAAAAAGATAGTAGGAATTATCTTTTTAGACTACATATAAAAGAAATTAATGCGGATATGTTCCTTTTAAATTTATATTCAAAATAAATAATGGTTTTATCTGTTATGGATATATCATTTGCTAAATTATCGCCAGGATAACAATTTATATATCCTTTACTTTTTAGTTTCCAACAAAGTTCAGAAATATATACAACAGATCGATTGTCAAAATACTTTTCTGTAATTTCTATAGAACTATAAAAATAATTTGCTTTTTCAGGTTGTAGAGTATCAAGCTGACATAAATAATCTTTGTACATTTCAGATAAAAGAATTTTTTGTTCATTTGTTAAATCGTTCATTGCTTTCACCTCACTTTCAATCTAATTACAGTACAAAGGTAGAGGTAAAAGTCAACTGTTCAACCAAATGAACTTAATAAGAAAGTTTATTAAATAGCGTATTTTCTGATATTGAAGAGGAGGTGATTTTATGATGATCAATTACAAGCCTTATCTTGATACTTCCGATATTGCTAAGATTCTCGAAGTTAATATTCAAGTTGCTCAAAGATATATGCGAGAACTTAAGGAAATGACCTTTATTGAAGAAGATGAACTAGGCAATAAAGTTACTGTGAAATGGAAAGATTCTCAAGAATTTAAATGGCTTGGAAGAAAAGGATTAATCAAACAAAGTCTTTTCGTAAAACGTTTCAAAGAAGCAGAAAAATGTTTTATTAAAAACAACAAAAAAAGTACTTCATCCTAGCGACCAAACTGAGTGAAGTACCGATTGTAAACGGCTTTTATAAGCCATTTCTATTATAGCATTAAAAAACTGTTCTTTCCACCTTGCGAGGGTATTTGCTTACAAAAATCATCTTTAAATTTATTTCCCTTAAATTTGTGTAACTTAGCTAATTTTTTCATAATTTGATCCTCGATAAATCATAAAATACAAGCTTTTAGCAAGTGCCCTCGCATGGTGGCGAGAGCAGGGAAAGGAAAGAATATGTCATTGAAAAGAATAGTAATTAACACATCATGTGTAATGTTTGCAGCATTTACTGGTCTAAGCATATTGATTATGAATGACCAGATGAACATGTACAAAGAACTTCACAAGGACTATATGACCTTGTCGAATGAATACGACAAACTAGCAGAGGAAAGCAAAGATAAAACAATCGCAATCGAAACTCTGCAGAATACAATAGCTGAATTAAAAAGTAAACAACCAAAATGAACAGCAATCGGAACATTCAAGATAACAGCATATGGAGTTGACTGTTCCGGTTGTACTGGATTTACCAAAAGTGGAACAGTGCCACAAGAAGGCAGGACCATTGCAGTAGATCCATCAGTAATACCTCTAGGGAGTGAGGTAATGTTCAACGGTAAAATCTATATAGCCGAGGATATTGGTGGAGCTATAAAAGGAAATGTGATTGATTTGTTCTATGGCACAGAAAGTAAATCACTAGGATATGGTGTTCAGTATCATACGGTATACGTGAAAGGAGAGTAAGTATGATCAAGGTGATATATGAGAATGGAAAAGTAAAAGAAGCAGATTTTAAAATCTGTTCAAATGAAGAACTTCCTGGATTTGTGCATTGTATAGCTCTTTTGATAAGAAAATTAATGGATGAATCATTTGGAGATGAAGGATTAGGATTTAGAGCAGAACTAGCTAGGATTTTTACCTTGTATTTGAGTGATGCATCAACTACTTTTATCGATTATGTCAAATTTCACTATTTATTATCATTAAAAAATTTAGAAGATTATGAAGAGGAGTAGGATTATGAATGAATTTATGAAATATATTGATCAGCTTTATTGTGCTTGCATGAGGTTTAATAGCAAGGAACTTACATGTTCATTTGCTGTCGAAGATTCCAACGTTTTGATCATGGTAAAGGAAAATGGAGCACCAAGTCTAGACGCAATATGGGTAGTCAATTTCAATAATGGGTATCTGTGTCCGCAGAAAGAGGTAGATATCGTCATTGATGCTATGCAGGAGTATTCAGATACTCCGCTGATTCCTCTTTCAGATGATAAGGAGTGATTATGTATGTCAAAACGGAAGATGACCAGAAATGAACGTATCGCTAGAAAGCTGCTGAATATGATGCCTGACGATATCAATTGTGAGGTCACATATAATCGTTTTAGAGATTGTGTGACTACATGGATAAGTATACCTGAAGATGACTTTAAGTATCTCAATACACTGCATCATGGTGAAACTGATGCATCTGCATATTTTTTCTGCAATATGTTCATGAAACACATAGAATGTTACAGCAGAACATTTAAGAAAAGGAACAGGAGGAATTAAATGGACGATAACGCAATTGTAGAGATACAGAAGATACTGGATTCCTATAAGCAGGGAGGACCATCCGCAATTATAACGAAAGCCATTATGGAAGAAAGACTTCCTGATTTTATGCAGGAAATGCGGTATGAAGAAAAAGCTAAGAAGACATTGGATAAGTATGAAAGAGATATTCGAAAATTTATTGATTTTGTTGGTGATGGATCCATTACAAAGGATGATACCATCAGATACAAGAAGTACCTGGTAGAGCAGAACTATGAAGTTTCAAGCATCAATTCATTTATCACGATCATTAATAAATATCTGAAGTACTTAGAGTGTGAAAATGCACGTATCAAGCAATTGCGTGTTCAAATAGAGACTTCCGCGAAAGATAGTATAAGTGATGCTGATTACCATAAAATGCTCAGAAAAGCAAAGGAAATAGGTCAGACGGACACTTATATGATGATGATGGTATTGGCTGAAACAGGAATACGTATAGAGGAGCTTGGATTTTTCACAGTAGAGAATATCAAGAAACATAGATTTTACATAACAGTACGTAATAAAGGCAAGACAAGAACTGTTATCGTGCATCAGGAATTGTCTAGGTCATTGAGAAGATATGCAAAGGAAAACGGCATAAAGGAAGGTTATTTGTTCCCTGGCAAGATAAAAGGAAAGATGCTGAACCATTCGACCATATGGCGAAGATTCAAGAAAGTGGCAGGTCTGGCCAAGGTAAAAAAAGAGAAAATACATCCTCATGCATTCCGTCATTTTTTCGCAAGAAAATATCTGGAACAGCATCCGGACAACGTACTTGGATTAGCTGATCTATTAGGACATAGCTCGCTGAAAACTACTCGCGGATATGCCATGAATACGGATGATGAAAAACGAAAAATCATCGAAAATATGAAGTTCTGATACACCTCAAAATCACAAAATCGATAAAATCGAAAAAACATCAGAAAAGCCTATAAATAAAGGCTCAAATGAAGAAAAGCCGATGCAATATAATATTAAGGTTATCTTGCACGGAATAGAGGTGGTTTTTGTTGCTGAAAAAGCTGAAAATTTGGTGGTACATCATCAATGCCAGACCGCTTGATGCGCTGGAAGAGTACCAAAAAAAGAAGATCATAAAAATAATTATCAAGGAGAGATGAATATGTCGAAGATAAGAACTCATAAGAAATCAAATTATACTGTGATGAGCAATTATCACTTGCAGGATCAAAGACTGTCATTCAAGGCAAAAGGTCTTTTGAGTGTAATGCTGTCACTTCCTAAGGATTGGGATTATTCCATCAACGGTATCGTCAAGATCAGCAAAGAGGAAAAGGCTGCGGTCATGTCAACACTGAATGAGCTGAAAGAGTTCGGTTATGTCAAGGTAACGAAAAAACTGCCGAATGAAACTGAGAGCGGTCGTATCGAATATGAATATGATATCTTTGAAACTCCTATGCAGTGCCATGAAGAACAGGAATCAGATGCACAGGATACAGATATTCAGAATACTGAAAAACAAGGCATAGAAAAACAAGATACTGAAAATCAGCATACTGAATTTCAAGATACAGAAATTCAAGATACTGAATATCCGACACAATTAAATACTAAAGAATCAATTACTAAAGAACAAATTACTAAATATATAAAAGATATTGTCGAGTACCTCAACAATGTTACCCATGGCCACTTTAAGCCTACGACCAAAACCACAAGAAAATACATAACAGCCAGACTGAAAGAGGGATATACGATCGATGATTTCAAAAAGGTCATTGACAAGAAAAACATGGATTGGGGCAATGATAAGAAATTCAGCCAATATCTTACCCCGTCGACATTATTCAATCCTACAAATTTTGAGAAATATCTGAATGCAGCAAAAAAGGGTGATGTAAATGAAAGCAATAGGACAGATGCTAGGGAATATGGAATTACCGTCCTCTAATGATAAACGACCATTTCATATCAAACAATGCGAATGGAAGAATGCTGAAGTTGGCCATCTGAATGAGTTTGATGGAGTTGAATGTGATATCTGCAAGAACAAAGGTGTGATTTACATTGCAGAGGAAGACAATCCGATACTGATGCAGAAACCATGTGAGTGTATGGCCAAAAGAAATTCAATCCGTTATGCAAAGGAAAGCGGACTAGAGAAATTGCTAGATCATAGGGTTGCATCATTCCAGGTACATGAAGAATGGCAGAAGGTAGTTAAACAGATGGCCATTGACTATGTGCAGGGAGATTATGATGAATGGTTCTGTATGCTTGGCCAAAGTGGTTCAGGCAAGACTCATATATGCTCGGCCATTGCAAAAACATTTATCGACCGCTCAAAGGAAACAAAATATGTTATTTGGAATACATTTATTCGTGAAGTCAAGGCAGATATGCTGGCCAATAACAGAATGCTATATCAGTTTCAGAAAGTTCCGGTACTGTATATTGATGATTTTCTAAAAGGCAGATACACGGATACTGATGTAACTATTGCATTTGATCTGCTGAATTATCGATACAACAATAATCTGACAACGATAGTGTCAAGTGAACTTCTGTTTGCTGACATCATGAGAATAGATGCAGCAATTGCAGGGCGAATTAAAGAACGATGTGGCCGTTTCTTCATTGAAATTCAGAAGAGTGATGATAAGAATTATCGTTTACAAACTAAATGACAGGAGGTAAAAGGTGATCATGAGAAATAAGCTAATAGATTTAAATAATCATTTATTTGAACAGATTGAACGATTAAACGACGATGAGCTTTCGGAAGAGGAACTTGAAAAAGAGATTAAACGTTCAAAGGCAATGGAAGGATTATCATCGAACATAATTGACAATGCTAGGCTTGCATTAGATGCAGAAAAATTCAAATATAACTCTTACGGTTCAAGAAATGCTGATATGCCAGAAATGTTGGAGAATAAATGATGCGGTTTTCAAAAGAAATAAAACGATTCATTTTGGAAAATTATCGAGGAATATCAAATGCTGAACTTACTGAAAAAATCAATAAAACATTTGGAACTGATATTCCTGTTAAAAATATCAAATATTACAAAAAAAATCATCGATTGAATAGCGGACTAACTGGAAGATTTGAAAAAGGCAATGTACCCAAAAATAAAGGTACCAAAGGGAAGATTAATGTGGGCGGAAATCGTACGAGTTTCAAAAAAGGTCATATACCAACTAATACTGATTCTATCGGTACCGAGAAAGTATTGAAAGATGGATATATTTGGGTAAAAGTTAACAATCTACCAAATGCAAAGAAAAATGTTAATTGGATCCAAAAACAAAGATTGGTCTATGAGCAATATTTTGGTCCTGTTCCCGATGGATACTTAGTTATATTTGCTGATGGAAATAAACGTAATTTTGATCCAACCAATCTACTCTTGGCCACAAAAGCAGAAATCTTATATCTGAATCGTAATCACTATATCAGCGGTGATAAGGAAATTACTGAGTCAGCGTTGTTGTTAGCTAAGATGGTGTGTAGAACAAATGAATTGAAGAAAGGGAAGAAAAAAGATGGCTAATAATTGTGAAGATAAAAAGGATTATCAGATGGAAATATATGACTATCTGTATCCGGATAGAAAAAATCCTAAAAATAATGAAAACTATAAGAATGAGCAGATCAACAGAAAGGAAGATACAAATGGAAAAATCAATGCGTGAACTACTAGAACGTAGTTTTGATGGCCATGAAGTAATCGCATATATAGAAGAACTAGAAAAAAATAATACACTTCTTGAAAGAGAAAAACAGGCACTTACTGATGATAATGAAATGAAGTGTGAGTTAAATCATCAGCTTCAAAAAAAGTTGATAAATTAGCTGAAAAATTAGCAAATGTATCAGATTCTTTGCCATGTTCGATTGGATGCTCTATTAATAGTATTCCAGATGAATGTAATCAGGAATGTTTGGAAGCAGACAAATGGAAAGAGTGGGCGAAGAAAAATGAGTGATAAAGAAAAGCCATATATTCCTATTTTTACAAAAGAAAAATTTGAATTAGAAAAGTTAAAGAATAATGATTTAACTAATTTCAATATATTCATAAAAAGTTTGTGTGAAAAAAGAAATATGATGATAGATTTTGAAATATCGAATGCTATACAATCAGTTCTATCAAAGTACGGAATAAAAACAGATCAGATAAGCATTATTGAAATTGCACAAACTATTCTGATTTTAATAGATCATAAAATAGATACACCTGAAAAAGTATATGAATATATCGTCAAACATAATGAATTACAAGATAAAGCTACACCTAGAAGAAAACAAAAGATAAGAGCAAAACAATATGATGGCTACGATATGGTAGTTTGTAATTGTGGAAGAATAGTAGATAATTCGTTATTTGAAGATATTGAATACTGTCCTTATTGTGGACAAAAAATTGATTGGAGAGATACTGATGATTAAATGCAATGATTTTAAAAAAATACAGGAACTGATTATAATTCGTGATACTGCACAGAATGCAGCATCTGAATTGAATGCTTTATTACTCATAACTAATGAAATGGACAGAGATGAAATAAGATTGATCATTGATAAATTGGATTCCTTAGCTGAAAATACTATTAGTGAAATACTAAAAATGGTTGATTGGAGTGAAGAATAATGCTAGATAATAAAAAAGATTGGATTGATCAAGCTAAAAAGAATTTTAGAAACCACAAAGCAAAGTTTAAACAATTTGATGGGATATCTACTCTTGATTGGAGAAATATAGACGGTAGTAGCAATTATTATGTACGTTATGTTTTTGATGAAGATAAAGGCTGCCTATATATTACGGGTGATTTAGGTTCCGCAGTTGTTCGATTGACAGAAAAGGCAACGTCGGAAAGCTTATCTAGTTATATCAATAGTGTTTATTATTTCTTAGGTAAAATTTTATGTAGTACAGATAAATATGTATATGATGTAGAACTAGCAAGAAATGAATTGGAGCAACATTTAATAAGTCCGGATGCAGAGTATGAAGATGAAAGATTAGAAGAATTGCGAGAATTGGTTGCTGATACACTTGAATGTTTTGATACATTTAAAGGCTTTGATTTATCAGAGGATGTCGAAGAAAGACTTTCAAAAGAAGATGCAGACTATTGGGAGTGGATTTATACTATTGGGAAAGATGTTGATACAAGAATTATTTTGTGGCTTGTAGGACTTCAAATGGCGCATAACCAGATTTGCAAATAATAATAAAAATAAATGTTGTATGATCATGGGCAATCATGGAGAGTAACTGATATATCTATCATAAAACAAGAAGAAAGATATGCCGTTGGTGTTATTGTTAGAGTTGAATTTAGAATAAGAGATAGTTGGTGAAAGGAAGTGAAATGATGTTTGAAGGAAAAATAAAATGGGGATTTGAAATTGAAAAAATGCCTGACGGTCATCGGTCGTTTGGAATATGTTTATCTCATTTCGTAGAAGAAACATATGTATACATTAATTTGTTTAAATGGACAATAAGTATTGGGAAATTTTTAGTATATCCAGGAGAAAAAGATGATGATTGAACAAATTTTAAAGGATATTTGCTTAGCATATCAAGAACAGTTCATTAAGAATAAAGATGGAACAAGATATAGAATTATTGTTTCTCCAAGGTTATTTAATGAAGTATTAAAACTTGATGTTAATTTAATTCAACAAAATAAATATCAAGAATTATTTTTAATGGGTATACCTTTAACAAAGGATACCCAAATGACTGGTTTAAAGTGGGAATTATGTGTATTGAAAAAGTAAAAAATATGAAAATAGACATGAAAGAAGAAATATAAATATTGTTTTAGTTGATGAAATGAAGAGGAGTAAATAATGAAAAAAGTATTAGTTCCATTTACTGATTGTAATTAAGAAGAAAGAACAGGGGCGATGTATCGAACAATGAATTGAATTTGATGAGGAGTGATTGAATGATATTGTACATAGTAATTATTGCTTTCCTGGTACTAATAGGAATTAATGTTGTTTATGAAATTAGAAGAGCTAAACGTATAAAAAGACAAAGTACTAAAGTAGATCCAGAAGTTTATAGGAAGAGTGATACTCATGGTTGATTTTTTATTAATCGTTCTAATAATTTTTGCAGTCATCATGATGAATGAGGTTAGATGATGGAGTTTGTTAAACATTTAATACGTAGTGAAGTTTGTGTGAATCGTGACATAAGAATATTTGGTGACTGGATGAACGGCAAAATAACAACTAATCAAGCAATTGAAAAATTCAAAAGAAATAATGGAATTGATATAAAAATAAATCCTGTTGAGTTTACACAGTGGTTATACTCTTTAGGATATATAGAATGATGGAGGGATGAGATGTTAACGACTAAAGATAAAATCGAACAGTTCAAAAGAGAATGTAGAAGTATGGATTATTACCATAAATGTGTACAAGAACTTAATGATAAAATAGAAGAGCTGGATGTGAAATTAACTGGTCTTGCATCTACAAATAGTGATCAACCTAAATGTGAAAATGCTAAAGATCCATATAAAGATAGAAAACCTGCACTAATTGTAGAGCAGGATGAATATATCAAAGAGCGTAATAAATACATATCTAGAATAAATGATGTCAATTCAAAACTGATGAAGATTGCAGATGAGAATGATAGAATGTTTATTACTGAATTATATATAAATAGAGAGTATTATAAGAATGTGGTAAATAAAAGTAATTACAGTGATAAATCAGCTTTCTATCGTCATATAAATAAGGTTATTGCAAAAATAGTTTAATTGGTCACCAATTTCACTTTTTTATGTGTTATTATGATAGTATAGATTAGAGGCATCCAGATATGGGTGCTTTTTATATAGGCAGGTGGTAATAAGTGTGATAGATTATCATGGATCTAAATGGAAAAGGAAAAGAAAAGCAATACTAAAACTAGATGGATATAAATGTCAGATAGATAAAAGATATGGAATTCAGACAGAAGCACAGACAGTTCATCATATATATCCTGTTAAGGATTATCCTGAGTATCAATGGTGTACATGGAATATGATAAGTGTAAGTAATGCTAATCATAACAAGCTGGAGAATAGGAAGACCGGAGAACTAACGGCATTAGGAAAACAGTTGATGAACATGACACAGCCAGGAGTTGATTGGAGAAAAAAGAAGTATGCAACGAAATAAGGATTTATTATAAAAAAGACTATGGAAGTGTAAAAAAAAGTAACTCCCCCACCTTTAAAAATAGGGTGGGTTTTTACTTTCCACTGGGTAGGGTAGCTTTTTCCAACTCTATCAATTTTTGAAGAAAGGGGGTGCAGACATGCCGAAGAAGTCTCCATTTGAGAAGAAAAGAGACAAAATCATCAAACGAACTATGAACAAAATGATAGAACTTGGGACATATAAAAGTCAATTTGATGTTTCAATCAGAAGGTATTCTGAAATGCAGGTCCAATATGAAAGCATGAATCAGGAGTTTATTGATGGTGGCTGTAAGGTGACAGAGGAATATACAAATAAATCAGGAGCAACCAATATCCGTAAGTCTGCTCTTTACCTTTCTCTGGAATCGATGCGCAAGGAACTTCTTGAAATGGAAAACACATTTGGATTAACACCAAAAGGATTAAAGGCGATTAAGTCTAAAGGACTCGAAAAGGCAGGTACTAGTAAATTTGCGGAGGCTTTAGGAAAGCTTGAAAAGTAATTACGAAGAAGTTATTAGCTATGCCAAGGGTTGCATTGATGGAACTATCGTAGCTAATGAATATAGAATAAAAGCCTGCAAACGATTTTTTGAAGATATGGAAAATCCTGATTATGATTTTGAAATCAGAGATGCCGAGTACGTTATAAATCTGATTGAAAATACATTCTGCCATCAACAGGGTGAAAAAAGAGATGGTTCTCCATTAAGAGGAACTCCTTTTCTTTTGATGCCTTTTCATAAATTCATTATATACAATCTGCTGGGATTTAAAATCAAGGGAACGAAAATCAATAAATACCATGAAGCATTGATTTTTATACCAAGAAAAAATGTTAAGACTTCCTTTGCAGGTGCTTTAGCGTATGCACTTGGCATCTTGTACAGAATGTCTGGTACGAAGATATATGTAGTTGCTGCCGCATTAAAGCAGACATTGGAAACGTTTGGATTTGTGAAATACAACATAAAGAATATGGGTGAAAGTGATGAAGATGGCGGACATTTTCATATTATTGATAATAACAACGAGCATTCCATTTCAGGAGAAATAAGCCAAGGGCTATTCGACCTAAATGCTTTAGCTGCTAATCCAGATGCACAGGATTCATTTAACTGTAACATTGCAATTGCTGATGAGATACATGCGTTTAAAAAACCTAAGCAGTACAATCTTTTCAAGGAAGCAATGAAGGCATATACAAATAAACTTATGATTGGAATATCTACCGCAGGCGATGATCCAAATTCATTCCTTGCACAGCGTGTCAAATACTGTAAGAGAGTTCTTGATAAAGAAATCAAGGATGAGCAGTATTTTATTTTTATATGTGAAGCTGATGACACAATCGGACCGGACGGAAAGAAATTTCTGGACTACACGAATCCAAGAATACAGGAAATGGCAAATCCTGCCTATGGCCAGTCTATCAGACCAGAAGAGCTGATGAATGATGCGATACAGGCTCAGAATGATCCGCAACAGCGAAAAGATTATTTTGCTAAATCTCTGAATCGTTTTACAAATCAGATGGATACATATTTCGATGAAGCTGCAATCGATGCATCTGATTCAAAATATTCATGGACATTGGATGAGTTAGCAAAACTTCCGATTAAGTGGTATGGCGGTGCCGATCTATCTAAAATGTACGATTTGACAGGAGCTGCTCTCTATGGAAGATATAAAGATATCGATATCGTTATATCTCATGCCTTTATACCTATTTCAATGGCCAACACAAAAGCTGATGAGGACGGTATACCTGTATATTGGTGGCAGGAAGAAGGATGGCTGACTATGTGCAATAGCGATGTGATAGAATATGAAGATGTAGTGAAATGGTTCCTGAACATGAAGGAAAGAGGCTTCAGAATTCAATGGATAGGATATGACAGAAGATATGCTAGAGAGTTCAATCTCAAAATGAAGAAAGCTGGATTTAAAATGAAAGATCAGTCACAAAGATATGTCGAAAAGACCGAAGCTTTCAGATTGATTGAAAATAAGATTATTCTAGGCAAATTTTATTTTATGCATAATCAGGCATACCGCTACTGTATAAGCAATGTCAAAGCAATTGAAGATTCAGATGAATTTGTTAGATATGAAAAAGTAATGCCTAATCAGCGTATTGATTTGTTCGATGCGAGTGTAATTGCAGGAAAACAATTACTTATCGCAGGAGAAAAAGCATCAAATGCACAGGCTTTCTTAGATTAGGAGGTATTCGATGGCAAAGAAAAAAATCAAGAAAAAGACAAGAGCAGAACCAGTGAAAAGCAGCAATCCAAATAAACAGGTTGCTTTCTGTTCTTTGCAGGATTGGGATTCAATCTTGTGCAGCGGATATAAATCTCTATCCGAAAATCCGGAAGTTATTTCCGCAGTAAATAAAATAGCGGACCTGATATCAAGTATGACCATCCATCTGATGGAAAATACCGAAAATGGAGATATCAGGATACAGGATGAATTTTCAAGAATAGTAGATATCAATCCAAATCCGTTTATGACAAGAAAGACATTTATTTCTGCAGTTGTAAGGAATCTATTATTGGAAGGTAATGGAAACAGCGTAGTTCTTCCATTTACAGAAAAAGGTTATCTCAAAAATCTATTTCCAATACCAGCTTCTCAGGTATCATTAATACCAGAAGGATTTGGATATTATTTAAATATTTATGGGCAGAGATTCGAACCGAGTGATGTGATACATATAGTTATAAATCCTGGAAGCAATTTTCCATGGAAAGGTAATGGATATCGAACTTCTTTAAAATCAATCGTAAATAATCTTGCTCAGGCAACTGCAACAACCAAAGGCTTTATGGAGTCAAAATGGAAACCGTCCATCATAGTAAAAGTGGATGGAATGATTGAAGAGTTTTCTTCTTCAGAAGGAAGGAAGAAACTGCTGAATCGGTATATAGAAAGCACTGAAGCAGGAGAGCCATGGCTTATTCCAGCTGATCAGTTTGAAGTAGAGACAGTTAAACCTTTATCGCTCCAGGATTTAGCAATAAAGGATTCTGTTGAACTAGATAAGAAAACGGTAGCTGCGATACTTGATGTACCGCCTTTTATTTTAGGAGTCGGAAATTTTGATGCTGATACATGGAATAACTTTATTAATACAAGAATCAAAAACATATGCACAGCAATTGAACAGGCGTTTACAAAAACTCTGCTGATAAGTCCCAAAAGGTATTTCCGATTTAATAATCGTTCTCTATTCTCATATGATATTGAGAAATTATCAAGAGTTGGGGATGATAACTATACGAGAGGAATCATGACAGGGAATGAAGTTCGAGACTGGATAGGACTTCCTCCAAGAGAAGGATTAGATGAACTGATTATCCTTGAAAACTATATACCTAGGGGCATGATAGGAGATCAATCAAAATTACAGGGAGGTGAATAAGTTGAAAAATAGAACTATTAGAAGCTTATGTCATGATTTCAATGTTCGCTCAGATGAAAATGGCGATAAGTTTATTAGTGGATATTTTGCAGTGTTCAATTCAAACTATGAAATTTTCGATGGAATGACAGAAAGTATAGATCCTTCAGCTTTCGACAGCACATTGAATGATGATATCCGCTGTTTGATTGACCATGATACAAGGCTAGTACTAGGAAGAAATAAAGCGAATACATTAACTCTCCGTGTTGATGCAAAAGGTCTATGGGGTGAAGTAAAAATCAATCAGAATGACCAGGATGCAATGAATCTGTATGAAAGGGTTAAAAGAAAAGATGTTGATCAGTGTTCTTTTGGATTTGACATACTGGATGAAGAAAGATCAGTCAATGAGACAACAGGCGATGTTCACTGGCGCATTAAGTTAGTTAAGCTATATGAAGTATCTATCGTGACCTTTCCGGCATATGAAGAAACAGGCGTATCGGCAAGAAAAAAAGAAGTTGATACACTTAATAAACGTTCTTTTGAAATATGGAAAGATGGTTTAATGAAAAAATTGAAAGGAGAAAAATAATATATGGCATTAAAGGCACTTCTAATGAGAAATAAAATCAATGCAAAGAAAAAACTTTTAGAAGAATTAAGAAAAAAAGATGATGATTTTTCTAAGAGAGAAAAGGAACTGGAAACAGCTATCGGAGAAATGGATGAGAGTACATCAGAAGAAGACAGAAAGGTAGTTGATGATCAGGTCGCTGAATTTGAAGAAGAAAAGGAAACACATGAAAAAGAAAAGAAAAAACTGGAAGAAGAAATCGATGGTCTCGAACAGGAATTAACCGAGATCGAGAAAGAAAACAATCCAGTTAATGATAAGGGACAAGATACAAGAAAGGAAGAAAAGGTTGATAAGATGAAAAGAAGAACTATATTTTTCGGTATGGGCATCCAGGAGAGAGATGCTTTTTTTGCGGATGAATCAGTTAAGCATTTCTTAGAAAGAACTAGAGAAATCGCTAATGAAAAACGTACTGTAAAAGGTGCAGAATTAACAATCCCAGATATTGTATTGGATCTAATCAGAGAAAATATTACTCAATATTCAAAACTTGTTGGCCGAGTTAGATTAAGACCAGTTACGGGTAAAGCAAGACAAAATGTAATGGGAACAGTTCCAGAAGCCGTATGGACAGAAATGTGCGCTCGCTTGAATGAATTATCATTATCATTCAGTCAGACAGAAGTTGATGGATATAAAGTTGCGGGTATTATTTATATCTGTTCTGCTACACTGGAAGACAGTGATTATAATCTTGCTGTCGAAATCATCAGTGCATTAGGACAGGCAATCGGTATCGCACTGGATAAAGCTATTCTATATGGAGTAGGTACTAAGATGCCTTTAGGTATCGTAACTCGTTTAGCACAGTCTTCAGAACCTGATAATTATCCAGCTAACGCACGACCATGGGAAGATCTTCAGGGTAATCTGATTACGATTGACAGCGGTAAGACAGGACTTGAATTCTTTAAAGAAATTGTTGCTGCAGGTGGCAAAGCAAAAAGCAAATATGCTCAGGGAGGAAAATTCTGGGCAATGAATGAAACTACATTAACAAAAATTAAGATTGAGTCTATGAATTTTGCAGCATCTGGAGCTATCTATGCGATCAATGATAATAAAATGCCTGTAGCTGGTGGCGATATCGTCGTTTTATCAGATGATGTCATCGCTGATAATAATATTGTTGCTGGTTATGGAGAGCTATATTTATTAGCAGAACGTTCAGGTTCTCAATTTGCAAGAAGTGATGAATATTTATTTGCTGATGATATGGTCGCATTTAAAGGTTCTGCCCGCTATGATGGAACACCTGTTATCGCAGAGGGATTCATAGCTATCGGTTTAGGTTCTGCACCAGTTAAATCAGTAACGTTTGTAGGAGATACAGCTAATGATGCTTCTCTACAGGAACTGACAATCGGTACAGAGACACTTAGTCCTTCTTTTGATTCAAAAAAATATGATTATGAAATTACTGCAACAGGCGATAGCGGTGTTGTTAATGCTGTCTCTTCACAAAATAACGCAAAAATTGAAATTGAATACAATGGTAAAAAAGTCAATAACGGAACTGAAATTAAATTTATCACAGATGCAGCTGGAAAACCTTTGGTAATTACTGTTAAGAATGGTTTAGGAGAATCAAAATATACGGTAAATATCAAAAAAGCAGGAGCATAAGAGGTTTTGAGTGGATAAATTAGCTATGTTGAAGCGTGAGCTTCAAATGGTTACAAATGCAAATAATGAATTACTCGATGATCTTCTTAAGGCAGCAGATAGTTTTATCAAACGAGAAGGGATTAAAGAAGATGAATCCCATGAATATGCAATTATTCAAGTTCAGTATGCTGCTTATCTTTTCCGGAAACGTTCTTCAAATAATACAGCAATGCCAAGATTCTTACGATACGAAATGAATAATCTGCTAATGAGTCAGAAAAGCAAATGACATTCGATGATGGGATTTTGAATATTTATGGTATTCAGAATCTAGCACAGCCTGGGGATAAGCCAAGGGTGGGACTGGTTCTTAAATCGTCCCATCTTTTTGGTTTTGATACCGTAGGATATAATCGATATTATGCTGCATTAAAAGCAAATGAGCAGATTGATGATGTAGTAAGAATATGGCGAGATAGAACCATAACCAATCATGATATATGCATCCTAGAGGATAATCTTCAATATAAGATATCTCTTATTCAGCATATTAAGGATGATGATGGGTTGGATATCACAAAACTGACATTGACAAGGATTGATGAAAAGTATGAAATCATTGATAAAGAAAATTCAAAAGATTCGTGATGCACTAAATTGTGTTTCTGCAGATGTATATCATTATGAGGCCGCAAATAAAAAAGACCAGTATATCGTATGGTCAGAAGATGGAGAAGGTAACTCACTGCATGCGGATAATAGCATAGATGAGCAAGTGATTACAGGGACCATTGATCTATTCACAAAAACAGAATATGACGAAATCATAGATAGTATTCAGAATGCTTTAGAACAAAATTTAATTTCATTCCAATTAAATGACGTATCTTATGAAATCGATACAGAATATATACATTATCAATGGAAATTTGAGGTGTAATAAATGGCAAAATTACAGTGCAAAGGATTGAACGAATACGCTGCATCATTAAGTAAATTTTCTAAAAAAAGTGAAGAGATATTGAGAGGTTCCGTTTATGTTGGAGCTGGGGTTCTTGCAGATTCTATTAAGGAAGAAATGAAGTCACTGCCAACGGATAATCATTTTGGAACTGAAGAAGAGCCTATAAAAGGTATAAGCAAAATACAAAAAGCTGATCTTATCGATAGCTTTGGTATATCAGAAATCCGGCAAGATGGTAATTATACAAATGCAAAATTAGGATGGGACGGTTATGGGCGAATCAAAACAAAAAAATACCCAAAAGGTATTCCAAATCAACTGATTGCTCGTTCAATTAATATCGGAACATCATTTAGACAGAAGAACCCTTTTGTAGATCGTGCTGTTAGAAAAAGCAAAAAAGATGCATTTAAAGCTATGCAGGATGCAATTGATAAAGAAGTTAAGAAGGAGATGAAATAATGGCAATCAAAGGACTTTCAAAATTAGTAATTGGGGAATATGTATACAGCGGAAGTGGCAATAACCCTACTTATACATTACCTGAAACCGTCGCTAAGATGGTTGAATATAGCCTCACAATTAATCAGAGTGAAAATAATCCTCTATATGCTGATAACATGGAGGCTGAAAACGATAAAGGAACATTCCAAAATGGAGAATTATCCTTAGGAACTGATGATCTTACACAGAATGCTTCTAAAAAAATCTTGGGAATTAAGGTAGTTCCATTTAGTTATAACGATGATAAAACCGCACAGGAAGGAGTTTATGATGAAAATAGAGAAGCTCCTTATTTGGGTGTTGGTTTGATCGAATGGCATCAGAATAATGATGTAAATCAGTATCGTGCTGTTTTCCTACCAAAAGTATTCTTTAACGTACCTGAACAGAGTGCAACTACTAAAGGAGAAAATGTTGAGTGGCAGACTCCTACAGTAACTGGTGTAGTTCAAAGAAGTAATCTTGTAGATTCTCAATATAATCATCCTTGGATGATAGACGCATGGTTCGACACAGAAGAAGAGGCTATTGAATATCTTGAATATAAATGTGGTAAAGGAAATAAAAAGGGTATAGAAAGCGTATCTGTTACAGGAACTGCAAAAGTAAATGAAACTTTATCAGCAAATGTACAGCCTGATGGAGCAACAGTTACCTATCAATGGAAAAAAGCAGATTCCAGTACAGGACCTTATTCTGATATAGATAGTGCTGTAAATGCAACATATCAGTTAACTTCATCTGAACAGGATAAATACATCAAGGTTGAGGTAACCGGAACAGGAGAGTATGAAGGAACAGCTACTTCAACTGCCACTGCTCAGGTACAGGGAGCATTATAGGATGCGAGTGAATGTTATTGAAATCGAGGGGAAATATTATCCCCTTGTTTTCTCGCTTAATGCAGCAGAAAAAATTGAAGATGAATGTATACAGATTGATCTGATTGGTGATTGTCTGGTGAATCCGAAAAAATATGGAAAAAACAGCATCAGAGTTACTAAAAATATATTAAAGATATTGATGGAAGAGGGAGTAGTTTACTGTAAATATAAAGGGATAAATAATATCAAAGACAAAGAACTATTTCTTGGAGAGGTAAACAATGAGGTGTTTTTTGATTTAGATTATCATTCTATCAATAAGATAACAAAAGCTATATATGAGACTATGATAAAATCCAAAAAAAAAGAATAAGCAATAAAACAAAAAAAGGAGAAGAAGGAACTGATAATTATTATCTATGTCTTTCTGTTTGGGCCAGAATCATAGGAATACAGCCGATTGAATTTTTGCATATGCCGATTGGAGAATTGAGCGATAATGTTGAAATGTATCAGCGTATCAAGGGATATGCAGAGGCAGATTCTGTTAATGAAGGAAATTATATTCCATGTTTGAAGTGAGGTGATTAGATGCCATACGATATCGGACCTCGAATAGGTATAACTGGTGAGAAAGAATTCAATAAACAAATAAGATCCATCCATAACAATATTAAATTGTTGGGTTCTGAAATGAATCTTTTATCTAAAGAATATGAAGATAATGCGGATTCAATTGAATTTCTTTCAAAGAAAAATGACCTGCTGACATCAGAACTAAAGGAACAGCAATCAAAGCTTTCTCTGCTTGATGAACAGTATACTAAACAGAACAAAACATTAGAAGTTCTTAAAAAAGAACTAGCTGATACGACTGAAGCATTTGGTAAAAATTCTATTGAGGCAGCAAAAGCAGAAAATGCAGTCAGAAAGCAGGAAGAAATTTTAAGCAAGCTTGGTATATCTATAAATTCAACAAAAGGCTATATTGTTAGCTTGAATTCTCAGATAGCATCTAATACTGATAAGATCAGGGAATTATCTTCTGCAAATGAACATACTGAAAGTTCGTTAGGAAAACTTACGAACACTATAGCCAGTCAGGAAAAAGAATTAAATGAATTGCAGACAGCTTATAAAGAGGCGGTACTTTCCAAAGGCAAAGATAGTGAAGAGACTAAACGTTTGGCAGATCAGATAACAAGACTCTCAACTGAATTGAAGCAGAACAAAGATACCGTTTCCCAGGTTGAGAAAGAATCCAGACAATTAGCTTCAGCACTTGATGATGTCGATGATAAAGCAAAAGATGCTGGAGAAGGGTTCACTGTGATGAAGGGAGCTCTTGCCGGCATTACATCCGATGGGATCCAATCTCTAGGTGATGAACTAAAAGAAGTAGTTACTCAAAGTGATAATGCAAATGCTCAGTTTATGGCAATGACAGGTGAATCAGTCGAAGAAATGAAAAAGTACAATAAACAGATTGAGGAGCTGTACGATGATAATTTCGGTGATTCAATGGAAGAGCTTGCTACATCCATGGCAAAAGTAAAACAGCAGATTAAAGGACTTAATGAAGAATCCCTTTCCAATGTAACAGCTGGATTACTAACATTAGAAGATACCTTTGAGATGGATTTCAATGAAACGCTTCGTGGAACTAGACAGCTGATGTATCAATTCGGTTTAGATGCTGAGGATGCATTGGATCTGATTGCAAAAGGAGCTCAGTCAGGGCTAAATTACACGGATGAACTTGGAGATAATATTTCAGAGTATTCTGGTAAATTTTCTCAGGCCGGGTATTCTGCTGAAGAATATTTTCAGCTGCTTGCCAACGGTTCTGACAATGGCGCGTATAACCTTGATAAAATCAATGATGCAATAAATGAGGTCACTACCCGATTAGCTGATGGAACAATAGAAGATTCCTTAGATATGTTTAACGAAGATACTCAGAAAGTATTTAGAACATGGCAAAAGGGAGGGGCATCTCAAAAAGATGTTATTGATGCTATTGTAAAAGATATCAAAGAAACTACAAATGAACAGGAAAAACTTACAAAGGCATCAGAAGCATTTGGAACAATGGGTGAAGATGCGAATACTAAATTTGTAGAATCATTAACAAGTGTCGGAAATGAGTTTGAAGATGTATCCGGCAAGATGAAAGAAATAAATAAAATTAAATATGATACAGTTGAAAGCAAACTGAAAGGACTAGGAAGGACATTTCAGACGGATATTGCTGGACCTATTGTTGAAGATGCATTGCCTGTATTGGAAAGCGGTGTAGAATGGCTATCCGACAATATTCCTTTAGTAGAAAACACAGTAAAAACTTTAGGAATTGCAATGGCTTCGACTTTTGCTGTTAAGAAAACTGTTGATTTTAAGAATTCAATCGTAGATATTGGAGAAAAGTTAGTTGATTTAGGGACAAATAAAACTTCAGTTGTCGCTAATGGACTATCCACTATTGGGGGATTGCTGACATCCAATCCATGGGGCGTAGCTATAGGCGGTGTTGCAGCTTTAGGTACTGCTTTGATTGCTTTTTCACAGCAGGAAGATGAAGCATCTAGAGCTCTTAGAGAAAATGCAGAACAGGCAGAAAAAAATATCGATACTTATAATGAAATGCGTGATGCAACTGGAAAACAGATTCAGGATGCACAAAGTCAATTTGCCTATTATGAAAGATTAAAGAGCGAGCTTGAATCAATTACTTCTGAAAACGGAAAAGTCAAAGAGGGATATGAGCAGAGAGCTAATTTCATTATCAATGAATTGAATAATGCCTTGGGAACTGAAATTACAATGACGAACAATATCATTGATAAATATGAAGAACAAATGGGAACCCTAGATAAGCTTATTGAGAAACAGCGTGCAAAAGCGTTTATTGATGCAAATCAAGATGATTATCAGACAGCTGTAAAAAATCAAACACAGGCTTTGCAGGATATGCTTGAAGCAGAGGAGACATATGCTGCTGAGAAAAAACGAATTGAAGAAGAAATCGCAGAATATAACAGGAATAACTGGGATGAATCTATGCGACTTCAGAACGAAAGACTGGCATGGCAGGATAAAGATTATCTGAATGCTAAATCTAATTACGAAAATAAAAAGAAATTAGCTGAAGGATACACACAGACAATCGCAGAGCAAGAGTATCTGCTACAGCTTTATGCTGATGGATCAGCAAAGAGCTTAGATGCGATAAATAGTTTTGTATCTTCATCTTATGATGAAAATGGGAAAAAAGTGCAGCTATCACTTGAACAGATGATAAGCATTGAAGAGCAAAAAAATGCAATGCTGAAAAACAGTAATAATGAAGCATCAAAGATTCAACTAGAGGCTAGTGAAAAAAGATTATCTTCTTTAAAGGAAGAGCTAGCAAAACAAAATGAAACAGTTACTAACAGTTCCGACTCAAATAAGACTGCATGGGAGAAATATTCTTCTGAGGGATTAAAAGGCTTTTCCAATAATAAAGAGGACTATTATCGTGCTGCATTCGAACAGGTTGATAGAGCAAAGGATGGCATCAACGATGGAACTGAACCGACTAAGAAAGCATGGAAAGCACTGGCGGATGCAGGGTATGCTGTATTAGATGGAAAGACATGGAAATATACAGCGGCAGGTGCTAATTACGCTATTGGACTAAAATCTGGTATTGAAGAAAATAGCGGAAGTGTTTTTTCGGCAGTAGCTAATATGGGTAATACAATGATATCTGTTTTAATGAATTCATTAGATGAACATTCACCATCAAAGGAATCAGAGAAAGCAGGTGATTTTTTTACTTTAGGAGCAGTTAAAGGTGTTGAAAAAAACAAGAAAAAAGCAATATCAGCAGTAAAAGATCTAGGAGATTCAATGATATATGAGATGAAAAATTGGAAATCTATGAGCCTAGATACTGTACAAGATGCATTCTCCATTAATGGCACGATGTTATCAAACACTAAAGCAGTATTTGAAAGCAAGAACCAGGTAACTGTCCCGGTTTATCTAGATGGCAGAATAATCGCACAGAGTACTACATCATATATAACTAGATCACAGTCTACTAAAAGCGTGATGAAAGGAGGGAACTAAAATGGCATACGATATCCTGATAGATGGGATCCCTTCCTCTTCACTAAATCTTCTCGTTACTAAAAGACCTGATTTTCCTGCACCTAAAAAAAGATACAACGAATATGATGTGCTTGGCAGAGATGGTAAACTATATCAGGATACAGGCCATTATGATGATATAGAATTATCTATAGAATTCAATTATATGACTGCTCCTGATAATTGGCATGATATTTGGAGAAAGGCGAAAAAATGGTTTTTGTCTTCTGCCAACAAAAAACTAATATGTTCTGATGATATGGGAATGTATTACATGATAAAAAAAGTTGTAATTGATACAAATGCAAGGACTTCTTATAGAATTGGCAAATTTACTGTTTCATTCACGTTAGATCCTTATACATATCTTACTTCAGGACTAAATAAGATCAATAACCTGAGTTCGCTCATGAATCCGTTTGATGTATCAAAACCTATTTATTTCATTCAAGGAGAAGGAATATGTACATTGAATATAAATGGCCATACCATAAAGGCAAACGTTGCTCAGAATTTAATTATTGATGTGTTCCGAGAGCTTTCATATAGAACAGATGGAACACTAATCAATTATACAGTGGATGGCGATTATGAAGATATGGTATTGATTGAAGGAATTAACTATATAACTATATCTCCATCGAGCTTTAAGCTAGAAATACAGCCAAACTGGAGGTGTATATAATGATACAGCTATATAAACCAGGTAATCGTGATTTTGATTTTAATGGAGACCATACACTACATCCAACTTCATGTGAATTATCCATGGAAATTAATGGAACATGGGAAATTACGTTAAACAATCCGATTGACGAAAAATTGAATGAAACACTAGTTGAAAATGCTATTTTATCTGTCAATACGCCAATAGGAAAAAAACAGCTTTTCATAGTCAATGATATAAATAAAACAGATACAAATATAAATGCAAATGCTGTTCCTATATTTTTCTCTTCAGATCATTATTTGTTTGATGTGAGAGCAGTTAATAAAAATGGACAGGAAACAATGGATGTTTTGTTTCAAAATTCTGAATATACAGGGCATTCAGATATTGAGACCAGAAATACCGCATATTTTGAAGAAATGAATCTGATTAAAGCATTAAATGGTAATCAAGATAATTCTTTTATATCAAGATGGGGAGGGGAAGCTTTATATAAAAATTATGATGTATACATAAATAAAAGAATTGGTATGGATAATGGTTTTAGAGCAGAATTTGGATTGAATATGACGGGAGTTAATGTTGCTGTAGATATGGCACAGGTAATCACTAGAATTAGACCTAAAGCCTATAATGGATATATGCTTCCTTCAAATGAAACTGTTGATTCCCCTAACATTTCTAATTATTATCCAAGAAAGTTCTCTCCAGTTGTTCGTGAATATAATGATATTAAGTTAAAAGAGGATGCTTTTGAAGATGATGAAGCAAATGGAGTAACTATCTGTAACAATCTGGATGAATTATATGCAGCTCTTAGAGAAAGAGCTATGGCTGAATTTACAGAGAATCATGTAGATATGCCTGCAATGACATACAATATCTCAATTGCTGATGTATCAAAAACAGAAACGTATAAAGATTTTAGTGATTTGACAAAGGTAAGTCTTGGAGACACAGTACACTGTAAATATAAACCACTGAACATTGTTACTGATCAAAGAGTAATTTATTTACGATGGGATTGTATCAACGAATCTATTATTGATTTAACATTAGGGGATTATGAACCTAACTATTTTGATAATATTTCAGATTCGGTAAGTTCCATTGATAAGGTTATCAATAAAGGCGATAATACCATCATGGGAGATAAAATAGCAGGTGTTATTAATCTGCTGAATACATTACTAAGGGCACAGAAGGATATTGCTCAGAAACAGGATGTAAGAGCAATTCTTTTTGAGGACCTAGATACAAATAGTCCTACACTTGGAGCATTATGTATCGGTACACAGGGTATACAGATATCCAAAAAGAGAAATCCTGAAGACACTGACTGGGTATGGGGAACAGCGATTAATTTTGAGAGCATCGTAGCAGATTATATTATTGCTGGTATCCTATCTGACAAGTTAGGAAATAACTCCTGGAATTTAGATACAGGGGAGCTAAAAACAAAAAATATGGTTGCTGAAAATGGAACGTTCACAGGAAGAATAACAGGATCCCAGATAACAGGAGGTACAGTAAATGGTACAACCATTACTACAGATAAAGATTTAAATGTGGGTAATAACATTTATTTAAATTATAAAGATGAAACATCAACTAAAAGCATATTTCTAGGAAAAGAACTGGAATTAAGATTTGTAAAGAATAATGGTGTAGGATATTTCTATATTATTGCAAAAGACCAAAATGGTAGAGATTTATCAATTTCATTTTCCGGAGGGAATGGAATTCTTCATCCAGGAGTTACGATTAATGCAACCAATAATAGTGGCAAAAATAGCACATATTCATTTGAAGGAGGTATGTTTACATGCAATGGTATTTTAAATGTATATAATGATGCTTCTATTAATGGTGATTTAACGGTTAGGGGAAAAAAGAATAGAATTGTAAAAACTTCTCAAGGTATGGTTCGTATGAATGCTATTGAATCAACATATGCAGCATTTGAAGATTTCGGAAGTGCGATGACGGATAAAGACGGTATGTGTATGATCATGCTTGATCAGCTATTCTTGGAAACGGTAAATACTGAATGCGATTATTATGTTTTTTTATCACCAAGAAAAATAACATCAGTACCGCATATCTGTGTTCAGAAGAAATATAAAGATTCTTTCTGTGTTCATGGAGATCCCAATACAAAATTTGATTGGATTGTAATAGCAAAACAGAGAGGATATGAAGATGTAAGAATGGAGGTGTATAAGGATGATAACTTTGATTAGAAATGGATTATCATTAAACATTAGTGAAGATATCATTCCTGCTCAAGGTTCTAGTAATGTACCAATTAAGTATATTGATGATTCTGACACGTATCAAGGTTTTATCCCACAGATAACTGTTGGATGGGTTGATGGGAATGGACTACCTCATGCTGTACTAATGGATATAGATGCGCAAGGCAATTATTTAATTCCTTCTGATGCATTTAAGTTAGAAGGATTTATTTATTTTTCTGTTGGCTTGGTTGACTCTAATAATCCAAGACATATTGAAAAGACAATACGTACTCAAGCTTTCTCTAGCCCAGCACCTACTGGAACAGTCATATTACCGTCTGAAGCAGAATGGCAGGAATTAGTGAAAAACTATATGGATTCTCTTTTTGACATCAACTATGGTCCTAATTTTAGTCAGATTCAGCAAGATTTAGAAAGCTTGGTTACAGAAGCAGAGAAACAACAAGAAAAGTCAAATCAACAACAAACACAGATTGATGATGCCATTAATGTTATGGGCGAGTATGAAATAGTATCAGAAGATCCTGTTCAAATAAGGTTTAAAAAGGGGGATGGTACTTATGGAAATCTAGTTGATTTGGGAGATGGATTGGCTTCTAAAGCTACTGTATTTTCAGGTTATTATTTAAATGATAAAAACTATTATAATGGGATTTCATCTAATGATGGAATTAACATTGGAAAAATAATTGGTAAATCATTTCAAAACGGAACACCAACACCAGATGAACCAGTTGAAATTGAAAATGTAAAAATAACAAAATTAACAAGTCATAGTAGAAATTTATTTGATGCTAGTAAACTGCCTACAAAATCTCAAGGTGGTGCAACAGTAACAAATAACGGAGATGGAAGTTTTACTGTTAGTGGTAGTGGAACTTTGAGTTCATCATTTTCAGTACAATATTTATATTCGCACGAAGATACTATTAAACTATTAAAAGCTGGAAAATTAATGTGCTACTTCGATTCACAAACAACTCCTTTTATTCAAATTTATTTGAGAAACGGAAGTGGTTCATTTAATTCTTACACAAACAAAAACGGAACGGGAACATTTACAACAGAAGTTTTGCAAGAAATATTAAACGATCCTAACATGCAATTGCTTATAGCTTTTTATGCACCTACAGGAGAAACAATAAAACCAGGAACTATAAAACCTGTTGTATACCAAGATGGAGATGGAACATGGGAACCGTTTAATTTTAGTGAAGTAGAAACAGATATAACACTAGCAGAAGATGATGTATATGAAAATGATACAATTCAACGAAAAAGAAAACAAGTTGTGTTTGATGGTTCAAGTGATGAAAATTGGATTTGGAGTGCATCTAATGGTATTCCTTATATACAGTTACAAGATGCAAAACCATCTAGCTTACCAAAGTGTAACAAAGTGAAATCCTATATTGTCACTGGCACTAATTATCAAGAAGGTATAACTATTAATGGAACTGGAAAATTATCAGTTAATATTACAGATGAAATGTATCCTAATAAGAATTGGAATGATGCCGAAACATGGAAAACTTGGTTAAAATCAAATCCTATAACTGTTGAATATGAACTAGCTACACCAATAACTGAATATGTTGATGTTCCTACAATACCAAGCTATTATCCAAATACGGTAGCTTCTCATAATTCAGTTGTAGAGCCTACTGAAATTGAATGGCATGTAAATACTGATGGTGTAACAACAGTAACAGGTGCAAATAATGAACCATTAAAAGAAGTTCCTATGACACCACCACAAGATGAACTTGTTAATAGTGATTTTCAAATCAATCAAAGAGGACAGGCGAGTTATAATTTTAACACTAACGGAAAATATGGACTTGATTGTTGGCAACATAGACAAGGCGCGTATTATGGTGCGATAGTAGTCGAACCACTAGAGGGCGGTGGAATTAAAACTACATTAAATTCACAAACAGGTGCAGGAATAAGACAATATGTAAAGAGAGATAGTTCTGTTATTGGGAAAAAACGTACTACCTTGATTAAGGTTGATGATATTGAATGCACAGGTACTGTTACATTAAGCGAATCGGTACAGAGTATTGTTGAAAATGACATATTCAAGTTAGAGGTGTGGTATGACAATACTACTCAATCAATTGTATATTCGCTTTGGTATAACAGAGATACTGAAACTCATCCTACTAGCGAAGTTCACTATATCCATTATGCTCATATGTGGCCAGGTTCAATCGCATACAAACACGTACAAGAAGATAAAGCGATTGCATTAATGAGGGTCAGACAATATGTATTTGTCACTGTTCAAAAGAAACTTGTTGCTAAAGCAGGAACTGCACATTTGGAAGGATTTGACTTTCCAATCGCAATGAAAGCAACCCCAATTTATGATGTTATTGCGTTTGAAGCAACTAATGGAACAGATAAAAGAAGTGAGTTATTAGGTATTTCTTGTACTTCAAGAGGGGTTTCCTATATGACACTTCAAAGTCCTACACAAGAAGAATATCAATATACCATTCTATTTTCTTGTGAACAACTTGGATAGAAAGGAGCGATAATATGGAAAATATAGATGATGGATTTTTAGTTGACCCTTACAGAATAATCTATAAAGTGTATGCATTGCCTGATGAAAACAAATGCATTACAGATATTTGGAGTACAGGTAATCAGGCATTGGGCGATAAAACCACAGAAGAAGAAATTATGCAACGTGGTTACGTTCTGATTGATGAGGGTACAGATGGTGAGATTTATGGGCGAGCACAAGTTAATTATTTAGAGAAGAAACATGGAAAGCCTATGTATGATGAAAGAATGTTGCCTAACTTTAGATGGGCTGATGGTTCAGTTGTCGAACTACAACCCGAAGAAAAACAAGAACTATTCATCAAACCACAGGAAATCCAAGCTGAAAAAATTAGACAGGCTGATGAACTAGAAAGAATGATGAAACTTTCACAGCAGACAGCTTTTCTGATTGATTTACCTGATTCAGAAGCTGCCAAGATTCCTTATTGCTACGATTCATGGCAAGTAGGTGTTGACTACAAAACAGGCGATAGAGTGGAAAGTGATGGCAAGTTGTGGAAGCGTAAACAAGACCATACTTCACAGGAAAACTGGAAACCATCTATTGATACCGCATCACTATGGGAAGTCATTGATGTGGAACACGCTGGAACGATTGATGATCCTATTCCATATGACATGAATATGGAAGTATTCAAAGACAAATATTACATCGAAAACGATGTGATATATAAATGCATTCGAGATAGTGGTCAACCACTATATGCAAGTTGTGCATCTTTGGTTGGAAACTATTTTGAATTAGTCGAATAAAGGAAGTGATCCAAAGTATCTCGTTTCAAGGGGTGAACGTTATCAGCCCTTTTTATTATGACTGAACTGAAAGGCGAAAGGAGAAAGAATTATGGAAGAAGAAAACAAAGTAGTAGAAACAGAACAGGAAGTTATTAAACCCGAAGGAGAAGGCGTATCTGCATCAACAATTGCTAGAACAGTATGCTTATTCATTGCACTAGCTAATCAGATGTTGGCTATTTTCGGAAAAGATGTAATCAATCTTTCTGATGATGTAATCTATCAGTTAGTATCTGCTGGATTCACCGTTGTTACGGCATTGGTGTCTTGGTGGAAAGACAATGCATTCACCAAAGAGGCACGTGTAACTAATCGTGCTATGAAAGATTTGAAAGCCTTAAAGAAAGGAAAATAGCTTTTAATGGACCGTATTATCGACATGCTGATTGCTGTTGCAGTTCCTACAATCGTCTATCTTATCCAGGACAAAATTAAGGATAGGAAACATAAGCAAGAAATGGTTGAGCAAGAAAAAAAGCGTAAACAAGAGATGATTGAACAGGAAAGGAAACGCAAACAAGAAATTATTGAACAGATTGATCAGAAGCAAAATGAAGAAATCAAAGTACTGCGAGATGGAATAAAAGCATTGTTACATGATCGTATTATTCAGAAATGTGAGTACCATCTAAAGCAAGGAAAAATATCATCAAATGATATACAGGAGCTAGAATATATGAACGAACCATACAAAGCTCTAGGTGGAAATGGAACGGTAAAAACAATGCTAAGCGCAGTACATAAATTGAAAAAAGAAATTAATGATTAGGAGGTAAACAATTATGAAAAAAGGACAAATATCTAAACGAGGCGGGTATGAAGATATCTTATTTCCAATGACTGTATGCAATATTACACAGGGAGATTTTGAGGGAACTCACGCTGGAACATATGCAGTAGATCTAGCTGGTAAAGATACAGGTCGTGATTTGTTCTATGCCCCATTTAGTGTAGTTTGTAAAGCTATTGATTCTGTGAATGGAAATGCAGTTTGGTGGGAATCACAAAACAAAGTACGTTTTGCTGATGGCACTATCGATTATGCTACTATTATGATCGTCCATGACAATTCATTAGGCGGTATTTATGTTGGTGCTAAATACAAACAAGGTATTCAGATTGCACAAGAGGGTACAGCTGGAAAAGCAACAGGAAATCATTTACACTTTGAAATTGCAAAAGGGAAATACGACCACATGTATGATCAAAATAGCTATGGAACATATCATTTACCAAATAATATGCCAATGGAAAATGCTTGCTTTATGGATAATACAGAAATTATTAGAGGTAAAGCAGACTGGAAATATCTAAAAGATGTTAAGGTTGAAAGCAAACCATCAAAGCCTAGCAAGAAACCTGATCAGGTTCTTTCTGTCGGAAGTGTAGTTACTTCTGTTGCAATGAAAGTCGCAATACCTAAAGGAAAAAGTACAGCAGTAGATACTATCAATGGTGATGAATGCATTTATGTTCCAGCTCTTGGTGGTTACTTCCCAACTCGTTTCTTATCAGAGGCAGATGCATCAGACGGCAAGAAAGATAACTACTTTGCAAATACAAAAGCAAAAGTATATGTAAATCAAACTACCGTACAGGATGTTAATGAAGAGGACAACTTAGTAATGATTCATGGTATTTGGGTGAAACCAGCTCCATTAACAGAAATCAAAGAAGGCAAATAATAAATATCCCTACTCTCATTCATTTGAGGGTAGGGAGTTTTTTTGTATTTAAGAATACTATTATTTTTTTATAATTAAAAATCGGTGGCATAAATTAGGTGATATAAAGATAAGTGGCATAAGAATACGGAATAAATATCATATTTTTTTATATCGTTTTATAACGTTTTATATATATTTTATCTTTATTTTTCTTTTCTTTAAACTTTTTTTTAATTATGATACAATATATCTAGCGAAATTTAGATGGGAGAGGTGTCGAGATGGAGAGTCTTATCAATAATATAAAAAATGTTATTTCTCTTGATGTTTTAATTTATATAGGAATAGCGCTTATCGCTATTATTGTCCTAACGATCATTATGATGATGATTCGTAAAAAACAGGCTCGTAAACAATTAGAAGAATTGGAGCTGATGTATAATTCTATAAAAGGGATTCCTTTAGCTTTTAAATTAAATAAAGCGGTTGCTTTATCTCGTGTAAATGAAGAAATGAGCCAGTGTGTAGAGGCGTGTCGTAACGATTTTGATAAGATTCAGGAAAAACTGAAAGAATGCAGTGTTACACTTGCTGAGGCAGATGACCTTATTTATGTTCATAAAACAAAAGCTGCAAGACGTAAAATGGATGTTTTAAAAGGTGAACTGAATGAATTAGAACTAACTGTAAATGAAATCAATAAGACATTAGATGGAATATTGGAACAGGAAAATGAACAGCGTGTTCATATTAATAAACTAAAAGATGAGTTTAGAGCACTAAAACGCCAGATTCAGGAAAATCGTTCTGCTTTTTCACAGAGCTATGAGTATCTTGAAATGGAAATTGCAGGTATCGAAAAAATGTTTTCTTCTTTTGAAGAATGGATGTTTGCATCTGAATTTAATAAAGCTGCAGATCAGCAAAAGGAAATTCGTGAGTCTATTCATCATATGCAGGAACTTGTAGATGTACTTCCTTCAATGTATGAAAGAGCTAGAGGAGTACTCCCAAGAGCAATTGATGAAGTAGGTTTTCAATATGCACAGGCAAAAAATAAAGGTGTATATACTGATCATTTAGAAGTTCGCAAGAATTTGGATATCATTAGTGATATGCTGAAGAACGATTTGAATAAACTACGCAATGGAAATCCAAAAGATGTCAATGAGGATCTAAATGACTGTGAAAAGAGAATTGCTCAGCTTGCAGAACAGCTTCAGATGGAAGAAAAAGCATTTGATGAAGTACAGGATAATATTGATATCTTATTTGATAATATTCGAGGTATAAATCAAGATGTTGACGCAATTGAAGAATTGTATAATCGAGTTTATGAACGCTTTGGCTTTGAAAACTGGACAAAACGCTTGGCAGAAGTACGTGAACGTCTGATTACGTTAAATGATATGCAGCGTAAACTGGAAGCTGTCATTGCACAGAATAAAGTTCCATATACAACGATTTTAATTGCTTATAAAGAGCTAGATCAGAGCGCGGCAAACTTTACAAATGAAGTATCCGAAATGAAACAGAAGCTGGATAATGCATGTAGTGATGAAGAACGAGCTAAAAAACAATTGATAAAGCTTCAATTAATTGTAAATGAAATTCGAGTAAAAATGCTTAAGCATCGTTTGCCAAGCGTTTCACAGAAATATGAGGATGATTTACATAAAGGTGAAATTATGATGAAGGATATTCAAGTAATATTGGATAATTCTCCATTAGATGTAAAACGTTTGAATGCTGAATTAAGAAGTGCAATTGATTATATTTATACGCTATATAATAGTGTGAATAATTTGGTAGGTATGGCAATCATGGTTGAAAATACAATTGTTTTTGGTAATCGTTATCGTTCATCTTATCCAGATATAGATAGTGAATTGACAAGAGCAGAGTTATGCTTCCGTAATGGTCAGTATACAAAAGCATTGAAAATAGGAATTCAGTGTATGGAAAAAATGCATCCAGGTGCATATGAGAAATTAATTAATAAGAAGGATCCTAGTGTCCTAAATACAGGTGAATAATATGATTTATTTAGACTATACCTCTACGACTCCAGTTCGTAAAGAAGTGTTGTCAACATATTCTAAGCTATTGGAAGAGTATTATGGAAATAGTGATTCTCTACATGACATTGGTAGAAGAGCAGGAAAGCTGATGGAACAAAGCCGTGCACAGATTGCACAGCTTTTGCATGTTTATAAAGAAGAAATTTTATTTACTTCCTGTGCAAGTGAATCAAATAATATGGCAATTAAGGGCGTAGCCTGGCGATATCAGAATCGAGGCAAGCATTTAATCACAACTTGTATAGAACATTCTAGCGTTCATAATACAATGGAGCAGTTAAAGGAGTACTTCGGTTATGAAATCACTTATCTTCCAGTAAATGCGGATGGTTGTGTAGAACTTGAGGATTTAAAAAAAGCATTACGAAAAGATACGATTCTTGTATCTATGATGATGGTAAATAATGAGACTGGAGCTATTCAGCCGATTAAGGAGTGTGCTGATTATGTACATGCGAATTCTTTGGCATTGTTTCATATGGATGGGGTACAGGCTCTAGGCAAAATTCCTGTAGACTTGTCTTGTGTTGATCTTGCGACCTTTTCAGCACATAAAATATATGGCTTAAAAGGAAGTGCCATCTTATACAAAAAAAGAAATGTTGATTTATTGCCTTTGATAAGCGGCGGACAGCAGGAGTTTGGATTGCGTGGAGGAACAAGTAATGTTCCTGTAAATATTGTGTTTGCGAAAACCTTGCGTTTGGCCTTAGAACAGCAGCCTAGTTCATATGAACATGTAAAAGAATTAAATATGTATTTAAGATCATCTCTAAAGGAAATAGAAGATGTAGTAATCAACTCATCTGAAAACGCAAGTCCGTTTATTTTAAATATTTCGTGCCTTCGTATCGGTAGTGAAATTATGTTAAATGCTTTAAACAGCAAAGGGTTTGCGGTATCTGCACAAAGCACGTGTTCTTCTCATAGTAAAGCTATATCTCATGTATTATTGGCTATGGGACGAGATGAACTTCATGCGACACATGCAATTCGTATATCGTTATCGCATCTGGCGAATAAACAGGAAATAGATGCATTTATAGAGGCTTTAAAGGAGATTAATAATGACTATCGAACAAAATAAATTAGTTTATAATCACATCTTAGTAAGATTTGGTGAATTATCTACAAAAGGAAAAAATAAGAAAGATTTTATAAAGAAACTATTGATTAATGTGAAAAACGCATTGCGAGATTATGATAAGCTGACATATGAAAGAACACATGATCGTATGTATATCATGTTGAATGGGGAAGATGCTCATGAAGTAAGTGTACATTTACAGAAAGTGTTTGGAATTTCTTCTTTTTCCTTTGCGATTCGTGTAGAAAGTGAAATTGAAGCGATTAAACAGATGGCATTGCAGGTTGCATTACAAAGCGATGCACAGACATTTAAAATTGAGGCACGTAGAAGTCATAAATTATTTCCAATGATTTCTGATGAAATAAATCGTGCTGTTGCAGGTGAAATTTTAAGAAATACAGATTTAAAAGTAAATGTTCGTGAACCTCAGCTTCGTATACAGATTGAAGTTCATCAGCATGATACATATATTATGACAGGTCGTATTCCTGGAGCAGGTGGTTATCCTGTTGGTGTTGGCGGTAAAGCCATGGTTATGCTATCAGGCGGTATAGATTCACCAGTCGCTTCTTATTTAACGATGAAACGCGGAGTTGCGATTGAATGTATTCATTATGCTTCACCTCCATATACAAGTCAGGCGGCTCAGGATAAAGTGCTGGAACTAGCAAGAAAAGTGGCTCCATATCAGGGTCATGTTCGTGTTCATTTAGTACCATTTACAGATTTACAATTGGCAATATATAAAAACTGTGATGAGAGTTATGCGATTACTATCATGCGTAGAATGATGTATCGAATTGCAGAGCGTTTAAGTGAAAAACAGCATTGTCTGGCAATTGTGAATGGAGAAAGCATAGGGCAGGTAGCTAGTCAGACATTAGAAAGTATGCAGACAATCAATTGTGTAACAAAAATGCCGGTTATTCGTCCTGTAGCTTGTATGGATAAATTAGAAATTATCAATATTGCGAAACAAATTGATACATATGATATTTCAATCCAGCCTTTTGAAGACTGCTGTACAATTTTTACTCCAAAAAATCCAGTCACAAAACCAACAATTCATCGAGCAGAACGTTTAGAATCTCGTTTTGATTTTGAAAAGCTAATTGATGAATGTGTTGAAAATACGAAGTTTATTGATGTTTATCCTACTTCTAAAGTAGACGAAGATATTTTTTAGTATAACTATATTGAAGTAACCCATACTAGTGGTGTGAGGTGAAAAAATATGGAAAATAAAAAGCAATTCAAAAACAGACAGGTTAAACAGGATTTATATCAATATGAAATGGGTATTGAATTAGGTGCTGAATTAGAATCTGAAAAAAGAAATCATGAAAAAGAATATCAAATAGAAAAAACTTCTCCGGATTTCAAAAATAGTTTTCAAAATGAAATAAATAAAGAGCGTAATAAAAATAACAAACAGCGTTAATTAAAAAGAAGCTTATTCACAAGACTGTGATAGCTTCCTTTTTTTGCGTTTAATAAAATTTCGCAATGTCATCAATTTCTTTACGTTTTGGTTTATCAGGGTCTATATTACGATATCCTACACCAATAACACTAACTATAATTTCATCATCTGGGATTGATAAGATAGAGCGTATTTGATCAGCATCACGAATTCCCATGATCAAGGTATCAAGCCCAAGCTCTCTTGCCTTAAGAATGAGATTTTCGTTTTGTAGACCTAAATCATATGCTCCCCATAAGTTCCCAAGTTCATTTGATGGAGTTTTATCTTTGTTAAAGCCTGAACGATCCTTCACAAACGAAGTAATAATCAAAACAGGGGTATTTTTTGTGTTTTCGGCATTAAAAGGGGCCAATCCTTTCTGTTTTAATTCTTCCACAATAACTGCACTATATGCAATATGATAGCGAGCAGTCTGTGAGTTTTTCCAGCTGGGTGCTTCCTTTGCACATGCAATCATTTCTAATAAATCTTTCTTTGATACTGGCTGATTTGTATAAGAACGAATACTTCTTCTACTTTCAATTATTTTGTCAAGTTCCATTATTTTCACCTCTTGTCTTTATTTTACTACAAATATTATGAAAATTAAGTAAAATTCTCTCTGTATTTTTTATTGCCTATGCTATACTTAGATGAGAAATGAGGTAGAAGTATGCTGGTATGTCCAAAATGTAATCAGAGTTTGAAGAAAAATAAAAATGTGTGGTGCTGTGAAAATCATCATACCTATGATATTGCGAAAAGAGGTTATGTTCATCTTGCATTGCATCAGAAGAAAAATACGGGCGATGATAAAGAGATGGTAAAAGCTCGTACTCGCTTTTTATCACATGGATATTATGAAATTTTGCGTAATGAATTAAATCGAATCACAGAACAATATAACCCTCATATAATCGTAGATGCGGGCTGCGGAGAAGGGTATTATACAAATTATATAAAGAATGAAGAAAATGAAATTTATGGCTTTGACTTATCGAAACATGCAGTGGATGAGGCGTGTAAAGCAAGAAATCAAGTACAATATGTGGTGGCAAGTGTATTTCATTTACCACTATCTGATGTGTGCTGTGATATGGTTTTATCTGTCTTTGCGCCATTTGATGACCAGGAGTTTTATCGTGTATTAAAGCATGAAGGTATATTTGTGAAAGTAGGACCTGGTCCTCGTCATTTAATGGGCTTGAAGGAAGTTTTATATGATGAACCATATGAGAATGCAAGTGAGACTATAAATTATGATGGCTTTGTTTTAGAAGATACAATTATGTTGGATGATATGATTACGATAGAGGATAAGCAGGATATTCAGGCATTGTTTCATATGACTCCATATTATTGGAAAACATCAAGAAATGCGGTAGAAAAATTGGAAAAAGTGACAAATCTGAAGACTGAAATTCAATTTCAGATTGAAATCTATCGCAGGAAATAAAACGTTCTTTTCAAATAGGAAGAAGCTATGATATAATGTTGAGGCAATAATCAGAAAGGCGGTATATAAGATATGGCGTTTGAATCCTTAAGTGATCGCTTAACAAAAGCGTTTAAGAATATAACTGGAAAAGGGAAATTAACAGAAAAAAATATGAATGATATGTTGCGTGAAGTGCGCATGTCATTGTTAGAGGCAGATGTAAACTATACAGTTGTTAAAGATTTTATTGGAAGAGTAAAAGAAAAAGCAATGGGTACAGAAGTTATGACTTCTTTAAACCCTGGACAGATGGTTGTGAAAATCGTTCATGATGAAATCGTAGCTTTATTAGGTACAGAAGATGCACCGGTAAATTATAAGAGCAGTGGCATTACTACCATTATGATGGTTGGTTTACAGGGGACTGGTAAAACAACTGCATCAGCAAAAATTGCCAATGTAATGAAGAAAAAACAAAATCGTAAACCTTTATTGGTTGCATGTGACGTTATTCGACCAGCGGCTATTGAACAGCTAAAAACCTTGGGAGAAAGTATTGGTGTAGAAGTATTTTCATTAGGTGTTGAGACAAAAGCATTAGAAACTGCAAGACAGGCGATGGACTATGCGAAAGAGCATGGTTATGATACTGTTTTATTCGATACAGCAGGTCGTCTGCATATTGATGAAGAACTGATGAAGGAACTTTCTGATATTAAAGAATTGGTTAAACCAGATGATATCTTACTAACAGTTGATGCGATGACTGGTCAGGATATTGTTAATGTTGCAAGCAGTTTTCATGAACAGCTGCAGGTAACTGGTTTAGTTCTTACAAAACTAGATGGTGATTCTCGTGGCGGTGGTATTTTATCTGTACGTGCTATTACAAATGTTCCTGTAAAATTTGTAGGGCTCGGTGAGAAAATTGATGATTTAGATGTATTCCATCCAGCTCGTATGGCAGATCGAATCCTTGGGATGGGAGATATCTTGTCCTTGGTAGAACAAGCACAGGAAAAAATGGATCTGGAAGCTAGCTCTAAAACTGCAAATCGTATGATGAGCGGTCAATTTACATTAACTGATATGCTAGTACAATTCCAGCAGTTAAAGAAAATGGGTTCTTTAGGCGGTATGATGAAGTTGATTCCTGGTATGGGACAGCTTGCTGGTCAGATTGATGAAGCTAAAGCTGATAATAAGATGAAAAAAAGTGAAGCTATCATTTTGAGTATGACTCCTGAAGAAAGAGAAAATCCAAGCATTCTTCGTGCTTCTAGAAAAAATCGTATTGCGAAAGGTAGCGGAACAACTGTTGCGGATGTAAATCGCTTAATTAACGAATATGAAAAAATGAAGCAAGTTATGAAGCAGATGAGTTCTATGACTAAATCTGGTAAGATGCCTAATATGGGTGGCTTAGGCGGAATGAAGAATATGCGTAATATGAATCGTATGATGCAAGGTGGAAAACGAGGAAGAAGATTTTAGGCAAGTGCGGCTTGCCTTTTTTTGAATTAATCATAAAAAAATCAAAGTGTAAAGGAAAAATACTTGACAGACAAAAAAACTATGATATACTAATCAAGGTAATGATGAAAATAACCAAATAGGAGGAAATAAAAATGGCAGTTAAATTAAGATTAAAAAGAATGGGTTCTAAGAGAAAACCTTTCTACAGAATTGTAGCAGCGGATTCTCGCGCACCTAGAGATGGACGTTTTATCGAAACTATCGGTACTTATAATCCAACAACAGAACCAGCAAGCATTAGCTTAAATGAAGAGCTTGCGATCAAATGGATCAAACAGGGAGCTCAGCCTTCTGATACAGTACGTAACATCCTTTCTAAAGAAGGAATCTTAAAACGTTTGCACGAAGAAAAAAACGCTAAATAGTGTATGATTGATTACGAAAAAGTACTGTTGGATCTTGTAAAACCGATGGTCGAAGATAAGACCAATGTTTCTGTAAAACAGATGCCGACACTTGAGGACAACGAAGTGCTTTTGTATGTATATGCAAATAGTGATGATGTTGCTCGCTTGATCGGTCGTCGTGGTATGATGGCTTCTTCTATTCGTCAGATGATGTCAGTTGCATCTAGAAAAGAGGATAAGAGAGTAACCATCAAATTTGAATCTTATTAGGATGCTGGGTGCATCCTTTTGTGCGACAGGCAGTCGCTATAGTTCAAACATGTACAGGCATGGTTGAACTT
>OLQY01000089.1_pt1 | contig 113752 bp, 91 predicted proteins | sample 1672851 | NCBI WGS metagenome assembly OLQY01 (sample SAMEA3136730, study PRJEB25190) | human gut metagenome
ATGTGTTAAGCACGCCGCCAGCGTTCATCCTGAGCCAGGATCAAACTCTCATGTTTGATTTTGGTTAAGATTCACAGCTAGCTGTTATCTCTTCCCGTTTTACTTTGGTTTGTGTTCTTAAAAATTCTTTTTAGGAATTTTCGGGATTGTTTTGTTGTTCAGTTATCAAAGTTCGTTACTGCTCGTTTGAAGCAGCTTGTCTATTCTATCAAACCGGAAGAAGTTTGTCAACAACTTTTTTCATTTATTTCCAAATTTCTTTCTGATCCGATGGAATCTGTGCTGTTTCGCGTTGTTCTCGCTGACAGCTTGATTATGATACCACTCCCATTTTGAATTGTCAACAGTTTTTTTAATATTTTTGATAATTTGTTGAATTTCTTTTTCTTCCTTCAAAATTCGATGTCGTTATCGTTGTTAGCAAACTATCTCTATTATTGTTTCTATATTATCTCTATTGATCTTGAATTGTTTTAAAGTCATTCTTCCAAAATGATGCACATTTTGGAAGATGACCTTTCTGAACATTCCCCCCAACCGTTTTGTTATCCCTATATGAAATTTAATGCTGCTTTCATACCATCAATCCTAATCAAATTCTTTCAACACTTCACTCATTGTCAATTCAAGTCCCGGCAATGTGCCTACCGGAATCTTTTCATGGAAATCATAAACCGATGTTTCTATATTGTCCTCCCCTTCTGGCACAGATGGCAGATAACGAACCACCATGACCTGCTGCTTCCAATCATTGACAATCCAATACTCACCCACACCATGGTACTGATACAATTGGGCTTTGTCGATATAATCCTGTGCGGCCGTTGCAGGCGTTACAATCTCAATAATCCACTGCGGCACTCCCCTGTAAATATTATCATAAATCACTTCCCCACTGCTGATGAGGAACAAATCCGGCGACACAACCGAATCCAGCAGATCCAGTTTCTTCAGTTCCACCAAAATAGGAGCAAAACACAACTGATAGGGAAGTTTCTCCCTTTTCAAATACGACTTTATCGCAAAATACAAATTGCCGCGCACATTCTGATGTCTGAATGCCGGCATGGCAGACTCCCTGATATTACCCAACAGCAATTCTACCAACGACGTATACTGCAGTTTATTCTTCCTCGTATTCATCCACTCATAGAAAGCTTCTGCTGAATATTGTCTCTCCTGATAGCCGCCATACACACTGCTGTTCTCAGCCACAACCTGTACACTATTCTCAGGATAGATTTCCTTCTTGAAACGGTAAAACATCGCCAGCTCTTTCAGGCTTCCTCCGCCATCCCACAAAACATCGGAAATACAGCATTCAAATCCCGGATAACACACACTCCGCATGCTCTGCTCAAAAGAATATCTTCTATATTCAAATCCATTTCTATAGGAATATGTATAAACAAATTCTTCATTGAGATCGATCAGCCAATACTCTCTCACCCCATTCTTGCCGTATAATACAGCTTTATCCAGACAATCATAGATTGCATTGCCATCTGCCAGAACTTCCACAATCAATTTCGGAATCTTGTTCAATTCAGAAGTACGAATCATACCGCCGCTGTAACTCTCACTCTGCTCGACAACTGCAAGATCCGGCTGAAAAATATTGCTCTCATCCAAATGAAAATCTATCGGTCCGAATAATACCTGATCCGTTTTCTTCCTATTAAACAAATAATCCTCCAGCATTGTTCCCAGCAGGAAGCACAGCTTATGTCCATCCTCCCCAGTCATCTCCGACTGTACAACATGCCCACCAACAATTTCGCAGCTAATACTCTGTGATGCCGCGTTTTTTCTAAAGTTTTCCAACTTACACATATTTGCTTCCAATATTATACCTCTCCTCTTTCTGCCTTCCCCTCATTGGTTCAAGCAATATTTACAATAATTGTTAAAAGAAGTATAACATGTCCTCATTTCCCGGTAAAATATCATCCATTGACGGAATGTGCCATCTCCCTTCACAATATGACACACCCCACAATCAATCTACTCTATTCGACAACAATCGACCCTGTTTCTTTTTAAAATTTTATTACACCTTCTTTTTTAATTTTATCTTGTCGTCTTTCTGTTAATTCCTGCTGCTACGTTTTCCACACGAAAAAAAGACTACTATCAAAATGTATCTGCACATTTCAACAATAGTCTCTTTCATTGTATTCTATAAGCATACAGCCTATTCAACGTATCCCTTCAATCTTGTACAAACGAAATGCAAAATCCTACGCGATTGGTATAGTTATTTACGAAACGATGTACTAGTGATGGAACAGTCTGATACCTGTAAAGCACATAGTCATACCGTATTTATTGCAGGTTTCAATGACCTGGTCATCTCTGACAGAACCGCCCGGCTGAGCCACATATTTCACGCCGCTCTTATGGGCTCTCTCGATATTATCCCCGAATGGGAAGAAAGCATCTGAACCAAGTGCCACATTCTGAAGTTGATCAAGCCATGCTCGCTTTTCTTCACGGGTAAATACTTCCGGCTTTTCTGTAAATGTTCTCTCCCATTCACCATCTGCCAGCAGATCCATGTATTCATCACCGATATACAGATCAATGGCATTGTCTCTATCGGCACGTCCGATTTTCTCCTTAAACGGCAGATTCAATACCTTTGGACTCTGACGCAGGAACCAGTTATCTGCCTTCTGACCTGCCAGACGGGTACAATGGATACGGCTCTGCTGACCTGCGCCGATACCGATAGCCTGTCCGCCCTTCGCATAGCATACAGAATTGGACTGTGTATATTTCAGTGTAATAAGTGCAATCACCAGATCGATTTTGGCTGATTCCGGCAGTTCTTTACTTTCAGTAACGATATTGTTCAGCATCTCTTTGTCAATAACCAGTTCATTTCTCCCCTGTTCAAATGTAATGCCGAATACTTCCTTGTGTTCCACTGGTGCCGGACGATAGGACGGATCAATCTGGATAACATTGTAATTGCCCTTTTTCTTGGCTTTCAGCATTTCAAGTGCCTCCGGTTCATAGCCCGGTGCAATGACGCCGTCTGAAACTTCACGCTTGATCAATTTGGCAGTTGCCACATCACACACATCCGACAGGGAAATAAAATCACCGAAAGATGACATTCTGTCAGCACCGCGGGCACGGGCATAAGCATTGGCCAAAGGTGTCAGTTCACCCATATCATCGACCCAGTAAATCTTTCTCTCAACGTCAGTTAACGGCAGACCAACAGCTGCACCGGCAGGGGAAACATGTTTAAAAGAAGTTGCCGCAGGAAGTCCCGTTGCTCTCTTTAATTCACTAACCAGCTGCCAGCCGTTGAAAGCATCCAGAAAGTTGATATATCCCGGACGTCCGTTTAAAACAGTAATCGGAAGTTCTCCCTCATTCATAAAAATACGGGATGGTTTCTGATTCGGATTACAGCCATATTTTAATTCTAATTCTTTCATCTGATCTACCTCCGATTAGTGATTCTTGTTAATGATTCTTGACTCGTATTTACCAGTTGCAATATCAATAAAACGAACAAAAAGGGAAACTTTATTGTCTTCATTGAGGTTTTCCCAGATTTCTTTTGTCCAGGCATCAATGTCGTTAGTATCAACTTTCACCCATGTCGGCTCGCCCTCAAAACTTGGCAGTGGATTGCCGTCACCCATATAAGTATGAATAAAATGGCCTTCACCTGCAGGCACGTTGTTATATGCAAATGTATAGCGGTTGCATGAATCCGGATTGCCGTTGTTGCTTTTTAAAATAGACATGGCATAGTTGAATTTTGCATTCTCCACATGCAGGATACCAGAAATACGAGGTGTGTAATTCGGTGCATCCGGCTCAAATTCACGGCTTCTGAGAGACTGCTCGAATGTAAGCTGGCGATCCATACCTTCATAAATGGTATCTGTCTGGTCACCATTTGTCACAATGGTCTTGTTGCCAAGCACTCTGACCGGTGCATAAATAATCAGGCTTGGGTCTTCAAGTTTGGAAGGATCAAAAGCTTCTGTACGAATACCTTCACCATCTTCTACAAAAACACGATTTCGGCTGTTGACGCTTCTTCCCATAATAAAATAAGCTGTAACCGCTTTGCTTCCATCGGCAGAACGACCAATGATAATACCTCTGCCCGGATAAGATGTAGATGACAGTTCCTGACTGATTGCTACCATTTTCATGAATATTCCTCCTATGTCATGTGTATATGCGGAAAATCCGCCGCTAACAGTTTTTCTTATTATTATCTGCAAAGATTATAACAACCAACTTCGGCATTTGCATAATCTATGCTTATAAAAAAGGATTGTCAATATAGTCCTGCTTATGTGCAAGCTCTATATGACAACCCCATTTTAACACTTGTTATCTTATTTGACAACAGCCATAGTTTTTTGACAGCATTATTATTTCAGTATCCGTTATATTAGCATTCCTAATATATATTCATTCTGCATCAATTCTGTCAAAAAAATCAGCGCCTGACGCTGCAGGATACACAATCCATTTTAGTATGCTTTGCCCCAGTAAACCATCTTTTTAGCCGGACGTCCGCAGCATACACATATATCGGATAAATGTTCCTGTGCAAATGGCATACATCTGGATGTTGCTGTTGTTTCTTCTTTGATCTTGTCTTCGCAGGCACGATCACCGCACCACATCGCTTTCACAAATCCAGGCTTATTGGCAATAATATCCTTGAATTCACCATAGTTTGTGGCTACATAAGTGTGTGCATCTCTGTGTGCACGTGCCTTTTCAAACATATCGGACTGGATCTGTTTCAGCAGTTCATCCACCTTTGTTTCAAGTTCATCCAGGCTGACAACAATCTTTTCACCTGTATCACGGCGAGCCAGGACAGCCTGATTCGCTTCGATATCCTTTGGCCCGATTTCAACACGAACAGGGATACCGCGCATCTCTGCCTCTGCAAATTTCCAGCCAGGTTTGTTGTCTGTTGCATCCAGTTTCACTCTGAAACCGCTGAGTCTGTTTTTCAGTTCTTCTGCTTTCTCAAGGACACCTTCCTTGTGCTGGGCAATTGGAATAACAATCACCTGTGTCGGAGCGATCATTGGAGGCAGGACAAGACCATTGTCGTCACCGTGAACCATGATAATAGCACCGATCAGACGGGTTGTCATACCCCAGGATGTCTGATGGACATACTGCAGTTTATTTTCTTTATCTGTGTACTGAATGCCGAAGGCTCTTGCAAAACCATCACCGAAGTTATGGCTTGTACCGGACTGAAGGGCCTTGCCGTCATGCATTAATGCTTCGATGGTATAGGTTGCTTCTGCACCGGCAAATTTCTCCTTCTCTGTCTTCTGGCCTCTGATAACAGGCATAGCAAGTACCTGCTCACAGAAATCTGCATAAAGATTCAGCATCTGCTCTGTTCTCTCTTTAGATTCTTCTGCTGTAGCATGGGCGGTATGGCCTTCCTGCCACAGGAATTCTCTGGAACGCAGGAACGGACGTGTCTCTTTTTCCCATCTTACAACGGAACACCACTGATTGTACATCTTTGGCAGATCACGATAGGACTGGATTTCTTTGGCATAGAAATCGCAGAATAATGTCTCGGATGTCGGGCGGACACACATTCTTTCCTGAAGTTCATTCAGACCGCCATGCGTCACCCATGCAACTTCCGGTGCAAAACCTTCTACATGATCTTTCTCTTTCTGGAGCAGACTTTCAGGGATAAACAGCGGCATGTAGACATTCTCAACACCTGTTTCCTTGAAACGTTTGTCCAGCTCATGCTGAATATTCTCCCAGATTGCATAACCTGCAGGCTTTAAAGCCATACAGCCTTTAACACTTGTATAACCGATCAGACCTGCCTTAACAACAACATCTGTATACCACTGTGCAAAATCTTCGCTCATGGATGTGATCTCACGAACCTGTTTCTTTTCCTTTGCCATTTTACATTCTCCTGTTTCTACTATAATAAATAAAAAGGGGAAGTACACTCTGCTGCAGCAGAAAGCACTTCCCCTTGTCTATTCTCTCCACTGCCAGCCATCAGCTGAACAGGGACCAAAATTCATTCGGCGGTACCACCCTATTTGAAATCTCCACTCGATTGCCTCGAAAATGTCAGACAGCAGATACTGCATCTGCCCTGATTCATATACTGAAAACTTCCGCTCAATTGTCCATAACGCCGGACGTGCGCTGTACTTTCATACAGAACTCCAAGGCAGGTTCATCTGTACATATGGAGACACCTCACACCGCTGATATCCTCTCTGAGCCACTGACGCAGACTACTGATCCTCTTCACTGTCATTCACATATAAATATGTTTTCACAAAAATCATTTTATGACAGGAGATGGCCTTTGTCAAGATTTTTTACCTTATAACGACTGTGTAAATGAATTTTCCCTTGCACTTCTCCACAAATGATGATATAGTAACACCCAGGGAATGAAGTTCTCCCCTGGGCAACCTAAACTGCTATAGATATCATAGCTGATGACTTCTACGATGAATGAATCGCAGAAGTTGTCAGCTTTTTTTGTGTGAACAATGACACCAACACACTTTGTGATCTTCATTCATGCCACTACTTACCCTATACATGGAGGATTGATTATGCTTACTTCTTTATCACTTATTTTTCTGGTGGGCCTGGCTATGGGTGCCATCTGCAGCCGCCTGAAACTGCCGCGTATTCTTGGTATGCTGGCAACAGGTATCGTTCTCGGGCCTTATGTTCTGGACTTTTTAGACCCGTCCATTCTATCCATATCTGCGGATTTACGCAAAATGGCCCTTGTTATCATCCTGTTAAAGGCAGGATTGTCCCTGAATATTGCCGATTTAAAGAAAGTTGGCCGACCGGCTGTTATGCTTTCTTTCGTTCCGGCTTCCTGTGAAATCATCGGTTACATTCTGTTTGCCCCTGTGATTCTTGGCCTAAGCCACATAGAAGCTGCCGTCATGGGTGCTGTTCTCGGCGCTGTCTCACCTGCCGTTGTTATTCCTCGTATGGTTCAGTTGATGGAAACAAAATACGGCACCCAAAAAGCCATTCCTCAAATGATCATGGCCGGTGCCTCCTGCGATGATATTTTTGTCATTGTTCTTTTTACGACTTTCCTGAGTATGGCTCAGGGCGGAAGTGCCAGCCTGACCGTCTTTTTAAATATCCCGGTTTCTATTATTCTTGGCGTTCTTCTGGGTGCCGTTGTAGGATATGGCCTCTGCCTGTTCTTTGAAACCGCTTACGCCCGCAGACATTATGTACGAAACAGCATGAAAGTCATCATCGTCCTTGGCTTTTCTTTTTTGCTCATTGCCATCGAAGGATGGCTTGAAGGCAAAATCGCCGTTTCCGGTCTGCTGGCTGTTGTCAGTATGGCCTGCGTTCTGAAAGCAAAAAGTACGGCTTTCGTATCCAAAAGATTATCTGAGAAATTCGGCAAACTCTGGCTGGCGGCCGAAGTCATCCTCTTTGTTCTGGTAGGTGCTGCCGTAGATATCCGCTACACACTGGAAGCCGGTCTGTCCGCTGTTCTCATGATTTTCGTTGCTCTTTTATTCAGAACAGTTGGTGTATTGCTCTGTACATTTAAAACCACGCTTACCGCCAAAGAGCGCGCTTTCTGCGTTATTGCCTATCTGCCGAAAGCCACTGTCCAGGCCGCCATCGGCTCCGTTCCACTTGCTGCCGGACTGCCATGCGGCAAAATCGTGCTGTCCGTTGCCGTTATGGCCATTATTATTACGGCACCGCTGGGGGCACTGGGGATGGATATGACGTATAAAAAATTCTTAGAAAAAGAAAAATAAAATTGCGCAACCATAGTTCATAAAAACCTATAAAATGAGTTCAAATATCTCCCGGACATCCATCTCCGCAAACGGAATAAATGCCTCAGGTGCCTCCGGATGTTCCCCGATCATCTTCTCCATCCAGATCATGTCATACCATCTATTGAACTTATAGCCGCACTTCTTAAATGTGCCCACCAATTCATACCCCAGATGTTCATGAAAATGCATGCTGTCGTTGGTCAGATGTTCATCCTCCTGTTCCGTATAAGCAATACAGGCATAGAGATTACTGATATGCTGTTTCTTGAGAATCTTCTCGAGTGCCTGGTACAAAAGTTTTCCGCAGCCACTGCGTTTGTAGTCTTTATCCACATAAATCGACGTTTCCACAGCCCAATCATAAGCCTTTCTCTCATGGAAAATCGATACATAGGCATAGCCGATGATATGGCCTTCCTGTTCAGCCACGATATAGGGATACCGCTTGAGAGTGCTTTCGATTCTTTCTCTGAATTCTTCTTCCGACGGTACTTCATACTCAAATGAAATCGCTGTATTTACCACATAATGGGCATATATTTTTAACATCTCAGCAGCATCCTTCGGTGTCGCCAATCTGATCATCACTGTTGTGTTCATCTTCTAATTCACTCCACTATGTATCACTATAATGATATCGACAGGACAGGATATAAATATTGTACTCGTCAATTTTATAAATTAATCTATCCTTTTCATTAATTCTCCGACTCCAAAATCCAGATAAATTGCCAATAAGAGGCTCTGGTTTTCCGATACCTTCATTACCATTCCGATCAATATCTTTTAATAATGTATTTATCTTCTTCAGTGTTTTTTTATCTTCAGTTTGCCAATAGATGTAATCCTCCCATCCATTTGAAGTAAACACTTTATTCATCATCCACCTCTGCCAATTCATGCTGTGAAAAATTTCCTGCTGCCAATTGCTGTTTAGATTGCATTAACCATTCAAAATTTGCTTTACTGCTGACAATGTGAACATTCTCCATTAAATTGTTGTACATTTCCTCAGACATCATGACGACATTTTTATTATTCTTCCGTGTAACAATTAATGTTTCATAATCATCTGTCACTTGATCCATGCATCGTTTCATATTATCACGTAAGCAAGTATAATTTACAGCCAACATTTCAGCACCTCCATTCTTCTATATTCTTATGATAACGTACAGTTTTCTGTACGTCAACAGAAATTTATCGACAAAATTATTTACATTCTTCTGCCTTAAAATGTGCTGTAATCTGCGGTCCTGCCGGTTCTTTAAAAATAAGATGCTTCTTTGTCACCGGATGATCAAATTCCAGATGCCATGCAAACAACGCCAGGTCAAACCAGCCTTTCTTATCCGTAAATACAGGATTATAGCGGGTATCTCCCCACAGGCCTGCTCCGGCATGGGCCATCTGAACACGAATCTGATGTCTTCGTCCTGTGATCAGATGAACATTCACCAATGAATACTGCTGTCCTTCTTCAAATTTCGTCCGCTTCACTTTATATTCGAGCACTGCTTTTTTGGCACCTGCTATTTTCCCCTCCACAACCTCTGTCCGATTCGTTTTTCCATTGCTAAGCAGCATGTCTTCCAACCGTCCTTCTTTCTTTGGAAGTGTGCCGGTCAAAACCGCCAGATATTCTTTGGTCATCTTATTATTTCGTACCTGTTCACTGAGCTTCGCTGCTGCCTGCTGCGTTTTGGCATACACCATCACACCACCCACTGGCTTATCCAGACGATGAATCACACCAATATAGGGCATTCCTTTGACTTTCTTCTGGCGTACAAGATAAGTCTTCAGCCAGCTGACCATATCCACATCCACCGACCGTTCTTCCTGAGAAGCCATCCCGGCTGGCTTGACAACAACAATGATATCTTTATCTTCATATAAAATTTTTACTTCTGTCATTTGCTTTCCCCTCATTTCTTTTGTTCCTATCATATCAGAAATACGCTTGCGATAAAAGCATTCCCTTATAAAAGTGACTTTTTTTGTTGTTATAACAACAGACTTATCGTACAAACTAAGATAAACTGATATTTAATAGGAGGAACGCATTTTATGGATACTTTACGCAATCTTCCAACTGACGCCCCCGCAAACCTGGCTTCTCTGATCGATATCCGTGAAGGCCGTGTCGTCAGCATGTCACTTTCTAAAAGTGACACCTGTCAAATCATGCTGATGGCTTTTGGTTCTGGTGAAAGTGTCAGTGAGGAAATTTATTTTGGTGATACCCTTTACACTGTACTCGAAGGCGAAATGCCACTTTTTATTGGCAATGCCAAATATCTGCTGAAAACCGGCGACAGTTTGATGATTCCATCTGGAACATCGCATGCGATTGGCGGTGCAGGCGGTTTTAAACTCCTGCAGATGACGTTACAGAAATAGATATATACATTCAAAGCATTTTATCCAAGGAGGATTTTACAATGGAATTGATTAAAAATGTAGAAAAAGCAACCCCATTTTCAGTGGCAGACCAGGTTCAGTATGAAAGCGGCAAAGTTGTCAGTCTGACACTTGCCCAGCAGCCAGCATCCGGCATGACACTTTTCGCTTTTGATGCCGGTGAAGCCATCAGCACGCATGCGGCAGGCGGCGATGCAATGGCTTTTGTTCTCGAAGGCGAAGCTGAGATTACGATTGACGGCACACCAAACCGTGTCACAGGCGGACATGCGATTATTTTGCCTTGTGGTGTTCCGCATGCCGTTAAAGCTATCACGCAGTTTAAAATGTTACTGACACTGATCAGAGAAGCCTAATCACCACTCATCTGACATATAGCAACAAAAAGCAGCCGTCATCTTTCGATGATTGCTGCTTTTTGCATGTTGCTTACTGATTACAACGCATCATTATTTCTGTTTTCTGGATCTCTTTCTGAGTTTCAATCCAAGACCACCAAGGCCAACAGAGGAAATAGCTGCGCCAAGTAATCCCATCACGCTGACAGGATCGCCTGTCTTTGGACTAGTTGTGCTGTTCTTATTTGTAGAACTATTTGTTGTATTGTTCTTATTGTTATTCGTATTGCTGTTATTATTGTTCTTGTTGCTGCTGTTGTTGTTATTCTTCTTGTCGTCGGTTGTTGTCGTTGTTGCAGAAGCCTTCTTCAGACCATCGATTGCTGCCTGCAATGTCTTAGCCGCTTCATCTACAGATGTCTGTGATTCTTTTGCTTCAAGGGCTTTTTCAGCATTGGTTAATGCAGCCTGCATGGTCGTCCATGTTGTAGCCGTATAATCGTTCTTATTGAGTCCCTTCGCTGTCGCAATCACTTTTTCGAGCGCCGCTGTATCCACAGCCTCTGTCTCATCCTTCTTGTCATCCTCTGATTCAGCAGGTGTTGCTGCTTTCAGTGCATCAATAGAAGACTGGAGACTTGCTGATGCTGCATCCACTGCTTCCTGTGACTCTTTTGCTTCAAGGGCTGCCTTTGCTGATGTCAGAGATGTCTGCATTGCTTTCCAGCTGTCTGCTGTGTAATCAGCCTCTTTCAGTCCTTCTGCCTTGGCAATAGTTGCTTCAAGCGTTGCTGTGTTGACTTCTGCTGGAGCAGGCGCCACTTTTGTTGTATAAGTGAAGCTCTGTGGTAAATAACCAGTTGCACTTACTGTGATCTCAAATGTATCACCTTCTGCAAATGGTGCTGCATCTGTCTTTAATGTACCATCTTCATTAATAATAACTGTTGCACCGCGACCTGTTGCTTTGTAATCTGTACCATTGACATTGACACTTGTAATATTCTTGATGTAATCAGCAAATTCTTCATCTGCCGCATCTGCTGTCTTAACAAGTGCCTTCTTATCCGCATCATATGCAGCTGGCATTGCTTCTGTGTAAAGTTCAAATTCTGTTGTAATATCTGCATATTTGCCATTCTTATCAGAAATTGTTAATGTGTATTTACCTTTCTTTGCATTGCTGAATGTTAATACACCCTTCTGAACGCTTACTCCGTCAAGGCCATCCACTTTATACTCAGCAACATAATCCTCCGGAAGACCGGTTACAGTAGCTTCTGTCTTGCCTGCTGTAACAGCTGCATTGGCTACTTCAAGGTCATGTGTGAATTTAACCGGTACATAAATATCCGCAAGTGGAATATTGTACATGCCTTTATCTGTATAGCAGGTAACAGAAGTAATGGTCTGACCCATCATTGCTTTATAATGAGCAGATGAAGTCGGGCACCCATGAACAGATTCTGTAAAGCCTGTTGACCAAGCCAGTTCTTTCATTTTCCAGATGTTTTCAAGATGACGCAGACCGTAGCTGCCCTCTTTTGTATTGATCACAACACCATTGATTTTTGTTGCGCCATGCTCTGTCAGTTTATCACGAAGGCCATCAATATCCAACTGATAATCGCCGTAACGGGTCTCTGTTGACAGTTCTGCACTTAAGCCCTCCAGTTTTGTCACATCACCAACTGTCTTGCCGAATGTCAAATTGCCATCTCCATCCACAGATACTTCCTTATAACAAGAAGGTACTTCTGTCAGATTATAATATGCATAATCTTCATTCTGGAAGAGTGCATCTTTGCCTGTATAAGTTGTTGTACTTGTCTGTCCTTTGATTGTAACTGTGATATCAACAGAATCACTATCTGCTACCAGTGTATATTTGGACATATCCATATCATCTGTTACTTTAACAGGGAATATGATACCGTCAATCTGACTGCCGTCCGCATTTCTGTGATAAGAACCACCTGCTAGAGATGCTGTTCTTGTCTTATTCAGTGTGGCTGATGTAACTGCATCTACATCCACATCATTGTTCACTTCCGCTTTGTAGAATGCTGAATATGGGATGTTCATCAGGACATACTGGTATTTCAGGCTTGCAATCGCATTATTTAAATGCTCTGTCGCTTCCTTTACCATACCCTGTGTATGCTTTCTATCAAGTTCTGTTTCTGCTTCCTCTAATTCGCTTTCTACACTGCTCCAGCTCTTTGCTGTGTAAAGTTCTTTGTTCAGTCCTTTTGCTTTTTCAATTGCAGCTTCCAGTTCACTTGTATCTGTTACAGGATCCGCTTTGGCAATATTTGCTTCTGTTGCCTCGAACTGATAGGTCACATCTTTATAACCCAGAGCTGACACTGTAATGGTCCAGAAGCCTGTACCATCTGTACCTGCAGGCAATGTGCATCTGAGAGAATCTGTCAGTCCAAGCTGAATGCCATTCACTTTATGCATCCAGTTATCAGCTGCAAACTTTGTACCATAAGTTGCCAGTGCAGTTTTATAAGTGCTGTCAGAGCCATAATATGTCCACTTCACAGCCTGCATATTTGCGGCAAGATCGCCATAGTTTCCTTTCATATCTACACGGAGGAACTCACCATAATTTCCTTCTCCCTCCTGAACTGTTAAGCCAACATCAGTTGCAGAAGGTGCTGTCTTTAATTTCTGATCTTTAATACCGGATTCTGTACCTGCGGCTTTCGCAGAGAAGCTAAAGGAACCCTCTGAATTCTTAGTTGCTGTCTTAAGGCCATTTGTTGCAGCTGTTACTTCTGCTGACAGACCATTATAGCTGCTCAGTTTGTTTTCTGAAAAGCCACCTGACAGTGTACCGCCATTTTCGACTACATCATATTTTGCTTTGAAAGCTTCATAATCGTCTTTTGCAACTTTGACCGGCACATATTTAAGACCTGTCACATGATGCTTAGTCATTTTTGTTGTTGTGCCATCTGCTTCTGTAATTGTTCCGCGGTTAAATGTAATCTCACTGCCATCTGTCAGCACTGCTTTTGTTGTTTTACCTTCAGATTTCCAGTAAGAAATCTTGTATTCCTTACCATTTTCTGCTTCAATCACATCTATGCACTGGAAACTTCCTCTGTGAAGACCATGATTGGCTGTTGCTCTTGTAACAGTATCAAAAGCACCCTTGTCATACTCATCACGAAGGTCATATTCATTGGAAGAAGACGCATCACCTGCGGCCTGAACACCTTCGGCTGCCCAGTATTCTGCCCAGCTAAGGCCTGCATAAACATATGTATAAGGATCTGCAAAGTTGTAAGTAAATGTATAATCTTTTGCATAACCTGTTGCTTTTACAACAATTTCAAATACCCGGCCATCTTTTGCATTTGCGAATGGCTTTGCTGTTGCATCAATAGAACCATCTTCTTTGATAATCTTCACAGCACCTCTGCCGGAAGCCTGATAAGATGTCCCATCCACTGTTACGGATTCAATACTCTTGACATAAGCAGCTAAATCATCTGCTGTATAGCCTTTTGCTGTTACCAGGGATGCTTTTTCACTGTCATAAGTAATTGGTGTTGCATCTGTTGTCAATGTAAATGTTGCTGTGATATCTGCATATTTATGTTTCTTATCTGATACAGTTAATGTATATTTGCCGATTTTAGCATTGTCTTTCTTATAAGTCAGTTTACCATTTTCAACTTTGACATCTTCAAGTCCTTTTACACTGTATTCTGCATCATAACCCTCCGGTAAACCTTTAAGTGTTACCTTTGCCTCGCCTGAATCAACAGATGCATTTTCAACATTGAATGTGCAATTAAACTTCACAGGTACATAAACTTCTTTACTAAGAGGAATACTAAACATACCCTTATCTGTATAATAGGTAACAGAAGTAATTGTCTGACCCATCATTGCTTCATAATGAGCAGATGAAGTCGGGCAGTTATGAACTGTTGTTGTAAAGCCGGTTGACCATGCCAGTTCTTCAACTCTCCAGATGTTTTCAAGATGGCGCATACCATAACTGCTGCCTTCTTTTGTATTGACAACAACCGCATTAACATTGCTTACACCACGTGCTGTCAGTTCATTACGCAGTCCTGTAATATCCAGCTGATAATCACCATAACCTGTCTCCGTAGATAAATCGCCTTTGAAACCGCTGATTTCTGTAACTTTTCCTACAGTTTTACCGAATACAAGATTGCCATCTGAATCTACAGATACTTCTTTATAGTAAGATGGGGCTTCACTTAATGCATAATATGCATAATCCTCATTTTCATACAAAGCATCCTTACCTGTATAAGTTGTTGTACTAGTCTTACCTCTGTTTGTTACTGAAATTGTCACAGAATCTGCATCAGTTACTTTCTTATATTTGGATAAATCTACATTTTTATCCACTTTAACAGGGAATGTAATGCCATCAATCTTGCTTCCGTCTGCATTTGTATGATAGGAGCCACCGGAAAGTCCAGTTGTTCTTGTCTTATTCAGCGTAGCTGAAGTAAAAGCATCTACAGGGACTTTATTATTCACATCTGCCTTATAAAATGCAGCATAAGGGATGTTCATCAGGACATATTCCGGCTGTTCTGACTTTGCTTCTTCAAGCGCACCAATAGCTGCTGTCAGTTTTGTTTCTGCTGCATTTACCTTATCCTGGCTTTCTTTGGCTTCAAGAGCTGCCTTTGCCTCTGTCAGAGCTGTCTGCATTGTCTTCCAGCTATCTGCTTTATAATCTGCTTCTTTATCTTTAAGCGCATCTGCCTTTGCGATAGCTGCCTCAAGTTTTTCGGTGTTGACTTTTACCTCTTCTGGTTTCTTTGCAAGGGCATTAATCGCTGTATTCAAATTGCTTGCTGCTGCATCTACCTTTTCCTGGCTTTCTTTTGCTTCAAGAGCTGCCTTTGCTTCTGTTAAAGCATCCTGCATTGTCTTCCAGCTGTCTGCTGTGTAGTCTGCCTCTTTAAGGCCTTCTGCCTTTGTAATGGCTGCCTGAAGCTTTTCTGTGCTCACTTCAACTGCTGTTGTCTTTTCTTCAGCTTTTGCAATGGCTGCTGCTGCAGCTTCTTTTACAGCCTTGGATGTACGTGTTGCACTGGAAACAGAATCCCAGCTATTGACTGTATCAGCTGTTGCTTCTTTGCCTTCAAGTAATGTCTTAATACCTTTTTGCTTGTTATAAGCCTTGTTGAAATAGATGTCATTTCCTGAATCATAACCACTTGCTGGTGTTACTGTGATATCAGTAAATTTACCGTCAGCTACTGTCAGAGAAACTTCCACATCATATTCATCCCACCCATCGTCATCTTCTGTTTGTGTTACATGAGCAGTTGCTTTATATGTTCCATCCTTCGCAACCTGTCCCTCAGTCACCGCAAACGCAGTTGTCGGGCACACGCCGGCTGTCATTGCTGCAATCATCAGGCCGGCCAATGTCTTATTAATTAATTCATTCTTTTTCATATCGTCCTCCTTATAAGTATGAAATTTGAATTATGCATTTAGTGTAAAAAATCCGACTCAGATCGAGCCATTTATTAAAAATCAGCGTTAGCACACGCTAATCATTAATCCTTTTTATGGAGCTGTATGCCAATGGCACCACAGCTCCTGTTTTTTGATTCAATCACTCATTTTCCGGCGATTTTTCTTTCGCCAATACTTAAATTCCCAGCCAGATAAATAGGCCAAATAAAATCAATGCCCTGATCACAGTGAATACCACTTCATTGCCTTTGATACCCGGCAGTCCGCAATGGATATTCATCCGTGGACAGGTGTCAATACATTTCTGGCACTGGAAACAGTCACCGCTGACATCCAGCGAACCGGCCTCCGGCAGACCGATGTCTGACGGACATTGTTTTGTACAGGCACTGCAGCCTTTGATACACTGTTCCCGTTCTCTCTTAAGGGTGAAGAACGGCAGCATCGGCAGTAATGAGAATACTGCACCCATCGGACACAGAAATCGACAGAAAAATCTTTCCTGAAGGGCCATGCCCACCATAATCAGTACCAGCAGGACAATTCCCAGCAGATAGCCGCCTAACTTAAAGTTAAAGGCATGCAGCATAGAGAAAACATCCCATGGACTGTACCCCTGTGTCTGACTGTACACACCTTTGAAGCAAAGGAGTACAATCACAGCCAACACAACGTATTTCACCTTTGAGAGTTTTGAAGTCACTGTTTCCGGCAGTTTCACCGGCTTTTTCTTGATTTTTTTGCAAATCCACACATAGACAAAGTGAACTGCATCCCCAAAACTTCCGAATGCACAGGCAAATCCACAGAAGAAACGCCCGAATACAATGGTATACAGACACAGGACAATCAGTACCGACACAAAAGATGTCAGACCAATTTTTTCTCCTGCACCCAACTGTGTGAAAATATATTTGACGCCTGCAAAAGCGGCTGTATAAGCTGAGGGCAGAAACAGGAAATATAAAAGTTGTATGATTGCCCGAAGCCAGCCGTGCATCTGCTTGCGCTGCTTTTTTGTAAGATGATGTATATCGATTTTGCTCATTTATTTTGCCGCCTCTTCCAATGCCTGCGCAACTGCATTTTTAATCCCGGTGGAGCTGAATGTTGCTCCGCTGATCGTATCTACATCTGCGCTCTGTGCATCAATGATTGTCGGGATAATATCCTCCGCCATGGAAAGATAAGCGCCATCCTCCTTTTCCGCTGATACAATACTGATATCTGTAATGGAACCGCCCTCAACAGTGACTTCCACCTGAATGACTCCGCCAAATCCCTGTGCCTCGCCTTTCCAGATGCCATCTTCATAACTGCCGCCTGCCGCATCCTCCTGGGACTGCATGACAGACTGCTTATATAAATTGGCACTTTCCAGGTCTGCTGTCAGTTTCGCAATCTGATCATCCTTATCCCGCAATGTCAATACAGTGTTATAGCCGATTAACAATGCAACGATAAGTACCAGATTCACCGCTCGAACCGAAAATGTCTTCATCTCTATTTACCTTCCTCTGCCAGTTTTTTTGCTTCATCCAGTGCTTTCTGGCAGCCTTCGATAATCGCATTGGAGGAACAGGTTGCTCTTGCAACTGCATCAATGCCTTCCGGCATACCCTTTTCTGTAATCTGTGTCACCACACCCACAGACTTTGAAGTGCCTTGGGCTGCTCTCGTAATATAACGGTCGTTACTGCTGTCACCATTGCCGCTGATACCTGAAATATCTGTAATCCGGTCATTTTCAATTTGAACCGTCATCGTCAAATCGTAAGCTTCAAAATCTCCATCTGCATCCGGCTCACAGATAACAGAAACGGTATAGGTGCCATCTGCATAAGTTCTGTTTGCCGGTTTCTCTGTCTCGCTTTCTCCCGGTGTCCGCTTTGCAGCCTCTAATGCCTTGTGGCATCCCTCGATAATGGTATTGGATGAACAGGTTGCTCTTGTCACCGTATCAACGGCATCAAGGCCGCCTTTTTCTGTAATCTGCGTTACAACCCCCGGCAGTTTTGAAGTACCTTCTGCTGCACGTTTGATATAGCTTTCATTGGATTGATCGCCATCACCGACAATGTCTGTGACTGCTGTAATTTTGTCATCTTTGATATGAACGGTCATTGACAGATTGTAAGCTTCAAAATCCTGATCCTCATCCGGTTCACACACAACAGAAACGGTATAGGCACCATCAATATAAACGCTGTCTCTATTTCCAGTATCTGTTTCGCGTTCTGTCTCTGTTTCGCTTTCCGTTTCAGTCTCAGTTTCTGTCTCCGTTTCCGATTCAGCCGGCTTGCCGCTGTTACCGTTTTCAGCTGCTTTGAAAGCTTCCCTCAGGGCTTCGACAATACCGTTGGAGCTGTACGTTGCTCCAGACACAGTGTCAATACCTGACAAATCTGTTGACTGGTTTTTCAGAACTTCGTTAATGATACTCTTGGCTCTGTTAAAGAAAGCAGCATCATCTTCACATTCTGTCACCAGTATGGCTTTGATGGTCTTATCCTGGATCACAACTGCCAGCTGAATATCTCCGGCATATCCTTCACCTGTGCCATAATAGATACCCTCTTCGTAAGGTACTTTTCCTTCGACAATTGTCGAATTATTGTTGCTGTTGTTATTATCATTATTGTTATTGTCATCATTGCTGTCATCGGCATCATTTGAAGAGCCATTAACTACTGCCTGTTTCAGTGCCGCACGCACCGCATCAATAATACCTCTGGAACTGTAAGTAGCACCTGAAACCGCATCCACATTGGTACTCTGGGAACTGATGATATTCGGAATCAATCCCTGAGCCTGACTCATAAAACTACTGTCATCATTATGGCTGACCACGCTGATATTGCTGATTTTCCCATCAGCAATCACCACCTCAACCTGCACTTCACCATTAAATCCGGTACCGCTGCCATAATAGGTGCCGTCTTTCCATGTCTGATTGGAATCATCCACAGTTTCGATGGATGGTGAACTCTGATTGCTGCTGCTTGCCGTCGTAGCCGGTGTGCTTGTATCCTGCTCTCCGGTCAGGGCATTCTTTACAGCACTGATGATACCGTTGGAGCTGTAGGTTGCCCCGGACACCACGTCTACATCCAGTGTCTGTCCGGCAATAATTTTGTCAATGACACCCTTGGCTCTGTTAAAGAAAGCCTCATCATCCTGGGTGCTGAGAATATTGATTGCAACAATACTCTTGTCTTTAATTTCTACAGAAACAGAAACTGTACCCGCAAAACCGGTGCCGCTGCCTTTGTAAAAACCATCTGCCAAATCGAAGTTTCCCTTCTTGGCCTGCTCAGTTTCTTCTGTTTCCTGCTTTTTCTCTTTTGCATCTGCTTCGGTACTCTGAATGTTTTCCGGCTGCTCTACCTCATAAACCGGCGCTGCATAGCCTTTCAGCGCCGTACCGACGCATCCCACGACAACAATTGTCGCAAGAATCGGCATATAACCGCCAAATCTTTTCCAAAACTTCATCCTGCGTCATCCTCTTCTACTTTTCTACAATTTCAAATTCTCTGTCTGATGTAAAGCTGTCTTTTATCCCCTCTGAGACATAAAGCTTTTCATCATCTGTTAGGAGAATCATATCAAATTCATCACTGTGCGCTTTCCAGTAATCAGTGGCTTTGTCCTTTCCCATAACAAACAAAGATGTAGAAAGACCATCTGCCAATGTACCGTCCGCACTGACAATGGTTACGGAAATTAAGCCGTTATCCGCCGGATATCCTGTTGACGGGTCGATAATGTGATGATATGTCACACCGTCTTTTTCAAAATAGCGCTCATAACCGCCGGATGTAATAATGGCCTTATCCTTCGTCTCAAGAACCCCCAGATATTCATCTTCTGAATCGGGGCTCTGAACCGCTACACGCCACAAGCTGCCATCTGGTTTTGTACCAAATACCTGGGCATTTCCTCCCAGATTTACCAGGCCGCTTGTCACACCCTTCTCCTTGTAAATATCCATAATCCTAGAGGATGTATAGCCCTTGGCAATACCACCGAGATCAATCTGGACACCATCCTTTTTGAATCTGACGGTTGAAATCTCCTTGTCATAATCAATCAAAGAAGGATCCGCCAGTTCCAGCGTTGCCTTCAATGTGTCTGCATCCGGCACCTGATAATTGCCGTCAGTAAATCCCCAGGCCTTCATCACAGGGTAAATCGCCACATCAAATGCGCCATTGGTGCTTTTATAAAGTTCCAGAGAACGTTCCATCAGTACCGCCCCATCTTCTGATAACTGTCCGCCGTTATTCGCATTAATCTGTCCAATCTCGCTGTCTTTCTTACCTGTGGACAACAGCGCATCCAGTCGGTTAATCTCATCCACCGCTGCATCAACAGCCGCATCACCGTTAGAACCGTAAGCCTTCACTGTCATATAGGTATCCATGGCAAAAACATCTCTGACCGCCTCTGCATCATCAGAAGCATTTTCTGAAGTCAGTTCCGAAGATGTGACAACGTTTTCAGAACTCACCTCAGAAGAGACCTCAGTTTCCATTGAAACATTTCTCCCGGAACAGGCTGTCAAAATAGCAATTGTCGCAGATATCATAATAGTTCTTATTATTTTCTTCATCATAATATCCTTTCATTCAGTTAGGTTCTGCTAACGATTAGTATTTTATCGCGTAAGAAAAAAGCTGTCAATTAAAAAAAGCCGCTAAACATGCGGCTTAAATGATAAATTCTCTTAATAGGATTTAGCAATAAAATTTTCTCAGTTATTTTAAGTTAGTTGATAATAACTTATCATTAACAGTAACGTAAATCATTTTCATTTATTCTCTTTGCCAGCGCTTAACCATGGCGATATTCGAAATTTTCCCCCGCGGCATACAAAAAGCCCCGCGGCCAAAGCCGCAGGGCAAACATAATACATCTGGTATGAAATTATGCGTTTACTTTCTTGATCTGATCGATCATGATAGGGATGATAGTGAACAGGTCACCAACGATACCATAATCAGCAACATCAAAGATAGGTGCATCTGGGTCTTTGTTGATTGCTACGATGCAATCAGAACCAGAGATACCAGCAGCATGCTGGATAGCACCGGAAATACCACAAGCGATGTACAGCTTAGGACCTACAGTCTTACCTGTCTGGCCTACCTGATGTGCACGTGGAATCCAACCTTCATCAACAGCTGCACGGGAAGCACCTACTGTTGCCCCAAGTACATCTGCTAACTCACGGATAACACCAAAGCCTTCTTCTGAACCTACACCACGACCACCGGAAACGATGATTTCAGCTTCTTCAAGGTTAACAGCTTCAGCAACTTCTTCGATTCTCTTGATCAGTTTTGTTCTGATCTGATCAGCAGCTACATGGATATCTTCACGAGTGATTGTACCCTCTCTGCCTTCAACCAGTTCAGGTTTCTTGAATACACCTGGACGAACTGTACCAAGCTGCGGACGGTTGTCTGGGCAAAGAATCATAGCCATCAGGTTACCACCGAATGCCGGACGTGTCCAAACCATGTTGCCAGCTTCTACATCATAGTCAAGACCTGTACAGTCAGCTGTAAGACCTGTATTCAGATCACAAGCCATCTTAGGACCAAGGTCACGGCCGTTGTTGGTAGCACCGATCAGGATTGCTGATGGTTTATGCTTGTCAACAAGTGTCTTCATAGCGATGCTGTATGCATCTGTTGTATAGTTAAAGTATTCGTCGCCTTCAACGAGAATAGCTTCGTCAGCACCGTATTCGATTGCTTTCTTAGCGATATCTTCAACCTTACCGCCGATAACAACTGCAACAAGCTTAGCGCCCATCTTATCTGCAAGTTCACGGCCTGGATTAAGAAGTTCGTAGCCAACTGGCTTTACTTCATTCTCTTCTGTCTCTACAAATACCCAAAGATTCTTATATTCTTCAAAACTCATGCCCATATCCTCCTTACAGTACTTTGGCGTCTACAAGCAAATCAACAAGCTTAACTGCTGATACTTCAACTTCGCCTTCATTAACCATTACACAGTTCTTATTCTTCACTGGTGTAAATGTCTTTCTAACCTTTGTAGGAGAACCCTTAAGACCACAACGTGTCAGATCGATATTCGGAATATCTTCTGATGTGATAACTGTGATTTCTTTCTTGCGGGCTGCCATCTTACTCTTGATCGTAGGATATCTTGGCTCAAATTCAGTCTTAACAACTGTTACGATTGCTGGTTTCTGAACAGAAATCATATCATAACCTTTGTCGCTTTCTCTCTTAACGATGATATCATCGCCTTCTACAGAAACTTCTGCTGCATATGTAACCTGTGCAAGACCCATATGTGCTGCAATTTCAGGACCAACCTGACCTGTATCACCATCGATAGCCTGTTTACCAGCAAGGATGAGGTCAAATTTGCCTTCTTTCTCTTCGATAGACTGGATAGCTGAAGCTAAGATGTAGCTTGTAGCCAGTGTATCAGAACCGCCGAATTTTCTGTCGCTGCAAAGATATGCTTTGTCGCCGCCAACTGCGAGACACTCTTTTAATGCATCCTTTGCCTGATCTGGACCCATGGATAATAATGTAATCTCTGTGCTTGGATCTGCGTCTTTGATTCTTGCTGCAACTTCAAGTGCGCATGCATCAAATGGATTGACAATACTTGGTACACCTGCACGAATCAGTGTATTCGTTACTGGATCGATCTTAATCTCTGCAGTATCAGGTACCTGTTTTACACATACTAAGATTCTCAAAATAAATACCTCCTTATTTCAGTAAGCTTCTTAATCACACATATTCATACCAGATTAAATATGTAATGAATCTCTCAGAAACGCCACTACATACATCCTACACGTTTTAGAATGTTTTGTCAAGATTTTGACCAACTTTTCAACGTTCCAAAAAGTAAGTTTTTTATTCCTAAAATTCATTAATTCCGCTATTTTATTGAAATTCGTCGAATTATTTTGTGAAAAAGGCACAGTTGACTTTTCATAATAAATTCAAAATCAGTCAAAATTGCACATAGTATACAATAGTTTGTACTTATATTAATTACCATGCGAAATATTTTTTATTGCTTGCACGCAATCGGACGTTCGAATATTTGTGACAACTCAGTTATTTTTTTGTCGGACCAATTTTTTTTAGGTTCAAAAGCTGCAGTACCCCAAATAAGTGCAGTACGGACGTGAACTACCCATTGTCTAAAGCCAATGGGCTTCCTGCTTCACAGACCTCGTGACCTACTATCTCCACAGGCGTAAATTCGGGCAGTCCCTGCCCTATATAGTTATTCTTCTTATGCTATTTGTCGTAATCCCTCCGCCAGTATATTTTTTGCAGCGTTAATGTCTCTATCATGTTTTGCACCACAAACAGGACACGACCATTCTCTTATTGATAAATCTTTTATCTCTGTATTTTGGTATCCGCAAACCGAACATAACTGGCTGCTGGCATAGAATGTATCTATCTTTATATATTTTCTACCATTCCACTTTGCCTTATATTCTAACTGTCTTGTCAACTCATACCATGAAACATCACTTATAGCTTTCGCTAAATGATGATCTTTCACCATGTTCTGTATCTGCAGATTTTCCGAAACTATCACTTGGTTTTCGCTGATAATCTCATGGGATATCTTGTGCAGATAGTCTTTTCTGCTATTTGTTATTTTTTCATGGCATAATGCTATCTTTTTTTTGATCTTGCAGTAATTTCGGCTTCTCTTTTTTTTATGTGCTAACTGTCTTTGCAGCTTTGCCAGTTTCTTTTCATATTTCCTGATGGTTTTTGGATTTTCGTATTTCTTTCCCTTTGAAGTAATACATAAATCTTTAATGCCCAGATCTATTCCTGTGTTTTGATCTGTATGCGGCAGTTCCACATGTTCCGTTTCCACCAAAATTGATACATAATATTTTCCGCCTGGCATCTGCGATACTGTTGCAGACTTTATCTGTCCGCTGAAATTTCTATGCAGTTTTGCTTTTACTTCCTTTAGTTTAGGCAGCTTTACTTTTCCTCCGTCAAAATCTGCCGTTATATTCCCATTGGTAAAATTCGTTGTGTATGATTTATGACCGTCATGTTTGCTCTTAAACTTCGGATACCCTGTATGTTCCTTAAAGAACTTTTGATATGCAGAATCCATATTATAAATTGCATTCGTAAGGGCAAACTTATCTACTTCTTTTAGCCATCCATATTCTTTTTTTAGAACCTGGTTACAGTAATTGTTGCAGTTGGTTTTATTTACGTTTTTTTTCTCTTTCTCATATGCTTCTTTTCGATACGCCAGTGTCCGATTATACACAAAACGGCAGCAGCCAAATATCTTTGCTATCTGTTCTTTCTGCTCATTAGTGGGATATATTCTGTATTTATATGCTTTTAACATCTGCTACCACCGCCTTAACCTTGGGTTTCTATATACCTTTTTAGCCTTTTTTCTGATACATGTGATATTGTAATAAGTCTTTGTGCCTGTTTTTAGATTTCCATGTCCCCGTGCCATAAGTATACAATAATATCTAACTTTTGGCTACCTTAACCCACCGTCTAAAGCCAGTGGGATTGCGGTAGCCTCATTTCAAATATCTGAAAAGGGATTCTAAACGAGCTATTTTTCACAGGCCGCTCTCGCTTCCAGCGCTTGTGTGAAAATAGTCCCGTTCAGAATCCCTTTTTGAATTTTACTGACCATACTGCGTTTATTTTATATCCCGGTACAATGCAGTTTTTATAGCATTTATAGACAGTATACCAATATTCCCATTATAGCCTGCTTTAGTCCGGTATGTTGATGTTCTTAAAGTCCTCCGGCTGAAGCATGAACATGGCTGCTTCTTCGTATTTATTGTCAAGAACAGTCATGAAAAGATTCTTCATGTTGCGCTTTTCGAGGCTGGCAATCGCTTCCTCAATAATGGCCATGATATCTTCATAATCAACCGAATAGCCATCCTGCATACGTTCACGCAGCAATGTCTTCAGCGAAGCTGCTCCCGGTCCTGAGATCTCATAGCCTTTCTTCTTGGCGTATCCCTCTGCCAGCTGAACAAGTTCATTCTCATTGTACTTGCCAATATGAATGATATTCAGGAACTTGCTGTGAAGAACCGGATATTTTCTGAATAATTCCTTGATCTTATCCTCTTCGCCTTCCAGAACAATGGCTACGTCCTGATTGTCCTGTTGAACAAAATCAACAATAATGCCCGCAGCCTTATCATCCAGCATACCTGCTCCATCAATGATCAGGCAGCCGCCTTTCAGTTTCTCAAAGATCATAGAAAAGTCCCGGCCATTCAGATCCTGTGCCGTTGCTCGGACAAGCTTGTTCTTATCACAGATGCCATATGTATTCAAGGCCTTTGCAATACCAATGGCGATCTGGGACTTGACGCTCATATCATAACCGGTTACAACAAAGTTAATATCATACGGTGCCAGCAAGTCCATATTGTCAAGTGCCGGATCTTCAAACTTGGTGAATGTCTTCGCCAACTGACTCTTAATACTCTCTACACCTGTCACCGTGCCGAAAATATCCAGAACTGTATCAGAGGCATGAATATCATCCGAGATCTCATCCTCCTCGTCATCTTCATCCTCTTCTTCGTCCGCCGAATCATTCTGACTGCTACTGTCATCCTCCGAGATCACTTCATCTTCGTCATCATCATCTATCAGCTCATCTTCATGGACTTCACCAGCGATGCCAAACAGATCATCCAATGTATCCTCTTTTGTCTCCGGAATGACTTCATCCTTCTCGTCATCACCGTCTATGATAATTTCATCTTCCGCAGCTGCAGCTTCTGGTGCTTCATTTTCTGAATCATCATCATCATCGATAATAACCGTATCCTCTGACACACCATCATCATCCACAATGATCTCCTCTTCACTGTCCTGGCTGCGTGTGTAATCCGCAACAAGATCTTCACCCATCAGTTTGCCGAAGAAATCTGCATCCTCCTCGCTGAGTCCCTCTGTAGAAATCGCTGCATCTTCGGCTTCTTCTGATTCCGGCACTTCTTTCTCCGGTGCATCCTCTGCCACCGTATTCTCTGACATTTCCTCAACAGGCATTTCCTCATGAAGGAAAATATCTTCATCCTTCTCGCCTGCCTGACTCTCCTGGCTCTGGGCGGCAGTGATCGCTGCAGCAGCCAGTTCGATCTCGTCAGGCTTTTCCCCTTTTTCTTTGGCCAATTTCAGAGTAGACCAGTCAAAATGCTTCTCTTTCTCTTTCCTACCAAACATCAATGAGCTGAACAGATGGGCAATATGAGACTTCTCATTTTCTTCATCCGGTTGTTCTGCTTCACTGTCTTCATCAGCAGACTCTGCATGCCCGTCATCATCTGCCGTATTTCCATCTGCATTCACCGTTTCGCTGTCTGTATTTCCCGCATCAACGGCCATTGCCGCATCCTGCGTCTCTTCACCTTCAGCGCTTCCCGCCGACTCTTCATTTTCTTCTAATGTCAGCTCTTCATTTTCTTCTAATACCGGCTCTTCCACAATCACTTCATCCCGAAGTGTGTCCTCTGTCACAGCTGTTTCGACAATCGGTTCATCTGCCGCTTCAGGCGCTGCCCCATCCATGGCCCGCTGAATGAGATCAAGATCAATGCTTCCCTCATAATCCGCACCGGCAAACCCCTCAATGCCCATCTCTGCACCTATAGATTCTGTCAGCTGCTTCTCATGGGCCGCACGCTGTTCTTCCTCAACACGATGCTGTTCAACCGTTGAAATCTCCGGCAGCGGCTCACCTGTCAATTTACATTTCAGCGCAATGGCCTTGTCCACATATTCTCCATGGCCAAACCACAGCACGATCTCATCACATTCATGAATGCATTTCTTCGTCTCACCGCTGGCCTCATATAAAGTCGCCAGCTCATAAGCCCACTCCTCTATGTATTCATAATCTTTTAACTTCTCAAGGGTATCGATCAAAACAGAAAGACGTTCCCCTTTGCCCTTATCCAATCTGTATCTCAGAATGTAGCGATGCAGATCTCTGGATGCCACACCAATGAACTCTTTATAATAATATTCTGCCTCAGAATACTCACCTTTATCAATATACAACGTTGTCAGCAGATCAAGGATTCGTCTTGTATTCGGATTCTTCTCATAAACACGCAGAAGTATCTGTTCTGCTTCATCATAACGCTTCAGGCCCATATAAACTTCACCGACCAGGCAAAGGATAGAGATATTGCGGATCTTGCTGACTTCAATCTCATCCAGAACCTTCATGGCTTCTTCATAACGCTCCTGCATCACAAGGGTCTTGATCTGCTTGGTCAGCGCGCCTTCATTTATCTTATTATTCTCCAATTTATTCATCTCCTCACTGCAAAGCCGTCGGCTCCGCTAAGGGCATTTTAACACACAAGTAAACACTTGACAACTAACGCCCTAAACAAAGTCAAAAACTTCCTGCTCATAATTAATCTTCACATATTCCATTTCGTCAATCTTCACATTGGAGTGATAATCTACGACGATCGTCTGCTGACGATGATTCATCAGCTTCTGTCCCAAAACATAATTGACATCAAATTTACCTGTAATTGCCGGCGTTGCACCTCTTGCCGGAACAATCAACTGTACATCATTGGTTTTTAATAAGGCAAAAATAGGCTCCCAGATATAAATATCCTTGGCTGCGCCAAATGGATTATCAATAAACAGGACTTTCCTGAGATGCTCACCTGCAGCCGCGCCTGCATGAATAGCTGAAATATAATGGATCACTGCAATCAGGAACTGAATATAAATTCCCTGGGACTGCCCCGTACTGCCCACCGCCTCTTCATACTTCAGATAACGACTTTGGCTGGCAATTCTCTCTCTCTTGTAGAGTGTCAGCCGAATGGCATTCATATCTGTTACAATCACCGAAAACAGCCGCTTCCAGGCCAACTGTTGCCGGATATAGCGCATTTTCTCTTCCTGCGTTCCAAGGGTATCCGATTGATTAACAATATCATCAATATAAGCAGACATTTTCTCTTTATAAAAATTCTCTTTAACATAAGGAATGGTAAGGCCAACCATCTGAATCTGCTCGTTATCCATGACAATCGCAGACATCTTCGGCAGTTTATCCAGTTCCATCCGGATGTTCTGACAAATCTGAAGACACTGACTTTCAAAACTGTCCTTGATGCTGACAAGGTCTTCCATGTTTTTTCCGACACGCTCTTTCTCTATACGGATCAGGGCAATGGTTTCCTCAATTTCCTGCATCACTCTGCCTGCCGCTTCTGCATTCTCCGGAAGGCTGAGATGTTCACGAAGTTCTGCCGCCAGACCTTCTGCACCTAACTGATGCAGTTCTGACACTGCTTTGGCTTTGTCCTTTTCAAACGCATCTCTTTTTGCAAAATACTGGGACTGCATCTGCTCATAACGTCTCAGAAGTTCATCATATCTGCGCTTCAATCCGATCTGCTCATCCAATGTTTCTGTTGTCAGATTTTCCTGTACATGGCAAAGCTTCATCAAGCGTTCCACATCATGCCTGATTCCCTCCAGCGCATACAATTCCTTTGTCAGACGCTCAATACGTCCAGTCAGCGAACGATACTCCGCCGAAGTATTTTCATAGAGCTGACGCATATTCTCCACGTAGGATTCATAACTCTGATCATTTAACGCCACCTCTTTATAGGCACCGTATTTTTCCTCAATCACATTGACTGCCTGAGCAACACTGCCGCACAGACGATTCTTGTCCGCTTCAATAGCCGTCAGCTGCTGCCGCATATTGTCGGCCTGCTGTGCCATATTCTCAAGGTCCTGCCTGATCTGCCTGATATTCTCAGCCGCTGTCTGATAAATCTGGCCATCCGCCCGCAGATTTTCCATACGCGCCATCTGGAGATTTCTATCGGCAATACTCTTTGTCAGACGCTCCATAGAACGTGCATAGCTTTCCATCAGCTGTTTTTTGTCATCCAGATCCATATGTTCTTTCTCATAAGCGTCACGAATGCCATAAAAGGCCGCCCGCAGCGCATCATCCGTCAAATCTTCCGGCACCTGTCCTTTCGACGGCTGTTCACCCAAAAACTGCTGTCCGTCTGTTTCAACAGCATAAAGCTTCCAGTTGTCTTCCCAGTCTTTTATCAGCAGATCTTTCTCACTGACTGTATGTTCACACACTTCCGACTGTTCCTGCATTTTGGTGCGCAGCAAAGTTGTGGTCTGTTCTTCCTCCTGCTTTTTTGCCGCCAATTTTCCATATTTCTGTCTGACTTCTTCGATCAGATGCTTTGTCTCAATCAATGCTGTATTGACATCCCGCAGTGACTCAAGTACCGCATACTGCTCTTTTGCCGTCTCCGCCTGCTTCCCGGCTTCCTCAATACTTTCAGCATCCCCGGACAGCTGCCCATCCAACTGCTGTATCCGGTCTTTGATCAACTTCTGTTTCTCCAGAAGCGCCAGCTCTTTCTTCTGGTTTTCCCGAAGCGCTTGTCTGTTTTCTTCTTTTTTGCTATCATAGACAAGGAGAAAACTGCTCACTGACTCCATATCTTTTTCATAGGTCTGCTGCTGATCCTCCATTCGGGCAATCACCCGCTGAAGTTCTGTCAGCTGCTCCCGGCTCTGTGCGCATACTTTATGACGCATATTTTCATCCAGATAGAAACTGCTGCCTTTTCCGGCAAAAAGCAGTCGGCTCTTCTCCACCGGCTCCTCTTCAGAAAGTACCGTTTCAAGACTGACCACAGGAATCGCATGCTCCCCGAAATCTTTTTCCTTTAAAAGTTCATCCGCCGCTACTTTTGCAAAACCATCTTTTAAAATCACTGTGTACGGCAAAAACGGCATCCGTGCAAGCAGTGCACGCCGCTCTGCATCATTTGTTTCCTGAAGGTACTGAGCCCCATAAACACAGGTAATGCCATGGCATGTTCGGATATAATCCATAAAATCCTGAACATCCGCAGGTATACGCATCAGCCCGCCATCTTCCAACTGATGAATTTTTTCTTTCAGTGCAGCTTCCTGTCTCTGACGTTCTTCAATATCACACACAAGCTTACGATAGCGGGCAAACAAATGCTCCTTGAGTAAACCGGCTTCTGTCACCTGATAGACCTGAAGCAGTTTGGCGATCTGCTCATATTCCCGCTGCCAGGCTGCCATAAATTCATTGCCCTCACGGATCAATGTCCTGATATGTCCCAACATCTGTGTATTCCGGGCTTCCTGAAGCTGCTGTTCATTTTTTTCTGCCTCTGCGGCTTTCGCATCCTCCATGAGCTGCATCAGTTCAGCTTCCTTTGCTTCCAGTTTCTTTTTCTGGCTGAGCAGTTCCTTATCGACTTCCTCAATCACCAGAAGTCCTGATGCTTCCCTCAGCCTTGCAAAATCCTTCAGATACATTTGCTCCTTTTCACGGTTTTCCTGGGACTGATGCTCCAGAACCGCCAGCATTCTGTCATCTTCACGTTCTGATGATGCCAGTTCATCCAGCTTTTGCTGAAGATTTTCCATTTCTTTCCGGCCTTGTACAATACGGTCATCCAAAACAGTCATCCGCTTCTGGCAACGTTTCTGCCATGCCTTTGCATAAGCCCGAAGCTGTGCCAGCTGCTCCTTCTGCCCATCCGTACTATGACGGATCGTATTCTCCACGGCCTGATATTTCTGCTGTTCTTCCAGATATTCCAGGTAATCATTCATACTCTCTCTGAGGTTCAGATCATCCCTGCTGACAGCCTGTTCCAGCTGTAATTTATCAAGCTTTTCGCTGCAGTCGGCCGCTTCCTTTTCAAGATAGGCCAGCTGTTCCTTGCTGGACTGGATTTTGACCGTCTCCAGCTTTCTGGCATAGTCTTCCATATGCCCCTTTGCCAGCTCCTGTTCTCTTCTGGCCGCTGCCAGATCCGCAGTCCTGTTTTTCTGTCTGGCAAGTACAGTCTGCCATGCTCTGGCAATGTCCATCCGCAGTGTCATTTCCTCACCATACATAACATCCAGCGTCCGGATTCGCTCACCCAGGCTGTGCATAACTTCCTGCTGTCTATCATACTGGCCGATTTCCGCTTTCTTGCGGGTCAGCTCCGCTAACTGATCTTTGATCTGATACAACGTATCCGCCATCAACGACATATTATCACCATTTTCAGCCCGTTCCGATGTCCGCGCCATAAATGCTTTCTGGATAATCTCCTCGATCAGAAGATCCTCCACCACCTTGCGGGTTGTCCGATAATGACTTTCAAAATAAGTCCGCACATGACCTTCCGTCTTATTGATCCCACGGATAATTTCCCACTCGCTCTCATACAGTCCATACCGGCTGATAAAACGCTGGTATTCACCTTTGCGCTCAAATAAATGAACCTGCAGTTGGTAATCCTTTCTTGAAAGATTTCTGAGGTAATTTTTAAGCCCCGGCCATGTAATTCTTTCCTTACCGTCACTGAGCGGAAGATTCACGATATCATTGTCATTGTAATGTCTGTAAAAAATGACATAGTTAAAATATTCAATCGCCGCTGCGTCCCCTGCTGCATTTTGATTTTCATCATCTTTTGCCTTTCTGGCGCAGAATCCCGTCAACATATATCTGTAATCATCTTTGACAAGATAATCGTCCAGCTTCCATTCGATCAATGAATGGATGACCGTACTGCCGCCTTCACCGCGAAATAATTTTTCCACCGGCTGCTTGTCATCCAGCGTACAGTTCGGAATCAGATTCTGAAGCAAAAGCAGTAAAAGAACACTTTTGCCGCCGCCATTGGCCAGGTCATACAGCACATTTTTACAGTCAAAGCGCATAATAAAATCATCATAAAACTGTGTACCGAAATTATAGCGTACATTATTGACACGCACTCTGTTAATATGCGGCATTTTCCTCATCCTCCTCTGTCTTGCTGTTTCGGTCCTGCACAGGTTCCTTCACATCACCCTGCCGTTTTCTCTCAATGTTCTCCATATTGCCCCGCCTGCTCTGTTCAATGACTTCATACAGCCGTCCTTTGCAGCTGTCAAAATAGTTCTCGACCAGCGCCCGCATTCTGTCCGTTATATAATATTTGCCCGCCGATTCCACAAAAAGCGCCTGCGTGATCAGAAAATTGAAGACCAGCTTGACAAAACCTGTTTTAGACCCTCTGGCAGCCTTTAATGTGGAAATATCATCATTTTCAGCCATCAGCGGCAGCTCATCCCACAATAATGCCAATGTTCTGAAACTGTTTTCCTCAATATCATTCTGAACGATCGTCTCCAGTCTCGCCATCACACCGGAAAGCAGAGCTGTTGTACTTTCAATGACCATATCTGTCTTCACATAGGTCAGTGCTGCCTCCCCGGAGGTGGTCTCATAAAACAGCGTCATCACGTCATAAATAATGAGGTACGCCAGAAATAATTCTCTGTTCAGACGCAGCCCGATGGCTTTTTTCAGCTCGTCGTTAGTGTAGCCGAAAACCCTGTTCTCATCTCCGGCAGTCACATATAGTGTATTGTGATATTCATAAAGACGAAGATTGGATTTCTTTAAAACCGCATCCAGAATGTCATAAACCTCCGCCTGACTGCTGTAGGCTTCATAGAGATCTCTGTGGTTTTCCCTGCCCACTGTCTCCCCTGTGATCAGACATGCAAATATCTCCATTGCTTTGTCCAGATTTCTGTGATCCATTATTCTTCCGTCCTTTCAAATCGAATATTACTCATTTCAAACCGCTCCAGAATGGAGATTGTTTCATCCGGCAGATAAATCAGCCTGAATTTCAGTCCTTCATATCCCGGATTCGCCTTCAGGAAATCCGCCATGGTATCCTCAAGAAATGTATCCGGATGATCCTTGATCATATCCAGATCATAATGTTCTTTCTGGCTCAGATGTACAAGAAACGCATAGTAATCTCTGTTTTCCAGTACCTGGTCCGGGAATTTCATGGCATAAAGGTCATTAAGTTGTGCCAGCGTTACTTCTTTTTTCTGTTTGATCTTGTCCAGAAGTACCCTCAGAAGATAACTGAAATTGTCCTTCATTCTCTCCTCTGCAAGTTCATCCTCATAAACATACATCTGCTCCCGGCCCTTTTCCACCAGTTCACCTGCCGCCGATTCCTCCGGCTTATAGAGCAGCAGGTCGTCCACCCGGGACATCGGAAATGTCTTCTTTATCTTCGGTGCAAAAAGCGGCAGCACCAGATATGTCAGGAGTTCCGGATTATCCGCCTCGATCATCCGCTGTCCCACATCCATAAAATCCACGGAAGGACGAAAACGTGTCCTTTTCGCCTTTGCAAGCGCCTCATCTCCGGCCTTCTGCATCTGCATATAAGCATGCATCAGCTCTTCGTGACGCTTCATGGCATTTTTCAGCGCCGTATCCAGCTGATAGACTTCCTCCGCTGCCTCACCAGTGATCCTGTCCGTCTCCATTTTCTGCACAGCCCTTGCAGACAATGCCATATTCGAGGCAAAAAGGCGCTGTTCCTCACTAAACCACTTCATCAGACGATCATGATAATTCTCCAGTGCAGCAAGCCCCTCCGTCACATGGCGATTCAAAAGTGTCTGGATCTCATGTCGTTCCTCCATCAGGCGTCCCACTTCCATGTTGATGCGCCCGATAACCTCCAGCCCGCCTCTGAAATTCTGCGCTTTTATCATCTTCTCAAGAAGCAGCTGGGCAACGCTGATATGGCTTTCCTCCCGAACTTCCTTTGTATCAAGATAAAAAGCCACCGCATCAGATGAAATTCTGTAAAGTACCTGCTGATCTTTCAGTTCACTCTCAATCAGACGCACTCGCAGTGTTTTCTGCTGATGGGCGGCCGGGTCATAGTAATCCAGTTCAAATGGTCGTCCCTCGTTGCATAATTTATCAAAAATGTATTGATACAGTTCATCATCGGCCTCTTCTTCGGTAAAATCAAAATCTCTCACCAAAAGTCCGGCCATGAATTGCCTGTAATCCTCATAGCATACCGGCTGATCCTGAAAATGATTCGCCTCAATAAAAAAACGCAGGACGGCAAGGACAATATATGACATATCCAGGCGTCCGTAACTTCCGTCCCTGTACTGGGACAATCCGGTATCCATTAATCTGAAAAAAGGATAATAACGCTTCAGATGCATCATACGCGCCTCATGGTCCTGCACCATATCATTCATTAAAATATAATTGTCCACTTTCTCCTCCTGCTATCTACTGCAACATCCAGGAAAACTGTTCGCCGCAGCGTCTCAGCTCTCCCAGAACCGTCTCCAGCCCCTTTTGGCTTTCCGCCCAGTTATCACGGCTGATGCCCTGTGTAACCGCTGGGCACATCAGGAATTCAATCTCCCTGTCCTGAAATACATACTCAAAATACATTCTGCATCTTCTGGCATGAAAAGCCTGGCAGCAGATAATGGCCCTTTTTATCGGAAGGTGCTTTTCCTCCAGCATCTTCCTGATATATTCAGCATTTTCAAGAGTAAATGTGGCTTCTCTTTCCTGAAGAATGGCTTCTCTCAGCACACCTGCCTGCATCAGCACATCTGTCAGGAAATCCGCTTCTGCAGCATAAGGCCCCTTATAACATTCTCTGTCACAGGATGGCCCCTCAAAAGCCGACCGGCCTTTGCTGTATCTGCCGGACACCACAATATAAGGTGCCATCCCCGCCTGATACAGCGCCGCAGCCCTCCTTGCAGGCTGCGGCCATGTATTGCCGGGTACGATGATGATATCTGCCTTTTTCGGCAGATCTTCAAGAAAAATAAACTCCGTAATATCTCTCAAAAACTTCATATCCTGAATGCTCTTTGCCGATTTTCGGCGCTTCTTTCTGTCAGTGCTTCTATCATCTGTCCGTTTCTTTACTTTCTCTTAAAAGTAGAAGCATAAGCCTGTACGGCAACTGCTTTTTCAGAGTCCGAACCGTATTCGGATGACGGAACAACTTCCTCAGATGCCACCGTCCACTGTCCGCCCTTATTCTGAGGCAACAGGATAACAGTCTTTTCCTCGTCATAATTGCTGTACCATGCCACATCTGAAAGCGGTGTCTTCACTTCATAAATCTTCGCTGTTTCAGGGAACCAGCAAGTGGCATAGTTTTTCGCCACTTCCCTGTCCAGGCTGAAAGCAAATCCTTTCTCAATAACTCTGCTGGCGTCGTCTTCTCTGCCAAATGGGCGCTCAAAGCTGCCGCGGTAAACAGTCAGATTGCCGTCACTATCAATATATTCAGCCAGTTCCTGTTTCATGTCTTCGATTCTCTGATTTCTGACATCTTCCGGTTCCTGTTTGAATGCCTTGGCAAATGTATTGACGAAACCGCCGTCTACACTGCTGTCAAGATATACCTGCACAACCAGTGGCAGTGCCACGTTGGCCGGAATCATGCCCTCTCTGAAATAGTATTTGAACCACTTGAAAGTTTCATCGGAATCTCTGCCGTAAGTTCTTGCCAGATAGGCAAAACTCTCTGCCCATTCTGATATATCAGCATTCTGCTCTTTTGAAAGCCTCTGGATATCGTCCAGTACTTTCTTTGTTCTTGTCTTTATAAAATCCGCCACCAGTTTTTCATCCGGTGTCAACACTTCACTCATTGGCATTTTTGTATGATCCATTGTTCTTCCTCCTGTTTTTAAACCCTTTCACACATCGGTTCACGATCCAGTCAATAACCCCATCTATGATACTTTCAAAAAAACTGACAATGATGTCCATTTATCCATCCCCTGTCAGGCAGCTTACTTCATAAATAAGTGCTGACTGAGTATTTTCAGCATCTGAGCCGCTTTGGCATTGCCGTTATCCGCAGACTGCTTAAATAACTCAATGGCTCTGCTCTTATCTGTCTTCACGCCCTCGCCGTACCAGTAACAGTAACCCAGATTGTACTGTGCACTGGCATGACCGCCCGCTGCGGCTTCTCCATAGAGTCGAATGGCCTCTTTGACATCCTTATGTACGCCTCTGCCCTTCTGATAGCAGAATGCCAGGTTGTTCTTGGCCTCAATATTTCCCTGGGCAGAAGCCATCTCATACCAGCTGACAGCCTCTTTGATATTACGGACAACCCCCTGTCCGTATTCATAACAGTAACCAATCTCACTCTGTGCCTTGGCATGACCGCCGAATGCTGCCATCTGACACCACTTGGCCGCCTCTGTGATATTTCTTCTGACACCAATGCCCCTGTCATAGCAGACACTCAATTGATACTGGGCTTCCGTATGCCCCTGGCTGGCCGCCTGTCTCAGGCACTTAAATGCTTTAACGCCGTCTTCTCTTGTGGTGCCATTCTCAAGGATCCGCATACCCTCAGCAAATAAAGCATCTCTTGTGGTCAATTCTTCGACTGCTTTAGCCGGTTCACTCTGCTGAGACTGATCTGGCTGTTCTTCGGCAATCTTTTCGTTTACTATTTCCGGTTCTTTTTCTGCAGCCTTTGATTCTGTCGCCGAATCTGCATTGAATTTAATAACTTTCGGTTCCGAAGAAGCCATTGCTTTTTTCAGTTCATCTACAGATTTGGCCTCTACAACTTCCGGCTTGGATTCAACAGTTTTTATTTCAACAACCGCTGTATTTTCTCCCTTTGCTGCTGTTGTTATAGTTTCTGTATTCTTTGATTCATTCTTAATTACCGCCGCCTTTGTTTCAGCATCTGCTGCTTTCAGGCTCAGCATCTGGTACTTGTACTTAAACAATGCATGCAGCACATCCAGCTGAACATCCACCTCTGAGGCCATCTGTGCCCCATCCAGATGGAAAAGCATCGTATCCAGTTCATGCTTCAGCGTGTAATTCATAATTTTCCGATAACTCTTGGAAGTGTGTGCCGCCGGTGTCCAGAAATGAAGGACACACAAACTGCCTGCCACCCTTTCCTCGCTTCCGTTGCCGTGATAAACTTTCACACCTGTCTTCTCAATATCTTCAATAATTTTCTGCACATACTCATAATCTTCATATGCGTAATTTATATATATATATCTTTCCATTTCGTACTCCTTTGTGAAATGTCGAAATTTCCCGATGATAATCATACCATAAACAGCCGCGAAAATCCACAGCAATCCAAAAACTGGCGGTGTGAAATTACAGTTTTCAATTGACATCCACACAGGTTATCGTTATGATGTTCATACAGGAGGTGCGTATTTATGTTCCGTTTATGGGGAAAAACATTTCTTCACAATCGTATGACCAATGATCTGGTCGTCTGCAACGATTCCGAAGAATCCCGAACAACCAAAATATTTCAGGCTGTTACAGAAATTTGCCAGACCTTTGACCTTTCCGAACCCATCTGGCTTGATATAAATATTCGTGACTTCAAACGTCACAGCAAAACCAGATTCACACAGGATAATTTCATTGACAGTATTGACTTTGATTACCTGGAAATACAGGTCATTGAAGAGGATTAAAAATGCCACACATAAACAAAATGGGTTTCAAAAGAGGCATCTGTGTTAAACTGCCTCTTCCGAAACCCATTCTTATTTTTCGCTGTATTTGCTTATCTTTCGTATAATTATACCTCTTAAGAAATATTAAATTCCTTCATCAGACGCTCTCTGTATTCTTCATCTTCTGCCGCACGCTGAAGGTCATCCAAACGTTTTGCCTGCAAAAGTTTTGAAATAAGTGCAGACATCAATCTTCTTTCTTCTTCTCTGCCACGAACAACACCATCATCAAATATCATCTGTCCGATTCTCGTCATTGCCACTGCCTCCTTTACTTCTTCCAAATCATTGCCTGTTAGGAATTTATCTGCCAGTGTATAAAGCATTGCCATCGTCTTTTCTGCTGTAATGCTTTTTTCTGTTTTACTTAACTTTATTGATTCCAGAATAACATCTTTTCGTTTTATCTCGCTGCTCATTAAGGGTGTAATTGCCAGCTGTGCAAAATCTTCTTCTGTAAATATCTCGCCCCTTTGTTTCTTTTCCCTAAGACGTTTCAAAACACTGTCTGCATCTTTCGTTGTCAGAAATATTGGTATGACACGATAGGTATACGTCCCGCACTTCATTTCTGTAACTGCATGCTCTATCCCACCGGAATAAATCACATATGTAATGACATTTTTCCCTGTTTTGTGGGATAATACACTCTCATACGCATGGAATCTGCGAAGGTCTTTCTTCCCGGAATCCGTCGTCTGGAACTCTATATGAATATAAAAATCATCCTTTGTCAAAAAAGTAAAATCCATATACAAAGAATGTATCGTCAATTCCACAAGTTCCGTAATGCCGCTCTCTACAAAGTCATGGTGTATCCCCAATATCTTTAAAATTGTGTCACGAAAATAGTCAAACCCCATTTTCAAAATCGCATCTTCATGTTTTGTGTTCGCCATTTGGCTCCCTTTCTTTCTCCATTCAGTATTGTATGCTTTTGTATTTTGAAAATGTCTTTGGTTTATTTATATTAAAAATTAGAAATTTCCTTTCTAGCTTTCATTTATCATTTGTCATCTATAAATTCATTTTCCTCCTTTTATTCATTGTATCAAAATCATACATTTTCATCAATAAAAACCTCATCAATAATGCCATAATACAAACAACTTTTCATTGGCGTTACGAAAGTAATACAATAAAACGTTTTTCTCTCCGTGAACTGCGCTTTCTGGCACGCAGTACCTTTTTATGTAATAGGGAATTCCAACAGAATTTCTTATTACATAAAATAATGGGATTTGAAAAGAGCCTATATTTTCACTCTTTCCAAATCCCATTATTAAAATTCTAGTAACTGTTCAGAGCCAACCTCCAAAATGCTACGCATTTCGTCGGTGTGGCGTATCCGCCAAATAAAATTTCAAAAACAGTCTTAAAAATGCAAGCATTTTATACCTGTTTTTGAAATTTTGCTTGGCTCTGAACAGTTACAAATTCTATATGTTTATGACGAATTATTCCGCAGCATCAATCATCATGCCGGCTTTCATCATGCCATTATCAAACGCCACAACAAAACGTCCTGCATTCGCTTCAACAATCTTTCTTGCATTGTCAAAACTGTTGTCACCGGTAGCGGCCTTGACCGCTTCTTCCGTCTTATCCGGAGCAACGGTAATCTTCACAATGTAAACCACCTTGCCGTCCTGACGATAAACTTCCACGTATGCACGCTCATTGTCTGCTGAGAAACGCTCAATCTGTGTAAAGATATCTGTAATAATCATCTTCAGACTGTTTCTGTCGATATCAATAATCACCGGTTTCTCCGGCGCACGCACTGTGACGCCGACACCTCTGGCCTTGAGTGCTGCTCTGAATTCTTTACGGACATCCTTGTTGAGCTGTACAAAATTCACTCTGCCGTCATCTGCTGCTTCCATAATTGGCTGTTTTGCTGTCGGCTGTTCTTTCACCGGTTTCACAGGTGCCATATTCACAACTGTTTCTTCAGCAGGTCTTACCGTCTGTGCTGTCTGAACCGGCTGTGCCTGTGGACGCGGCTGAATCTCAGGTGTCAGTCCTGATTCTCTGATAGCTTTCTCTACATCCTCAACAGAAAGAACTTCTGTCTTTCCGTCTGTTACATCCACAACATTAGATGCCACATAGCCAGTCATTCCTTCGGTCATGTCATCCTGCACATTCAGTACCGTCTGCTCACTGAGAATATCTGCAGATGTATTCTGTCTCTTCTGGGTCTGGCTGCGCTCTGCTTCCGCAATCGCCTTGCCAAGATCCATTGCTTCCCAATCCATCGGTTCATCATTCGCCGGTGTATTCTGCACACACTCAGTCTCCTGAACCTGTGTATTCTTTCTTCCAGGTGCTGCTGCAATTCTGACATCATCTTCTTCATCAACCGGTTCCTGTTCTGTCTCTTCCTCGACTTCGTCATCTTCATCATCACTGCCGCCACTATGTACAAGCAATGCAAGCAATTCTATGATAAAGATAACAGGCGCTGCAATAAACATAACCGGAATACCCTTAACTGTATACTGACGCATGAAGATAACACCATAAATCAATCCACCGTTAATAACAACCAGGATCACTACACCAACAATCACATTCAATGGAGACGGCAACTTGCCAATACCGCGGCTGATACCGCCCACAATCGTTCCGATAATGGAACATCTGAGAAGACGTCCGGCTTTGATACGTCTGACAATACTGAAATAGGAACGGATCACCCATCCATAAGTCACAATTGCCAGTGCTGCTGCACCATAATGATACAGATCCCCATCCATCTTCATCAGCTTGCGAACACCAATACCCAGGGCAATTGCCACTGCAATCATCACCACCAGTGCAATCTCTGTAAAGACTCTGTCCCACCATGTCAGACAAACACCGTCGTAGCCACGCTTCATACCTGTTGACATAATACAGAAAATGAGACAAATGACAAAAATGACGGCTGCTATGATCCCAACAAATCTTGCAGCACCAAAATATTCACCCATTTTCTCGAATGACAGCTCTGCCTTGTAAAATGAATCCGGCTGTGCCAGGGTATTATCGACAGCTGAATATATAATATACTTATTGCTGGTCTCCGAAAGGACCTTCGTCCATGCATCCTTGTTCAGAAGCTTGCCTGCAATCGGGCTCTGAATGCTGGTCTGGCCATCCGCATTGGAAATAGCCACATAGTGATTGCTTCCTTCAATACGATCCTTCGCATCGTCACCGCTGGCAGCAATACGATACTTGTCACTGTCCAGAATCATAAATGAGAAGTTCGTATCCTTGCCCATATAATTCTCAACAAGCGTTGTCAGCAGTTCTTCATTGCCTGCCTGGGTCACAGAAGGATCTGCCTCCATTGCCTGTACCAGTTGCAAAAGCTGATCCATACTCTTGTTATATTCATCTGCAAAACTTGCACTGTCAAAGAAATCTGTGCTGTAGCTGCCGCCGGCATAACGATCATTCACATATTCATAAGCGATATAGGCTGACACAAGTGCCACCAGACACGATACCATCAGCAGAAAACGCATGATCACCTTCAGCGGAAGGCTCTTTACAGCTGACCATTCTTCATCCACAGCAACTTCTGCTGTATCATCATCTCCGGTCTGATCATTATCTGAAACAGTATTCAAATCTTCTACATCATCCCAGAAATCATTCTTTTTCTTTCTAGCCATTCTGTCCTTCTCCTTATCTAAAACTTGGTATTCCATAATGATTTATTTTACACCATTCAGGGCTCTGAATCAATAGCTTTTCTAATTAAGCTCTTTATGGCAGAGAATTCTCAGCATATTCTCTACCAATGATTTTTCTTCCAAAAGCAGCCCCTGACCTTTGAAGCCATTCATATTTACAAGGAAATACGGATTCTTTGCTGTTGCCTTAAACTGGATCCTTCTGCCGTACTCAGCCAGAAAATCCGGAATAGCCGCAACGTCCACGTCTGCACGCTCATGCATATAGATCCTGGTCTCTTTTCCCTTATGCACCAACTGAACAACACCGGCTGCATGGGCCTCTGCACGGATCAGCGCCACAAGAAGCAGATTGGCCGCCGGTTTCGGCAATTCCCCGAAACGATCGATCAGCTCATCCAACATCTCACCATATTCATCCGCATTCTGTATCGACGCAATTCGCTTATACATATCCAGCTTCTGAAATTCATTTTTAATGTAGGCAGATGGGATAAAGGCATCAATATCAATATCAACAGATGTCTCGAAGTCTTCCTGAATCTTTTCGCCCTTCGCCTCCATCACAGCCTGGTTAAGCATCTTGCAGTACAGATCATATCCTACAGCCTCCATATGTCCACTCTGCCGTTCACCAAGCAGATTACCTGCACCTCTGATCTCCAGATCCCTCATTGCGATCCGGTATCCCGATCCCAATTCCGTAAATTCTCTGATTGCCGATAAACGCTTCTCTGCCACTTCCTTCAGCATTTTGTCACGTTTGTACATGAGGAAAGCATAGGATGTCCTGTTGGATCGTCCGACACGCCCTCTCAGCTGATAAAGCTGTGAAAGTCCAAGTTTATCCGCATCGTGAATGATCATTGTATTGACATTGGAAATATCAAGCCCTGTCTCAATAATCGTGGTTGAGACAAGCACATCGATCTCCCCGTTAATAAACTGATACATAATTTTCTCCAGCTCACGCTCACTCATTTGTCCATGGGCATAGGCCACTGAAGCATCCGGCACAAGTTCTGACAATCCCGCAGCGATTTCATCAATACCATTGACTCTGTTATACACATAGTACACCTGACCGCCTCTGGCCAGTTCTCTCATGATAGCCTCCCGGATCAATTCATCATTATATTCCATCACATAAGTCTGAATCGGCTGACGATCCACCGGTGCTTCCTCCAGCAGACTCATATCCCGAATACCGATCAGACTCATATGCATCGTTCGCGGAATCGGAGTGGCCGTCAATGTCAATACATCCACATTCTCTTTGATTTTCTTGATCTTCTCCTTGTGGGTAACACCAAATCGCTGCTCCTCATCTACCACCAGCAGACCAAGGTTCTTAAACTCTACATCTTTCGACAGAAGACGATGTGTGCCAATAACAATATCCACCCGTCCGGCTTTGAGATCTTCCAGTGTTTTCTTCTGTTCAGCCTTTGTTCTGAATCTCGAAAGAAGTCCAATATTCACTGGATATTCCTTCATACGCTGACAAAAAGTATTGTAGTGCTGCTGAGCCAGAATCGTTGTCGGCACCAGCACTGCGCATTGCCGTCCCTCCTGCACTATTTTGAAAGCTGCACGAATGGCAACTTCTGTCTTTCCAAAGCCCACATCACCGCAGACAAGTCGATCCATGATCTTAGTACTTTCCATATCACGTTTTGTTGCTTCTATGGCATCCAGCTGATCCTGCGTCTCCTCATACGGAAACATTTCTTCAAACTCCCGCTGCCACACAGTGTCCGGGCCACATACATATCCTTCTGACTCCTGACGGGCAGCATACAGCTTTACCAGATCCATAGCCAGCTCTCTGACCGCCCCTTTTACCTTCGTCTTGGTACGGGTCCACTCCGGTCCGCTCATTTTATTGACCTTCACTTGTTTGGTATCTTTATCCGCATATTTCTGGATCATGTCCAAATTTGTCGCCAAAATATACAGGCTTCCGCCACCGCCGTATTCTATCTTGATATAATCCTTGGCCACACCGTCAACTTCTACATTTTCTATGCCCCGGTAAATACCGACGCCATGTCCTTCATGAACAACATAGTCCCCAACAGACAGTTCTTTGAAGCTTCTGATGCGCTCTCCCTCCGATGCAGGCTGTCGGCGTTTTCTCCGCTTCTTCTTATCTTCACCAAACATATCTGATTCTGCGATAATGGCAAATTTGATCATCGGATACTGTATGCCCTTATGAAGACTGCCGTGAATAATCATAATCTCTCCAGGCGCCGGCACCCGGTCCCTGTCTTCTGAATAAAAAGCCAACAGATCATACTCTGCAAGGTCTTTGACAAGACGTTTGCCTCTTGTCTCCGAACGGCAGACAAGAATCAGTCGATAACCGCTGTTTTTCCATCCTGTCAGTTCTTTTACCAACAGCTGAAAATCCCCCCTGTAGGTATGCATGCTGCTGGCCATCATACTGTATTTACTCTTAACTGCAATATGCGCTGAATTATAGGAAAGCGTACTGAGCAAAACCGTCCGCAGGCTTCCCATCCGTGCCAGAATCTTCCGACATTCATAAATGGCCTCTGTCTGTCCCGGCAGCACATAGCCCTTTTCCAGCCTGCCCATCATACTCTCTCTGTATTCTGCCGTTACAGCCTCCCCCTTCTCTGCCACACGGGCCGGCTCATCCAGGATGATCAGACTATCCTTTTCCGTGAAATAATCCAAAAATGAAACTGTATGGTCATAAAAATACTGCACAAGACTATCGATACCTGAAGCTGCGCTGCTCAATTCCAGATTGTCCTTCAATTCCGCAACTGCCTGTTTCAATCTGGCCGCCGCTTCATAATTCCCGGCATCCTTCAATCTCTGCACCTGCTGCTTCATGTCCCGATCGATCAGCTTCAATCCACGGTCCCGTACCGATACACTCATAATATACTCGGCAGCCGGATCAATTGTCACCTCATCAACCTGTTCAATAGACCGCTGACTCTCTGCATCAAAACTTCTGATGGAATCGATTTCATCTCCCCACAATTCGACACGATAAGGGCACTCATCCGCCAGATTATAAATGTCAAGAATTCCACCGCGGACCGCAAACTGGCCCGGACCTTCCACCTGACTGACTCTTTCAAACCCAAGAGCCGTCAATTTCCTGCTGAGTGCTTCCAGTGGCAGAATATCTCCCACCTTAAAAACACATCGGTTCTTCTGAAGTTCTTCCAACGGCAGCAGTCTGTCAGACAGACCATCAATGGTTGTCACCACTGTAACCGGGCATCCATCCATCATTCGCCGGATCACGGCCATCCTCTGACTGACGATCAGATTGCTGTGAATGTCTGCGTTATAAAAAATAATGTCTTTGGCCGGATAATAATAAACATTCCGGTCAAAAAACCGGTAATCCTCATAAATTTCTTTTGCTTTAATCTCATTATAAGTGACGATCAGCTTAAACGGATAAGGTTCTCCGATACTGCTGATGAGATGGCATTTCTGTGAATCTATACAGCCATCTATATGAATTGGTGTCCGCTGTCCGGCAAGATCACTGACAATCTGATCATATTCACTTAAATCATGTAATGGCTGTGTAAACGCTTTCATGCCAAACTCCTTTCACGCATCTGCTATCAGGCCTTTTTCTTGGTATTATACCGGTTCATGGCCCCCCTGACATCATCCATAACCATCATTTTGACCGCTTCAGCAGCTTCCTTCTGTGCCTCGTCAATGATCTTTCTATCCTCGGCACTATAACGTCCCAGAACATAATCCGCCAGATCCCAGCCCTTCGGTTTCTCCCCGACACCTACCTTGATTCTCGGGAATACCTCTGTTCCAAGATGCAGAATAATATTCTTAATCCCATTATGTCCACCGGCGCTGCCCTTCTCACGGATTCTCAGCTGTCCCACATCCAGACTGATATCATCATAGATCACAATAATATTCTCTGCAGGAATCTTATAGTAATCAGACAGTTCTCTGACACTTTCACCGCTGAGATTCATAAATGTCTGCGGCTTTGCCAGAATAACTTTCTCGCCCTCAATATAACCGCTGCCATAAAGTGCCTTGTGTTTCTTCTCTTCCACGCGGATTTGATTCTCCGCTGCAATTCTGTCAATTGTCTCAAACCCGACGTTGTGTCTGGTTCCTTCATATTGTTTTGTTGGATTGCCCAAACCTACGATTAAATGCATATCTTTCGCTCCGTATACACTGCTAATATCTCTGAGTTTCCTATCTGTTATAATATAAAAGTTTTATATTTCTTTGTCAATACGGTGAAAAGAAGGGATGCCTTCTCACTGTCGGCATCCCTTCCCGGAATTATTTCCTATTTTTTGCAATCATTCTGTGCAGATTCGCACAACGCATAACAGCTCAGGTTTCCATCTGTTATTCCTGTTCTGTTTCCAGTGCAGCTTCCTTGTATTTCTCAAGGATCTCTCTCTGAATCCGTTCACGGGTATTGGAATTAATTGGATGTGCGATATCCCTGTACTCGCCGTCTGCTGCCTTACGGCTTGGCATTGCGATAAACAGGCCTTTTTCCCCATCTATAACCTTGATATCATGAACAACAAATTCATTATCAATGGTAATTGAAACAACCGCTTTCATCTTTCCTTCTTTCGTCACCTTGCGAACTCTTACATCTGTAATCTGCATATGTATACCCCCATTATTCTGATACTTCCCCAACTGTTCATTCATGACAGCTGCAGCTTCCCACTTATCAGATTATATATCTTTCGTTTTCTTCGACAACAATTCTTACCTTGCCGTCCTCACCCCTGTAAGTTTCGTTCGCGCGAATTGTTCCACGACTTTCAACAATACAGTTCTCAATCGTCGTATTATCTCCAATATAGACATCATTAAGAATAATCGAATTCCTGATCACACAGTTATTCCCCACATATACCTTGCGGAACAGAACCGAATTCTCAACCTTGCCATTAATAATGCATCCGCTGGCCACCAGACTGTTTCTCACAGACGCCCCCGGATTGAACTTTGCCGGCGGCTGATCCTCAACCTTCGAATAAATGCCCGCATAACCGCCAAAGAAATAATCTCTGACATCCTTCTTCAGAAAATCCATATTCGTTCTGTAATAGGAATCTACAGTTGCAATATTATTCCAATACCCCGGCATTTCATAACCATAAATCTTCTTCGTCTCACGATATCTGACAAGAATATCTTTGACAAAGTCATATCTTTGTTCGGCATTGGCCTTCTCCAAAAGTCCAATGAGCAACCTTCTTCTGATAATATAGATACCTGTTGATACAGTCATATTATCTGTAACAACCGGTTTTTCTTCAAAGCCAAGCACACGTCCGTCAGTATCCATCTGCATCACGCCAAAACGTGTCGGATCATCCTGACCTGCCGCCAGCTTCGTATACCCTACTGTAATATCTGCCTTCTGATTGATATGATATTCCAGCATCTTATTAAAATCAGTCTTGTAAACACAATCCCCGGATGTAATGATTACATACGGTTCGTGACTTTCACGCAGAAAATCAATATTCTGATACATGGCATCCGCTGTTCCTCTGTACCAGGAATTGTTCTCCGTTGTCATCGTCGGTGTCAATACAAAAAGTCCGCCCTGCTTACGTCCGAAATCCCACCACTTGGAAGAATTGAGATGCTGATTCAATGAACGTGCATTAAACTGTGTACATACAGCGACTTTCTGTACATGAGAGTTCGACATATTGCTCAGTGCAAAATCTATGCTTCTGTAGCTGCCTGCTATCGGCATAGCTGCAACGGCTCTCTTATTCGCCAGTATACCCATTCTGCTGCTGTTCCCGCCTGCTAAAACAATACCAATCGCTCTCATTATATTTCACCTGCCTTTATAATAACCTGTCCACTCGCCAGCAGGCCATCCGGATAATCTTCCGGTACAGTCTTTCCGACAATCGCTGTATTCTTGCCAATCTGTACATGATCCGGAATCACAGAATTCTCCGCGATTGTCACAAGATCAAACGCATAAACCTTTGGATTGTAAACATTCGGGGCAAATTCACCCACACCCAGTCTGCAGTCCCTGCCGACCTGTACAGACTCGGCAATAATTCCCTTATCAACCGTTGTTCCAGCGCCGATCACCGCTCCCTGCATAACAATAGAATCACGAACAACAGCACCTTCTTCGATGATAACGCCTGCGCCGATGACGCTGTTCTTCACTTCTCCATAAATCTCCGCACCTTCTCCGATGATACACCTGTCAACAACAGCCTTCTCACCGAAATACTGTGGCTTGATCATATCGTTATTCGTATAAATCTTCCAGAATTCCTCATACAGATTAAATTCCGGAATGATATCGATCAATTCCATGTTAGCCTGCCAGTAGGATCCCAGTGTTCCAACATCCTTCCAGTAGCCATTGAATTCATACGCATAACAATTATGCGTACTATTATGTACATAAGGAATAACATGCATACCGAAATCACATCCCGGCTGATCCTTCAAAGCGATCAACGCCTCTCTCAGTATCGGCCAGTTAAAGATATAAATACCCATAGACGCAAGGTTACTGCTCGGCTTCGGCGGTTTCTCCTCAAAATCCTTGATATTGCCGTTGTCATCGGCAATAACAACGCCAAAACGGCTGGCCTCAGCCCAAGGTACAGGCATGCAGGCAATTGTCACATCTGCCCCTTTTGCTTTATGGTAATCCAGCATCACTTCATAATCCATCTTATAAATATGGTCACCACCAAGGATCAGTACATACTCCGGATTGTACTTCTCAATATATTCCATATTCTGATAAATAGCATTGGCTGTTCCTGTATACCAGTCTGAACTCTCGCTCTTCTCATAAGGTGGAAGCAATGTCACACCGCCGTGATTACGGTCCAGATCCCACGGAATACCAATGCCGATATGGCTGTTCAGCCGCAAATGTCTATATTGTGTCAGAACACCAACTGTATCCACTCCCGAATTGATACAGTTGCTCAACGGAAAATCAATAATACGGTACTTGCCGCCAAAAGCCACTGCCGGTTTTGCTACATTCGAAGTCAAAACACCAAGTCTGCTGCCCTGCCCGCCGGCCAGAAGCATGGCTATCATTTCTTTCTTAATCACGCTATCACCTCTGTTGTTATTTGTGAACTCATTATATCACTATTTATATAAAAAGTGAACAGTATTTACTAATTTTTTTACGACAAAAAAACAAAATGTATGCAATCCTTATAGCATCAGTAGGTTTTATGCAGCTTTTTTCTGACAATTTTCAACAATTTTTACATAGTTTTTTTGTATACAATACATAATTTACATTTTCATAATTTTCATTTGATTTTTCATTAAATGCGGTTATAATAGCAATAGGTAACTGTTCCGTGCAGGATATGCACAGTCACAAAAGTTATACACTTATTAAATTTTATAGAATAGGAAGGATTCTGATGTATCAAATCAATTTTAATAAACCGGTAAAGATCCACTTTATGGGCATTGGCGGCATCAGCATGAGCGGCCTGGCCGAAATTCTCCACGCCAAAGGCTTTACTGTTGTCGGTTCCGACGCTCACGAATCTGCCATCACAGACCATCTGACGTCTCTTGGCATCCAGATTGCCTATGGCCAGCGCGCAGAAAACATTACACCTGATATCGATGTGGTTGTCTATACAGCTGCCATTCATCCAGATAACCCTGAATTTGCCGCTGCCAAATCTGCAGGTCTCCCGATGATGGACCGTGCGGAACTCCTTGGTCAGATCATGACCAACTATACCAATGCCATCGCCGTTTCCGGTACCCACGGCAAGACAACGACAACTTCCATGCTGTCTCATATTCTGCTTGCAGCAGACACTGATCCTACCATCAGCGTGGGCGGTATCTTAAAAGCCATTCACGGCAACATCCGCGTAGGTCACTCTGACAACTTTATTACAGAAGCCTGCGAATACACCAACAGCTTTCTGAAGTTCAATCCGAGCCTTGAAATCATCCTGAATATCGAAGAGGATCATCTTGATTTCTTCAAGGATATCAACGACATCCGTCATTCTTTCCGCAAGTTTGCAGAGAAGCTTGACGCAGACGACATTCTTGTTATCAATGGTGAGATCAGCAATGTATCTGAGATTACAGACGGTCTGCCATGTCATATCATTACCTACGGTCTGAAACCGGAGTGTGATTATGCTGCTGAGAATATTACATTTGACGAATTTGCCAAAGGCAGTTTTGACCTGATCGCTTACGGCAAGAAGATTGACCATATCCAGCTGAATGTGGCAGGTATCCATAATGTATCCAATGCGTTGGCAGCTATCGCCTCCGCACGCGAATTACATATTCCTATGGATATCATCAAGAAAGGCCTTATGGCTTTTGAAGGCACTGACCGACGCTTTGAATACAAAGGCCAGTTTAACGGTGTGACCGTCATTGATGATTATGCGCATCATCCGACAGAGATCAAAGCGACCCTGACTGCGGCACAGAAATACCCGCACCGTCAGATCTGGTGCGTCTTCCAGCCACATACTTATACACGTACCAAAGCCTTTTTCCACGAATTTGCCGATGCACTTTCACTGGCTGACAAGATTGTCCTGGCTGATATCTATGCTGCCCGTGAAACCGACCCGGGTGACATCCATTCAAGGGATATCCAGAAGCTGCTCCTTGAAAAAGGCAAAGAAGCCTACTATTTTCCTTCATTTGAGGAGATTGAAAAATTTTTACGTGAAAAATGTATCAACGGCGACCTGTTGATAACTATGGGTGCCGGAGACGTTGTTTTAGTAGGCGAAGCGCTGATTAAGTAAAGTTATCCACAATATCCACCGATTTATCAACAAAAATTTTGGATAAATCCGGTGGATATTTTTGTTTACATAATTTCTACGCAACCGCCTTTCTTTTTTCGTCTAAACTCCGCTTTTTATGGGCTTTTTCGACATTTCAAAAATTTTATTCACCTTTCCCGTCCACCAGTTATCCACATTATCCACAACTTTCTCCACCAAAATATCCACATTTATTCACAAAACCCCCGGTATTCTCAAATTTTCAGCTTTATGTTATACTTAAGAAAAAATCCGTAACTGTATCATCACCTGATCGTTACCGGAATTGAATCTGGAGGTGGCTTTATGCCGAAACCTATTACCTTATCTGCTGGTTATTCTGATGGCGTGACTGTCATCCCGAATACCTTTTTTGATGAATATCTGCCGAGAGTCAACGGAGAATTTCTGAAGATTTATCTTTATCTGCTCCGCTGGCTTTCTCATCCGGATCATGCCTTCTCCCTGAGCGGCATCGCCGATATATTTTTTATGACTGAAAACGACGTGACCCGTGCACTGAAATACTGGGAAGCCGAAGGGCTGCTCCGACTGACCTTTGACCGTGACGGTACAATTGCAGGCATCTGCCTGAACGCTGTCACTTCAATCAGCAGTCAGAAGGATACTCCGACTGCTCCCCCTGAGCAGCGCCGGCCCACGCCGGCACAATCTGCAGTTGCTGCGCAGACAGGTACCGGTATCACCGGCACTCCGGTCGGCACAACCCCGGCCGTTTCAATGCATCCTCGTTCCACACAGGAACTGCACCGCTTTTCGGAATCAGATGACGGCGCACAGCTGATCTTCATCATTCAGCAATATCTCGGCCGTCCTCTGAGTGCATCTGATTTGAACACGATTTATTATTTTTATGATGATCTCGGCTTTTCCAGAGATCTCATTGAATATCTTTTTGAATACTGTGTCTCCAATGGGCATACCCATATGCGTTATATCGAGAAAGTGGCTTTATCCTGGGCTGATCTCCATATCACCACTGCCGATGAAGCCCGCACCCAGAGCGAAACTCATCAGAAAGCCTGCTTCGCTGTACTGAAAGCCTTTGGTCTCGGCGGACGTATGCCAGCTGCCGGAGAAGCAGAATTTATCAACAAGTGGACCCGCACCTACGGTTTCAGCCTCGAGCTCATCCTTGAAGCCTGCCGACGCACCATGATGGCTGTCCATACGCCGAGTTTTGAATATACAGACAAGATTCTGAGCAACTGGAAGTCTCTCGGTGCCTATACTATGACAGAGGTACTCGCCGCTGACAAGGCTCGAAGTGCCGAGAAGGCAGCTGCACCGGCTAAGCGCCCGGCCGTCAAACAGGCAAGACCGTCTTCCAATAAGTTTCACAATTTCAATCAGCGCAGTTATGACTACGCTGCTCTTGAGAAGAAACTGGCCGCGAAGATTCAGAATGGTTCCACCAACAAGTAGTTCGACTGAAAAGGAGACGTCATTATGAACTTGAAGAATTCTCAATATCAGGCAATTATGCGCCAATATGATCTCCGCCAGCTGCAGCACCGACACCTTCAGAGCCAGCGTTATCAGGAGATCTGCGATCGTCTACCTGCCTACCGGCAGCTGGAAGAAGAAACCGCCTCTTTCTGTGCAGACAGAGCCCGGGCTGCTGCCCTGGGCCGGAAGGATGTTCTGCAGGATATGCAGCAGCATCTGCAGGAACTGCAGGAGCAGAAAACGCTTCTGCTGACACAGGCCGGGTATCCTGCTGATTATCTGGAGCTGACCTATTCATGCCCGGATTGTCATGATACCGGTTTTATCGGTGACAAGAAATGTCACTGTTTTAAGCAGGCCATGGTCGATCTTCTCTATCGCCAGTCCAACATCCATGATGTGCTGAAACGCGAGAATTTCGATACTTTTGACATCCGGTATTATTCCGATACGAAGAACCGCAGCCTCGGCGTCAGTCCCCGAGAGAATATCCAGGCCGTTCTCAGTACCTGTCACGATTTCATTGATCATTTCGATGAGCAGTCCCGGAATCTTCTCTTTTACGGTGACACCGGCGTGGGCAAGACTTTTCTGACAAATTGCATTGCCAGAGAATTGCTGGATGCCTCTCATACCGTGATTTATCTGACCGCTTTTCATCTTGTGGACATTCTTCAGAACAACACATTTGGGAATGATGATATGGATGACACTGATGAGAATATGTTTCATTATATTCTCGACTGCGATCTTCTCATCATTGATGATCTTGGTACAGAATTGAATAATGCTTTCATTACTTCACAGCTTTTTCTTTGCATCAACGAACGGCTGCTGGCAAGAAAATCCACCATTATTTCAACGAATCTGTCCCTGGATGAACTGCAGAACGAATACAGTGAACGAATATTTTCCAGATTAGTCAGCAATTATGAGATCATGCTGATCCTCGGCGACGATATCCGCATTAAAAAGGCAATTTCCGAGTAAGACACCTTGACATCCTATGTCGGATACGTTATAAATAAAGTGGACGACAATGTCGTCATTTGTTTGATTTAGTTAACATATGATGGAGGTATATTATGGCTCAGAACATTGAAGAGTTTAGAAACTCAATTCCAGTAGGCGATTTAGGTATTATTCCGCTTCAGAGCTGCAGTGGACTTGGCAATATGGTCAATGAATATATCGTTGACTGGAGAAAAGAACGTGAAAGTGTTCTTCATCAGGATGATAGGGTTAAGGATTCCTATATTGTGAATACCAAGTGCTCCCGTTTCGGTTCCGGCGAAGCAAAAGGCACAATCCTTGATTCTATCCGAGGCAAAGATTTATATCTGCTTGTTGATGTCACCAATTATTCAATTGAATATTCTCTCTGCGGTCACATGAACAAGATGTCACCGGATGATCATTATTCCGATTTAAAACGTATTATCACAGCAGCAGCAGGTAAGGCCCGTCGTATCAATGTTATTATGCCATTCCTTTATGAGAGCCGTCAGCACAAGCGTACATCCCGTGAATCACTGGATTGTGCCGTTGCACTGCAGGAACTTCATGCTCTCGGTGTTGAAAATATTATTACTTTTGATGCTCATGATCCACGTGTTCAGAATGCTATTCCTAACAGTGGTTTTGACAGCATTCAGCCAACTTATCAGTTTATCAAAAGCTTATTCAACAACGTCCCTGACCTTCAGGTAGACAGCGACCATATGATGATCATCAGCCCGGATGAAGGCGCTATGGGCCGTGCCGTTTACTATTCCAACGTTCTCGGTCTCGATATGGGTATGTTCTATAAGAGAAGAGACTACTCCAGAGTTGTTAATGGCCGCAACCCGATCGTTGCTCATGAATTCCTCGGTTCATCCGTCGAAGGCAAGGATGTCTTCATCGTTGATGATATGATCTCCTCTGGCGAAAGCATGCTGGATGTTGCCAAAGAACTGAAGAAACGTAAGGCAAAGCGTGTTTTTGTTGCAGCAACATTCGGTCTTTTCACAAACGGTCTGAAACAGTTCGATGAATATTATGAACAGGGTCTTATCTCCAAGGTTCTGACAACCAACGTTATTTATCAGACACCTGATTTATTATCCCGTCCATACTACATCAATGTAGACCTGAGCAAGTACATTGCGCTCATGATCGACAAGCTGAACTATGATCATTCCATCAGCGAACTGCTCGATCCTAATGCGAAAATCCAGAACTCACTTGCTTACTACCGCAAATACCACAAATAAAACCTGTGCACCACAGGCAATGATATAACAAAACGGATTCCGTTATCTCCAAATCTATCATTTGAAGCATACCGGAATCCGTTTTTCTTTTGTCTTATCTGTCTCACAACGTTTAAATTGCGACTATCGTTTATACTACAAAACTCATAATGATAACAGCAAAGAGAGCGGTGAATTTGATATGCCCCCTTTACAATTCAACATAATGATAATCGCAATTTAAACTCTCCAACATCTCAGCCTCTCTGTGATGGCATGTAAATATCAGGATCTGGCTGAAAGCTTTCTGTTCTGTCAGCCATCTGAGTGTATTTTTCAGACGTTCATCATCATACAAAACGAAGCTGTCATCCAATATCAGCGGCATCGGTTCATCATACAGCATCTGACTGACAGCCATTCTCACAGAAAAATAAATCTGATCCACCGTTCCCGCAGAGAGTTGCTGCGGCTGCAGCAGTTTTCTGTCATCATCCACCGTCACCTGAAACTTCTCATCGATGTTCAGTTTCTTATGTGCGCCGTTTGAAATATAAGAAAAAAGCTGTGAAATATAATCTGCCAGCTGAAGACCAAAAGATCCATGGATTCTGGCCGTCATTTCCGTAATCGCATTCATGCTGATGTCAATGGCCTGCATATCTTCCTCACTCATCTTCCGATCTGCATCAAGCACCTTCAGTTGTTCTTCCAGCTCACTCAGCTCAGACTGTTTCATATTCAGCTGCTCCAGCTGCCAGTTCAGCTGTTCTGATTGTCTCAACAGCTCCGACGCCTGACCCCGAAGCTTTTGAAGCTTCTGTTTCTGCTCCTGTCCCGCAGCCGATTCCAAAGTTACACTATCCCCATATTTCTCAAGATACGGTGCCAGAGGTTTCTGCAGCTCATCATACCGTTTACGCAGCTGCTCAAGTTCTCTCCGAAGTCTGAGTACCACATCCTGACGGCTTCTCTGATTCTGGCTCTTTTCCATGAGTTCATGGATATCCTCAATCTGATATTTATCCAAAATTGCCTGCTGCTCATTCTCCAGACGATCCATATCGGCTTTCAGCTGCTTCATTCTGCCTTTTCTGCCGCCGGATGACCGAATCAGAAATACTGCCAGTCCTACCGCCAGAGCTGTCAGCAAAACAGCGGCAAGAATATGTGTAATGCCTTTCAGTCCCACAAGACCGCCGGCAATCCAGACGATCACAGCAAGTGCAGCCACAGGGAATATCAATGCCAGATTGCGAATGCTGTTTCCTTCATTCTGTTCCTCCAGTTCACTGTATCTCGACTCATAATCCTCCAGCTTCTCCTGTCGGGCCTCGTATTCTTCCACAACACCACTCATCTGCTGCTGATACTTCTGCCCGCCTGTCTGTCCCTCAAATTCTCTGAGTTCTGCTTTTTTGGCTTTGTACATGGCCGCCACATCATTATTCTCCTGGATCAGCTGTATCGCTTTCATTCGTTCCTGCCGATCTGCTTTCATAGCGCCATCTGCATCATTTTCCAGTTGCTGTATCTGCTTTAAAATGCTTTCACGATTCTGTTCAAGAGCTTTCTGCCGCTCTGCAATGCCTTCTCTGGCTTTCAATTCATTTCGAAGCATTTCTGCTTTGTCATGGTATTGGTGATAAGTCTCCTGAGAAAATCTTCCGACTGCCTTTTTGCGTTCATCCTTCAGATAAGCCAGGGCCCGTCCCACATCCACACTGTCCGTAGCTCCCATAGCCATATTCGCCATATAAGACTGCATATTGGTCGTAAACTGCCCATCCGGCTGGACCGACAGCTGGCCGGTACTGATTGAATTCCGATAATTAGAAAGCTGCATTCCCGGTATCAGTGATGAAATATCATCTGATGCGCATGCTTCCTGCCGCCCGCTCGTCTCATCGACCACCTCAAAATGACTGTCATCTTTATAGAAATTCCTGACAATCCGCCAATTTTTATCCTGATAACTCAGGCGCATTCGTCCTTCATAGCTTGCTCCGCCTTCCCACGGCTGATATTTGGAATATGCATCCCGTCCGGCACCGCGCCCACGAAGGCGTTCCGCACCAAACAGCATACTCTGAATAAACGCATGCACTGTAGACTTTCCCGATTCATTGGCCCCATAAATAATATTCACTCCGGGATTCAGATCAATCTCCCTGCCGTGAAATTTACCAAAATGGTCCAGATTCAATTGTTTTATAATCAATGCCCTGCCTCCTACTTCGTCTGATAAAACGCTTTCATACCATAACACAGCGCCTTCGCCTTCAAATCGTCACTGATCTCCATTTCCGAAATGTGCCGGATATACATGCCGATGATATTATCCTTATTCTCATCATAAATCCGCTGAAAATCATAATCCGGAACAGAGTGATCATGAACTGCCAGCACCCTTCCCAGGCGCATCAGCATCCGCTCATCCAGCTCAAAATCCACATCTCTGAAACCACTTATTGCTATCTGAAACATGTTTTGTCTTCCGTTCTGCCCCATCAGCGCTTTCACCTGCTCAGCCAGCTGACGCATGGTCATCTCCGGTGCGACAGGTACATTTAATGTGATATAAGACCTGGACGCAAAAGGAACAAAATCGATCTTTGTCTCACTTTCATTGAGAACACCGCGAATATAACCATGAGGTCCTTCATCATTGCGGTCGATCGGTTCCAGTGCACCGGCATAAGCCATCGGACTCCGATCATCAATCCACGGTTTGTGAATATGTCCCAACGCAATATAGTCAAATCCCGCCTGGCGCAGCTTCTCCTGATTGATCGGAATGTGACTGCTGTCCCCGCCATGAGCCAGCAAAATATGCCTGCATCCATCAGGCAGCGGCCTGCCGTCACGAAATCTTCGCATCGGTTTGAGGCTGTCATACATAGCCTCCGTGATCTCCTGTCTGTCATAACTCATTCCATATACAATCAGATTCAATGACTGAATATAAACATAAGATATGTGATTCTTCCTGAAAAATACAACATTATCTGCCCATTCAAAATCCTTATAAAATGACTGATTGCCGATATAATCATGATTGCCCGCCACAATAACAACCTTGGCATGCGTCAGCTGCGAAAATCGATAATTCAGCTCCTTCAGCTCACGCTTCAACGGCTGCCTGTGAAAAAGGTCCCCTGCGATCAATAAAAGATCGGCACCGGATCTCTCTGTTTCATCAAGCAGTTTGTAAAAAGAATCCCATATCTCTGTTCCTCTGTCAGTCGCCCAGGTCATTGTACTGTCCGGTGCTGCACCTAAATGAATGTCTGCTGTATGTATAAAATTCAAAATGTCACCCCTGTCTCCTATGTGCCTGACGCGCCGACCGCGCGTACTGCTATTGTTTTATCCAGTATACCATATATATCCTTTTCTGGCCACTCTGCCTCCCGATCTTGCTTTGCCATCAACTGACCATATGAAATAATATGAAACTGGCCATTTCAAAAATGTCACATTCACAGTATGATATCAAGTAATGTTAATACAGAAAAGAGGTTTTACTTATGAATAAGTTAAATTCCAGAACAATCAGCATCAATGCACTTGCCATTGCGCTCGTGTGTCTTTCTACAATGTTTTTACAGTTCCCTATTCCACTGGGATATGCCCATCTCGGCAATTGTTTTATTCTGATCTCCGGTGTCTTTTTTGGCCCTGTAACAGGTCTTCTTGCCGGCGGTATCGGTTCCGCATTGTCTGACTTACTGACCGGTTACGCACAGTGGATCATCCCAACACTGATCATCAAAGGCATCATGGGCTTTGTCATCGGTTATATTGCCAACCGCACAGGCCTCACTGTCAACATGTTCAAGATTCGTACAGCCGCTGCCAGCATTGTCGGTATCATTATCATGGTTGTCGGCTATTTCATCGGCGGCTCCATTCTTTACGGCAGCATCTATACCGGTGCAACTCAGATTCCGGGCCTTGTTATGGAAGGCATTGTCGGCATCGTTCTCTTCTATGTCATCGGTTCCGCTCTGCAGGCTGCACATCTGCCAAAGTATATTCAGCGACTCACTCAGCGTTAGTCGCATGTATTTGTTTCAAGAAAGGAACTGAATATGTCAGATTATCATAATCACCAAAAGAAAATTGCATTAATCAATGACATGACAGGATTCGGCCGCTGCTCGATCGCAGTGGCGCTTCCTGTCATTTCCATGCTTCGTGTTCAGTGCTGTGCCCTTCCGACAGCTATTTTTTCAAATCACACCGGTTTTGAAAGCTTTTACTACCAGGATTACACTGATCATATGCAGCCCAGCATCAACGAATGGAAGAAGCTTGGCCTTGAATTCTCCGGTATCTGCACCGGTTTCCTCGGATCTGCCAGACAGATTGCCATCGTATCCGACTTTATCCGTGATTTTAAGCGGCCGGACAATCTGGTCATCATCGATCCGGTTATGGGCGACTACGGCAAACCATATCCGACCTACACAAAGGAAATGTGCGATCATATGAAGGATCTTGTCTGTTATGCCGATATCCTGACCCCAAATATGACCGAGGCCTGCATCCTGACAGATACCCCTTATGAAGATAAGAAGTGGCACCTTTCCGAGATCGAAGCCATGGCTGCCAGACTCTCCGAAAACGGCCCATCCAAGATTGTTATCACCGGCATCACGCAGGGCCAGTACGTGGCCAATTTCTGCTACGAAGCCGGCAAGCCATCCAGAGTACTCAGAACCCACAGGATTGGTACATCCCGCTCAGGTACCGGCGACATCTTTACAGCGATCATTGCTGCCGATGCCGTTAATAGCGTTCCTTTCGACCACTCGGTTAAAAAGGCATCCAACTTCATCAAAAAGTGTATCCAGCGCTCCATTGAACTTGACATTCCACTGACAGATGGTGTATGTTTTGAAGAAGTACTGCATACATTGAAATATAACTAACTGACAATTTGAATCAGAAAATTGCAAAGGAGTATTAAATATGACTATTCTTTATAAAGTACACAACAATCTTTATGTCAATCTTACGAATAAATGTCCATGTTCCTGTACTTTCTGTCTGAGACAGACAATGGATCATGTGGGAGAATCCGATTCCCTGTGGCTTACCCGTGAACCGGAATATGATGAGATTATCGCCGATTTCGCCAACTTTGACGTGGCTTCTTTTGATGAACTCGTCTTCTGCGGTTTTGGCGAACCGACAGAACGTATCGATGTGCTTCTGAAAGTTGCCCGCTATTTTAAAGAAACTTACCACAAACCGATCCGTATCAATACCAACGGTCTCGGCAATCTTGTCAATGGCCGCGACATTGCACCGGATTTCAAAGGACTGATTGACACCATTTCCATCAGTCTAAACACACCGACTGCCGACCGTTACCACGAACTGGTCCGTAGCCGTTTCGGTGATCAGTCTTTCCAGGCGATGCTCGACTTCGCCAGGGAATGTACACACTATGTACCGAATGTTGTGATGACCACTGTCGATACAACACTGACCAAAGAAGAAGAAGCCCAGTGTAAAGCCATCTGTGACAGTCTCGGCGTCACATACCGCATCCGCCCATGGGAGAGCTAAAGGCGGCCGCAGGTTCTTATGTCAACATAGACTTTAATACGCTGCTCATATAGATAATAGCTCTGAACAGTTACTGTAAAATCTAAAAACAGGATTCAAATGGAAGCAACCTGCATTAAACTTCTCATCTGCATCCTGTTTTCATTTTTATGACTGCATGTTATTTTTCTTTATTATTCTTGCTTCCTGCAAATAACCACCATAAAACAACTACAATGATCACAATCACAATAATCCATATGATCCATGACCATACAGACATTCCGGAAGCAGTATCCACAGCCGCATTTATTTCAGTATCCATCTCCGGCGCCTGACTGTTCAGTTCCTGCGCATCCTGTGTATAACTGACAGTGACAAAAGGCATCACATAATCTTCCGGAAGATTTCCTGCTATCTTATACCCATCACCCAGCTGGGCCTCAAAAGTATAGACTGCAGATACATCTGAATGTTTTGGTACATAAGTATTGCCACCCAGATTGTCACTGACGCACACCCACGTCACCGGCACTTCCACTTCCTCGCCTGTTGTCAATTTAGCCGTCAGCGTTGACGGCAATTTGCGTGTCACATCCGCAACAACAGAGCCGTAAGCCACTTCATATTCTCCTATCGCTTCATAAACACCATTCTCACCATAGTTATTAAAGGAGGAAATCTCTCCTTTTTCCGTTGTTTCTGCTGCAAAAACAACACCTGCAAGAAAAACTGTCATCATACATGCCATCAGCCATTTTGCAATTCGTCTTACATTTTTCATCATCTTATCACCTTTCTGCTTTCTATTATATTTTTATCAGCATTTTGTCCAATCAACGCCCAAAATATGTATCATCATATGTCAATCGTGACATTGCACAAGAAACGCATCGTCATTTTGTGCAAAATTATATGAATAATTTTTTAATCTTTGGTAACACTTATAGACATCACCTATGATAAGATACAAACATAGCAAAAGACAATTTCTTAATCCCTTTTTTAAATATATACCTTCCCCTTACAGGCAGCCGAAAGGCTGCCAATTTTTTTGCTTTTTTACCTGTCATGCTCAATATCACCCTTTTCTGTGCTTCCGTTCAGGTAACGCACAATTCCCACTGAAATCGCCCAGGCTGTTTTCTCCTGATACATCTCCGACTTCAAAAGCGCCTCTTCAGCTGCATTACTCATAAAACCACATTCACAGATAACCGTTGGCACAGTTTCCTTTCTCAACAAATAATAATCCTCATTGGCTTTCTCCTGTCTTGTATTATCCGGATCCTGGAATTCTATCAATGCCTGCTGAATAGACGCTGCAAGCCCTCTGCTGCGTTCTGACGGTCCATAATAAAAGACCTGGGCACCCCTGTATTTTTCTTCTGTAAAGCTGTTCTGATGGATGCTGACAGCCAGTATACAGTTTTCATCCGTCATAAGGGATACTCTTTTCTGCATATCCTCCTTTTTATCTGACGGCCGCATGCCATCATAGAGCTGTACGTCATTCTCCCTCGTCATACGCACATGAAATCCCTGCGACTCAAGATCCGCTTTCAGTTTCAACGCGATGGCCAGATTAATATCCTTTTCCAATGCACCGCTGACACCGATTTTACCTGCATCGAAAAACCCGTGTCCACTGTCAATAACAATAAAATGCGCTTCTTCTCCGGCCATAACGGACACAGTTTTATTCACCCCCGTTTCATAGCCGGATATTGTCCGTCCAAATAGTACACTGTAAACCATCACAATCGCAAGTCCCCACAGAAGTCCGCTAATTCCTTTTTTCCACACAAAAAAATCCTGCCCACATCTATCATCCCTTTCAAGACAATATATGCAAACAGGATTTGTTTTATCCTTTGTCTAATACAGCTTCATGTACTCCCGGAAATGGTTCAAAACCGTCTACTGAAGATAAGAACTAATCGTATTCCAAATATCCGTTCCGCTCTCAAAACCAATCTTCCACTCAGCAACCCCTGCAAGGTCAAACTCTTTGATGAGTTTCATCTCTTCTTCAACGGCCGTTGCATCCTGCAGCCAGATCTCATAGAAGTTGCCATCCTTATCCGAAGTATAACTGCCATAATTCAAACCGATATCTTCAAGGAACTGTGGCGTCACACCATGATCCGTCAGATAGCTCAGCGCTTCTGACATACCACAGGCAAAGGCACTGACTGTGCCGTCCGGGGTTGTACACCACACTCTGGAATAGAACGGGATACCATTGATGACCTTGGACTTATCCACGACATTCAATGTATCTATAATCCCTTTTCGGACAAAATTCAGTGATGCGACAGGCCCCGGTGTTTCAGAACTTGGCAGCGTCTCATCATATCCCATAATAACAACATAGTCTGCAACAATTCCCTGCTCCCTGCGATTATAATAATAGGTGTACTCAGGTACGTAATTGTCAATGGACAAAATAATGTTGTTGGCACGGCAGGCAATCGACAATTCTCTGATAAACTCAATATAGTCATCTGCACCTTCCTGTGAAATCAGCTCAAAATCAATATTGATACCATCAATACCATACTGATTCACATAACCAATGACATTGCGGATAACCTGTTCCCTCTTAGATGTATATCCCAAAACCTCATCTGTCTTAGATGAATCGAAGTAGATCGTTCCGTCATCACCCGGAAATTCATTGGAAAACAATGCCCATACTTCAATATTGTTCGCATGGCATGTATCCACATAATCCTGTGTGGCAATGGATGTCACACCGCCATTTGTATCAGAAAATGAAAACCAGGTTGGTGCCAGCGTATTAATCCCCGGCGCAGAAGTCAGAACACTTGATAAATTGCTGTTGGCGGCTGCACTCATCACCTGATGCCAGCCCATATTGATCTTATAATCCTTGTGGATGCTGGTATACTCCGGTTCATCAAATGCCGGCGCCTCGGGCGTCTCAGTCTCTGCGTCATACAGTGTCTTATTGGATACCCAACCGACATAACCATCCTCTGTAGCTACATTGCTCCAATCATCATAGGCTTCAAGAAGCACCATCTTCTCTCCTTTGGTTGCCTGTCTGAGTACTTCACTCTTGACACCGCCCTTATAGCGGACTGCTGTATCCTTCTTCAGTGTTACAATCTGTTGTTCTGCCCACTTTGTAGCCATCACAACACGGTTCGGCTCAGTATACTCGGCATAATCCATCTGCGTATGTGCCTTCACATAATCTGCAGCCACATAGCAGCTGTCATTGTAAGTACGCACGATCATGTAACCCTCATCCGCATCACTGCTGCCATTCCATGTCTTCACAGTATATTCCTGCTGATCCGGGGTTATCATCATCACTTCTGTCGGCGTTGTAAACAACAGCAGCTTCTCATTGTCATCCCAATAAAAACGACTGTTGATGGTTTCTGTGACCAGAGCCATACTCAGATAAACTCTGCCGTCAATGGCAACAGCCCTGTCTTCCTTCAATACTTCCTGATTCAACGTGATGGCATATTCATTCTCAGATAATCCCATCTCCGCAGCATAATCCATCACCTCTTCTGTCGGCTTATACCGGCCTGCCAGAATACTCCAGACTACTCCGCCTCCTACGCCTATAATCAGCAAAATAACGATTATAATCGGCAATACTCTCTTCATTGGTTCCTCCTTTGCCTACTGACCGCCATCACAAATTTTCTGACACGATCTGCGTTCCCAGTCTGGATTCAGACCAGAGAATCGCACCTGCTGCAACAGCCCCAACTGCCAATACAAGCAGCATCAGCTGATAGATACGAAGACGTTCCTGATCACCATCATAATCATGGATCTCCACATCAGCCATATGGTAATAGTTCCTGTAATCTTCAAGTGTCATGTTCTCGGCCTCGGCCAGCTGTTCTGTAATCTCGTTCTTCCTGACAACCTGTCCTGTTAATGTATAATCGCTCAGCGTATTCGTGTCCAGTGAACTGTCCTCAACCAAAGCCCCTTTATCTCTGGCCGGTATATCTGTCAATATATAATAATCACCCACTGAACCCATATAGCAGTATGAACATACTGTTCCACTTCCATTGACTTTATAGTAGCCGGTAAACGTCAGTTCCATCCCTTCAATCTTGATATAAGGGGATCTGCTGTCGGCAATCTGTCCTAGTACTTCTGTCGTCGCCTGGGAAGCGTCCATACGATGTACAAGCCACGGATTCCTGTAGAACAATATACTGCCGATGGTCACTGCAACCAGCGCACCTGACAGTATCCAGAGTGCTAACGCCTTCCGTCGGAGCCCACGCTCTGCGATCTCATCCGTTATTACTTCCATATAAACAGTCTCCTATTCATATACTTATCTTATGATTATACTACATAGCCGTCAATCCATCAACATTTCTGCCTGTAAAAAACACTAAAACCGGTATTTTCTTCCATTTTTTCTGAAAAAATGGGCTCATTTTCTCTTCTTCCTCCACTTTTCATGGCTGAAATCCGTAAAAACGTCCTCTGTTCTCCATTTTTATGCTGTGCTGCCTGTGATATGTTATATTCTGCACCCGCATATTCCCATGTAATGATACTGTTCATCAGACATATAATAATGATAACAGCCGCTCACCCCTGCATCAACCATCTTCAAATGACAGCTTCCATTGATCTTCGACACCTGACATAATGCCTCGACACCCATCCGCTCTGCAACCAAAATCCCATGCGTTTTCCCCTTTACAGCCTATTAAATAATCGCTATAATGAAGATACTTGCAGAAAAGGAAGTGATTTGTCCTGTTTTTGCATGGAAAGGAGTGAGAACATGAAGTTAGAACGCATCAGTGAGAATCAGATTCGCTGCACACTGACCCGCAGTGATCTGGCAGAACGTGAATTGAAGATAAGTGAGCTGGCCTACGGCACAGAGAAGGCTAAGGCCCTTTTTCGCGAGATGATGGTTCAGGCATCTGATGAACTCGGTTTTGAAGCAGATAATATTCCTTTGATCATAGAAGCTGTTCCTGTTTCCAATGAATGTATTATGTTGATTGTCACCAAGGTGGAGGATCCGGAGGAGCTGGATACACGTTTTTCCAAGTTCACACCTTCTCCCGAGGATACTGAAGATCTGTCAGACACCGATGATGAGATCTACAGCAGCGCAGACGATATTCTTGACATCTTCAAGCGCCTGGGCAGCGATATTCTGTCCAAGACCGCTGAATTACACAGTATTTCCGGAACCGCCGATCTCCCATCCGATACAGAGACAACCAGCGGCGATGCTTCCTCTGAGGATGAAGAGCCCCAGAAGACCATTTTGCGGATTTATGAATTCAGGACATTGAATGAAGTGTCCTGCCTAAGTGAACAGCTTCCGGCAGATTTCAAATGCGGCAATACCCTGTACAAGAATCCGAACAACGGTCATTATTATCTTGTACTCTCCAGCGAAGGCGTATCATGCACTGTTTTCGGCAGCATCTGCCGCCTGGCTTCAGAATTCGGTTCCATACAGAAGGCCAGTGCCAATACCTTATATTATTTTGATGAACATTATGAGACAATCATTCGTGAAAACGCACTGCAGATTCTTCGAAGCTTATAAGAAGTGTATGCTTAGATCAGATTCTGAATTTCATATGTATAAACCTAACAAAAAAGGTTACTATATTGCTATAGTAACCTTTTCTTCATGTTTCATAATAAACCGGATATACCGGCCAACAGGATTATTCCTGAGAAATAGCTTCTGTAGGGCAAGCGCCTGCACAAGAACCGCAATCTAAGCATGCATTAGCATCGATAACGTATTTGCCATCACCTTCGCTGATAGCGCCAACAGGACATTCACCTGCACATGTACCACAAGAAACACAAGCATCAGAAATTACGTATGCCATAATCGTATACCTCCTAATAATGATAAATATTAATTTTCGTACGACTCTATTCTATAACAAATTGGCATTGAATACAAGTATAAACTTGTATAAATCAAGAAAATTCATTGGTAAATGAGAAAATTTTCACATTTACAAATAGCCTCAAAATTTTTCAAATGATGTCTTGTTGCAAAATAATTTAAAGTATATTATAATGTGAGAAGATGCGTTTTTCGCACAATACGAAAGGAGTGATATTATGGCAGCAGCTGTAGTTACAAAAGATACTTTAATCGGAGATCTTCTCCGCATTGATGCCAATGTAGCACCTATTCTTTTAGGTATTGGCATGCACTGCCTTGGCTGTCCTTCTTCTCAGGGTGAGACAATTGAAGAAGCAGCATTTGTTCATGGCATTAATCCTCAGGAATTAGTTGACAAGATCAACGAATTTCTTGCAACAAACAACTAATCCTGCACATCTTTATTAGGTTCCAGGTATACATAGAGCTGCAGTGGCTATTCAACCAGCAACGCTGCAGCTCTATGTATGTCCGGACCTTTTTTAATATCTGAATTTTCTTTTGAATAACCGTTTCCGTCGTTTTGGCACACCATAGGACGGCACCTTTGCAGCTGCCACTTCCCGGCCTGCTCTCTGTTTGCCGCGAATCGCCCCATCCAGCAGTTTATAATAGCGTTCCGACTGTCCTTCCTGTCTTTCCTCAACCTTTCCAAGCTCCTGTATAACCACATCCGTCACCTGGGAAATCATTGTATTTTCAAGCTGTACATTGTTTCTCTGCAAAGCTTCCGTTACAATTCCGTCCATAATGGTCTTAAAATGCTTCATTTTATCCTCTGCCGACAGAACCTTATACGGCTTCGCCTCTACAGGCACCGGCTTGTCCTCTTTTTCCTTTATCTCCTGTTCCTCATTTCCGCCGGTTGTCTCATTGTCTGAAATCTGATTCTCAGGCTTATGATGCTCTCTATCATCCTGTTCCCGCGAAGCCGCCGGTGAAACTGCCGCAAGCTCATCTTCTGTCATATTGTCCTCAGCATTCTCCTTCTTTCCAAACGGCGCATCTTCATTCAAGGTTGTAATGATCAGACGAATAGCCTTCAGCTGAAAGCCTTTCTCCTTCAAATCGCGGATGTTTTCAAAAAGATGTATTTCCTTCTCTGTGTAATATCTGTGTCCAAGTTCATTTCTCGGAATCTCAATGGCCAGTTCTTCCTCCCAGTATCTCAGGACATGGGGCTCAACATTGATCATTCTGGCCGCATCCGATATAATATATCTCGTTTCTGCCATTGGCTACCTCCATCAATTTCCTCTCATCTTGTCTTCTTATCTGGTGTAGAAATCGCAGTTGGCTTGCCTGTTGATTCCATTATAACAAAGTTCCTGTATTAAGCAAATTTTTCCCCTGCCAATCCTTCGTTTGTTTCCAACAAAAAAGACCCTTTATCTATTCCGCTGAATAAATAAAAGGTCTCTCGCTGTCGCATCCGGTTGTGATTTGCGATAATTTCAAGTTTCGCTATTTCTCTTTATTGGCAAACTTTGTATAATTCGGCAGCCATACAAGCTCTACTGTACCGATCGGGCCATTACGCTGTTTGGCAATAATAACTTCCGAAATATTCTTCTTGTCCGTGTCTTTGTTGTAATAATCATCACGATAAAGAAACATAACCACGTCCGCATCCTGCTCGATGGCACCAGACTCACGAAGATCCGACAACATCGGGCGATGATCCGGTCTCGTCTCACATGCACGGCTGAGCTGCGAAAGGGCAATCACCGGTGCATTGATCTCACGGGCCAGCGCTTTCAGAGAACGGGAAATCTCTGAAATCTCCTGCTGCCTGGACTCCTGTTTCTTGCTGCCGCCGGTCATCAGCTGCAGGTAGTCAATAATAACCAGGCCCAGATCATTCTCAAGCTTATACTTACGGCACTTCGAACGCAGCTCTGTGATCGATATACCCGGTGTATCATCAATAATCAGCGGCGCTGTACTGATCACACCTGCGCTTTCTATTAACTTCTCCCAATCAGCCGGCTGAAGTGTCCCCGTTCGCATGGACTGGGAATCCACTTTGGATTCCATGGAGAGAATACGATTGACCAGCTGATCCTTCGACATTTCCAAGCTGAAAATTGCTGTCGGCACATGATTGCGCACACACATATACTGGGCCAGATTCAGAACAAAGGCCGTCTTTCCCATAGATGGTCTGGCAGCAATAAGAATCAGATCTGAGGGCTGAAGGCCTGATGTCTTGTAATCCAGATCATAAAAACCTGTTGCCAGCCCTGTTACAGTTCCTTTATGGCGGGCCGCCGCCTCTATCTTATCTATTACCGACAAAACAACGTCCTGAATCGGCACATATTCATCTGTACTCTTCTTCTGGATCACATCAAAAATACGTTTCTCCGTCGTATTCATGATCTCTTCAACAGACTCCTTGTGCTGATAGCAGGCATTGGCAATCTCTTCATTAACACGGATCAGTCTGCGCAGCATCGCATCATCAGCCACTGTCTGCGCGTACTGCCTGATGTTCGTCGATATCGGTACACTATCAACCAGCTCACTGATATATTCAATACTGGCAAATTCCTCAGGGACGTCTTTCATCTTCAGGCGTTCCTGAAGCGTCAGAACATCTACAGGCTTTCCTTCATTGTAAAGTTCTACCATGGTCTCAAAAAGGATGCCGAATTGCCGCTGATAAAAATCATCTCCTGTAAGCATCTCAGATGCCGCAACAATCGCATCCGCATCCATGATCATGGAACCGATAACCGCTTTCTCCGAATCGATGCTATGGGGCATAATCTTCTTTATAATCGCCTCATCCATGTTCTGTGCCTCTTATGCTTCGGCTACTTTTACTGTAAGCTCTGCTGTTACCTTCGGATGGACTTTGTAAGGGACTTTGTACACACCCAGTGAACGAACAGGTTCAGCCAGCTGCAGTTTTTTCTTGTCAATTTCAATATTCAGCTGGCTCTTGTAAGCTGCTGCGATTTCCTTCGAAGAAACAGAACCGAATGTCTTACCGCCTTCGCCTGTCTTGATCGTTACTGTAACGGATTTCTCCTTGATATCCTCTGCAAAAGCTTTAGCTGCTTCAAGAATCTCTTTTGCCACCTTTTCTTCATTGGCTTTCTGAAGCTTCAGATCATTGATATTCTTTGCTGTTGCTTCAATACCAAGCTTCTTCGGCAAAATAAAATTGCGCGCATAACCATCGTTGACATTGACTGTATCTCCCTTTTTGCCAAGAGTTTTAACATCCTCAATTAAAATAACTTTCATTTTAGATTTCTCCTTCCATTTTCATCGATTTGATGACGGATTTCACTTTAGCCTCCGCTTCTTCCACCGTCATATCCTTCAGCTGTGTTCCGGCCATCGTACTGTGACCGCCGCCCCCAAGACGCTCCATAACCAACTGTACATTCATGCTGTCATAGGATCTGGCACTGACATAAATCACACCCTTCACCACCGTAAAGACAAAGGAAGCCTCCACACCGGTAATATTCAACAGCTCATTGGCTACCTGTGCCCCAACAACTGTCGGACTCTCCAGCCCCTCAGACGGGCATTCGGCATAAGCATACGCACCCTCTACAGATGCATTCTTCACAGCTTCCGCCCGTGCCTTGTAGGTCTGCATATCATCTCTGAGTTTCAGACGGACACGGGTAATATCTGCGCCGCTCTTCTTGAGAAAAGCAGCCGCTTCAAAGGTTCTGACACCTGTTTTACTGATAAAATTGTTCGTATCGATCATTAATCCGGCATACATAGCATCTGCCTCTTCCGGACGCAGCTTCACCGAATCTGTAATATACTGCAAAATCTCGGCAACCATCTCACATGCTGATGATGCATACGGCTCAATATAAGAAAGCACCGGATTCTCGATGGAATTTCCGCTCTGACGATGATGATCGATAACAACGATCGTCTTCGTCAGGTTCAAAAGTTCCGGTCCTTCCGTCCTCTCACTGGTGTTCACATCCACAACAACCATGGCCGTATTCATATTGACAATGCCTCTTGCTGTCTCCGATGTAACAAACATATCACTGTCATACTCCGGATTGTCCATAAAATGATCGATCACCGGACGTACCGATGTGGTAATATCATTGATGACGATAAATGCCTTCTTGTTCAGGCTTCGGGCCGCTCTGTAGACACCGATTGCTGCGCCAAAACTATCCAGGTCACCGATCTTATGACCCATAATAGCCACCTGTTCCTTGCCTTCAATTACCTGACGCAGCGCATGTGCTTTGACACGCGCACGGACACGTGTAGACTTCTCCACCTGCTTCGTCTTGCCGCCATAATAAGAAATCTTGTCTTTCTCCTTGACAACCGCCTGGTCACCGCCTCGTCCAAGAGCCAGATCAATGGCATGACGAGCCCAGTCCAGCGCCTGCGCATAACTGGCTGCATTAACACCCAGACCAATACACAGTGTTACACTCATCTCATTGCCGATATTAATCTCCCTGACTTCATCCAGCAATGCGAACTTGGAACTCTGAAGCACTGGCAGATATTTCTGACGGATGACAAACATATACTTGTCCTTCTCCATCTTATTCACAATGGCATCATAGTTCTGCATATACTTGGTGATCTTTCGCTCTACCAGTGCCGACAGAAGGGAACGTCTGACTTCCTCTGTACTGTTCAATGCCTCTTCATAGTTATCTACCAATATAATACCGCAGATGAGCTTCTGATTCTGGATCTCCTTCCTGGACATCTGTATCTCTGTCTCATCGAACAGATAAAATGCAAATAACTGATAGGCCTCCGGCTGCATCTCTACAACCTTATTCTCCATCGCAAAGTCATCAATGCACACCTTCATGATCTCAGCCTTGTAGTAGCGCTCTTTATAGCGAATATGGGCATACTTCTTCTCTTCCTCATCATCCGGAAGCATCTCCTGCTTGATATCCGGAATCAATGTACTGATATTCTTCATATCAATAAATTCACCCATTATCTCTTTCATACAGGAGTTCGCCCATAAAAGCTTCCCTGTCTCATCCAAAATGGCATAAGGAATCTCAAGATCATGAATCAGATTATGCTGGACCTGTGCAAATTCGATGGCAAAATTCACCAACTCATCCACAATAGACGGCTTTAAATAAAAATAAATCACGATGGCTGCTGCCACATATAAAACAAAACAGGCAGTCATCAGAAGACCTGCACGGTAATCAACCAGATACATCAGCACTGTTGCCACCAGCAGCAGTGCACTCAATAGTACCGGCCAGCGCATGTACATATTCAGCCGTCCTTTAAGTTTGACCTTCTTATTCATACGATAACCTCTTAAAAACACTATGAAATTTGCTTAGAGGTGGGAAAACACTCCCATCTGTTACTATGTGCTGAAGAATTCCGCTAAAAGGCAGAATCCCACTTATACGCTCTAGTATATCATTTTCCACCCTTTCAGTAAAGCATTATTCCACCCAGCCAACCTTCCTGCATGAGATAATCACTCAAAATCCCCACAAACCACCAAAACTGTGATATACTTCAAATATGTACCACTGCACGGGCTGGCAGCGAGAGCGGCCTGCGTTGAAACATTTTCTTTGTACACTATGCGAAATCTTTGATGTTTCGCAATCACTATTCATTAGAAGAAAGGAAGAATTTTATGAACACAGCAATTTTCTTTGCAGATGGCTTCGAAGAAATCGAAGGTTTGACAGTTGTAGACATGTTTAGAAGAGCCGGTATCCCGATTCAGACAGTCTCCATTTCAGACTCTCTGACCGTTACCGGCTCCCACGATATCAAAGTTCAGGCAGACTGCCTGCTTGCTGATTTTGATTTTAATACTGTAGAAATGCTGATTTTGCCTGGCGGCATGCCGGGTACCACAAACCTCAGCAAATGTGAACCGCTTTGCGATGCCCTTATGCAGTTCAGCCGTCAGGGCCGTTATCTCGCTGCTATCTGTGCAGCGCCAAGCATTCTCGGCAGCCTCGGCATCTTAAACGGACGTGTTGCCACATGCTACCCTGGCTTCGAAAAGAAACTCTTTGGTGCCTATATCACCACTGATCCCGTTGCCAAAGACGGTCATGTCATTACAAGCCGCGGCATGGGTACAGCCATCGAATTTGCCTCCACATTAATCGGCATTATTCAGGATCCTGAGTCAGCGGATAAGATCAAAGCATCTATTCTTTATTCCTCTGACGCTCCTCAAATTCTTTAATCTTTTTCTCAACCTTGTAGATATTCCGGCATTCCGGATATCTTGCAAGGAACATATTCTTGAAGGCGAAGAACGAAGACACTTCATATAATTCGCCTTCTGCGCGCAGCGCAGGCTCTTTTCGTTCAATCAAATCCTGCATGAAACTGTCTTTCTTCAATGCCGCATATTTCTTCATAAATTCAATGGTTACCGGTAGTCTGCGAAGTCTCGTCACATAATCCGGATGTGCCGCTTTCTCGGCATCATATTTCTTCTTTTCATTCGAATTTTCATCATTCAAGGCTTCCTCAAGTGCTTCATTAATATAGATCACTTTCAGTTCATCATGGATCATCATCTTCGGTTCCATAACTTCCAGTTCTGTCAAATCCATATCCTGTCCATTATTCTCCAAACTTGTCATTGCCATATACCTCCATCTTCCTTACTCTGTCACATTCATCTGTCTCTATTATAATCTAAGCCTGCGCTTTTGCAAAGCAATAGACCGTATAAACCTGAAAATCCCCGCCGAAATATACCGATGTTCGCGGCTTTGCACGCTGTCTGCACAATCCAAACAGGCGGCCCGCATATGCAGACCGCCCGATTTATTACTTTTAAATACCTTCTCTTATGAATTTCACTTTAATACCTTATGTACTTCAATCGACGCTTTGTAATAACCCCTTATTATGCGCCAACGAAACAGAATACACAAAGGATAACCAGATATAATACACACCATCCGATTGTCTTGCTCATGATCTTACCATCAGAACCAGGAAGGTTGATAGCTGCAACACCAAGAGCGATACTCTGTGGAGAAATCATCTTACCGGCTGTAGCACCTGCACCATTTGCAGCCACTAACCAGATTTCGTTGATACCTAACTGCTGTGCAACAGACTGCTGTAATGTTGCGAACATAACGCTGGCAGATGTAGCGGAACCTGTAACGAAGCATCCGATACCACCGATCAGTGGAGCGATTGCGATATAAGCATTGCCCAATAATGATGAAAGGGCATTTGCCAGATCCATAACCATACCTGCATAACCCATAACCTTAGCAATGGAGATAATGAAGATAACAGTCAACATTGCTTTCCAGTAACCCTTGAAAGTCTTGCCAAGCTCTGCGCCCATGTCGCTGATGCTTGCGCCCTGAACAGCTGTACCGATAATCGTTGCAATGATCATCAGGATACCAGGTGTGTTGATCCATGATAAACCAACCTTGGCACCGCCTTCGCCGCAATAAATAACAAATGATGACTTAAACTGTCCCAGGAACTGATTGATCGGAGGAACAAGTTTGGATGTACCTAACAGGAAAATAACAACTAAGATGTAAGGAAGCCATGCTTTAACCATGCTCATCTGAGGCTTATCAGAGGAAGCTGCTGCTTCTTCTTTGGACTCAAGCATATATTCTTCCGGAATATTCGTGTGTTTTCTACCCATAACGATTGTACAAACGAGGCAAACCAGAGAACCGATAACTACGCAAAGCTCAGGACCTACGAATGTGGCTACAAGATAGAAAGGAATAACAAATGATAATGCAGATACAAGTGTAATACCTACAACACCCTTTAATGCCTTTGTACCACCGCAAAGAAGGATGATAACAAATGGAGAAACAACACAAAGAGGAATCAGCAGACGGGCTGTCGGCTCTGAAAGCATCTGAGCAAACACACTTGCATCGGCTGCACCTGTAATGGTTGTAGGGAATGCAGTATTCGCTGCTGACAGAGTAGGTGTACCAATGGCACCAAACTCAGGAGATGCAGCATTACCAATCAGACAGATAACACAAGCTGTAACCGGATTAAATCCAAGTGCAACTAACATCGCTGCAGGAATAGCTACGGCTGTACCGAAACCTGCGATACCTTCCATGAAGTTGGAGAAGCCCCAGCCGATAACAAGAGCAGCTACACGTTTATCATTGGATACAGATGCCAGCATTGCTTTGATGACATCCATCGCACCTGTTCTTAAACTCATGTTATACAGGAACATGGCACCAACGATAATAACACAAATCGGCCATACCGCTGAAACAACACCTTCTAAAGTACCTGTGATTGCTTCCGGAACTGTCATGTGATAAACAGCAACACCTTCAACGATTGCAATAACCAAACCAATACCACATGATTTGTAACCGGCCATCTTCAGACCAGCCATAGAAATAATAAGCCAGGCAATAGGAATAATAGCAAGAATAATTTCTAGTAACATAAAATCTTCCTTTCTCTCATCAGACTCCAACTGGTCAACCAGTCAGGTGATAAAAATGGTCTTATTCCATCTTACGCATTTCTTGAGTTCTGCAGGCTACCATCCCTGCCAGACTCTGTGTCAATGAAATAAGACTTGTCGTCCTTAACCCTACCACAGATTAAAAACATTCGCTCCACACCGACCGCTAGCCTGAAGGTGTGAACCATTTGATTTGTCTAAATTATATAACTTTTATATCTGAATGTCTACACTTTTATTTAATGTATACAATATCTTTATAATTTTTTTGTCTATTTTTTCACATTTCATGTATATAATGGAAACTATTTTAGACATAATTTGCATTTATTATACATCATTTCTTCGGGTATTAATGTATAAATTGTTATTTTATGTTTATTTTTCTGTCCCCTTTTCCTTTCTTTGACAAGAAAATAACGGACAAATATAAAAAAAGCAGAGCGTTTTCTAAAAAAATTATAAAAAATTCCATAGAAAACACTCTGTTTTTTTTATTTAGAGAAAAATATCTGGCAAATTAGCCTATGCCATTAGCTGCAAAATATGTTGTACCATATTTTTCGGAAGCTTCTGCTTTTGCTTTCTCAAGATCTTCAATTGTCAGTGCATCAAGTGCTTTAACAACAGCTTCATGATCCAGTGGTGCAAGACCAAGCATTTCACGTGCTTCTGCAGATGTAGCAACTTCGTTGCCGTAAACTTCAACAGCTCTTACAGCACGTTCAACGAGCATCAGGTTGTTGGCAAGGATCTTCTTGCCTTCTTTATCGTAACCATAGACAACGTTATCTTCCATACCTACACGTACGTGGCATCCGTTAGCCAGTGCAGAGAACATAACCGGCAGATGACCTTTACCGATACCGAAACCGGAAACTGTAACTTCCTTAGGAAGGTTGCCTTCTGCCTGAAGACGCTGGATGTATGCAAGCATATCCTGAACATCAGCTGGTGTAGCTGCAAGACCGCCTACAACACCAAGACAAAGCTGGAAGTGCAGAGGTGCTTTTACGATACCTTTCTTCCAGTATACACCTACGGCACGGATCATACCCATATCGAATACTTCGAATTCAGGTTTGATATTTCTTTCCTGATACAGATTACCAAGAGTTGTCAGGAATGTTGGAGAGTTGCTGAAGATACCGCCCGGGATTCCCCAGTTGAATGTACCTGCATCGAATGTACCCATTTCGATACCAGGAACATTTGCATGATGCAGCATACGAACTGCGTTGCCGTAAGGTGAGTCATCAGATACACGGTTATCACCTGAAGATGTGCAGTTGATGATAACATCGCAGTCTGGGTAGTTCTTACGGATCAGTTTGATTGTTTCGTAGAATTTAACAGGATCCATAACACCTGCACCGTTGTCATCACGCATATGCAGATGAACGATAGCTGCACCTGCTTTCCAGCACTCATAGGCTGTTTTTGCGATTTCTTCCGGTGTTTCAGGAACATCGTAACCGTGAGGTGTGATAGCACCTGTTAAGGCTGCTGTGATAATTGTCTTTGCCATAATATAATACTTCCTTTCGTGAAAATAATAAAATACTTTGTCATAATTGTACAGCTCTGCTTCCAAAATGCGCTGCATTTCGTTCAATTACATTGTATTGATATTTCTTCGCATTTTCAAGTCCATTTCCGAAAGTCATTATGCCTGCTTTGGCGGGCATTATGTGAAAAAAGCATAACAGCATTCGACATCAAAATTCCCTTAAACACCTCTCGATATGGTATCATAGATGTATGTATGCAATTAGCATTTTTGTTTCTATATATACTAAATTAAAATACTTCGATGCATTGCAAAATCAATTTCCCTGTGATGAACTGACGATTTTATACAACTTCACAGTCCCTGGTTTGCAATGCCCCATATTTAAGGAGGAAATTTCATGAACTTATATGATACCCATACAATGAAGCGCGGCGCAATCCTTGTGGATGTCTGCGGTTACACCGGCGAAGAAGATTTTTATGCCATGCACAAAATTATCGATGAAGTCATCAAACCGGAGGATTCCGGCTTCAGCGTGGATTCCATGTGTATCGGCGGCTATTTTAATAAAGACGGTATTCTTGTCCGTACCAGCAGCGAAAGCCCTTATGACGGCCTGAGTTTTTTCTATGAACCGGCCAAAATGTCCGCAGAAGATGTCAAAAAAATCGAGGATTGGATTGAAACAGTTGTCAAAGAGCTGCATGCCCGTCTCCCTCGATAACCGTTTTTGAGTCTACTCCCAAAGTCATCATGCCAAATCATGCATGATGGTTATGCACATTTTGCATAGACTTGGGTTTATCAATTATTTCACAGCCTTTTATTTATATGTTAAGATGAAGAGGACGAAAGCTGTCAAGGCTCGAAGCCTTACAGTCTATAAGTAATATTTGGTGAAAACAAATAAAAATATAATTTTAATTTTTGAAAAACAGGAAGGAGACTCATAAGATGGAAATCGAAAGAGGAAAAGTCAGAACAAGAGAAGAAATCATGGCTTGTTTCAAGGATGGTCAGACAATCGCCATTGGTGGTCAGGCCGGCGCTTACATGCCTTGGGATCTTCTTGATATGCTTGAAGAAAGCGGTGTTAAGCACCTTACAATCTGCTCTATTGATGCCTGCAACCCAGGTTTCGCAATCAGCCGTCTGATTGAAAATGGCCAGGTTGACAAAATGATCACAACCCATATCGGTACAAACCCTGTTGCCCAGAAGTTGCTTGCAGAAGGCAAACTGGAAGTTGAATTCTTCCCAATGGGCAGTTTTATTGAAAAGATGCGTGACGGTGGTGCCGGTATCGGTGGATTTCTTACCAAAACAGGTCTTGGCACAGATATGGAAAAAGGCAAACAGATTGTTACAACATCTGATGGCGAACGTTATATTCTTGAAGAAGCAATCCATGCAGATGTAGCACTTACAAGATGCCGTCGTGCCGATCCTCTCGGCAACCTTGCTTACCACGGAACAGGTACAGCTTCACACCCTGTTATGGCAACATGTGCAGATATCTCCATCGTACAGTGCGACCTGTACTGCGACTTAAACGAAATTTCTCCTGATGATGTAAAGGTACCTGCTATGTATGTTGATATGCTTTACACAGACAGCCGTGAACAGAATCACATTATCGGACGAATCAAGAGAAATCAGTTGGAGGGTATGTAAGATGGATAACAGAAGATTTATTGCCAGAAGAGCTGCTCAGTATTTTAATGAAGGTGACACTGTTAATCTTGGTATCGGTATTCCAAGTGCCTGCAGTGATTATGTAGATCCGACAATCGCTTTCCAGACAGAAAATGGTATGATCGGTGTCGGTCCTGTTGCTAAAAAACTTGCCATCTGCGATACTTATCAGAACGCAGGCGGCATCAACTTCGTACCGCTTATGGGTGCTTCCGCATTCGATACAGCTTATTCTTTCGCTGTTATCAGAAGCGGTCGTATGGCTGCCACTGTTCTCGGTGCCCTTCAGGTTGCTGAAAACGGTGATATCGCCAACTGGGCAAGTCCTGGCCGCGCATTCGGTATGGGCGGTGCTATGGACCTTTGCAACGGTGCAAGAAAAGTTATCGTTGCCATGGAGCTGACAACAAAGAAAGGTGAGCCAAAGATCTTAAAGAAATGTACTTATCCTTTAACAGCTCAGGGCTGTGTTAACCACATCGTAACCGAGCAGTGCGTAATCGATGTGACTCCGGAAGGTCTGAAACTGGTTGAGATCCGTGCAGGCAAGACACCTGAAGACATTCAGGCACAGGTTGAGCCAACACTGATCATCGCTGACGATCTGAAAGTGATGGAAGAAGAATAAGAGATGAAGGTTTGCTCAAGGTTTACTGAGCGCTGAATCTAAAATAAAACTTCCCTGAAACAACGCGTTTTTAGGACGCGAAACGTTTCAGGGAAGTTTTATTTTTAATTTGATAGAATCAGAAGACTGAAAACAAATAAAAAAGGTTCGCATTCAACAACTTTATACAAGCTCAATCTGTGCATAATCTTTCTCAAACGTTTTGCGTCCTAAAAACGCATTGTTTGAGAAAGAGAATGCAGCAGATGAACTGTCAAAGTTCCTGAAGCGAACCTTCTTTATTACAGAAACCTCAAGCCGAAGCGGCCCTCGTTTTCCTATTCTTTTTTATCAGAAAATGCTCTGTCGGCTGCGGTACGTACCATTTCATCCCATGATGTGAAGCGGGTACTTTCTCTGACAAACCCATCAAACACTTCCTCATTATATACCATAATATCTGATTTCCAGTTTGTAAATACTGCGCTGGAAGACTGAAAATCTCTGAAAGCTTCAAAATTCGTCTCCGCCTGCATGAATTCATCGGTAAAAATTGTTTCCAGCAACTTCTTATCATCGGGAGACATTGGAATATACGCAAATGCCATTTTACTGATTCTCCGGATTCTCGTAGAACTCTTTAGCTTTCTGTTCTACATATGCACGCCACTTCGGATGGTCAGCTTCCATGCTAGGACGGATTACATTTTCAATACATCCTGGGATTTCACCATCAACAACCTGGCCTGTCTTGATTGTCAGGTAAAGACCTGTTTCTCCTGGAGGGCATCCTGGAATCCACATACCTTTATCTGCAAATCTCTTTGTACAGTTACCATGAAGGATGATCTTATCCTTTGGCTTATCCGGAATAGTATTTCTAGGACCTACAACGATTGTCTTATCAGAGTTTTCTTCATAGATACCAAGCGCTTTAAGTGTTTCCATGTTCAGTGCAAGCAGAGCCTGGCAGCTTGAGCATGCGCCCTCGCAGCGGATATCATATTCTGGCCAACGGTCAGCCATGTTGCCAAGGTATGGAATCCACATCTTCTTGTAAACATCTTTCACCTGTTCACCAACAACTTCGATCTTGTCACGATCTGTTGTACCAAGACCAGCTTCATCAGCTGCTCTGAAGTAGTCAACCTGGTTTGTATCGATGCCTACAACATCACATGCGATAAGGTCAAGAGCAACTGGATCGTAACTACCCATGATGATACCTACTTCCAGAGGAGTTGGTGTATGTGGGCTGTAACCGGATGCTACATTGATAGCGTCTACGATGTTGATATCAGGACGTACTGCCCACCAAACATCCATCATAGCCATTGTCAGGTTCTGCTGATGCATCTGGGAATGTACCTGATCCTGTACAGTACCTTTGATGTTCTTTAATGCACAGCTGAATACCATGGAAGCATGTGCTTTCATGATAGGCAGGTTGATGATATGATCTGCTTCAAGCAGTAAACGAGGGATTTTACATCTCTTAATATTGGATTTGTAACCTCTTACAGCTACATTAACAAGGTCTTTTTCTGCCTTGATATCGTAAAGTTCAACACCTTCTTCTCTTGCAACATCAGCCTGACCGGATACTTCGAAACATTCCATTGTATCACAGCCGATAGCTGCTGATTCTGCAACAATGATTCTTGAAGGCTGAGCTTTCTTAACTTCGCGGATAACTGCACGAAGTGTTTCAGGGCTTGTACATACAGCTGTATCCGGACCTTCTGCATGACCTGCATTTGGTTTCAGAATAACTGTTTCGCCTCTTTTAATCATGTTTGTAACGCCGCCAAGAAGATCGAATACCTTAGTGACACTTTCCTGGACAGTAGGTTCTTTCGCAATGGCTACAACTGCTTTTTTATCATTTGCCATTAGTTAATTCCTCCCATTCATTTTATATGTATAATTAATTTTTATTATACTCCAAATCATTATTTTAGTAAGTACCGTATTTGTAAACACGGTCCGGTACATCATTCATATCATCTTTGTTGATGAATGCAACCATACGCACCTTGCTGCCATCACCCATATACCAGCGGGATGGGAATGCACAGATGACACATCTCTTACCTAAAACTTTATCTACATCACCGCCGACATCTTCATAACCCGGCAGATTCTTGGATAAGAAGACTTCATGAACCGGTTCCCAGTAAGAGAACTGTTCATCATTGACATCAATACCAAACTGTTCTGCATATTCCAGAACACGTGGTGCCAGAGGACCAGGACCATGGTTTGCCATATAAGAGCAAAGTGGATGATCAAGTGCCTGTGTATCGATACCAAAACCGGAAGCGCCGAGCTCGTCACGGATGTACAAAGCTGCTTCTCTGGAAAGGCCAGGGCTCCACAGGAAGTAACGGTCTGAATCGCTGTAAAGTCTGTGCCAGCCTGTAACGATGATACAGTAATCACCCGGTTTCATCGGCAGTTTTTCCTGCGCTTCTTTGACTCTCTCAAGAGAAATCAGTTCCATCGGTTTACAAGGAATATCCCATACAACTGCAGGCGCAATAAATTTCTCCAGCGGTACTTCATGTACAAATGCACTTTCCTGACAGACATGTGCCGGTGCATCATACTGTGTGGAAACATGTTCAGGCATGCCCCATGCCAGCTGTGTACGTCTGTTGTATTTTGCCATGTACTGAACCGGTTTCATATAAGGCTGTTCGCCTGCCGGCCATGTCGGCTGATCATTTCCCCAAGGGTGACTTAAATCAACCATCTGCATGTTACTGTTAATGGACCATTCACCCGGCTGATTCTTCTCAGGTGTCTTATAAAGATCACCCATATCAGGGGTTGTGTATGTCTTTGATTCGTAAGGCAATTTTGTAGAATCATACTGATAAACCTGTAAATCTGCCATCGTATCTTCCTCCTGTATTGACTTGCAATTATTATTATAGTTTCTCACACCGCGTTTGCAATGCTTTTTGTCTATATTTCGACAAAATGTTGATATCTATTTCGAATTATGATATGGTTTAGTTATGAATTTTACATCAACATTCTGACGTTCGCTTAATTATATCAGTATTTATACTGATAGATTTATGGTAAATGCATCACTTTTTGAAAGGAGCACTTTTGTTTATGGATATTAATCGACTTAACGAATTCATCACACTGGCCACGCTGTTGAACTACAGCAAAGCCGCCAACCAGCTTTATCTGACACAGCCCGCTCTCAGCCGTCATATTCATGATCTGGAACAAACACTGGGAACTCAGCTTTTCATTCGTGATACCCACAATGTGCATCTCACATCCGTCGGCGAAATCTTTCTCAAAGAAGCTCAAGAGATTATCACACGCTACAATCACGCCCTTGACCTGATCAAAGAAGTTTCTTCAACCTCCACCGGAGAACTGAAAATCGGTTTTCTTGGAACAGCTTCCCAGTCTTTCCTGTCGGATTTTGTCATAGGGTTCACCGCCAGCCATCCACAGATCAAACTCTCTATGACCAGTGATGTCCTGGATATTCTTGTTAAACAGCTCAATGACGGTTTCACTGATCTCGCTTTCGTCACCCATGTAGATAAGAATTACCTCATCGGTCTTGAAAGTAAAACAATCATGAAGAGTCCGTTGATCGCAGTGATGCACCCAACGCATGCTCTGGCCAACCGTGACTCACTTTCTATCAAAGATCTGTCCGGATTCCCAATGATCAATTTCTCACCTCAGGTGAATCCGATCACCAGTGACTTTAATAAACAGATTTTCAAGAAAGCCGGTGCCCAACTCAATATTGTACGAGAAATCCCAAATATTGAAACCGCTGCTTTCTGCGTCAGCATCAACGAAGGGATCTGTATCATGCCCGAGTATCTGCGTTCTTCTATTGGCTCTCTCAGAACAATTCCTCTGTCAGACCCATTTGCCTATGTTACACTCAATCTTATCTGGAAAAAGAAAAATCCAAACATCTCCATTCCTGTGTTTGTTGACAGTTTCTCAACTTATATACAAAACAGAAATCCTAATCTGACACCTGATGATTAATCAGGGGGAGGGTTGGAGCAATTGCTTAGTGCAGTTGCTCCTTTTTTAATGTTTGTAACAATCAAGTAAACTAATATGTCGTATTCTGTATAGTATAACTTGCTTCAAAGTGAGTATAACAATTTTACCCCTCAAATGGAAATTCTATCTGTACTCAGACGTTATGTCAAAAAAACATAACAATAATCTGTCTTTTCCGGCACATTTGGCACTGCATTTTCACCAATTTTTTCTATGCCAATCTGTTTCAAAAAATGCATCAACGATTATTCGTCTTTTGCATAAACCTGTTTGGAATCAACATTTCCCATCATAGAAAGCCTATTGTATAATAACCTCAAGCGAAGAGCGAATACATAACGCAAACGTTTCTAAACCCTATTAAAAAAATGTATGTAAAAACAGGAGGTATTATTTATGTGCGATAGCAAGCCAATGGCACCTTACGCCAAACTGCCGGAACTCGAAGAATACAAAGAATGGTTCAAAGACTTTGCTGACCTTTACCGTGAAGATGGTATCCTTCAGGTAACATGGAAGACGAACGATGGTCCTATGCACCACAGTGGTATGTCCCACCGCGCCATCAGCCAGTTAGTCAGAGTGCTTTCACTTGATTTCAAGAACGAGATCATCATCTTCACTCATATCGGCGATAACTGGATGATTGAATCCGACCCTAATGGTTGGGAAACATACTCCGAGCTTCCTACACAGCGTTTCCAACATCAGTACTTTGATGATACAAACCTGATCAAGAACATGGTATTCGACCTTGATGTTCCTACAATCGGTGCTGTACCTGGTCCTGGTTTCCACTGGGATTCCGCTTTCTTAAGTGATGTTACGATCTGTACAGAAGATACTGTTATGGAAGTTCCTCACGCTCAGGGTGGTCTTGTACCTGGTGATGCTATGGGTCTTATGTGCCAGCATTACTTTGGAACAAAACGCGGTAACTACTACATGATGACAACAAGACAGTTCACAGCTCAGGATATGCTTGATCATGGTATGGTAAGTGAAGTAGTTCCTAAGGGCAAAGCAGTTGAACGTGCATGGGAAATCGCTCGTATGTGGAAACTCATGTCTTACGAAAACCGTACTATCATGTCCAACCTTGCTAAACGTCCTCTGAAGAAACTCCTTGTTGAGGATCTGAAGCTTCACACAGTAAGTGAACAGTATGGTTCCCTTCTTCGTGTTGCTGCTGGTGACCTCGGTGACGAACATTCCGCTCAGCAGGATGAGAAATACATCAGCCGTGTAGCAGATTATCGTTATGCCACAACAGATATGCAGGAACCAATGACAGCTGAGCACTGGGCAGGCATGGCCGACAGAGCTGCTGAATGGTTCAAAAAAGTCGAAGCAGGCGAAATCGAAAATCCATATGTGATCAAACCGGTTAAGCCATATCGTCCGGCTCCGGCCAAAAAACTGAATAAATAAAAAATAGAGTGCACTAGGTAATCTATGGCGCGCGTCCGCACGTCTCATCTTATCGAGTGCACTCTTTCTACTTAACATAAGTGCTTTTCATCGCTGTTATTTTTGAATACTTTTCGCTTTTGAAAGTTCTTCGGGAAATTCTGCCGCCACGGTTCTGAGCATTGCTTTCGCATTCATATCAAAGGCTTCTCTCGGCCATGCGCCATCTGCCGCTTTCTTCCAGAAAACTTCTTCCATCTCAAGAATCTGCGCTTCCAGCGTCGGATAGGATGCCAGGATACGGATAATCTCATCTTTTGTTGCCGCAAGGCCTTTCTCCATATACTTCCAATAGCGTTCGTCCGGAATCACAAGTCCCCGGTGCGGCATATAAAGCTGCTTCGGATCTGCCTCTCTGGTACGGCGCAGACTGTCCACTGTCTTCTTATAGCTAATCAGGAATGCCGGTACATATCCCCCTTCAAAATCCCCTTCCAGACCGATCGTCTCAGATGAGATCATCACTTCATCATTAATCAGGAAGGATACCGAGCACTGTGTATGCCCAATCGTCTCGATCACTTCCACTACAAACTCACCCAACGCAATACGGTCGCCATCTTCAAGCGGCTTATCCGCATACAACAGCTCCCCTTTGTAATCGTCACTCTTCCATTCATGATGTGATTCTTCCGCTGCTGTCTTCGACATATGAAACATCATCTGCTGCACTTTCGTTTTCTCAAATATATGACAGGCATATTCCGCAGCGTACACTTTAATCTCCGGCCATTCCTGTCTAACATACGGAACTGCAGCCACATGATCATAATGGGAATGTGTCAGGAAAACGGCCCGCAACGGCTGCGTACCTAATATTTCTCTCACACGCTGTACAACGGTTTCACCATAGTAGGCCATCCCAGGGTCAAATAATATCGCTTCCTGCTCTCCCTGAACCAGAAAACAGGTTCCCTTAATATCTTCATCAATATAGTAAACTTTCACCTTTTTCTCCTTTTCATTATTTTCTAATCCTCTTTCAGGTTCGAATGTCTTTCGCCGATTATCCCGGCATTCACTGGTACTATTATAGCATCGCCGCACCACTTTCGCCAATTCATAATAGCCTCCTCATTATGTCAAATCCTCATAATCACCGGATTTACATATCACTTTGCCTTGAAGAAAAAAAGAAAAGCCGCAGAATCAAATTTCTTTAATTCTGCGGCTTTCTATACACGCATTGACTATACGACTATAGTCATTTTATTCAATTTACTGAATAGCTTTCTTTTCCTTTACAGCTACGATCAGGATACCACCGATAACAGCGATAACAGCAAATACCACGTAAGGTACTGTATAACCGCTTGTCATTGAACGCAGTACAGCAAGTACAAAGAATGAGCAGGATCTTACGATACCACAGATCATGTTCATGCAAGCATAAGATACGTTGAAGTCTTTACGACCGAATACCTGAGCTGCCAGGGATGGAAGGAAGTTACCGTTACCGCCGATAGCACCGCCGAGCATGAAAAGTCCAATGTACATGCAAGGTGTTGGAGGTGCGATCAGGAATGCGATACCGATAAAGTACCAGATACCGAACATCAGGCAGGCTTTCTGTGTACCAAGTTTCTGGTCAACAACACCCCATGCCCATGAACCAATCATACCGATAACAGCAGCGATTGTCAGCATAGACAGAGCGCCTGTTAATTCATAACCTCTTGCAGCCATAAAGTAGCTGACTAACTGAGACATAATACCTACAGTAGCAAGACCGAAGAAGCCGGCGCCAAGACCGAAGATCCAAACATATTTATTCTTAAGAGCACCAGCATAGGAAACCTTTTCCATTTCCTTTACGCCTTCTTCTTCTGCCTTGATGATTGCAGCAATTTCAGGGTCATTATCCGGATAGCAGCCAGCTTCTTCAGGTGTCGCTTTTACAAAGATACCAAGTAAGATAGCCAGAAGAATAACAACACCACCAAGGATGGATATAGCACCGGAAATCTGGAACTGGCCTGAAAGACCTGACAGAATCCAGTTAATTAATGCAGATGCAAGGTTCATACCAATTGTTGTGATACCCATAACGATACCTTTTTTTGTTGGGAACCAGTTAGCGCAGATTGCGAAACCACAGTTGCAAGCAAAAGCATTGATGAATGTAACAATACATACAAGTGATACTGCGTACATTGCGATGTTTACGGAGTTACCGTAAGCGATCATACTGATACCGGCAAGCACCATTGTAATGATAGTTGTCTTTTTAAGACCTGCCTTTTCAATAAATGCAGCCCATAATACACAAGCAAACAATGCGATAATGGATGCGGGTGTTGAAATAGATAACAGAACATCCGGGTTCCAACCATGATACTCTGCCATCATAGGTACGATTGTGTTCAGACCATCAACTGTAATACCTGTCATAAAGAACAGCATGACGATTTCAAAACCGATAACAGTCCAGCCTTTTGTACCAAAATTATAACTTACTTTGTTAAGATCGACGTTCTTTTTATTATCACTCATGATCTTAAATCCTCTCCTTCATGTTCATGCATAATCGTGCCAAAAATAACTTTGTTGCAAAATAGCGTTTAAAAATAAATTCTCCCTTGCGCGCTTTTTTGGAATCATTTAATCTTGAGATTATTTTAACAAACTATAGCAAATAATGGAAATGCACTTTATGTTTTGCTTTTATAACAAATGGTTATAACAAATTCTGCATTTTATTCGTTTTTTCGATAACCGTGCCAACTTTTTACAAAGTGTATAGGCCTATTCAAAATCCTTTTCATGATTTCACTGTAAGCAGTTGGCGAGCGAACCATTTTTAGATTATACTAATAACAGATGAATTTCAACGATATGATTTTTTCAAAGGAGGATTTACAATGAATTACGTTAATACAGTAACAGGCCCTGTTGCCGCTTCTGAACTTGGCCGTACACTGATGCATGAACATTTCTTATTCGGTTTCTGTGGTTTCCAGGGTGATGCAACACTTGGCGGTTTCAAAGAAGAAGAATATACAAGAGACTGTCTGAAAGCCGTTGATGATGCCCGCGCATACGGCATCAACACAATCGTTGACGCAACAACAAACGAATGCGGACGTAACGTTCGTTTTCTTAAGAAGATCTCCGATATGACAGGCATGAACATCATCTGCTCTACAGGCTACTACTTTCAGGCAGAAAGTGCTTATGCATACTGGAACTTCAGAAGAGGCTTCGCCAACATTGAAGAAGAAATCTACGAAATGATGGTCACAGAACTTACAAAAGGAATCGAAGGCACAGATATCAAAGCCGGCGTCATTAAACTGGCCAGCAGCTTCAATGAAATCACACCAACTGAAGAAATCTTCTTCAAAGCCGCTGCACGTGCCCAGAAGGAAACAGGCTGCGTCATCATCACACATACACAGCTTGGTACAATGGGTCCTGAACAGGCACAGCTGCTGATTGCTAACGGTGCTGATCCATCCAAGATTGCCATCGGTCATATGTGCGGCAGCACGGATGTTGCCTACCATGAGGCCGTTCTGAAACAGGGTGTTTATGTCAACCTTGACCGTTTCGGTCTTGAAGGTGAACTTTTCCATACACCGACAGATGAACAGCGTATGGATCTGATCAAAACGCTTTCTGACAAAGGCTACGGCAACAAGATTCTTCTCGGCCATGACTCCGTTAATGTCAACCTCGGCCGTGGTCTGATTATGACACCTTTCATGGAAGAAGCTATGAAATGGGCCAATATCACAGATATCGGTGCAAGAGTTCTTCCGGGTCTTGCTAAACGAGGCATGACAGAAGAACAGATCGATGCACTTCTTGCAGCTAACCCAATGACTATCTTTGGTTAATATATAAATAAGGAAGGCAATAATGAATACTCACGCTTACACACCGATGCATATTCAGGATCTGATTAACCGTACGGCTATGGAAGCGAATATTCTGCCCCTGACATCCAGATGTGATTCTGCATGTATTTTCTGCAGTCATCAGAACAATCCGCCCCAGGTACAGGTGCTCTCCGTCGGGGAACGCTCCCTGGCGGATATTCTGGATACCATGCAGTATCTGGATCCAGCAAGGACAATCACCATCGGTGAATCCGCAACAAACATTATCGAAGGCGAACCGACCTCTCACAAAGATTTTCTGAATGTTCTTCAGATTTTACGCCAGCGTTTTCCACAAACACCTGTCAGCATCACAACGAACGGACATCATCTGACAAGAGCGCTCATCGCCCAATTAAGCAGACTGATGCCTGTGTATATTAACCTTTCTATAAACAGTTCATCCGTCACCTGCCACAGACAGCTCATGCGGGATTCTGAAGAAAAAGCAAACTGTGCCATTGCCGCCATTGCTTTACTGGATGAATATCGTATTCCTTTTTCCTGCAGTATGGTCGGTATGCCTAACATCACCGGCACGGATGATATGCGTCAGACAATCCGGGATATCGCGCACTACGGTGCTGATTCTATTCAGATTTTCATGCCGGGATTTTCCTCCCATATAAAAAAGAATATTTTTCCGGATCCGGATCATATCTATGCCGAGCTCAAAGCGCTCGTTGATGAAGTTGCGCCTCAAACCGAGTGCCCGGTTCTTTTAGAGCCGTCTTATGTTCAGGATCTTCGCTGCATGATCAGCGGCGTTCGGAAAAACTCTCCCGCATGGCAGGCGGGACTTCGCAAAGGAGACGAAATTCTGACCGTCAACGGTGAAACACCTTACTCAAGAGTCGCCGCTTACGGCTATCTGAATGGTCCCGGCACACGCACAGTCACTTATCGCTCCAGTCAAACGGTGCTCGAAGCCACATGGCAGAATACGTCGGACGGCTCCTGTGGGATTGCCATGGAATATGATTTTGACCCGAACAGAGCCGATTATATGAAAAAGGCATTAAGTGACGCACCAGGCAAGGTTCTTTTACTTTGTTCAGAGTTTGCGTATCCGCTGATGCAAACTGTGCTGTCTGGGATGGCACTTCCAGAAGACGCATGGGATCTGATTTATGTACCGAACATTACCTTTGGCGGCACAATCCGCGCAGCCGGTCTGCTCTGCTACGATGACTATGTTCAAGCCGTCCGGGATTATTGTGATCATCATACACCCCCGGACGCTCTGGCTGTCCCGGGAGAAAGCTTTAACTATCTCGGCCTTGATCTGACCGGACATCATTATTCAGAAATCGGTCAGGCCTTTCATTTACCTGTCGCATTGATGTAATACCGCTACTTTTCTGAATTGCTACACGATTTTTTATAACGATTATTTACAGGAGATTTTTTATGAGTCATAAAACTGTTATTTGCTTTGCTATCTGGACCAGTTTCTGGTCTGCACTTTTTAATCACTTTTACACTGTTTACTTTGGTTCATTCGGTGTTCCATGGATCATGTTTGTCTGCATGGCCATCTACTTCGGTATGGGCGGCACACCAAAACAGGTACCGGGTATGATTCTTTCCGCATTCTGTGGTCTGGCATGGGGACAGTTCGACTTCATCCTCATCAACTTCTTCGGCGGCACATGCCACATGTCTGCTGAGATGGCAAGCTTTATGGCCATCCTGGTACAGCCATCACCATGTACATTCATATCAAACTGCTTGGTGCAACACCGCTTGGCTTTATGCCGTTTATCTTTGCCGGTGTCTGCCTGACATTCTCACAGGGCGGCGGCAACGTGGCAGGACTTGCCTTCACATTATTTGTCGGTATCATCCTGGCGATGATCTGTGGTCTCGGGCTGACATACTGCTCAAAGAAATTTGATTCGGCCGAGAATACGAAATAGTTTTTCTAAATCAAACGTAAAAAATATCCATCCTTTCTCACTGCAAACGCACGTCTTACGCCGTGAAATGTTTGCCGCGAGAAAGGATGGATATTTTTTACTGTTTTTTGAGAACTTGACATATATAGTCGATACCAATCAGATCACGTATTCTCTTTAGCCGCAGATAGCACCCATATCAGCAACAATCGCCTCACCATTAATCATACCGGACATATCCGATGCCAAAAACAGTACCAGGGCTGCCACTTCATCTACAGTTCCGAGCCTTCTCTGAGGAATCGTTTTCAGTACATGCTCCTTAAATTTTTCATTTTCAAATTCAGCTTTATTAATCTCCGTCACCACATAGCCCGGGCAAACAGCGTTTGTCTGGATACCGTAACGACTCCATTCAAGGGCCATGGTCTTCGTCAGATTGATCACACCGGCCTTGGAGGCACCGTAGAGTGAAAGTGCGCTTGTGCCTTTTAAGCCGCCAACAGAAGCAATATTGATGATCTTTCCGCCCTTTTCGGATGCCTTCATCACAGCTGCCGCTGCCTTGGAGGCAAACAAAACACTTCTGAGATTCGTCTCCATAATCATGTCGTAATCTTCTACGTCCAGATCAAGAATCTTTTTCGTAATCGCGACACCGGCACAATTAATCAGAATATCCACGCCACCAAAAGTCTCCGCTGCACCTGCAATCAGGGCATCGATCTCATCAATATTTCTTACATCGGTACGAATACCCTTACCATGCCCGCCCGCAGAAGTAATCGCCTCTGCAACAGCAGTACATTCATCCTCATGTCTTCCGGCCACAACCACATTGGCGCCGCACTGACCAAAAGCCAGCGCAATTGCTTTACCGATCCCCTTTGTACCGCCGGTAACAACCGCCGTCTTGCCAGCCATATCGTAGGATGCCATCTTCACAGGCCCATTCATATTTACCATTTCAATACCTCCTATTCCTTCAATAGTCCACCAATTAATATCTGCTTATAAAAGCAGCTCTAACTATCAACTGTTTCAAAAAATCACTCACATTAACTGCAAAAAATATCAAAAAGAAAGCTGCTTCAGCAGAATTATCTCTACTTATGAGCACTCGCCTTTGTAATAGATAACAGATAATTCCGAAATTCATTTTTCTCGGATAAACGCGAAAAATTACCAGATTCAAAAACAGGTGCTTATGCTGCGGCCGGTACTTAAGCACTGTCTTTTAGTGCTTTATGTACCGTTGCCAGCAGCATGCAGTGCAAACGTGCCTGTTTTGAACTGGTAATTTTTTACGTTTCCAAGGAACACAATGATTTCGGAATTATCTGTATCCTTTTTTTAGAATTTATGATGCAGTTTAAGGATATCGATCAGCATCTTATCTCTGTACTGAGCGATTTCTGCATTTGTATGGCCCACTTCATCTGGAAGGTTCTTCATAATCTCATCCATTTCCTTCTGAGCCTTTGCACCGTAATCAGCAGGAATTGCATCCCATGCAGCGATATCTGCGCAGAGGTTAAAGCCACCTGCCAGCATATCCATCATACCTTTAAGACCATCTTTGTTGCCTAACTGCATGATCATGTTATGGCCAAAGATTGCCCATCTGATAGCAGGGCCAAATGTCAGAGCCTTATCAGCTTCTTCTACTGTACAAACGCCTCTTTCAACAAGGTCAACCATTTCACGGAATACAGCAAGCTGCAGTCTGTTGCAGATGTAACCTGGGCAGTCTTTCTTCAGAACGATTGCCTCTTTGCCAAGAGATTCATAGAATTCTTTTGCAAGTTCAACATTTGCTTCGTCTGTCTTTTCTGTCTTTGTGATTTCTACGAGTGGGATAAGGTGTGGTGGGTTGTAAGGATGACCGCCAACACATCTTTCAGGATGTACAGCATGTTCTGTAATCTGTCCAAGAGGAAGACCTGATGCAGATGTAGCTACGATTGCATCAACCGGCGCATACTTTTCGATTTCAGCAAGCATGCTGTGTTTGATCGGAAGTCTTTCAGGACCGGATTCCTGAATAAACTGAGCATCCTTTACAGCTTCTTCCATGCTTGTTGTAAACTGGATTCTTGCAAGAACCGCATCCTTGTCTTCAATTGCACCGTTTTCAGCAAGGAATTCAAGGTTGCTTACGATTGTCTTCTTATCGTTTGCAAGACAATCATCATTAATATCATAAAGTTTTACGTTCAGGCCCTTCATTGCGAAGAGAACAGCCCAGCTACCGCCGATTACACCGCCGCCGATACCGGCAACATTCTTAATATCTGCTACTTTCATTATTCACACCTCTGTAAAAAAGTTCATTTAAAAGTTTCTTTATTAAGCCGCCCAAAGCTGGCATCATAAAATGTCAGCTCTGAACGATTCTACATTTATTTTTATCTTACAGTAATTCAAATACTGCTGCTGCGCCCATACCGCCGCCGATACACATTGTAACAAGAGCTGTTGTCTTCTTGTTATCCTGAAGGTAATCAAGTGCTTTACATGTAAGGAATGCACCTGTAGCGCCCATTGGATGACCAAGAGCCATAGCGCCACCGTAAGGGTTAACCTTTTCTGGGTTCATCTTAAGGACTTTGATACATGGAACAGCCTGAGCAGCGAAAGCTTCGTTCAGTTCGATGACATCCATATCATCAATTGTCTTGCCGGCACGTTTCAGAGCCTTTGGTACAGCATAGATTGGTCCAAGACCCATCATTGTAGCATCACAGCCTGCAACTGCGAAGGATACCATCTTTGCAATTGGTTTGATACCAAGTTCTTTTGCTTTGTCAGCAGCCATTAATACAACGAATGCTGCAGCATCAGATGTCTGTGAAGAAGTAGCAGCTGTAACTGTACCGCCTTCTTCAGCCGGGATGAAGCAAGGTTTAAGACCTGCAAGTGTTTCCATTGTTGTTGTTGGACGGATACCTTCGTCTTCTGTAACAACTTTTTCGTTGCCATCCTTGTCAACAACTGTTACAGGGATGATAGATGGAGCAAGTTTGCCTTCCTTCTGAGCTTTTGCAGCTTTCATGTTGGATTCGTAAGCCATACGGTCCATTTCTTCTCTTGTTACGCCGTAGTTCTTAACGATGTTTTCAGCTGTCATACCCATGCCCATGTAAGCACCTGGCGCATGCTCATTTAACCATGCATCCTGGAATTCTACAGGATATGGTGCGTATGTATCTGTCATACTTTCAACACCACCGGCTACGATAACATCACCCTGACCGCAAGCGATTGCATTGGCACCTGTTGCGATAGCCTGAAGACCTGAAGAACAGAAACGGTTAATTGTATGACCTGCTACGCATTCCGGCAGTTCTGCTCTTGCGCAAACACTCTTAGCAATATTCATAGATGTTGTACCGTGCTGTACTGCACAACCCATGATAACATCTTCGATTTCAGAACGATCTAACTGAGGCACTTTGTCCAGTACACCCTTTAAAACCTGTGCGGAATATTCGATTGGGTGAGTACCTGCGAAAGAACCTTTTCTTGATTTACAAACTGCTGAACGACCATATGCAACAATAACAACTTCTCTGCTCATTTTGCAAAACCTCCTAATAATCTTTATGAAATCATTCGTGATATCTGTTGAAACGATATCTTGCTTTCCGTATTTCTTTTCATAGTTAGCATACCACATTTCTTTTTGACACTGAAATAACCCTTTTCGGCACGTTTATACAAAAACTGAATAACCATAAATATGGTAGGAACGGGCTTTTGGCACGCAGTGCCTTTTTTAGATCAGACAGCGATTTCGCCGTAATTTCCACCTAATCGAAAAAAGGCACCCGATTCATTGCTGAACCGGATGCCCGAATTTCAATTAGTCTGTGATATATGGCATTAAAGCGATATGTCTAGCTCTCTTGATAGCTGTTGTAAGCTTTCTCTGATGTTTAGCACAGTTGCCTGTGATTCTTCTAGGAAGAATTTTACCTCTTTCAGAGATATATCTCTTTAACTTGTTTGTATCTTTGTAATCAATAACTGCATTCTTATCTACACAGTATACACATACTTTTTTTCTTCTGCGCATAGGTCTTCTCTTCATCTGAGTGCCTCTGCCTTCTTCTTTATTGTATGGCATATCAAAACCTCCTTCTCAAATTCAATTCTTTCTGTTATTCATTCATAACAGATCATGTCCTATTTTAGCTGAATGGCAATTCCTCATCAATGCCATCCGGAATGTTCATAAAACCATCCGATGGTGCCTGACTTGGTACAGGTCTGCCGGACTGCTGATAACCACCGCCATAATTATTATTGGCTGCAAAATCACTGCTGTTGCGATCACTTGCTGCTTTGCTCTCGGCAAATTCCTGTTCTTCAACAATAATATCTGTTGTATAGACTCTCACACCGTCTTTGTTGGTGTAACTGCCTGTCTGGATTCTGCCTGTGATCACAATGCGAATGCCCTTATGAAAATACTTCTCTGCGAACTCAGCCTGACGGCCAAAAGCAACGCAGTTGATAAAATCGGCATCCGGCTCACCGTCACGCTTAAATGTACGGTTCACTGCCAGTGAGTAGCGGGCAACTGCTGTTGAGCGCTCACCCTGTGAATATCTGATCTCCGGATCTCTGGTTAATCTTCCCATCAAAATAACTTTATTCATTTAGACTTACCCCTTTTCTAATTAAGCGTCCTGTCTAATGCATAAGTATCTGATTACATTCTCCATAATACGGACACGCTGTTCAACTTCATTTGGACAGTTTGAATCGGATTCGAAAGTGATGAAGTAGTAGAAACCTTCTTTCATCTTCTGAATTTCGTAAGCAAGTCTCTTCTTGCCCCATTCGTCAACGTTAGTAACAACGCCACCAAAACGAGCGATAACTTCCTTGATCTTCTCGATGCTTGCTGCTCTTTCTTCATCTTCGATCTTTGTAGTAAGAACTACTGCTAATTCGTATTTGTTCATGCTAGTGCACCTCCTTCTGGACTTCACGGCCCTCCCATTGTGGAGAGCAAGGAATTAATATATAACATATCACAGTTATTCAGTTTACCATAAAAAAAAGTGCAAAGCAAGCACTTTTTTTCATATTATGATATAAAATTTTCGACACTTTCCGACTGTACAGTTTATCTTGTCACCTATCGGGTAATCTTAATTTCTTCCCCATTTCTCTCCAGTCTCCGAATGTTCTTCTCCACCAGCTTCCGCGCCATCATCACCTGATGCTCACAGCCGCAGCACTTTAATCTGAAATCCGCACCACTTCGAAGCACTTCCCAGTCAAAACTGCCGCAGGGATGCTTCTTCTTCAGCCGTACGATGTCGCCTGTTAAAATCTCCATCTTGCGCCTCCTTGTATAGTTGTATCATCCACGCTATTTGCAAAGTATATGCCAAATTCTACTCACTTGTCGCTCTTTAAGTATAACGGGGATTTCTTCAGATGACAAGGCATTATCTGTTTTCTACTCTATTTCCATCCATTCTTCTATCGAATAATAAGTCCTTCCTTCAAAACAGTCCCTCTTTTCCTCTATACATTTTCAATAATATATGCTACATTGTAAATCGAATATCCTTATTTAACATTCAAATACTTCAACCCGGTAATTTATTTTTGGAGGAATTTACAATGCAGCATTCACTTAATCAGGTGCGCATGATTGCCACTGACATGGACGGCACTCTGCTGAACAGTCAGGACCAGATGCCCCGTGATTTTTTTGATATACTTAATCAAGTTCACAAACTCGGAATTCTTTTTGTCATTGCCAGCGGGCGGCCATACCCAACCCTTGCCATGCAGTTTGAAAGCTGCATGGACAAGCTTGTTTTTATGGCTGAAAACGGCGGATGTCTCGTCAACGGCGACCAGCTGGTTCATCAGGACATTCTTGATACGGATGCCCTTTCTTATCTTCTCGGCCGCTGCCGTCAGGTTCCCGGCGCCATTCCGATTCTCTCCGGTTTCAAAACGGCCTATCTCTTCGATCAGACATCGGATGATGCCCGCAAAGAAATAGGCCGTTACTATAAGAAAGTTCAGTATATCCATGACATCTCTGAAATTGATGCCCCAGTAAGCAAAGTGACTGTCTGTGACTTCAAAGGTGCCGAAAGCAATTCATTTCCGGCTCTGTCTGATGTCCGTGCACCTTTTAAAGCTACTCTGGCCGGCTACATGTGGACAGACCTCAGTCTTGCCGCCACAAACAAAGGCCGCGGACTCGCTGCACTTCAAAAAAATTATGGTATTTCACCGGATGAAACCATGGTTTTCGGAGACTATCTCAATGATTATGAAATGATGAAACAGGGCTATTTCAGCTACGCTATGGCCAATGCTCACCCTGATTTAAAAGCCATCAGCAACTTTGAGACATTGTCAAATGATGAAGATGGTGTACTGTACATCATTCGTCAGCTCATTCACAGCAGGCAATAAACGGCGGAGATTTCGATAATTAAAGAACCCACTTCTCAATGGCCACAGCAACACCATCCTCATCATTCGACAGTGTAACGTCATCTGCCATGGCCTTAATCTCTTCATCGGCATTTCCCATAGCCACTGCCAGGCCTGCTGCCTCAAACATGGTTCTGTCATTCATCGTGTCCCCACAAACCATGATCTGTTCCGGCATAATTCCAAGTTTCCCGGCCAATTTCAGCAGACTATGACCTTTATTGGCTGTCGCAGCAGTGATTTCCACATTAAAACTATTGCCGAATACCACACTGAGCTCCGGGTCATTATGCATTTCATTAAACAATTGCTGTCTCAAGATCATATCATCAAAAGAGGCCAGCATTTTCTCTATATTAAACTTTCCCGAATAAACCCGTTCCCGCAAATCATCCACCGGTATTCTGGAAACCTTAATATACTCCTTGAACCAATCCGGGAAGTTTCTATAAACATGAAGTGCTCTGTTATAACTTTTTCTGTCAGCATAGGACTTTCCATCATGATAAAACTCAATCAGCGCATCTATCTGAATTAAATGATCAATGACTCTGCATGCCGTCTTATAAGGTATAAAATCCGCATAGATAATACTGTCCTCCCACAAATCAACAACCGCTCCGCCATTGGAAGTCAGTGCATAACGCACCCCTGGAATTGAAGTAAAGCTCTCCGGCAAACCGGTCTTTTGCCGTCCGGTGGCAGGCATGACAATTACACCCTTTTTAATTGCTGCCGCAATCGCTTCCCTTGTTCTCTCTGTTATGACCTTCTCTGAATTAAATGTGGTACCATCCAAATCCAATGCTACAAGCTTAATCTCTCTCTCCATTCTGTACTCCTACAATAAAACATCTGCATCCAAAAATCTAAGAACAATATGTAATAGGAAATTCCAACGAAATTTCCTAATTACAAAAAAAAGACTTGATATTCATCAAGTCTTTGAGTTGCGGGGGCCGGATTTGAACCAACAACCTTCGGGTTATGAGCCCGACGAGCTACCGGGTTGCTCTACCCCGCGATATTCTGTTACGACTTATCTGTCCCATAAGTCGTAAATCATTATATCGCGATTATAGAGTATTGTCAACCGTTTTTTATAACTTTTTTGATATTTTCTTAAAAGTCATCCTTATAAATCCGTTTTTAACTGTTTTTGGCACTGTACGACTTTGATAAAAAATACGATGCCTGGCAATTGATGATTCTCTGTTAGATACTACTGAATCTCTGAAGTCATAAACCCATACTGTGCATCTCCGTATTCCCAGCTGACAGTGACTTCATACACATATCCCGGCTCCACATCTCTGACAACAAACTCTCCGTCAGCACTCTTTTCTACATTGACTTCTTCTGCCAATGCATCCAAATCATCATCCGCAGAAGCCGGATATTTATCTGAATTCCAACGGCGCACAGTCACCTTTGTCGGTGTCAGATCACAGCTGATGGTAAAGTCCGTCTTACCTGCATCCATGGACATTTTCTCCAGATTCTCCCACTGCATCACTGCTGAACCGCATGCTGTCACTGTGTTATCTTCTGAACTGTCAGTTTCAGAATCGCCTGAAGGCGCTGTCCATGTAGAGTTGCCCGGCCCGCTCATCAATGACATGGTCTGACCAAGAGATGAGCTGTAGACAACACCCACTGTCGGAACTGTACTTGTATCCGGTTCAGCAAAAACCATATCAATGACATCCTGGTACTGCTTCACTTCATCTGCCGTACCCTCACCGGTAACGACCATCTTGCTGACTCCCGGATACTGCCCCGGGTAGCTCTCCAGCATAATGCCGTCTCCATAAACATCCACATAATCTCCGGCTTTTAAAATTTCAGATGTGATTTTTTTGCCGTCATTATCCTTCAGATCATTTGGAATAGATGTCGTAAACACCGTTCCGTTGTCTCTGTCTGCCAGAAGCCATGTGCCGTTCTTCCCTGCCAGCAAAATACAATGCTGCGCCGCTGAGACTTCATCACCGCTTAAATCACCTGTTTCCCTTTGATTGCCCGCTGTCTGACTCTCTGTCTGCGCTGCTGACTGGTTGTCAGTGGTCTGCGTGTTCTCTCTTCCTGCTTTCTGTCCGCATCCTGCAATTAATGCTGCTGTCAGACATACCGCCATCAAAATACCCGTTAATTTCTTCATCAATATAAACCTCCTGCATATCTGCTGTCTTTTTGCTTCCCAAAAAATTATTGTCCTTCTTGATTCATCTCAGGACTCGTACATCGTTGTGACAATAGATATACGTATGGCTTTATGATTTTTTATGGATAAATGAATATTTTTCTGTAAATGTTCAGAATCAATTACTTTCGCATGGCAGCTTCTGTACGAAAAGTCTCTTCCATCTTTCTGTTTTTGCCTCCTTAATTCATCCGATGTTTCATTTTCCCCAAATACATCAGACCTTTTAACTGTTATTTTCTTCAAATTGTGTTTTTTCTCTTATTTTTGTGTAAATACATCTGATGTATTTATCATATATTTATTCTGAAAAAAAGCAATACTGGAATTATATCTAAATTATTATCTACTATTTTGTACATTTTAACCTTTTGACATTCCCTTTAATAACCATTATTATAATTTATAAGAAGAATAAATCCAAAGAAATGGAGAAAATCATAGGATGATTTCGTCACCAGAAGAAAAAAGTCTTCCACAGAAAATATCAGAAGACATTATCACATTTATTTTAGAAGAAAAACTACAGCCGGGAGATAAGCTTCCTAATGAAACCGTCCTTTCCGAACATCTTAATGCCGGAAGGAGTTCCATCCGTGAAGCCATGAAACTCCTGGCTTCCAGAAATATCGTTACGATCCGCCAGGGCTCCGGTACCTATATTGCTTCATCCCCGGGGGTGGTGCAGGACCCACTGGGATTCACCTTTATCAGCGATAAACAGAAGCTGATTCATGATCTGCTGGAAGTGCGTTTTCTGCTTGAACCTTCCATTGCTGCAATGGCTGCTGCCCATGCCGATGAAAATGACATAAAAAAAATCACCGCACTTTGCGATGAAACGGAAGCATTATTAAAAAGGCATGATGATCACACCCAAAAGGACATTGAATTCCACACAGCCATTGCATTGAGCAGCAAAAATGTTGTTGTTCCCCGTCTGATTCCTGTCATTAACAACTCTATTCCTCTGTTTGTTGAAACAACCAGTGGGGCTCTGCACGAAGAGACAGTCGAAACACATCGAGAGATTGCAGATGCAATTGCTGGGCACGACCCGCTGCGCGCTCAGGATGCCATGTATCTTCATCTGGTATATAACCGTAAGAGAATCCTGCTTATTGAAAAGAATACCGATCAGATATAATTTCACATGTCTCAGCAGCCGCACCATCAAAAGAAGGAGAACATTATGAACAAAATATGTAAATTCCTTACTCTTATTATTCTAATTGTTGCCGTTCTCCTGTTTGGAATTTATCAGTACCGCACCTTCATTCAAACAGAGATTTATCAGGAGAATTCTGAACATCTTCTGGCAACCTATGAACAGGTCAACCGGACCTTTACGCTGTTTACGCAACGCAACTGGAATGTCCTGTCTGACTGGGATGAATATCTGCAGTATATATCAGATTCTGAGAATACTGAAACGGTATGGCATGATTTTGCAGACCGGAAAAACAACTGGCAATACAGTGATTTCTATATGTTTAACGAACACTGTGATTTTCTTACAGCCAACAACCGGAAAGGCACTGCAGACAGTATCCGGAACTGTTTTCAGGAAATGTACAGCTTCGAATGCCCCACTATTTCTGACTATACTGCCAGCAGCGGCAAACATAAGGTCGTCTTTGCGATTCCGTTGAGCCATCCATTTTGCCTTAATAATATAACCTATACAGGCGTCGCTGTCAGTTACGATGTCACTACAGTAGAGGACATGATATCTAATAATGTATATGGCGACAAAAGCAGCTGTTATCTCGTCAATGCAAAGGGACACGTCATTCTTTCTCTGGAATCTCAATCGGAGTTTCTGTCAGAACATGAGAATCTGTTTACCTTTCTGAAGGACAATGCCGTATTTTCAGAGAACACATACGATGCCGTTGAACATGACCTTCAGAAGGTTGTAAAAGGCCGTGCTAAATTTAACAGTCAGGGGACTTCATATTACATGGTCTACCAGCCTGTTGGTCTCAATGACTGGAGCATTCTCGGAATTGTGCAGACAGCTGCTGTCAATTCCCCGGATGAAAAAATAATGCATGTTACCATTGCTGCAATCACCGTACTTGCCACCTGCCTGCTTCTTTTACTTCTCAGGCTGTCGTCCTTAAACGCAGAATACAAGCTGAAGCATCAGGAATTACTGCATCAGGCTTTAAAAGCCCAAAAAGAGCAGACTGATCAGCTATTTTACGGAATGACCTGCATTGTAGATCGCTATACAGTCGTTGACCTGTTGAAGGACAGATATGAATACCATGAATACAGTAGCAACAGCCTGTATCCCGAAACTGGCTCCTATCAGAATCTGCTCGATACGGTTGCAAGAAACTATATCGTATTATCCGATACAGAAAATATAAAAATAAGCCATCTGCTGAACAAAGAATACCTGCAGAAAGTGCTGCATAAAGGAAACGGTATCATGAAAATCGAATACAGCAAACGAACAGAAAATGTTTACAAAATTATGAATGTCGTTGCTGTAGAATGGGATGAAGCAGGTATCCCGCAAAAAGTCATGATGATTGCACAGGATATCGGCAAACGACATGAACTGGAGAATCTTGCCAACACAGATGGCCTGACCGGCTTATTCAACGAGCGTTATTTCAGTTCTGTCCTGCACCGCAAAGAACAGAAAAAGCTTCCTTTTGTTCTGTACTATCTTGATCTGGATCATTTCAAGCCTGTCAACGATACCTACGGACATGATATGGGCGATAAACTCCTGAAAGCAGTGGCAGAACGACTTTTAAAATGTATCCGCAGCAATGACTTTGCTTTTCGGATTGGCGGAGATGAATTTGCACTGATTATCAGTGCAGAAATGGAGGATTCACTCTGCATGCAGACGAAAATGCGCATCGTCCAGTCTCTGCTTCTTCCTTATGAAATTGACGGCAAGACACTGCATATCGGTGCCAGCTGCGGCTATGCTGTCTATCCTCTGGAAACAGAAGATACCGGCAAAATCCGTATTCTTGCAGACCAGCGGATGTATGCAGAAAAAAAAGAAAATCATCGGAAAGCCGCAGAGTCTCAGTCCAAAGATCCTTCTCCAAATGACTGAGTGCAAAAGAGGGGCTGTCGGGAAATGTAATTTTTCATCCCGACAGCCCCTGCTGCATTATCTTCTGATGCATCACAACGAGCATCAACTTTCTTCTAACTCTCTTCTATGACGTTCTTTTATTCTCATACATCCGTTTGTCTGCCTGGCGAATGGCCTCCATTATCGGATGGACACCACAGACACCACCGATACTGACTGACAGATGCAAGGTCGGATATTCTGTAAATACAATATTCGCCACAGCTTCTTTGATTCTTTTGTTCTTATCTGCCATATCCTTCTCCGACATCTTCGGAAAGAGCAGCAAAAATTCATCTCCGCCATAGCGAACCAGTATATCACTGCTGCGGATACAGGACTTGATAGCTGCTGCAATATCTCTCAGCACCACATCCCCCGCCGGATGGCCATATGTATCATTCACCTGTTTGAACTGATTCACATCTATAATTTCCACACATTCCATGCCCTCCATATGAGTGAGATATGTCTCAAAATAGCGCCTGGAATATGTAGCTGTCAATGGATCCAGGAACAGTTTTCGACTCTCTCCACGACTTTTATCCAACAAAAACCTTGTTCCGTTTGCATCGATCCAACGTCCTTCATTCATCTTGGACAGCATTTCCATAACACACGGTGTTCCGTTAATACAAAGATATTTGGAAACGACATAATACATATCTGTCTTGGTAAACTCCAGCTTATTCAGCATTGTCTTCTGAGACAAAGCACGGGTCGAAATACAGTTTGTACAATTCCCCCCTGTCTCCCAGAAAGCCGCACAATGCTGGTCGGTTTTCCTCAATGTTCCATTATGATCCAATTCCAGCACTGCATTAGCTGTCGGATCTACAAGCCGAACAATGTCAAAAATCTTCCGAAGCTGATCAACAATAGCCTTTACTGCCATTCCATCTGCTGTATCACTTTCTGCAAGGCCATCCAGAATTGGGATATCTGCCGACACCTCCTGTGGCCTGATCAGCTGCCCGACTGCTCCGATATAATGTTCCGGGGACAGATCCGACCAGAGCGAATGTACCCTCAGATCACACCACTCATACTCATTTTCCTTTGGCATCATGATACTCATTGAAAATTCCCTGTTCTCCGGTGTCGTTGCATCCAATGCGTCTTTCAACCGGTGAAAATCCTTCTGACTCAGGCAGGTAAAGCAATTGGTATCTGCAACATTTTTGACCGTATAACGGTACTGCGGCGGTTCATCCCAATTAGTAACATTGACCAGTCTGGAAACAGAATCATAATCAAATTGAATTCCACCTTTTAATGAGGCAAAAAAATTCATCCGCTCCTGCATGGATTCCAGCATATGCTGAGAACGTTCACTGCTTGGTATCTCCGTTTTATTCATAATTTCTGTGGTCAGACGGTCTGCTTCACTGCGGTAGAGAGAATCTCCTGCGTCATACTGTGCGTCCATTCTGAGCCTCGGTGCAATATCCTGCAGGCACTTTAAAAGCAGCGGATTAAAGGCACCACATTCACCGGCCAGAATCATATCCAGTGCCGTTTCATGATCATAAGCATCCTTATAACATCTCTTGCTGGTCAGTGCATCATAAACATCTGCCAATGCAACCACCTGCGCTGCGATAGGAATCTGCTCTCCAATGAGTCCATCCGGATAGCCGTGTCCATCCCACCGTTCATGGTGCCATCTGCAGATTTCTCCGGCAATGCGCAGCAACGGTTTTTCCATTTTTGTCGTCATCTGATTGATAATATCCGCACCAATCGTTGTATGTGTCTTTATAATGCTGAATTCCTCCCGGGTCAGTTTTCCCGGCTTGTTTAAAATACTTTCAGGAATACTGATCTTGCCAATATCATGCAAGGCGGAGGCTGTTGTAATCATAACAATATCTGACTCGGACAGATGATATTCATCCGTCTTCTGAACCAGTCTGCGCAGCAGAAGTTCTGTAGCTGTACGAATATGAAGAATATGTTCTCCGCTCTCACTGTTCCGGAATTCCACAACATGACTCAAAATTCCAATCATCAGATTATTGTTCTCTTCTTTTTCATAAATCTGATCTGCAACCATCTGCATCAACCTTTTCTGATTGGCATACAGATTGAGTATATTCTGTACACGCCTTCGCACTATAAACGCATCAAATGGCCTGCGGATATAATCTTCCGCTCCAAGGATATAAGCCCGTTCTATGACATCTTTCTTCTCCTCTGAGGATATCATGATTACAGGTATATCATTAATCCAGTGAAATGTATTCATCCGGTCCAGTACCTGAAAGCCATTCATTTCCGGCATATTAATATCCAGAAGCATCAAATCTATATTCATATCCTGCTGCAGAATATGAATAGCCTGACGCCCATTTTCCGCCTGCACATATTCGTATTCATCACCAAGAATCACCATCAGAATCTCCCGATTCATCTCTGCATCATCAACAATCATGATTTTCGCTTTTGTCTTCATGGATTCTGCCTCTTTTCTTCTGTATATTCACCCATCATGCGTTTCATAATCCGCTTTTTAATCAGGTCAAACCTTTTCTGATTGTTCCCCATTTACAGAAGCAGACATCGCCTCTGTCTGCATTAAACTTATAAGTGCTTTTTCAGGTAGCGGTTTCGAGAAATAATATCCCTGAATCATATCCACACCCCATCTGCTGATCAATTCCATCTCTTCTCTTGTCTCCACGCCTTCCGAAACAATATGATAGTTCATTTTGCGGAATGTTTCCACAACACTCTGGTAAAACTGCGCGCGCTTCTCATCATTGCAGATATCAAAAAGAAGTGAGCGGTCAAGCTTGATGGTAGAAAACGGAAGCCGCATCACCGTATTCAGATTGGCATATCCCGAGCCAAAATCGTCCAGACACAAACGAATACCTGCTGCTGTCAATCCGTCCACAACCATTCCCAGACTGGCGCTGTACTCTGTTGCAACTGTTTCAGTAATCTCAAACTGTATCCACTCATGCCTGATCTCATATTCATCCATCATACGGATAAAATGACTGCTGCAGTCATTCCGCATCAAATCCAGAGACGACAGATTCACCTTTACGTTCAGCAGGCTTGACATCAATTTCCTGTTTTCCTTCAGGAATCTGCAGATACGTCTGAACTGCATATCTGTAATCTGTTCAATCATATGATTCTTTTCTGCAATCTGAATAAACACATCCGGTGCAATCCAACCCAGTTCCGGATGATACAGGCGGCTCAGCGCCTCCACGGTAATAAATCTTCTTTCCCTGGTAGAATATACCGGTTGATAGTATACTTCAAAGAGATCTTCCTCAATTGCTTTGTGAAGATACTGTTCCACCCGTTTGTAATACATAAAACCATTCATTGTCTGGCGGTCATCCTGTATCACTTCTGTCAGTCCGCTCTGCGGTGTCAGAGACTCCAGATATTCCGCATATTCCATGATCAGACCGCTTTCTTCAAGCTTCTGAGCATTGATAATGCCGCTTATAATTACCGGAACAGCGATATTTTTATCTTCCACATCCAACACCTTATTTACATCAAACAGCCTCTTCAATTTGGCAAAATAATATTCATATTCTTCCAGAGAAGAAGTCAGCACAAGAAAGCGCTTTCCGGTAATACGGGTCACCTTCTGACCACAGAGCGCTCCAAGCTGTCCGGCTATCTGCTGCAAAATAGAATCTCCCCCCTGTACCCCTGCTACCCTGTTAATATGCTTCAGCTGATACAGATACACTGTAATAATATGAAAAGATTTTCCTGACGCAATGAGTTCGCCCATCTTTCGTGTCAGATAAAGATGATTATATAAGCCGGTCAGACTGTCCAGATTGGCATTTGGATTGTTGATCGTAATGAACAATGCCAATATACCAAGACTCATTCCAAATCCAGTCATCAAAAGTGACTGACAAAACATCTGCAAGACCACACCGACACCGGATATCACAAAAATCTCCAAAAGTATTTTTTCTTTTTGAGGCCCAAGCTTTTTGCGCCAGAGCAGAATAAGCAATAATGCCACTGCAAAATGCCCCAACGCACTGACATACATCAGCAGATACCATGGTCCTTTCACATATCCCGCTGTCACATCAAAAGAAAAAAGCTTTTCCGTAAATGGATTTGTCAGAATCACACTAATCAGAACAAGGGTTGGCACACCAGATATAAACATCTTCTTAGCTGAAATGATTTTCTGCTCATGCAATGTCTGAATGTAAAAAATAAATGTAACGGGAAGCAAGGCCTGCAGCAGATAAAATATCGTTGTCACGATGACTGCGGCATTTTCCATATCGCTGTTGTATGAAGTAATATAGTAATTAGTGAAAAATTCAGCAACAACATCTGCCGTTCCAAGAACAGCAAAGAAAAGAAATACCCGGTTATTCAGATCCTCTGCTCTTTTCTGTCCCAGAAAATGCCACAAAATCAGCAGCAAAATAACCATTGCCGAAATCAGAAAATCCATGTTGTAAATCATATCTGTCCTCCGCCGTGTTTCATTTATAAGAAAACATCATTCTGTCTGCCTGCATTTTCCAGTCACTGATAGAAAGCAGTGTTCCATCTGCTTTCCTCAGGTAACTGCAGCCAAATTCCAGTTGAACAGGATACCTGCTTCCGGATTCTTTTTTCATTTCATTCCTTATCATCTGCTCCCACTCTTCCGGTCTCTTCTGCGGACGAGTCACCACAATTGCAAACTCATCACCGGCAATACGAAAACATTCTGTATGCTGCTCACATGCGTCACTTTCTGCCGCCTGAATGCTCCGGGCAGTCCGAATAACTGCTTCATCTCCTATCTGCATCCCATATGTATCGTTAATCGTTTTCAAATTGGCAATATCTATAAATATAAGCAAAGCATTTTCCAACAGCATTGCATCCTGCTGAAGTTGATCCAGCTGCTGTTCAAATGCCTTTCGATTCTTCATTCCCGTCATCCGGTCTTCTATAGACATCCTTTCATATACGGCCTGTTCCATACGATACTGAATATCATTGGATACTTTACAAAGCAGTCCCCAGAACAGAAAAGAAATAAAAAGTAAAATACCAAACTGAAAAAGCGCATCATACCAGTAGATGGCGTACATCCAATATAAAGCAAGGGCAATCACTCCGCTGATGCCCAACACGCCAAATGCCTTCAGACAAAGCTCCAGCTCCTGCGTCTGATGCTTTTGATATTCTCTCCATAGAAGAATGGCCATCGCTACAACACCTGTAAATAATATCAAATGCGTTACAAACAGCATATTTTTAAAAGGAACCGCAAACCAAATATTCACGATGCCCTGTCCTATCGCATTCCCATAAAAAAGTAAAATCCATATCTCCGGAATCCATTGATTTTCCTTACTTACCGTATTCTGTATAAAATGCAGCATCGGCACTGACATCAGCATAAATGCATAGAAAGACACTAAACTTCCTGCTGCACTGTGCTTCCCATACATCTGGTAAATTCCAGAATCCAATATACACCATAAGCTGCATATAATCAAAAAAACTGCGACATTCACAAAACGTTTTTCGACAAGCTGCCGATGTCTGGTATAAAGGAAAATACTTACTGCGACAATTCCCAATCCCAGCATACTGATGATCATTAAAATCGAAAAAGCAGAGGCCTGAAGATGTCTCACGATAATTGCAGAAAAACTGCCAAGTATCGGAACCTGTATATCAAGACTTCTACCTGCTGTTCCCTCATAAATAAAGCATAGCGGTTCCTGCCCCATCTCCTCCGGCAGGCGGACATCTGCCCACATCTTTCCTTTCATCTGTTTGTTCTTCTGGAACTGGTTATCCGCATAATGATAAAGAATACGCTCCCCTGTCCTGATTTCCAGATTATCCTGTATTCCTCTTGTGGATACAATTAGTCCCCTGTCATCCTCTGTCAGAGTATCATTATAAAGAATTACTTTTCCTTCCGCATCCGCAATCACAGAACAAGGCAGTTCAAGTTCAATCCTTTTCCCGTCCTTCATCTGATACCACCCACTGCAGAGTGACCGGATGCTTCCCCTCTCCGTTCTTGACTGATAGTATATTCCGATCAAAAAGGACATGAAAGCCACTACAATGATAACACAGACAATTTCGATTTTTTTCCATCCCGGAACCTTTTTCATAACACTTCCTCGTCTACATCCGTAACAACGCATGATTTTTGTGCTTTTGCAGCATACATCAGTTTATCCGCACGCTCAACAGCCTGCTCTATCTCCTCGCCTTGGGCAATAACCCCTCCGATACTCGTAGAAACATGCATTTTCCCATATTCAGGCACTTCCGACTGATAAATGAATTGATGTATCTGAAGCAGCTTTTGATGAAAAACCTGAGACTGCATTCCCGGCATAAGCAACAGGAATTCATCGCCGCCATAACGAATCAGAATATCATCCCGGCGTATCACACTCTTAATTGTCATAACCGTTGTCTGCAACACAAGGTCACCCGCATGATGTCCATAGGTATCATTATACGCTTTAAAATTGTCCAGGTCTATCATCGCAATTCCGGTATTCTTACTTACAGATATCATCTTCTCTTGGAAAAAACGCCGATTATAAGCCCCTGTCAATGAATCATGATAAATCTTCTCATTGTAATAGGCCAGCCGTTCCGGTATCTGATCGGACTCCAGCAATGCCTGTAGAATTTTTTCATCAACTTCCTGCTTAATCTTTATCACGTAAGGCTTCCCGTCTATTTCTATACGCTTTGCCTTTACAAAGAAAATATCTTCCTTCAGGTACTCAATCTCACAGTATGTTTCCTCACTATCCATCGTGTCATATCCACTTTCCAATCTGACTACAGTAAAAAACTCTCTGATACATTTCATCATTTCCAACACATCCTGCATTGTCATACTGTCTGTATCCTTCACTCTCCTCTGACATCCTTTCTATACGAATTTGTGGCTATCAAATTCTATGCAGCTACAACAGTACATCATAAGGGCTTATGATTTTCATTGCTTGTAAAAGTACTAAAAATCGTCTGTATTTTACTAAAAAAGCAAAAAGTCACCTGCGCTCTACAGGTGACTGAAAAAAAACAAAACAAAAAACAACGGTAATTCTTTATCGCAACCGGCTGACATAGTTTCTAACACCTTAGTCCCTTTGGCTTTGCGTCACTGCCTTTCGACAGCTCTGCCCCTATAAATACCATTTATATTATAGCATATGCTCTACAATAAAACAATGGTTTCTGCAGGCCAATAAAAGAACTCTCCATTCCGAATTGCCATTCTATCGATCTGCCAGAAGCCATGTGCCATTCTTTCCCGAAAGCAATAGACAATGCAGTGCGTCAGATATTTCTTAACAATCTTAATTTTCATGCCCGTCTTATTTTAATGTATGATATAATTCCGCAGATGTCAGATAGCGATACGGATTCGTATAAAGAACATTCACAATGTTCAATGTAAGTGCCCCCAGAATCATCCAACCAATAAATGACAGATCAAGCACAAATGCATCCCATTTATTCCCCTTCATCATTTGTTTACTCAATGCAAAAACTTCTTCTCTGCTCATATCCGGATTCTCTGCCAGAATATATGGCACCATCATATATTCGTAAGCCTTAACAATTCCAGGCACAATCAGCAGTAAACACCAGAGAAAGGTAAATAACTGCTTTAAAAAAATATTCACACACACATTAACATAATTATTTCTAAAAACAAATAAAATATCTTTCCATTCTGCGTTACCATACCGACAATCTATAAAATACTTTATGCAGCCGACACTTAACGGATTCCATACAAAAACCGCTATCAAAACATTCACTAAAAATGCAATGATCACAACACCCATAATACCCACAAAGGCTGCCATCACCAATGACCACTGGATACCTGTTAAATGGCGGAGGCTGATATCTGCATCACTGCCTTTGGCCGCTCCTTTGGCCGATTGATAACCAGAACTAGTCAAAAGTGCAAATACAACACTCACAATAACAATTTTTAAATAATTGGCTTTCAGCATTATTCTGGCATTGCTCTTTAGTTCCTGTCTGTTCCACATAGTGATCTCCTCTCTTCAATGCGCATTTTTTCTATTACTTTATTTTTAATTTACCACATATGATTTTAAAAATCTATCGAACATAAAAAATCTCAGAAAATCTTAAGATTCTCTGAGATTTTTGTTCGTTTAATTAATTATTCATCATCTTATGGCTTATGTATTTATTTATCAACACTTTCTTTTGGTGGAAGCAACACAGCTTCCCCAGTTGTCACCACCACATCATCCTGATTGCGGCACACAGTTTCCATCACAACCCTGTTGCGCTCCGGAATTATTTCTTTGACTGTCGCCGTTGCCGTAATAGTATCTCCAATACGTACAGGTGCTGTAAATTTTAATGTCTGTGACGCATAAATAGCTCCCGGCCCCGGCATCCTTGTACCAAGAACCGCTGAAATCAGTCCAGCCGACAAAATTCCATGGGCAATTCGTGTCTTAAAAGCAGTTGTCTGAGCATAGGCTTCGTTGACATGAGCCGGATTGACATCTCCGGTAACCCCCGCAAACATATAGACATCTGATTCTGAAATGGTCTTTGAAAAAGAAGCCTGCTGTCCTACTGTCAACTGATCAATTGTATATCCCTGCATCCAACTTACCTCCTCTTTTTACCAAATTTCATACATTTCTGCTTTCTGACGCAATTCATCTCTGAAAGCCGGATGTGCAATGTTAATCAGTGCTTCTGCTCTTTCAGCGATATTTAAGCCACGAAGCCATGCAATACCGTATTCTGTCACCACATAGTCCACATCATTTCGGGAAGTTGTAACAACTGCACCTTCATGAAGGCATGGAACGATTTTGGAATGAAGAACCTCGCTGCCATCTGCATCCTTTGTCGTATAAGTTGAATGCATCGCAATAATCGACTTGCCGCCCTTTGACATCTGGGATCCCTGTACAGTCTCGGACTGACCGCCCGTACCAGACCACTGATGATAGCCCACTGTCTCAGATGCGCACTGCCCCATTAAATCCATCTCCAATGTAGCATTAATGGAAACAAACTTATTATTTCTGCCGATGGTGTATGGATCATTTGTAAATGTGCATGACTTAAACAAAACCGATGGATTATTGTGGATAAAATCATATAATCGCTGACTTCCCATGGTAAATGAGCATACGGAATAACCATTGTACAGTCCTTTGCGTGTATTATCCACCGCACCACATTCAATCAGATCAACCATTGTCTCTGTAAACATTTCCGTATGAATACCTAAGTGTTTCTTTGACTTCAATTCATTGGCCACAGCATTCGGAATGTTGCCGATACCAAGCTGAATGGTCGAACCGTCTTCCACAAGAGAAGCGACATATTTGCCAATGGCAGCATCCACTTCTGTATACGGCGCCAGCTTGCTTGCCGGAATCGGTCTGTCAGATTCCACCAACGCATCAACTTCTGAAATATGAACCATTGTATCACCAAATGTTCTCGGAAAATTCGGATTGACCTCCACAATTGTCAACGCACCTGCATTGATTAAGTCTCTTTCATAAATCGCACTGACAGACAATGTCATATAACCATGTTTATCCATCGGAGAAACCGTCGCCAGCACAACCGGACGACGTTTCTCATATTCTAATCGGCTCAACACTTTTCGAAGGATAGATGTCGAACTCTGCGGAATGGCACTAACCAGCTTTTTGCCATGGGCATCCCGCAGTCCGGCACTGAAAAACCATCCGTTATGGCTCATAATCCCCTTCATTTCAGGGTCTTTGAATGCATCATAATACTGAAGCGGCAAACAGGTATTCAATGTTGTATTTTTCACACCTGTTTCTTTTAAATACTGTAATTTTGACATAATCGCAGCCGGTTCCCCTGCCGCCTGAGCGGAAAACATATAATCATAATCCTGAATCAGAGACAATGCCTGTTCCGCTGTCATCTTCTTTTCTTCATACATTTTTTCAAACTTATTCACGATACTCACTCCTGTTTTTATAAGAAACACATTCTCAAATTCTGACGGAAATCGAAATCTGATTTTCTGAATCTAACTCCGGAACAACGCTTGATTCCAATGCCCGCACGTCATCCATTAAACGATTCCAACAGTTGCTAAAACAACACCAATCAACGCCAGCACAATCGGTGTAATAACCGTCATTACCATCACATGCTTATAAGAAGCTTTTGTTGTGACACCGCATACTGCTGCCATCATAACGAACGTCGGACAATGCGGTAATGTGTCAAGACCCATGGAGGCAACAGAAAGGATCTTATACAGTGCCTCTTTGTTGATGCCCAGTGCCAGGAAATGATCCATCAACGTGCTGCAGAAAATCTGTGTACCGCTGAGAGACGCACCCGTAACACCTGAGAAAACATTGATGCAAACAACTGCGGACAAATATGGATTCATCTTGTCAGCCATTGTCATTGCAAAATCAATGAAGTACTGGAAACCAACGGAAATATTAACAACAGAGGCAAATCCCATCAAAGCTGCTGTCAGCAGCAATGCATTGATACTTGAAAGCCAGCCTGCTGTAAAGTCTTTTACAATATGGCCCTTTAAATATTTGTAGTTTGTAATAGCTAAAACAACTGTACCTGCCAGAATGGAAGTACATACACTATCTGAAGAACTCATGCTCTTTGCCAGGATCAGTTTCAATACAATAATCACAACATATGGCAAAATCGCCAGATATAACGGCGGCAATTCTTTGCCGGATGTACTGCCTGCAATCAAAGCTGCATCACTCTCAGATGCCACAAAGGCTTCTCCCTTATTTCTCAGTGATTTTGCTGACCAGGTAAAGTAAATAATACCAATAGCAAAAGCCAATACCAGAATAATCCCTGCCATAATCGGTGCACTGAATGTACTTGTACCCAGTTTTTCAGATAAAGCAATACACAGCATAGATGGTGAGCCCGGTGTCACAACGTTCAGCACGACAGAACCATACAGGAATATCGCCGGCATCAGATTCTTGGAAATGTTTGCTTTGCGGAACATCGGTACTGCAACCGGGTAAATTGCAAAAATAATGATAAATGCGTTGATACCGCTGTACGCCAGTAAGAAAGAAATAATCACTGTGGCTGCACAGGATGCCTTCACCCCAAAGATACTGAAAAAGAAGTTGGCAATCGATTCTGCCGCACCACTCTGCTTCATCAATTCGCTGTAAGCCGAAGCCACACAGAACATAAACAAATAGGAACCGAATATTTTTCCCATTGAAGCTGCATATGTGTTCACCATTGTATCCCAGAATGGCAGTCCACTCGTAACAATCAAAATCACAGTTGCAGCAAGAGATGCCACAAACCCGTTCATCCCTTTAAAAGTTAAATAGATAAGCGCCACGATTGCGATGATCATGCCAATTACGCCAATAGCTTCCATTTAATCAATCCATCCCTTCAAAATAAATTTAAGACTCGCTTTTCTTTTTCCGGCCAGATTCAAGCTTGTAACTGGATTATATCAGGCTCTATTGACATTGAAAAATGGCTTTGCTTCATCCCGATATGAAATTCATGCCCCGGGCACTCAAACCCGTCATAAGATGCTGCCATTCTTTCTGTTCTTTGATTTTCTATTGTCATTCTTTGCGAAAAAATTGGATAATACGAATTTAAATCAATAAATACGCCCAAAAACGGCAAAAAACACCCCCATGGCTCAAAATTCATGCCACAAAGGTGTTTTCAACCATAAATTATTCTATTGTATATGAAAATTTGGCATGTCCTATGAATTCTTGTCATCAAAGGGCTATGCCCCCTTTTCCTCTAATGATTATTTCCATAATATTCCGTATTGTGAACAACAATAACTCCCATAGGATTCTTCATCTTCTGCTAATGTTTTGCCGTCTGTCCACAGATATTCCACAGACATTGGACAGATGTCGTCATGGCTTTATCCTTACGCCGAATCACCGACAAAGCCCATTCAAATTCAGGATTCTCAAGATGGACCTGGTGGACTCTCGCATTATTAAACTTGTCAATCAGTGGCTTTGGCAAAATCGTCACGCCCTGGTCATTGGCCACCATCTCAAAAATAAATTCCCACTGATAGCTTTCAAAAGCAAACTGTGGCATAAAACCCGCTTCCAGACATTTCTCTTTCACCAGATCATAATACATATAGTTGGAGTTAATCATCAAAATCCGTTCCTGCCTGATATCCTTAAAATCGACACTGCGCTTCTTGGCCAGCCGATGCTGCTTCGACACAAGCAGCACAGCCTCTGATGTAAAGACCCTGCGCTTTTCAAAGCGGTTATCTGAAAAGGGCTCAATGATCACCCCTGCATCCATCCGCCCATTCGCTACCTTCTCGATAATCTCCTTTGATGTTGTCTCTTCAATCTGAAGATCTATCTCCGGATAAATCTTCTGAAATTTATGTATAACAGAGTAAAAATAAATGGCTCCGGCTGTCGGCGGAAGTCCCAAATGCAGACTGCTTCCTGAATGGCGCAATCGTTCCGCCAATTCTGCTGTCTGCTGTTCATAATAATCCAAAATCCGAACTGCGTATGTATAGAGAATCTTCCCTTCCTCTGTCACCTCAAATTCCTTCGCACCTCGATTGATCAGAATAACCTTGTACTCTTCCTCAAGGGCTCGTATGGATTTACTGAGTGTCGACTGGCTGATAAAAAGTGTATTGGCTGCTCCTGTAAAACTTCTCTTTTCTACAACCTCTCTAAAATAATTCAATTGCGTTAAGTTCATTATATTCTCCCCATTTGCCTTAATACTATTAGTATAGAGAGTTTTTTTTAATTTCGCAAGTAGTGATAAATCGAGAATATATACAGTCACCTCAGGCCTTTCCATTACAGTACATAATAAATCTGAAAAAAAGCCTGAAGAAAACTCTTCAGGCTTATTAAAGAGGCGCAGACCGGATTTGAACCGGTGGATACTGGTGTTGCAGACCATTGCCTTACCACTTGG
>OLQY01000093.1_pt1 | contig 110065 bp, 94 predicted proteins | sample 1672851 | NCBI WGS metagenome assembly OLQY01 (sample SAMEA3136730, study PRJEB25190) | human gut metagenome
TCGGGACATGTCTATTCTCCAAAAATCAAATTAGCTCGAGCTTCGTATGGGGTATTGGCGCCTCGTCAGGCTTCTCAGCCCGGTTATCGCAGTTCAATACACTAAATCTTTCATCGTTGCCTCGTCATTGGACGCAACAAGAATGATTTTGCGTATTTGCGAACTCTCGATTGCCAGGCCCAAATGCCAAACCCGAGATTCTCAAAGGTGGCGTAGTATACGCTGAGTCAGCGATGTGCTCAAGTCCCGAACAGACAAAGATCCCGATGGATCGCGTAAAGTGCGTTAAATCCAACCGCGTTCCGCAAAAGAAACGTACTCTCCGCGCCCAATGACCAGATGATCAAGCACCCGGATATCCATGAACTGACAGCATTTCACAACACGCTCGGTGATGAGTTTATCTGCTTTGCTCGGCTCTGCACACCCCGAAGGGTGATTATGTGCAAGGATCACCGCAGAAGCATTCATTTTTATCGCTTCACGGACAATTTCTCGCGGATGCACTTCAACGTGGCTTAGCGTTCCGGAAAAAAGTTTACGGTGTTTAATCACGCGATGTTGAGAATCCATAAAGATCACATAGAAGATCTCGCGTTCCTCTTGCGAAAGCTGGCTTTGCAGAAATTCACGCGCCATTTCCGGGCTAAGTATCGCACGTTCCTCTATCACCTGTACGTTGTAGTAGCGCCTTGCCAGCTCCACTATTCCCTTCAACTGTGCGTACTTCGCGATACCGATGCCCTGAACATAGCTGAAATCCATGTAATCAGCAGACAACAGGCCATACAACGAATCAAAATGCTGAAGCATCTCTTTCGCCAGCGTAAGCACATCTTTACCCAGTATTCCGGTGCGTAGAAAAAGAGCCAGTAGCTCTACGTCGGTCAGCGAACTGGCCCCCTGCGCCAACAGCTTTTCCCGAGGCATTATACGTCCTGTATTTTCCATGCTTTTCCCCTCCTTTCGCCTCCGCATAGTGGCATAACGCCAGCGGCGAATCGACGCTCTGTTTTCACTTCTTCGTAGAACCTCGCAAACTGGAGCGCGGGCAAAAGCACGACACATTGCGGATTGTGATAAAATATCCGCCTTCTGGTGAAACCCAACAGGAAAGATCATGATGAGCCTGGCCGGTAAAAAAATCGTACTTGGCGTCAGTGGCGGGATTGCTGCGTACAAAACCCCTGAGCTGGTGCGTCGTTTACGGGAACGCGGCGCAGACGTCCGCGTGGCGATGACCGAAGCCGCAAAAGCGTTTATTACTCCTCTGAGCTTACAGGCGGTTTCGGGCTATCCCGTTTCCGACAGCCTGCTTGACCCCGCAGCCGAAGCCGCGATGGGCCACATTGAGCTGGGGAAATGGGCCGATTTGGTTATACTGGCCCCTGCGACGGCAGACCTGATTGCCCGCGTTGCCGCAGGTATGGCCAACGATCTGGTGTCTACGATCTGTCTGGCAACGCCAGCGCCTGTTGCCGTGCTGCCGGCTATGAACCAGCAGATGTACCGCGCTGCCGCAACCCAACACAATCTGGGCATTCTTGCCTCGCGCGGTTTGCTCATTTGGGGTCCTGACAGCGGTAGTCAGGCATGTGGTGATGTCGGTCCTGGACGTATGCTGGATCCGTTAACAATTGTGGATATGGCGGCAGAACATTTTTCACCTGTCAAAGATCTGCAACATCTCAACATCATGATTACAGCAGGCCCGACGCGTGAACCGCTTGATCCCGTGCGTTATATTTCCAACCACAGCTCCGGGAAAATGGGATTTGCTATCGCGGCCGCTGCCGCAAAACGCGGGGCAAACGTCACGCTGGTATCAGGTCCGGTTTCGTTACCTACACCGCCTTTTGTCCAGCGCATTGATGTGATGACCGCGCTGGAAATGGAAGCCGCCGTGCAATCTGCGGTGCAACAACAGCATATTTTTATCGGCTGCGCCGCAGTCGCTGATTATCGCGCTGAAACTGTCGCCAGTGAAAAAATCAAAAAACAGGCAACGCAGGGTGATGAATTAACAGTAAAAATGGTCAAAAACCCGGACATCATCGCTGGTGTTGCCGCACTGGATGCTAATCGTCCTTTTGTCGTTGGGTTTGCCGCCGAAACAAATAATGTGGAAGAATATGCCCGGCAAAAACGCATCCGCAAAAACCTTGATGTGATCTGTGCGAACGACGTTTCGCTGTCCACTCAAGGATTTAACAGCGACAGCAACGCATTACACCTTTTTTGGCAGGATGGAGATAAAGTCTTACCGCTTGAGCGCAAAGAACTCCTGGGCCAATTATTACTCGACGAGATCGTGACCCGTTATGATGAAAAAAATCGACGTTAAGATTCTGGACCCGCGCGTAGGGCAACAATTTCCGCTCCCGACGTACGCCACTTCTGGTTCTGCCGGACTTGACCTGCGTGCCTGTCTTGATGACGCCGTAGAACTGGCGCCTGGCGCAACAACGCTGGTGCCAACCGGGTTAGCTATCCACATTGCCGATCCTTCTCTTGCGGCGGTGATGCTCCCGCGCTCCGGGCTGGGCCATAAGCACGGGATCGTACTGGGCAATCTGGTCGGTTTGATTGATTCCGACTACCAGGGCCAGCTGATGGTTTCAATCTGGAACCGTGGTCAGGACAACTTTACTATTGAACCGGGCGAACGTATCGCGCAGATGGTATTTGTACCGGTCGTCCAGGCTGAATTTAATTTGGTGGAAGAGTTTGAAGCCACCGATCGTGGCGAAGGTGGCTTCGGCCATTCCGGGCGCAAGTAACCCGCAGAAAAGTATCTCACAGCGTAATAACGCAATAACACACCGCAAACACCCAGTTTGCGGTCGCTGTGTGGATGCCTGCCTGGCAAGAGCTTATTTTCAGGGGTATTTTGTAACATGGTAGAAAAGCAAACTGCGAAAAGGAATCGTCGCGAAGAAATACTTCAGTCTCTGGCACTGATGCTTGAGTCCAGCGATGGTAGCCAACGCATCACGACAGCTAAACTGGCGGCCTCTGTGGGCGTTTCCGAAGCGGCCTTGTATCGCCATTTTCCCAGCAAGACCCGCATGTTCGATAGCCTGATTGAGTTTATCGAAGATAGTCTGATTACCCGTATCAATCTGATTTTGAAAGATGAAAAAGACACTAACGCGCGATTGCGTCTGATCGTACTGCTGATTTTAGGGTTCGGTGAACGTAATCCTGGCCTGACGCGAATTCTGACCGGACACGCATTGATGTTCGAGCAAGACCGTCTGCAAGGCCGTATTAACCAGCTTTTTGAGCGAATTGAGGCGCAGTTACGCCAGGTTCTGCGAGAAAAAAGAATGCGTGAAGGTGAAGGCTACACCGTGGATGAAACGCTGCTGGCCAGCCAGCTACTGGCTTTCTGCGAAGGTATGCTGTCCCGGTTTGTACGTAGCGAATTTAAATACCGTCCAACGGATGATTTCGACATCCGCTGGCCGTTGGTTGCCGCTCAATTGCAGTAACACCGTTGTTGGATGGCGACCTCGCCTATTTTGCCTACGAACCCTGCGGTGCGTAGGCTGGATAAGCGCAGCGCCATCCGGCAGTTCTTATACGCCGTACGCTTCGCGATACGCCCGTACTGCGGCCAGGTGTTCTGCCATTTCTGGTTTTTCTTCCAGATATGCAATCAGATCTTTCAGGGTAATGATAGAAATCACCTTGCAGCCATAATCGCGTTCCACTTCCTGAATCGCTGAAATCTCGCCGCGACCGCGTTCCTGACGATCGAGAGAAATCAGTACCCCCGCCAGCGTAGCGCCGTTAGCCTGAATAATTTCCATCGACTCACGAATAGCCGTACCTGCAGTGATAACATCATCCACCAGCATTACACGCCCCTCAAGTGCGCTACCTACCAGATTACCGCCTTCACCGTGGGTCTTCGCCTCTTTACGGTTAAAGCAGTACGGCAAATCTTTATCGTGGTGTTCCGCCAGCGCAACAGCCGTGGTGGTCGCAATCGGGATACCTTTGTAGGCCGGACCAAACAGCAAATCGAACTCAATACCGGAATCCATCAGCGCTTCGGCATAAAAACGGCCTAACAGTGCCAGGCAGCGCCCGGTATTAAACAGCCCGGCGTTGAAGAAATAGGGGCTTTTACGCCCGGATTTCAGCGTAAACTCGCCAAACTTTAGTACCTGCTTGCTAAGCGCAAACTCAATAAACTGGCGCTGATACGGTTTCATGGATTCGCTCCTCATCTCACTTTATTACAGACAAAAAAAAGGCGACTCATCAGTCGCCTTTAAAATCAATTTTCTAACGCCGCCTTCTGCGTCGTTACAATGGATTCGATTCCCCCTCGGGCTAACGCCAGTAGGGTGAGAAGTTCTTCATGGCTGAACGGCTCGCCTTCTGCCGTACCCTGCACCTCTATAATGCGTCCGTCTTCAGTCATCACCACGTTCATGTCGGTTTCTGCGGCAGAGTCCTCAACGTATTCGAGGTCACAGAGCGCTTCACCGTTCACAATGCCCACGGAAACCGCGGCGACCATCCCTTTCATCGGGTTAGTTTTCAGTTTACCGCTCGCAACCAGCTTGTTCAGCGCATCAGCCAACGCCACACATGCGCCGGTAATTGATGCAGTGCGCGTACCGCCATCTGCCTGAATAACATCGCAGTCCAGCGTAATAGTGAATTCACCGAGCGTCTTCAGATCAACGGCGGCGCGCAGCGCACGAGCGATCAGACGCTGGATTTCCATGGTACGACCGCCCTGCTTACCTTTCGCCGCTTCACGGGCGTTACGGGTGTGCGTGGCGCGTGGCAGCATGCCATATTCTGCGGTGATCCAGCCCTGGCCCTGACCTTTCAGAAAACGCGGTACGCCTTCATCAATAGAGGCGGTACACAGCACTTTGGTATCACCAAATTCGACCAGCACGGAGCCTTCAGCGTGTTTTGTATAATTACGGGTCAGGGTGACGGGACGCACCTGGTTGGCACTACGACCTGCTGGACGCATGATAAAATCTCCGGCTTGAAACGAATGTGGCTGCGCATTATACGGACTTCCGACTGTTATTCCTATCCTGACAAGACGTGGATGGCTATAATCCTCCCATCTCATCTTTAAAAACAGGAACGTCTATGATCCGCAGCATGACCGCCTACGCCCGGCGTGAAATCAAGGGTGAATGGGGTAGCGCTACCTGGGAAATGCGCTCGGTAAACCAGCGTTATCTGGAAACTTATTTTCGCCTGCCGGAACAGTTCCGTAGTCTTGAACCCGTTGTTCGCGAACGCATACGCACGCGTCTGACGCGCGGTAAAGTCGAGTGTACGCTGCGTTTTGAGCCTGATGCCAGCGCCCAGGGCGAGCTGATTCTAAATGAAAAACTCGCTAAACAGCTCGTTAGCGCTGCTAACTGGGTCAAAATGCAGAGTGATGAAGGTGAAATTAACCCAGTTGATATCCTGCGCTGGCCAGGCGTAATGGCTGCCCAGGAGCAAGATCTGGACGCCATTGCCGCCGAGATCCTCGCCGCGCTTGACGGTACGCTGGATGACTTCATCATCGCGCGAGAAACCGAAGGTCAGGCGCTGAAAGCGCTGATCGAGCAGCGTCTGGAAGGCGTCAGCACTGAAGTCGCTAAAGTGCGTGCACATATGCCGGAAATTCTGCAATGGCAGCGTGAGCGTCTGGTAGCCAAACTGGAAGACGCCCAGGTGCAACTGGAGAATAACCGCCTTGAGCAAGAACTGGTGCTGATGGCGCAGCGCATAGATGTAGCAGAAGAGTTAGATCGTCTGGAAGCCCACGTCAAAGAAACCTACAACATTCTGAAGAAAAAAGAGGCTGTTGGCCGCCGTCTGGACTTCATGATGCAGGAATTCAACCGTGAGTCGAACACTCTTGCATCCAAGTCTATCAATGCCGAGGTGACTAATTCCGCAATTGAACTGAAGGTATTGATCGAGCAAATGCGCGAGCAGATTCAGAATATCGAGTAATTTTGCGTACCATGCCTATGCTATCGTAACGTACTAGATAGCCTGCTCAATGCAGGCTATCCGTACCGCCAGTAAGTGCTGATTGATATAAAATTGAATACTTATTTATCTGGCATATATTTGTCGTTATAAATACTCTTCAGAATATCAACCCGAACAGCATTACTGCTGTTCATATTCACGACTGTCAGTACTTCATCGGATCCCCTGAGGCGCCAGCATTCTGCCTCAACATCGCATTTTACCTGTTTTTCATAGCCCGCCATTGAGAGATACTTACTAATCCTCCCCGTATCCCTGGTATCATGGAACGTCACACTCCATACATCAGCCTTAGGACCAGAAATGTTCGTATAATTAAAGTCATACACTTGGGATATTCTCGGCATTTTTTTTAAAACTTGGGGAGTGTAATAATCATATTTGGCTTTATCAAACTCTGTATATTGTGCGTTACCTGCAAGTCTCATTTTAATATTAGGCCAGAAATAAGAGCTGCATATAGCTATTACCATCAGCACTATTATGACTGCCTGTTTCATATGTTTCCCTTTTTTACCAGTTAACGACCGTTCCATCTCTGGAAACTATTTTAACGTTACCAGAACTAAAATCGCTGTAAGGTATCACTGTTCTCATGAATGCTCGCCTTGGTGCATATCCGAGAGTAACTTTCTGACATCATCTCCTCGAGCATGTCCCATATCTATCCACCCCAAAACTTCGGTGTATATTATCCCGCTTCTTAAATTTCCAGCCTCTCTGCCATCCTGAATTTCTTCTCTTACGCTCATACCTAGCACTCCAACGCACTAAATGCTGAAGATTTTGCTGTAAATGCACCCATACATATAGAAGCGATAGCTGAGGAAGTCATTTTTCAGAATAGAAGCCGCTGAATATCAGACTTTACTCAGAATAACGTCCCCAATGACATCTGGATGTGTAGTCGTTGTAAGAAATACCATTTTTGCAGCGCACCAAAGTACATACCACACCTAATAATCTCTCGCTGCAACATTCAAGGTATGACTGAAATACGAACCGGAGTGTCAATTTGTCCAGTGGTCGAGGGTGATAGTTTGGGTGAAATATGATACGTAGCCCACCCATAAACGACGGGGCTACGTGTTTTTCCCAACACTTCGATTGTGACCCATCCAGTTAGAATTATATTTTCTCATCATTTATTGTCACCATTCATAAAGTAAAGCGCATGCCATAAAGCATTTACAGCAAAATCACATTAGCTGTAGTTATTAAAATCGCTTCACCTTAGAAAATCTCAATCGTGACAATGCGCACAAATCGTTAACCTTAGCCCCAGCAAATCAGGGGGGAATACATGCTGTTACACGTTTTATATTTAATTGGTATTACTGCCGAAGCCATGACCGGTGCGCTTGCGGCTGGGCGTCGCCGTATGGATACATTTGGCGTCATTATCATTGCCACCGCGACGGCCATTGGCGGCGGCTCGGTACGCGACATTCTTCTCGGCCACTATCCGCTCGGCTGGGTAAAGCACCCTGAATACGTCATTATCGTGGCGACCGCTGCGGTACTCACCACCATTATTGCCCCCGTCATGCCCTATCTGCGTAAAATATTCCTCGTCCTGGATGCGCTGGGCCTGGTGGTCTTTTCTATTATTGGTGCCCAGGTGGCACTGGATATGGGTCATGGACCGATTATTGCCGTGGTCGCGGCGGTCACTACCGGAGTCTTTGGTGGTGTATTACGTGACATGTTCTGCAAACGCATCCCGTTAGTATTCCAGAAAGAATTGTATGCCGGCGTTTCATTTGCCGCTGCCGTGCTGTATATCGTGCTGCAACATTATGTCTCCAGCCACGATGTGGTGGTGATCTCTACCCTGCTCTTTGGCTTTACCGCCCGACTGCTGGCGCTGCGCCTGAAGTTGGGGCTGCCGGTATTTTACTATCGCCATGAAGGCCATTAAGGCATAAAGCCCGTGATCCGCTGAGCAGCTAACCAGTTGCTCAGCGCTGTGATCTCTTTATCCTCCAGCCACTGAATAACCTGTCGTGCCCGTCGCTCCCCCATGAAAGGAAGTTGCCGCCAGCTTTGTTCACTGCGTTCCCGTAACTGCTGCCACGATCCATCCCGACTGGCATTCAACGTTGCCTGTGTTAACGGTATTCCCATGGCAATCACCCAGCGCGTAAATGGAAGATGGCGTGACAGATTGAACTGATGCCACAGCTTCCCCCCTTTGTTCACGCCAAATGTGGACTGTAGCTGCTCCTGCGTTAATCCAAGCCAGGAAAAGATATGTTCAAAGCGATACGTCTGATGTAGCTCCCTCCATCCCGCCTCGCCCATACCCTCCAGCCCTAGCACATCTTTGGCCCCCAGCCAGACGAGTCTGGCAACAAACTGTTCCTGACACTCCGCTGTGGCATAAAAACAAGTTAGTGAATTGAAGCGCCCCTCAGGTGGTGCTGGCTTATTACGCTGGGTGCTGCGCCAGACCACCTCATCTATACGGGGAATCCCCTGTCCAGCCAGACTTATCAGAATCTGATCGCCAGGCGCAATATCCCATTCATTCCAGCGCCGGACTGAGCCAATATTGACGCGCTGCACCCGCTTATCATCCAGCATGACGGGGACCAGCAATGCAACCACCGCAATTTTCCCGCTTTTGCCAACGGAAAACTGAATACCTGTCACCTCAGATACCCTGGCCACGGGAGGATATTTCCACGCTGCCAGCCAGTCTCCCTGTCCGGGTAGCCAGTATTGCGCCCGCGGTTCTTTTCCCGTTCGCACCACCACACCATCCGTCACAAAAGGTAACGCTGAAGTCCACCACCTGGCACGCACCTGCTCGACGTCATCCGCACTCTTCACGGCCTGAGTATATCGTTGCGTGAAACTGAACCCGGCAGCAGTGAGTTGCTCAAGTCTTTCCGACATGGCAACTGGACCATCAGGCCAGGCCCAGATAAAAATAGCCAGCGAGCGTAACATTTCCGGGTTGCTCTGGCGCATCATCATTCCAGCAACCTTTGAGCGGGCGTTCATTCCCCCTCTCTGCTGCTGAATATGCCCTTGTTGCTGCAAAAATATCTCCCCCTGCAACGTACTGTTAGAGAGCAGCCCGCTGGTAGTACGTGGAACGGAAGGGATCTGAAGAACCTTTTGCGTCCAGTCTTCGCCTTTCAGACCGTTACCACGGCTAATCGCCCGTATCAGATTTCCATTGCGATAAACCAGCGTAACCGCCACGCCATCCACCTTCGGCTGCACCCAGAGATCGCTACGAGCATGCATCCATTGCTGTAGCGCTTGCTTATCGGCAAGTTTTCGAACTCCCGTATGGGGAACGGGGTGCGAGACTGTTCCACTTATTGGGGGCGCAGATAGATCTGATGGGGCTTCATCGCCAAAACAGCGCTGCCACTGGATGAGCTGCGCATTGAGCTGGTCATAAACGGCGTCGTCTACGACACTTTCCCCTTGTTTCCAGTAACTGTCATTCCACTGTGTTATCTGCTGCTGTAGTCGTGAAATTTCCTCTTGTGCCCTGGCAGGCGACCAGACGGGGCATACCGCCCATGAGGGTAGATACCACATTAGCAAAACCAGCCCTATGCATTTCCATAATCCCATGCTATCTCCGCTGAACAGTACGTTTCCCGGCAGATATAACGCGAATTGAAATGGAAACAGAGCGGCAAAAACTCATCCTGCGCGCAACGTTCCTGACATTTGCACGAATTGCTGCAAATCGCGGATAAAACAGGAAACTGGTACGCAAAACGCAATAAACATGCGCAAAAAGTGTGACAAGGGCTACGTCACATAGCGGCTACGTGTATAATAAGCCCGTATGTAGGCTCTCTTTCGACAATCACATACATTAAGATACTCATGGCTCAAGGCACGCTTTATATTGTTTCTGCCCCCAGTGGCGCGGGTAAATCCAGCCTGATTCAGGCTTTATTAAAGACCCAACCGTTGTATGACACCCAGGTTTCTGTTTCGCACACCACGCGCGCACCGCGCCCGGGGGAAGTGCACGGTGAACACTATTTTTTTGTGAACCATGACGAATTCAGAACCATGATTGGCAGAGACGCGTTCCTGGAACACGCTGAGGTTTTCGGTAATTACTACGGCACCTCGCGTGAGACCATTGAGCAAGTATTAGCATCCGGCGTAGACGTCTTTTTAGATATCGACTGGCAAGGTGCGCAGCAAATTCGTCAAAAAATGCCGCATGCGCGCAGTATTTTTATTTTGCCGCCATCTAAGATTGAGCTGGATCGCCGTCTTCGTGGCCGCGGTCAGGATAGCGAAGACGTGATCGCAAAACGTATGGCGCAAGCTGTTGCAGAAATGAGCCATTACGCCGAATATGATTATCTTATTGTGAATGATGATTTCGATACCGCCCTGGGCGATTTGAAAACTATCATTCGCGCCGAACGTCTGCGCATGAGCCGCCAAAAGCAGCGTCATGACGCTTTAATCAGCAAACTGTTGGCAGACTGAACCCACATTCAGTATCATGCCCAGTCATTTCTTCACCTGTGGAGCATTTTAAGTATGGCACGCGTAACTGTTCAGGACGCTGTAGAGAAAATTGGTAACCGTTTTGACCTGGTACTGGTCGCCGCGCGTCGCGCTCGTCAGATGCAGGTAGGCGGAAAGGATCCGCTCGTACCGGAAGAAAACGATAAAACTACCGTTATCGCGCTGCGCGAAATCGAAGAAGGTCTGATCAACAACCAGATCCTCGACGTGCGTGAGCGCCAGGAACAGCAAGAGCAGGAAGCCGCTGAATTACAAGCCGTTACCGCTATTGCTGAAGGTCGTCGTTAATCACAAAGCGGGTCGCCCTTGTATCTGTTTGAAAGCCTGAATCAACTGATTCAAAACTACCTGCCGGAAGACCAGATTAAGCGTCTTCGGCAGGCGTATCTCGTTGCACGTGACGCTCACGAGGGCCAGACACGTTCAAGCGGTGAACCCTATATCACGCACCCGGTAGCGGTAGCCTGCATTCTGGCCGAGATGAAACTCGACTATGAAACGCTGATGGCTGCGCTGCTGCATGACGTGATTGAAGATACCCCAGCCACCTACCAGGACATGGAACAGCTTTTTGGTAAAAGCGTTGCTGAACTGGTAGAAGGGGTGTCGAAACTTGATAAGCTTAAGTTTCGCGATAAGAAAGAGGCGCAAGCTGAAAACTTTCGCAAGATGATTATGGCGATGGTGCAGGATATCCGCGTCATTCTCATCAAACTCGCTGACCGTACCCACAATATGCGCACGCTGGGCTCATTACGCCCGGACAAGCGTCGCCGCATCGCCCGTGAAACCCTCGAAATCTATAGTCCGCTGGCACACCGTTTAGGTATTCATCACATTAAAACCGAGCTGGAAGAGCTGGGTTTTGAAGCGCTGTACCCGAACCGCTATCGCGTGATTAAAGAAGTGGTTAAAGCCGCTCGTGGCAACCGCAAAGAGATGATCCAAAAAATCCTCTCGGAAATCGAAGGGCGTTTACAGGAGGCAGGTATTCCGTGTCGCGTAAGTGGCCGCGAGAAGCACCTGTACTCTATTTACTGCAAAATGGTGCTCAAAGAGCAGCGTTTTCACTCCATCATGGATATCTACGCTTTTCGCGTTATCGTTCATGATTCCGATACCTGTTATCGCGTACTCGGCCAGATGCACAGCCTGTACAAACCTCGTCCTGGTCGCGTGAAAGACTATATCGCCATTCCGAAAGCGAACGGATATCAGTCTTTGCACACCTCAATGATCGGCCCTCACGGCGTCCCGGTTGAAGTACAGATTCGTACCGAAGACATGGACCAGATGGCAGAGATGGGTGTAGCAGCGCACTGGGCTTACAAAGAGCACGGCGGCGAAAGCAGCACCACCGCACAAATCCGCGCTCAACGCTGGATGCAGAGCCTGCTGGAACTGCAGCAGAGCGCCGGTAGCTCGTTTGAATTTATTGAAAGCGTCAAATCTGATCTCTTCCCGGATGAGATTTATGTTTTCACACCGGAAGGGCGCATTGTCGAACTGCCTGCCGGTGCAACGCCTGTCGACTTCGCCTACGCCGTGCATACCGATATCGGTCACGCCTGCGTCGGCGCCCGCGTCGACAGACAACCTTACCCGCTTTCGCAGCCGCTCTTTAGTGGCCAGACCGTTGAGATTATTACCGCTCCGGGCGCCCGTCCGAATGCAGCGTGGCTCAACTTCGTCGTCAGTTCGAAAGCGCGCGCCAAAATTCGCCAACTGCTGAAAAACCTCAAGCGCGATGATTCCGTCAGTCTGGGTCGTCGACTGCTCAACCATGCCTTAGGCGGTAGCCGTAAACTGGCTGAGATCCCGCCAGAGAGCATCCAGCGTGAGCTTGAGCGCATGAAGCTCGCCACGCTTGACGATCTGCTCGCGGAAATCGGTCTGGGTAACGCCATGAGCGTGGTGGTAGCGAAAAACCTCCAGCAGGGCGAAGCAACGGCAAACGTGCCAGCGCAATCTGGTCACGGTCATCTGCCGATCAAAGGCGCAGATGGCGTGCTGATCACCTTCGCGAAATGCTGTCGTCCGATTCCTGGCGATCCAATCATTGCCCACGTCAGCCCGGGTAAAGGTCTGGTGATTCACCATGAATCCTGCCGTAACATTCGTGGCTATCAAAAAGAGCCAGAGAAGTTTATGGCGGTGGAATGGGATAAAGAGACAGAGCAGGAGTTCATCACCGAGATTAAGGTGGATATGTTTAACCACCAGGGTGCTCTGGCAAACCTGACGGCGGCAATCAACACGACCACCTCCAACATTCAAAGTCTGAATACGGAAGAGAAAGATGGCCGCGTCTATAGCGCCTTTATTCGCCTGACCGCTCGCGATCGCGTGCACCTGGCGAATATCATGCGCAAAATCCGCGTCATGCCGGACGTGATAAAAGTCACCCGTAACCGTAACTAGAACACGTTTTATGAATACTCAACGTTATGCACGTATTTGCGAGATGCTCGCACGTCGTCAGCCCGATCTGACCGTCTGCATGGAGCAGGTCCACAAACCTCATAACGTTTCTGCAATCATTCGTACTGCAGACGCGGTCGGCGTGCATGAAGTCCACGCCGTCTGGCCTGGTAGCCGTATGCGCACCATGGCCTCTTCTGCCGCAGGCAGCAACAGTTGGGTACAGGTGAAGACTCACCGCACTATTGGCGATGCGGTCACACATTTAAAAAGCCAGGGTATGCAGGTTCTGGCAACACATCTGTCATATAAAGCCGTGGATTTTCGCGAGATTGATTACACGCGCCCCACCTGCATCCTGATGGGCCAGGAGAAAACCGGCATCACTCAGGAAGCGTTGGATCTGGCGGATCAGGACATCATCATTCCCATGACTGGCATGGTGCAATCGCTGAACGTTTCGGTCGCCTCCGCGCTGATTCTGTACGAAGCACAGCACCAGCGGCAAAACGCCGGCATGTACCGACGAGAAAACAGCATGCTGGCGCAAGATGAGCAGCAGCGTTTGCTGTTTGAAGGCGGTTATCCGGTGCTGGCGAATGTCGCTAAGCGCAAAGGTCTTCCCTACCCCCACGTAAACACGCAGGGCGAAATTGAAGCCGATGCAACGTGGTGGGCCACTATGCAATCTGCGAGATAAACGCGATGAAAGGCCGTTTACTGGATGCCATCCCACTCAATTCTCTGACCGGCGTTGGCGCAGCGCAAAGCAGTAAACTGGCGAAAATTGGCCTGCACACCGTGCAGGACCTTCTGCTCCACCTCCCTCTGCGTTACGAAGACCGCACGCACCTGTACCCGATTGGCAAACTGCTGCCGGGCGTTTATGCCACCGTAGAAGGCGAAGTGCTGAACTGCAATATCACCTTCGGCGGACGCCGGATGATGACCTGTCAGATCAGTGATGGCTCCGGCATTCTCACCATGCGCTTTTTCAACTTCAGCGCCGCAATGAAAAACAGTCTCGCCACCGGTCGCCGGGTGCTGGCCTATGGCGAAGCCAAACGCGGAAAATACGGCGCAGAGATGATCCACCCGGAGTATCGCGTGCAGGGCGATCTCAGCACGCCGGAATTGCAGGAAACGCTCACACCGGTGTATCCAACCACCGAAGGCGTGAAGCAGGCCACGCTGCGCAAACTGACCGATCAAGCGCTGGACCTGCTCGATACCTGCGCCATTGCCGAACTGCTGCCGCCAGAGTTGTTGCAAGGTATGATGAGCCTGCCAGAAGCTCTGCGCACATTGCACCGTCCACCGCCGTCACTGCAGTTGAGCGATCTGGAAACCGGTCAGCATCCAGCACAGCGACGTCTGATTCTGGAAGAATTGCTGGCGCATAACCTCAGCATGCTGGCACTACGCGCCGGGGCGCAACGTTTCCACGCCCAGCCGCTGCTCGCAAACAACGCGCTGAAAGATAACCTGCTGGCGGCTTTACCGTTTAAACCCACCGGCGCCCAGGCCCGCGTTACTGCTGAGATCGAACGCGATATGGCACTGGATGTCCCCATGATGCGTCTGGTGCAGGGCGATGTCGGCTCCGGTAAAACGCTGGTTGCGGCGCTGGCCGCCCTACGTGCCATCGCACATGGTAAGCAAGTTGCGCTGATGGCCCCCACCGAACTGCTGGCTGAACAGCACGCCAATAACTTCCGCAACTGGTTCGCGCCACTGGGTATTGAAGTTGGCTGGCTGGCAGGTAAACAGAAAGGCAAAGCGCGCCAGGCACAGCAGGAAGCTATCGCCAGCGGTGAGGTGCAGATGATTGTCGGCACGCACGCAATTTTCCAGGAACAGGTGCAGTTCAACGGACTGGCACTGGTTATCATCGACGAACAGCACCGTTTTGGCGTACATCAGCGCCTGGCGCTGTGGGAGAAAGGCCAGCAGCAGGGTTTCCATCCACACCAGCTAATCATGACCGCCACCCCAATCCCGCGTACGCTGGCGATGACCGCCTATGCCGATCTCGACACGTCGGTCATTGACGAACTCCCTCCGGGGCGTACGCCGGTCACCACGGTGGCGATTCCGGATACCCGCCGCAGCGATATTATTGACCGCGTGCGCAACGCTTGTACCCATGAAGGGCGCCAGGCGTACTGGGTCTGTACGCTGATTGAGGAGTCTGATTTGTTAGAAGCTCAGGCGGCTGAAGCCACGTGGGAAGAGCTTAAACTGGTGCTGCCAGAGCTGAATATTGGCCTGGTACACGGCCGTATGAAGCCCGCAGAGAAGCAGTCGGTAATGGCGGCGTTTAAGCAGGGCGAACTGCAGCTGCTGGTTGCCACCACGGTGATTGAAGTGGGCGTAGACGTACCTAACGCCAGCCTGATGATTATTGAAAACCCGGAGCGCTTGGGCCTGGCGCAGTTGCACCAGCTACGTGGTCGCGTAGGTCGTGGCGCGGTGGCCTCCCACTGCGTCCTGCTCTACAAATCGCCGCTGTCAAAAACCGCGCAAAAACGTCTGCAGGTTCTGCGCGACAGCAACGACGGATTCGTGATCGCGCAAAAAGATTTAGAGATCCGCGGGCCCGGCGAGCTGTTGGGTACGCGCCAGACCGGAACGGCAGAATTCAAAGTCGCAGATTTGCTGCGCGATCAGGCGATTATCCCGGAAGTTCAGCGCATTGCCCGTCATATTCACGAACGTTACCCGCAACAGGCTGTGGCACTGATTGAACGCTGGATGCCGGAAACCGAGCGCTACTCCAACGCATAGTCGATTCATAGCGGCGGCGGATGTGACCCCGCCGCACAGACATTATTGCGCAAAAATCGGCAGCAGTAGATACAGCTTAATCACCAGCGCATTGACGATATCGATAAAGAACGCCCCCACCATCGGCACCACCAGAAACGCCATATGGGATGGTCCAAAACGTTCTGTAATTGCCTGCATGTTGGCAATCGCCGTGGGTGTCGCACCGAGGCCAAAACCGCAGTGTCCGGCTGCCAGCACGGCGGCATCGTAGTTCTTACCCATCATGCGCCAGGTGACGAATATCGCGTACAGCGCCATGAAAATGGTCTGCACAACCAGGATTGCCAGCATCGGCAGGGCCAGAGAAGCCAGCTCCCACAGCTTCAGACTCATTAGCGCCATCGCCAGGAACAGCGACAGGCTAACGTTACCCAACACCGAAACCGCGCGCTCGAACACCCGATAAAAACCCATTAACGCCAGGCCGTTACTGAGGATCACCCCAACAAACAGCACGCAGACGAAAGTCGGCAGTTCCAGCACCGTTCCGACCAACATTTGTGCAACGATTTTACCCACCGTCAGACAGATAGCGATCAGCGCAATGGTTTCAATCAGCACCAGCGAAGTGATTATGCGTCCGACATCCGGCTTTTCAAATGCGGTAGGCACAGCCTGATCGTCCGGCATGCCGTCTGGCGTGGTAGAGTGTTTGACCAGATAGCGGGCCACCGGGCCGCCAATCAATCCGCCCAGCACCAGGCCAAACGTTGCGCAAGCCATCGCCACTTCCGTCGCATTAGCGAAACCATAGCGCTCAATAAACAGTTTGCTCCATGCGGCCCCGGTTCCATGCCCGCCAGAGAGGGTTATCGAACCGGCGATCAGACCCATCAGCGGATCCAGACCCAGCAGAGTCGCCATACCAATACCGATGGCGTTTTGCATCAGCAGCAGGCCAACAACCACAATCAGAAAGATACCCACCACGCGGCCACCCGCGCGCAGGCTGGCGATATTGGCGTTCAGGCCGATAGTGGCGAAGAATGCCAGCATCAGCGGATCGCGCAGGGTCATATCGAAGTTCACTTCCCAACCCATGCTTTTTTTCAGCACCAGCAGCGCAATCGCCACCAGCAATCCGCCAGCTACAGGTTCGGGAATGGTGTATTTTTTCAGGAAGGAAACAGACTGGACGAGCTTACGTCCCAGCAGCAACACAAGGGTTGCCGCAACCAGCGTTGATAACGTATCGAGATAAAACATTTACAACTCCATTAGTGCGTTTAGCACAATCACGCACGATGCATTCCAGACCGATTTTTAGCTCTTATTGAGTTTTCGGTGTGGATTTTAAGCAGAAAATCATGAAAAGTTATATAAAAATGTTTGTTTATCCGTTTTAAATATTAAGAACACCTGGTAGCAAACGTTTGCATTTCCGCCATGGTCAGATAAAATCACCGCTTTTCCACCATGGGATTGCCTCTGATGTCCGTTAACGCCGTAGAGTCAACAAATGCGCAACCGGTTGCGCAGACTCACAACAGTGAACTGATTTACCGTCTTGAAGATCGCCCCCCGCTAGCCCAGACCCTGTTTGCCGCCTGTCAGCACCTGCTGGCCATGTTCGTCGCGGTAATCACCCCAGCGCTGTTAATTTGCCAGGCGCTCGGTTTACCGGCTCAGGATACTCAACACATTATCAGTATGTCGCTGTTCGCTTCCGGCGTGGCTTCTATCATTCAGATCAAAGCCTGGGGGCCGGTCGGCTCAGGGCTATTATCCATTCAGGGCACCAGCTTTAACTTTGTTGCGCCACTGATTATGGGCGGTACAGCGCTAAAAACCGGTGGTGCAGATGTCCCAACCATGATGGCGGCGCTGTTCGGTACACTGATGCTGGCAAGCTGCACTGAGATGGTTATCTCACGCGTACTGCATCTGGCGCGTCGTATCATTACCCCGCTGGTCTCAGGCGTGGTGGTGATGATTATCGGCCTGTCACTGATTCAGGTAGGCCTGACGTCGATTGGCGGCGGCTATGCGGCAATGAGCGACAACACCTTTGGCGCACCAAAGAATTTACTGCTGGCTGGCGTCGTGCTGGCGCTGATTATCCTGCTTAACCGCCAGCGCAACCCGTACCTGCGCGTTGCGTCACTGGTGATTGCGATGGCGGCAGGTTACCTGTTGGCGTGGTTTATGGATATGCTGCCGCAAAATACCGCGCCGGTAAGTCAGGACCTGCTGATGGTGCCAACGCCGTTGTATTATGGCCTGGGTATCGACTGGAGCTTACTGCTGCCGCTAATGCTGGTGTTTATGATTACCTCGCTGGAAACCATCGGTGATATTACGGCCACCTCCGATGTCTCCGAGCAGCCCGTTTCTGGTCCGCTGTACATGAAACGCCTGAAAGGCGGCGTACTGGCGAACGGTCTGAACTCGTTTGTTTCAGCCGTATTTAACACCTTCCCGAACTCCTGTTTTGGACAAAACAACGGGGTTATTCAGTTAACGGGCGTTGCCAGCCGCTACGTTGGTTTTGTGGTTGCGCTGATGCTGATCGCGTTGGGCCTGTTCCCGGCGGTCAGCGGTTTTGTACAGCATATTCCTGAGCCGGTACTCGGCGGTGCTACGTTGGTGATGTTCGGTACTATCGCGGCATCCGGCGTGCGTATCGTATCCCGCGAACCGCTGAACCGCCGCGCAATTCTGATTATCGCGCTGTCGCTGGCCGTCGGCCTCGGCGTTTCCCAGCAGCCGCTGATCCTGCAGTTCGCTCCGGACTGGGTGAAAAACCTGCTCTCTTCCGGCATTGCCGCAGGCGGTATTACTGCTATCGTTCTGAATCTGGTGTTCCCACCAGAGAAGCAATAAGCAAAATGCGGCGTTGATTCTGAATCAACGCCGCTGTAACGCTCTTTCACCATTCCCGCCTTGAGCATTGCGCCTAAATCGTGCATAACTTGACTATGTGCACTTCGCGGGATGGAAGACCATGAAATTTATTGGAAAGCTGCTTCTTTACGTGCTGATCGCCCTTGCAGTGGCGATCCTCGGCTTATATTTTCTACTGCAAACCCGCTGGGGCGCAGAGCACGTCAGCGCCTGGGTTTCGCAGAACAGCAGCTACCATCTGGCATTTGATGCCATCGATCACCGGTTTTCTTCTCCTTCCCATATTCTGCTGGAAAACGTCACCTTTGGCCGGGATGGTCAGCCCGCAACGCTGGTCGCCAAAACGGTCGATATTGGACTGAGCAGCCGCCAAATCACCGACCCGCTGCACGTAGACACCATCCTTTTGCAAAACGGCACGCTGAATCTTTCCCAGCAAACTGCGCCGCTGCCGTTCCAGGCCGATCGCCTGCAATTGCAAGATATGGCGCTTAACAGTCCCGGTAGCGAGTGGACCCTGAGCGCGCAGCGCGTTAACGGCGGAGTCATTCCCTGGAGTCCTGAGGCGGGTAAAATTCTCGGGAGTAAAGCGCAAATTCAGCTCAGCGCCAGTTCGTTGACGCTGAACGACGTCCCCACGACCAACGTATTGATTGAAGGCAGTATTGACCATGACCGTGTGATGCTGAGCAATATTGGCGCAGACGTGGCGCGTGGCGCATTAACCGGCGTGGCGCAACGCAATGCCGACGGTAGTTGGGTAGTGGAGAATCTGCGCCTGAACGATATTCGGCTGCAAAGCGATAAATCGCTGGCCGAGTTTTTTGCTCCGTTAAGCACTATTCCTTCCCTGCAAATTGGTCGTCTGGAAGTAACAGATGCCCGTCTGCAAGGCCCTGACTGGGCGGTGACGGATCTCGATCTGAGCTTGCGCAACATGACCTTCAGCAAGGACGACTGGCAAACTCAGGAAGGAAAACTGTCGATGAACGCCAGCGAGTTTATCTACGGCTCTCTGCACTTTTTCGATCCGATTATGAACGCCGAGTTCTCGCCGCAGGGCATAGCGCTGCGTCAGTTCACCACCCGCTGGGAAGGGGGAATGGTCAGAACATCCGGAAACTGGCAGCGCAACAACAAAGCGCTGGTCCTCGATGATGCCGCCATTGCCGGTCTGGAGTACACGCTGCCGGAAAACTGGAAACAGCTGTGGATGAAACCTCTACCAGCCTGGCTAGCCAGCCTGACGCTGAAGAAATTCAGCGCCAGCCGTAATCTGGTGATTGATATCGACCCGAGCTTCCCATGGCAGCTCACCGCGCTGGACGGCTACGGTGCTAACCTCGGGCTGGTGCAGAACAATCAGTGGGGGATCTGGAGCGGGAGCGCTAACCTCAACGCCGCTGCCGGCACCTTTAACCGCACCGACGTGCGTCGTCCTTCGCTGGCGCTGACGGCGAACAGCAGCACCATCAATATCAGCGAACTAAGCGCCTATACGGAAAAAGGGTTGCTGGAGGCCACTGCCAGTATTTCACAGTTGCCTCAGCGTCAAACTCAGGTCAGCCTGAACGGGCGCGGCGTGCCAATGACGATTCTGCAGCAGTGGGGATGGCCCGCACTGCCGCTTTCCGGCGACGGTAACATCCAGCTTACCGCCAGCGGCAATATTCAAGCCGATGCGCCACTCAAGCCAACGGTCAGCGGCCAGTTGCATGCGGTGAACGTGGAGAAACAGCAGGTAACGCAAACCATGCAGGCGGGCGTGGTATCCGGTAGTGAAGTTACCGCCCCACCCGCTGCGCAGTAAAATCTGACGGCCCGGCGGCGATTTGCCGACCGGGTCGCCGTTTATCGCTGTAAGCGCGCATATTCACTGCACAACAGCCACTTCACCGGCTCATCCTCTTCTATCGCCGGGAAGCGACCGCCTGGCTCAAGGAAGTGATTGTCATGCAGGTCGTCATTGACCATCGAGATCTCCCAGCCCAGCACGAACGCTTTCTCCGCCCAAAAGCGATGATACAACCGCGGCGGCAGGCATACCCCTGCCCCGGTTTCAATACCAGCGTCTCGCCAGCGTCAACGGAACGCCGCTGACCATCGACGCTAACCTCAACAATGCGCCGGGCATCATACCCGTCATCGGGCGTAGCCCACGCCAACTGCATACATAAATCACCGCCGCCGCGGTTAACGATATCTTCCATTTTATGGCGATGAAAATGCCATGGCGTCTGCTGATCCTGCTGAATCTGCAGCATCTTTTCGGCGTACGGTTTGGGGTAGCTGGCTGACCCTAACTGACCATTGCGCAACGTCAGTAACGTCAGCCCCGTTTGCGCAAAATCTCCGCGCCCAAAGTCGGTTATATCCCAGCCCAGTTGGAGATCGAGCACTTCACGCCACAGAGTGTGATCCTGTTGCCGCCAGGCATCAGCCGTAAAATACGCAAAGTCAGGCAGGCAAACCCGAAAAGTCTCGGCGATGGCATGCGCTTTATCGACGGCATAATTAATGTGTGAACGCTTCATTCCACTTTTCCTTGTTGCGAAAAAGGCGGGTCACCCCGCCTGTATGCGGTTAGTAAAGTGACGCTTTGCCGGTTGAGCCGAACAGTTTCATTTTGTGACGGATCACATCCCGCGCGGCGCTAATGGCTTCCGGGTAAATAACGTTCGGGTCCCACCAGGTTTCTTTCGCCAGGATTTCGCGGACTTTCTGGAAGTAAGCGTATTTCATATCGCTGGAAATGTTGATTTTGCCAACGCCCAGCGTAACGGATTCGGCAATTTCCGCATCCGGGTTCGCGGAACCTCCGTGCAGCACCAGCGGAATGTCTACTCGCCCGGCAATCTCGCGCAGGATGTGCATTTGCAGCTCTGGCTGCATCCCTTTCGGGTAGATGCCGTGTGCGGTTCCAATCGCCACCGCCAGCGTGTCCGCGCCGGTACGGGCGATAAAATCCTGTGCCTGATCAGGATCGGTATAAGTGACCTTCGATACGCCACCTTCCACTGACGTCCCGGTTTGACCAATCGTACCCAGTTCCCCTTCAACCGAAACGCCTACCGCATGCGCCAGCTTGACCACTTCGCGGGTCAGCGCCACGTTCTCTTCATACGGCAACAACGAGCCATCAATCATCACCGAGGTAAACCCACACTGAATCGCCCGCAGGACATGCTCGACCGAAGCGCCGTGGTCCAGATGCAGAGTAAAGGGAACCGGGCTGCGCAGAGTGATATCACGGACGTAGCTAAAAAACGCATCGCCTACAAAATCATGTTCGCTGGGGTGAATGGAGATAATCGCCGGGGTATTGGTTGCTTCCGCTTCTTCCACTACTGCACGTACAAAGCAGCTGTCCGCCACGTTGAATGCGCCGATGGCGAAACCGTGCTGACGGGTAGGTTGCAGTAATTCTTTCATCGAAACTAACATGTTAATTCTCCAGTTTCAGGGTGTAGAAAGCCCTGCCAGTGCGTCGTCGCAGAGGCATAGAAGGCGTTACAGAAAATGAATCAGGCTTTGTCGATAGCGCCGCTGGCCTGCAGGTACGGAATAATGGCTTCCTCGCAGGCCTGCTCCATCAGGGCCAGGGCATCAACGAGTTCACAGGATGTGTCACGACACAGGGTATGCAGCAGCGCAGCCTTTCCGGCTTCGAAAACCGCCGCGCCAACGTTTATCTTGGCGACGCCAAACGTCGGGCAGCGCTGTAGCTGGTCAAACGGCGTCCCGCTGCCGCCATGCAGCGCCAGCGGCACCGTTGATAAACGGGCAATTTCCTCCAGTCGCTGGAAATCAATGGCGGGTATGACACCGGGCGCGTACATGCCATGTGCCGTGCCGACCGAGACCGCCAGTAAATCGATACCGGTCTGTTGGATAAAGGGCTCCACATCGGCGGCCTGGGTCATCAAATCAGCGTTAGCTGCGTGATCATAGCGCGGGGCGTCGGCCAGATGCCCCAGCTCACCTTCCACGCACAGAGAAACGCTGGTCGCGAGCTCAACCACCGCCCGGGTCTGGCGAATGTTCTCCTCCAGCGCAAAGGCGGAGGCGTCGATCATTAACCCGCTGAATCCGGCGCGAAAAGCCTGGCGAATGCGCACTGGGTCCTTTCCATGATCCAGCGCCAGCGCGACCGGTATCGACGCTTCCTCTGCCAGCGTTTTGACGACCGCCACCGCTATCGGTGCAGGAAAATGGCCCAGATGCCCCTGATACAGATTCAGAATGATGGGCGCACGGTGTTTCTCAGCCACCCGCACCACCGCACGGGCGCTTTCCAGGTTCATACAGTTGATGGCCAGCAGCGCGTACTGCTCGCGCCAGGCTTTCGTCACCATGCTTTTCATATCGGCAAACATACGGCCTCCGGTTATTCCAGGGTGAAGGTGATCTCTTCGTCTTTCAGCTTTTGATCGCTAAGTTCATCAAACTCTTCGTCACGTTCGGTCACCGGTTTCTTCCACAACGACAGCATGACGCCGCAAATCACCGTGCCGATCCCCAGCGCCAGGCAAAACAGTAGCGGATGTGTAAAGAGCGGGACCACGAACATGCCGCCGTGCGGTACCGGGCTTTCGACGCCCCACACCATAATCAGACCGCCCGCTATCGCCGAGGCCACCACGCAGGACCCCACCACGCGCAGCAGGTCGCGCGCCGCAATGGGAATGACCCCTTCGGTAATCATGCAGATCCCCATCGGGAATGCCGCTTTCAGCGCCTCGCGCTCCGCACGGGTGTACTTGTGACGCGTCAGCAAAAAGGAGAGCGTAATGCCGAACGGAGGGATTATCGAACCGACAAACTTCACCGCTTCCGGACCGTACACGCCGCTGACCAACATGCCGTCAGCAAATAGCGACATGGTTTTATTCACCGGTCCGCCAAAGTCGAATGTCGCCATTGCGCCAAGGATGGCCCCCATTAAAAAGCGTGACCCGCCCTGCATGGACTCCAGCAGATGAATCAACGCGTCCTGCAGCCAGGCTATCGGTTTGCCAATGAGCGTCATCATCAACAGGCCGCCAATGACGGTACTCAGTACCGGCAGCACCATGATGGGCATCAACCCCTGCATCGACTGCGGCAAACGGATATAGCGCTTGAGCAGCAGGACGGTATAACCGACCAGAAAACCGCCCAGCATCCCGCCGATAAAACCGGTATGAATTTCACCGCAGACAAAGCCGACAATCAGACCCGGTGCGAATCCGGGGCGGTCAGCAATAGAGTACGCAATCGCCGCGCTAATCAGCGGTACGATTAACCCCATCCCCCAGCCGCCAATCTGGTTGAGCATCCAGGGGATGGTTCCTGTTTTTTCACCCACGTTAGTACCGCCAAGTATTTGCCCGAGAGCAATACAGATCCCGGCGGCAACAATTAACGGGATCATCCACGAAATCCCCGTTAATAAATGTCTTTTTATTTCCTGAGATAGCGGAATTTTATTTTCACTCATGTGAAATCCCTCCAGAGTGGGGATCGCTACTGGTTATTATTAACTAATGATTTTTCGACCTTTTCAAGAAACTGAATGGGCGATTTTATGACGATTTCAGTTTTTACTCGCACAATACGTTTATTTAAAAATCGTTCCTCCCCTTTTATTTTCACATCCACAGCAAGAATCACGACATCAGCAGCAGAAATGTCCTCTGTCAGCAGTTCGTTTTCCGTGCCGATAGTCCCCTGGGTTTCGACTCTTATATTATGACCAAGCGCTTTAGCACCTTTAATTAACTTCTCACGGGCAATATAGGTGTGCGCAATACCCGCCGTACAGGCGGCAACACAAACAATATTCATAACATGCTCCACATATTATTTAGCAGACATTGGATTCAGCATATTGGCTAAAAAGCTCAATAATTTTCTGTGGACTGCTTTCGACTAACAGTTGTTCAATAATGTCGTCATCCGCCAACGCGCCAGCAACCTGCGAAAGCAGACGAATATGGGTAGTATTTTGATCTTCAAGGCGTACGGCAAACAGAATGATGCAGCGCACGTTGCTGCCGTCCAGGGTTTCCCAGGGAATATCCTGGCGGGTACGCCCAATCGCCAGCGTGGTATTGACCACCGCCGAGGATTTCCCGTGCGGAATCGCAATATGATTTTCGAAGCCGGTCGAGCCTTCTGATTCACGCTGCCAGACATCCTGAATAAACGTTTCCCGGCAGCTAATTGCCCCATCTTTTTGCAGAATATCCGTCAGTTCCTCAATAACCTCCGTTTTGTTTGTGGCCTTCATGTCCAAAATAACGCGATTTGTATTGAGTATTTTCGTGATGTCCATAAATCATACCTCATGGAGTTCAGACATTAATTTTCAACGACCAGCGACGTCGCCCGATGTAATTTTTCCGTAATAACCGTTTCTGTTACCCGCTTAATATCCGCATCATTGAAGAAGGCGGTGACATACACGACCGGCATGGCAACGGCAGGTAAATTGATCGTCGATACCACCAGTTCAATATCGTCCGTCAGGACGGAGGGCAAGCTGCCTGCCGACACCACGCCGACGATGGTCCAGTCCGGAAAGGCGCGCAGAATGCGGCTTTTGAGTAAGTGAGAGGTGCCGATACCGGTTGAGCAAACCAGCAGCACACGTTTACGCGCTATCTGACGCTCCATCGCGGCCTGAAAATGCACGGTTAAATATCCCACCTCATCATCCGACACGGCCCGCTCGCCCCAGCCGCTAAACACCCGATTCACCGCGCACTGTGTCAAACGCCAGACGTCCTGCAACTCGCCTTTAATGTCCTCCAGCAGCGGATTACGAATGCGGATCTGGTAGTTCAGGCGGTTAATCAGCGGCTTAATATGAATCAGCAATCCGTCATACAGCGCAGTGTCCTGGCTAAGATCGCAGTCAACCATTTCGGCGAAGGTGGCAATCAGCCGATGGGTAATCAAGCGTGCTTCGTCGCTGGAGTGCATATGGCCAATTACGCTCACATCGTTATGCTCTTCAATCACCATACCGGAGGAGATAATATATTGATAAATAAACCAGACTTCGTCTTCCGGCAGCGGGTGGGCAATGCGTTTTTCGATATGCTGAATCATGCGACTGGCAATGGAAAAAATGTTCTCATCACATGACGTGATGCTTTCTTCTTTTCTCGGCAGCGCATTGCCCCGCGTAATGCGGTACATCATGATCAGAATATGAGTAAAGATATTGACGTAATAAGGCTCGCCCAGCGACCAGCACAGATCGTTCTCCATTTCCTGCAACAGCGTCTGGACAAATAAAACGTCTTCTTCGCCAAAGTAATGCACTAACGCTTTATAACTGCCCGGATCAAGTCGTGAATAAATCACGCTTCCAGGTTCATTATGGTTAATCACACCGTTAATCAGCGACGCCATCGCCTGGCGCACCCCGCTCTCGCTGCCTTCAATGTGTGTACCACTCTGGCTGCGAATCAGTGACAGACCCAGCGGGGTAATCCACGATTCAATCACTTTCAGATCGTTAACAATCGATGCACTACTAATAAAATAACGTTCGGATAATTTATTGATCGATGTTTCATGCGGCGTTTCACTTAATAATTGCGAGGCTATCTTAACCCGCCGTGAATTATTCATCATGCCGTCAGCATCATCACCCTCCGACCCTAATAACTGATCCAGATATAAAAGGTCAGTAATGTTATCGGCACTTAATATCACGCCCGCACCGGCACGTTTATCGATGGATATTTTCCATTCCGATAACCATTGTTCCAGTAACCGCAGATCGCGCTGGACGGTCTTCTCTGAAACAGATAAATATTCGGCAATTTTTAGCAGCGTAACATATTCCTTCCGGGACAGAAGAAACTTTAATAATCTGTTTTGTCGCGAGGTAATCATTTGCATTATTTACCCTTATTACATACCAGATTAAATATCTATACCCGTCATACTTCAAGCTGCATGTGCGTTGGCTTTCCTCGCTCACCCCTGTCACGTACTTATGTACGCTCAGGGGATTCGCTGCGTCGCCGCCTTCCTGCAACTCGAATTATTTAGGTTATAAAGAAGCGTTTATGCTCCACGTGTAATCCGTGATGATAAATATAAGAGGACTACGATGCGCCAACAATACTAAATCGTGTCCTGTATTCCGGACAGAAATAAGACAAAAAGAGGAAATAGTGAGATATTTACGGCGCAGATCACATTTTTCGCGGGAATTAGAGTGATAGCGCTCGCAAATATGGTGAGGTAAAAATTTAAGTCGGGATGTTTTTGATTTTCAGTTCTGGAACGCTGCTCGCGGCGTGGGCCGGATAAGACGCATCCGGCACCACGTTCAGATTCGCTTACAGGGCTATCGTCAGCACATCTTCATCCGGCGTGACAACCGTTCCCCACTCGCTGCCCGCAGATGAACCGCCCTTCACACCGCTAACCTGTGGAATATTACGCAGGCACAGCGTCCAGTTACGCGCATCTCCACTACCTTGCACGATGATGGTATTACCCGTGCGCACCGCCTTCAGCGTGAAGATAACCGAGCCGTCAGCAGCCGGAACTTCACAGAGTGCTTCCCGCCCCTCCTGCAGATGGAACAGCTGGAACGCGGTTCCTTCATGCCAGGCGTAGTCCGGCTTCTGGTTATTGCTGCCCAGCGCCAGCAGGGTATTGTCACGCACATAAACCGGCAGACTCAGGAAGTCATGCTGCTGCTTATGCCAGCGGCTGCCGGCCACCTCATCATTACGCCACAGATGCGTCCAGCGTCCTTCCGGCAGATAGAAGTGCACATCGCCCGCCTCGCTAAACACCGGCGCGACCATCACGCTATCGCCCAGCATGTACTGGCGGTCGAGATAATCACACGCCGGATCGTCCGGGAACTCCAGCATCATCGCGCGCATCATCGGGGTGCCCTGCGCATTAGCGCGCGCTGCTTCACGATACAGGTACGGCATCATGCGGCATTTCTGTTCGGTGAAGTAGCGCACCACATCGCAGGATTCGTCATCGTACGCCCATGGCACACGGTAGGATTTACTGCCATGCAGGCGGCTGTGGCTGGAGAGCAGCCCAAACGCACACCAGCGCTTGTAGACGTGCGCCGGAGCAGTATTCTCAAAGCCGCCGATATCGTGGCTCCAGAAGCCAAAGCCTGACAGGCCAATAGACAAGCCACCGCGCAGGCTTTCCGCCATCGATTCATAGTTGGCGTAGCAGTCGCCGCCCCAGTGCACCGGAAACTGCTGTGCGCCCACGGAGGCCGAACGGGCGAACAGCACCGCCTCTTCTTCACCGACGGTTTCTTTCAGCACGTTCCACACCAGTTCGTTGTAGATGTACGCATAATGGTTGTGCATCTTCTGCGGATCGGCACCGTCAAACCACTGCACATCCGTGGGGATGCGTTCGCCAAAGTCAGTTTTGAAGCAGTCAACGCCGATATCCACCAGACCTTTCAGCTTGTTGGCATACCACTCGCAGGCTTGTGGATTAGTGAAGTCATAAATCGCCAGGCCCGGCTGCCATTTATCCCATTGCCACAGGGAACCGTCCGGGCGCTTGAGCAGATACCCTTTCGCTTTCAGTTCATTGAACAGCGGGGATTTCTGACCGATGTAGGGGTTTATCCATACGCACACCTTCAGCCCTTTCTCTTTCAGGCGGCGGATCATGCCTTCCGGGTCCGGGAAGGTCACCGGGTCCCACTCAAAGTCGCACCACTGGAAGGCCTTCATCCAGAAACAGTCGAAGTGAAAGACGTGCAGCGGCAGATTGCGCTCGGCCATACCGTCGATAAAGCTGTTCACCGTCGCTTCGTCGTAATTGGTGGTGAACGATGTGGTCAGCCACAGACCGAACGACCAGGCTGGCGGCAACGCCGGACGGCCGGTAAAGCGGGTATAGCGATCCAGCACCGCCTTCGGCGTTGGGCCGTCGATGACGAAATATTCCAGATACTCGCTTTCAACGCTGAACTGCACTTTCGACACTTTCTCAGAGCCGATTTCAAACGACACGCACTGCGGATGGTTCACCAGTACGCCGTAACCACGGTTGGTGAGATAAAACGGGATGTTCTTGTAAGACTGCTCGGTACTGGTACCGCCATCGCGGTTCCAGGTTTCCACCGTCTGGCCGTTACGTACCAACGCGGTAAAACGCTCACCCAGCCCGTACACCGTTTCTCCCACGCCCAAATCCAGACGCTCAAACATATAGTTACGCCCGCTGTGGGTATCCTGCACGTAACCGCTATTCTTTAGCTGACTGCCAGTAATACATTCACCATTACGCAGGAAATCCAGCGACCAGAACTCGCCTTTGGTCACCCGAACGCTCAGATTGCCGCTCTTCAGTTCGGCAAATTCAGCGGTGTTTCGCATCTCAACATTGACGTCCTGCAACACGTTCAGCGGGTAATGCGGACCGGTATCCAGCGCGCCCTGGAAGTGCTCCATACGTACGCCCACCACGCCTTCCTGCGGCGAGAAAAAGCGTAAGGTGAAGAGTGGGGTATCCAGTTGCCAGGTACGTTCACGCACATCGCGCGGCGCAACGTAGACAATCATCTCGTTACCCTGCTGTTCAACGTCGAACACCTGAATTGGGTGTATTAAATTCAGTCCAGGTTGGGTCAGCCAGTTTCCATCGCTAATTTTCATCGTCAGTTCCTTAGTTCTGTAATTCTTTCGTCGTGAAATCCTGCTGGTTGCGGCGCGCGCCCTGAGCCAACTGACTCATAATTTCCGTCAGATACGGCGTTTTCAGGGTATAGAAGCGTTTGGCAATCACGGCACTCAGCAGGTAACAAATCGCCGGGACAATGGTGAACAGGGCGATGATGATGTTAATGGTGGCGCTGTTCTGGGTTTTCGCGGCGGCGTCGTAGCCCCCGCCCGCCAGCATCCAGCCGATCAGCGCCCCGCCGAGCGCCAGACCCAGCTTGAGCACGAACAACGTGCCCGCAAAGCTGATCCCCGTCAGGCGTTTACCGTTGCACCATTCGCCGTAATCAACGGTGTCGGACATCATTACCCACTGGATTGGCGTAACGAGCTGGTGCAGTACACCAATGACAAAAATAAAGATAAACATGGTGATGCTGGCGTGCATCGGCACAAAGAACATCGCCAGGCTCGCTACCGCCAGCGCAGCGTTGGTCCACCAGAAGACGCTGACTTTGCATTTCCAGTCGGTCAGCGGTTTTGCCAGCGCAGAGCCGATCAGGTTGCCGACGCAATAGGCGGTGAGAAAGGCGACAAACACCTCCGGCTTACCCAAAATCCAGGTGACGTAATACATCATCGCCCCGCCACGAACGCAGACGGCCAGAATATTGAGGATGGTCAGCAGGCCGACGATGCGCCATTGGTCGTTTTGCCAGATGTCGCGCAGGTCTTCACGCATAGAGGTGGTGCTCGGCGGCGCTTCCACGCGTTCTTTGGTAGTGAAGAAGCAGAACGCCAGCATCAGGAACGCCACCACGGAGAGCACCGCAATCCCGCCTTGAAAGCCGAACGCTTTATCCTCGCCACCAATCAGATTCACCAGCGGCATCATCAGCACGGTGGAGAGCATGCCGCCCGCCGTCGCCAGCACAAAGCGCCATGATTGCAGGGAGATACGCTGCGTTGGGTCATTAGTGATCACGCCGCCCAGCGCGCAGTAGGGAATATTGACCACGGTATAAAGCAGGGTCAGCAGCGTGTAGGTGATTGCGGCATAAATCATTTTGCCGTTCAGGCTGAGATCCGGCGTGCTGTAGGCCAGCACGCAAACCAGACCAAACGGCAGTGCGCCAAACAACACCCATGGGCGGAATTTCCCCCAGCGCGAACGGGTACGGTCAGCCAGCAACCCCATACAAGGGTCTGAGATGGCATCCAGCGCGCGGGCCAGTAAGAACATGGTGCCGACAAATCCGGCTGGGATACCAAAAATATCGGTATAGAAGAACATCATATATAACATGACGTTATCGAAGATAATGTGGCTAGCCGCATCGCCCATTCCGTAGCCAATCTTCTCTTTAACAGACAGAATTTCACTTTTCATTACGCATCCTTGTTAGCACTTTCACACGCCCTGATACCGGTTACAGTTCTTGTAAACCATCCCTGTGAGCGCGGGTATTCCGATATCTCGTTATCAAATTACGATTCTTGTTTTCTGTGATCAGCGTAGCGTCTAAAAATGTGTCTAAGTGTAAGTAATGGATTTTGCGGGGATTTATTTGAAACTGGTCATGGTATAGAGAAACGGAAGTTAAAAAAGTGAGTGAGGGGGTGTGGAAACGTTTGGAAGTAGCTATAATGCGCCCCGCCTCCATGTAGCAATCGAGGCGCGGAAGATCGTCATCTCCGGTGAGGTGGCTGGACTTCAAATCCAGTTGGGGACGCCAGCGTTCCCGGGCAGGTTCGACTCCTGTGATCTTCCGCCAAAATGCCTCTCCTGAGCTCCCTCGAAGTCAACAAAACCCCTGTAATACCTGATAAAAAAAGAGAAATAACCCTAGTATCTGCGTCGGTAGAGGATGTACGTAACGGTGATAATAGTCTGATTTGCAAAGGCGCAGTGGAAGAGATGCTGATGGTGACAAGGTGGTCGCGCTGAATGAAACTGTCGTGAGTTACTGCTGGCGAAAACGAAAGATTACAACGCGCAAGGATTCCGGGTGTTGCTGGTGGCGACCCGAAAACTGGATGATTCAGCGCTGCACCTGCCACTCAGCACGGGTGATGAACAGGGCATAGGTACACGGCATGGTTTAAAAGTTGTACTGGCAATCCTAATTTCTCTTTCGCTCTTTGCCACCCCGGCACTGGCGAATCCAGGCAATGGGAACGGAAATGGTAATAGTGGCAACCATGGCAATAATAGTGATAATCAAGGAAATAAAGGGAATGCGCAGAAAGGCAATGTGGGTCAGAAAAATAACGCATCATCCGATCACCGTAAAAACTATGGCAAACCGGATCATGTCGATTCTGATATCAGTTTTTCGGCTGCCCGACATTTGGCGGTGAATTATGGCCTGAAGGGGTGTGGCTCCTTACCACCAGGCATTGCGAAAAAAACGGTTCCGGCATCGATGTTGGGGCAACGGACTTATTATCCTGGCTATGAATGGAAAATAGTAAGGAATGATTTCGTTCTTATTGCACTGAGCACCTCAGTAGTGACCGCAATTATCAATGGCGTGTTTGATTAATTTATTAACAAGCTGGGGAATTTCCCCAGCTTTTATTATGCTATCTCAATAATAAGTAAACGTCACCGGTAAACTGGCTGTGTAATTACCTGCCGGTATGTTCCCTGTATGTGGAGACACTCTGGCCAATAAGGAGCCATCAAATTGCTTTTGGCTCACAAGAAACGGTGCTTTACTCAGCTCGACCGGCTTCCCGAATTCTACGGCTCCTCCACCTTTCTTCCATGACAAGGTAATATCAACCTTATTATTTGACGTGCTGAGTTTCGAATTACTGCCCCCTGCCAGGGTAACTTCAAATTTGGTGATATCACTGGCACAGTCAATCACAATGGGAACTTCAACGTTACTATCACCTAATAAGACACCTGAAGTTGTGATCAGCGGAAGTTGCACGGTTTCAGGCAGGCCAAGCCCTTTATTGATTTGGCACTGAGGATTAGTGACCTGCATTGCAATGGGGAGACTTACGCTTGCCTTTTGTGCGGCCTGGTTATTAAACGCCGTTAATGTGCTTAACAGTCCCGCCAGCAATGGGAAAAAAAGACATCTCCTGTCAATCATAGGTCACCTCGACAGTCAGACTAGTGGAAATATTCCCTGCCTGGAGCGTTTCACCCGGAATTTGTTTAGGCAACAGCTGAAACTGACCAAGCGTTTCATTTTTGTTACTTGATGCAGTTGGGAGCGCAAAAGGCTTATTTAATTCTAGCGACTTAAAATCTGTGCCGGCTGGATCTTTCCATGACAACGCAAGCCCAACGCCGGATAACCCCGTATTCATCAGGTTAGTGCTGCTCTTGGAAACGCCAGCAGCAGGCGAGAATTTTAGTGAGATCCCGGTTGCGGGCCAACTGCAAGCAATATTCAAATCAACTGTCTGTGGTGTAGTTGCGTTGTTTTCAAGTTGGCTTACACTCACTTGCTGAAAATTAATATTTGCAGGTGATAGTGTTACCGCGCATGTATTTAATGCTATTTCTGCATTAATAGTTACTTTCTTCGGTATTGTTACTGCAAATCCTTTACAACAAGGGAGCATTATCAAGAACAGATATAAACACCACCTTTGCATACAGCCACCAATTATCTATAAACAAGAGAAACATTTAAATAAGTAGATACAGCACCGGAAGGTAGTGGCGTAGAAGGCATAACTTGTACGTCATAATAGACTCTACCAGATGTATCTGAGGCCGATGGGGAAACCATTGGCCATAATGTGTTAAGAGGAATAGTGCGATTGGAATAAGAAGGTGTGCTTATTTTAAAAATTAAATTATTCCCACTCTTGTCTTTGGCACTAAACGTGCCTTGGGAAGCATCTATTGTGTGTTCTGGTTCATACTTGATATATACACCATTTACTGCACCTTTATTTTTACAGGAATAATCTAAGTAGAAATCCTTTTTAATATTTCCGTTATTAATATCTGGCGGGGATAAGCGTCCAAAGTTTAAGTTCTCAGTAGATAAAGACATCGTACAGGTACCTTGATTATATATATTCATTTGTCTCCCCTTTTCAATAACGGAACCAACATTGATAGTTGGGCTATTGTCTAAAACTCCCAACCCGAAACTTGGAGAGGGTATCATTACACTTCGATGATCATCTACATGATAGTTTTTCCAATATGCTGAACCTATAAGTAATTTAGCTGATCCAATAGTTGTTCCATTAGGCCACTTAGCTTTTTGATCCCAAGGTGTACTCTTTGTCGTGGTCGAGCGTATCTTATTATTCTCGCAGACCATTCCAGTTAATTTCCATTCCGCGCCGGTCACTCCATCTATTGAGATGGTACTACTATCCTTACATTGTAGCCCATCATTTAACCTCATTATCATTCGGCTAATCCCTGTAACTCCATCCATGTAATCGGCGTCACAATACATATCACCATTAATGGTAGCTATAAGCTCCCCTGCATAGTAACTATCCACGGAGGTATAATAACCTGATGCTAAATATTCTGAACCTGCACTTCCTAAATTCCATACGATGCCTAGTCCTGTCCCACAATTTTTTGCACTGGCAGGATGTATCAATAATGAAAATGGTATCAGGAGATATAAAAAAATTTTAAGCATATAGATATCCCATCTACTAATTAATGTTGAGAAATATTATATTCTCTATCAACACCGTAATCATCAAAAGCAACGAAACTAATATTTCCAGTTAGTTTTTTGTTGAGTGATATTTTCTCAAAAGGAGAAAATACAGCTATTTTATTTTTAACATCATCTCCCAGATTTACAGTTTTTCCATTTTGCTTAACATTGATTACCGCAAAATAATATGGAGAGTCATTGAACAACACCGTACTGCTTTCATCATTAATAAGTTTTATGTTCTTTTCTGCATTTTCTCTTTTGTCCTTCAATATATCAGGTCGATATATCATTTTCACCTGAGTGTGAAGGGCGATAGACAATGCATTTGCGCCATCTTTTGGTGCCTTCGGGATCTCCTGTACGTTTATCCAAAAGAGAGATTCTTTATCTTTTGGTAGCGCATCATTAATTTTCAGGATACGCAGGATCTGTTTGTGCTGATCGGCTACTTTAAAGAACGTCGGGCTGGGTACAAAATAGACGTTCTTGTCGTCTTGGTCCTGGTTTTCAATCCATATCTGTCCGCCATATTCCTGAGTAGACTGGTTATCAACCTGTACAGAGATATTCTCTCTTTTTTCATCAAACACATAACGTGTGCTGTTAAGGACAAACGCCGCATGACTTGATGCTGTAAATAACAACAGTGATGCAGAAATGAAAAACTTTCTCAGTGTATTGTTCTTAGCCACACTTAATCTCCTGTACTTTACCCATATCTTTCTGCAGCGATCGTGAATCGAATTTGCAATCACCAACCGAAATGATCCCTTCATCTTTATCTTCAAGATTCATTAACAGAATCCCGCCGTTGTTGACGTAGCCGATTTCCTGATTTTCTGAATTTTTAGCGATGCTTCCCATTGGAATAACAAAACCATTACTGCTGATGACTTTTACGATATACGTGTTAATTTTTCTGTATTTCACTTTTTTATAGATAATCGCGTTTTCCGTCGGCGTCACATTGATTGCGTTTTCTGTTAACTCAACGCTCTGTGGCAAGTTATCCGCATTGACGGTGATGGTATTATTGTTATACGCGGTTAAAGGTATGACAGCGCGCCCTTTTTTATCGCCAGGCATGGAGCCATTAAATCTGACGCCTGGAACATCTTCCATTTGTACAACGGCAATTTCATCATTTTTCACTGGCGTAAAAAGAATACCTGCATCTGGCAGTCCGATAACACTTCCGCCAACCTGGAAGGAAGAGCTGGACGTGCTCCCCATTTGCGAATAGCTGGCCGAGGTTTGAACCTCATCAAACAGATAAGAAGCTGAAATCGCGCTTCCCGTGGTGTTGCGTGACTGACTGATGGATGCGTTATAACTCAGGCGAGAATTAATGCTTCCCGAAACACCGGTATTGAAATTCGTGCCATTACGGCGATCGTAATTTATGCCAGAGAAGCTATAGTGCGATTTATCAAACACGCTAAAGGGCACGCTCAGTGAAATACCGGTGTTATAATCGTTTTCCATCCCCTGCAGTCGGGAATACCCGGCATTCAGAGAGACAGAAATATTATTAAAGCTCTTACTGAGATTCAGGTTTGCACCTACCTCACTGGAACTGTCCCAATAGTCTTCCTTCCAGGCCGACATGTTGAAGAACACATTCATTTCCGGAAGCTGATAGGTGATAATCGATTCGTATCGCTGTTTAGGCCTGTTGTTTAACAAGCTGTAATAGCGATAGTTAAAATCCGTGTAATCAATATAGTTTTCTGAGTTAAAACGATAACCAATCAACTGTAAATTTGCGTTTTCCCCTAAGGCACGGGCATATTTCACCGATGCGCTAAAGCCGTTCATGGCTTTACCATTATGGTATTTTGCCTGTGACAGGTTGCCACTCATTGCCACCGCGCCAAACCAGCCGAAAGAGCGGATCAGACCCAGACCAATGTTGTTATAGTTTTTATCGACCAGTGCAGAAGTATTGAGCGTAAAGGGCTCAAAACCGTAATCATAAGTGATTTGCGCGAATAAGCTGTCATCATCACGCTTGTCACTGTATTGGTCAACTTTACTCCCCACCGCGATATTGTAATTATAATTGCCGGGTTTCAATAAATTTGGCAGCACGGCGACGGGGAATCGCTGTTCTTTTACCGAACCATCCTCTTCATAAATTTTTAAGATAATGTCGCCAGAATATACACCGGTCAGATCGTTAATCACAAAAGGACCCGGTGGAACCACGAACGACTTTAATGTGTATCCACCTTGTTCGACTGTGACACGGGCATGTGTTCTGGCAATACCATTAATGACCGGAGCATAAGATTGCGAGTCCCAGGGATACATATCCTGATTGGACTTTAACTGCGCGCCATAAAAGGTAAAACCATCGTTCAGGGTATTGTAGGACTGGGTTTTACCGATAAGAATATCTGATTTAATCGATTTTATCGCATGTGTTAACAGCAGGTTATTGCTCTCAAACTTTTCTCCCTGATATGCATACCCCCTGCCCAGCAGGACCCATTCGCCGATATTAATCTGGCCTTCGATATTACCGTATGTTGTCCGATCCTGGTCAGTCGATTTTGACGTATTAAGATCATAGGCGAGTTTGAAACCGGTACTGCCATAATCCCAGGTTCCGCCTTCCTTTTTTGAATCGATAAAGCCAGCCTGAGGCATATCGATTGACAACTCCTGCAAGGAAGGATCAAATTTTACCCGACTGTTCTTTTCTTTATCGATAAGATAGCAGTTGCGTGCGGGATTAAGATACTGTTTATAGAATTCTTTATTAATATGAATATTTTGTTCCTGTAACCATTTATCAGAAAGGCAAATATGCTCAGCATCATCATTGCTGATAGCTAATTCTACAGAGGCCGCTGTCTTGGAGCCATTAAATAGTAAATCGACAACATAGTTTCCGGGTATGTTTTGCCCGGTATTCTTCAACACCTCAGGTACATCTTTACTACCACCACGGATAAAACTGTAGTTAAAATCGTCGGCAAGAATTTCATTCGACCATAAATGAAAAATGATAGCGACACATAATACTTTTATTTTCATTTTTAATCCTTGCCGACGAACATATTATTTAAGAAGGGAGTAATAACTCCCTTTTAATCAAAAGATAATTATTTATAGGTTACAACATAGCTTGCAGATGCATTGAATGGGCCTGCAGTCAGAGCTGCGGTCGGTTTTGCAAGTACTGCGCTATAATCAAAAGATTTAACACCACCCTGGGCAGTATAATCAAAAGAGGTTTGCCCTTGTTTGATATAAGCATTATTACCTGTCTGGGCAGCGTTGGTTGCTGCAACTAACAAATAAGCGTTAGTACCCCCAGTAGCGGCGTTATTAATACCTGCCGCAGCCAGCGTGGAGGATGTCCAGGCTACATTAGCAGAAGTTTTAGCAAGGCAAGTCGCATCTTGAGGTACCAACTTAAATTGGACAGGGGTACCATTTTGCGTTGCTGTATTTGAAAGAACACCTAAATTAACATTTGAAATATCCCCACCAGCATTATCTTTCAAAGAAAGATCACAGGTAGCAGTCGAAACACTACCCGTAAAGTTTACAGTACCGGTGTTTGGCGCAGCCATAGCACTAGACGCTACACCCAGAACTGCCACAATTGCCGAACCTAAAATCAGCTTTTTCATTTTATACTCCATTAATAGGCTTAATTCATAATTCAGCTCATAACAATCTTAATGAGCGAAACGGAATATATTGATCTAAAAACTCGCTGGCAAACCCAAAAATAGCAATCATTACTTTTTTATCGGTTTTTTTTATTTGCGATTAGGTCAATTTTATTATTTCAATTTTTATAACCAACTCTTTTATTTTCAATAGAGCTGATAAAAATAGAAAAAGGTGGCAGTAAATTCCTCATTACAATGCTCTTTCAGGATAAAAAAATAAAAGGACGCTTTTTTTTATTGACTGAATCTGATTTTCATTTAAATGTCATTTATTTAAGTGGATAGTGACTGGGGGAAACGTGAATAAGATATACGCGATAAAAAAGAACAGTAAAGGTGAGGCGGTTGTCGTTTCAGAAGTCAGTGAAGGTATAAGGAAGAACATCACTCCACGAGTATCAATAAGCGTACTGCTAGTGAGTATGTTGGGGATATTATGTTCTGCTGCATCAAATGCTTCTGTTGTCAGCAGTGGGGTTAATTATCAAACATATCGCGATTTCGCTGAAAATAAAGGCCCGTTTAAACCAGATGCAAAAAACATCCCGCTATATGATAAAAATGGAAATGTCGTCACCACATTAAATAAAGCGCCCATGATAGATTTCAGTTCTAATGACAGGACTGGGGTTGCTACATTAGTTGCGCCACAATATATCGTCAGCGTTAAGCACAATGTGGGCTATAAAAAGGTGAAGTTTGGTTACAACGACGACACTACCTACACCCTGGTTGACAGAAATAACCACAAGCGAGACTTCCATACCCCCCGACTAAACAAAATTGTGACAGAGGTTAGCGCTCTGGATATGACTGACGCGGGAACGGCCAAAGGCACATATCAGAATCAGGAACGGTTCCCCGTTTTCTATCGGGTCGGTACGGGAACGCAATATGTAAAAGATGAGAGTGGTAAACTGACTAAGCTGTCAGGGGCATACTCGTATAAAACCGGGGGGATCGTAAATCATCCGTTTATTTCGGACTGGAGTTTTGTCACTAATACAACAAATACGCCACTTTCCACCTATGGCACACCTGGCGACAGTGGTTCCCCACTTTTTGCCTGGGATGCTAAGCAAAATAAATGGGTTGTCACTGCCGTGCTCAATTCTTACGCGGGTGTGAATGGAAAAACTAACTGGTATACGATCATCCCTGTCGGAGATGTGGCTGATACCATGAAACAGGACGCTGATGCTCCCATTAAATCACAACAAAATGAGGGAGATATTCGCTGGTCATATGATGATAACACAGGCGTTGGCACATTAACCCAGGGTGCAGCCTCATGGTCAATGCATGGCAATTTCGGCCCTACAGCGCCAACCTCATTAAACAGCGGTAAAGATCTCACCTTCCAGGGCGGTGGCACCGTTGTATTAGAACATGCCGTTAACCAGGGTGCAGGAACGCTGACTTTTGATGACGATTATACGGTCAAACCGCTCGACTCTCAGACCTGGAAAGGTGGTGGGATCATTATCAACGGCGACCATAGCGTTGACTGGCAAGTTAATGGTGTTCAGGGCGATAACCTGCACAAACTTGGTGTCGGGACATTAAAAGTTAACGGCACGGGAATCAACCCCGGAGGGCTGAATGTTGGCGAAGGAACTGTCGTCCTGGCACAACGGCCGGATAGCGATGGTAATGTTCAGGCCTTTAATAATGTCAGTATTGTAAGCGGTCGCCCAACCGTTGTGTTAAGCGATGACAAACAGGTCAATCCCGACAATATCAAATGGGGCTATCGCGGCGGTAAGCTCGATATCAACGGTAACAGCCTCACCTTCCATCAGCTGAACGGCGCCGACGATGGGGCGATTCTGACCAACAGCGGGAGTCAGGCCTCCGTCAACCTGGATTTCAACAAGCCAGATGCCACGACGGCGGTTGCCAACATCTGGCACGGCCATTTTACCGGTAATGTTGATGTTAAAAATACCGTGACGCCCGGAACGCAGAACGACTTTGTCATGGATGGAGGGATGAACACGGAGGGAAACTTCACCCAACATAATGGCCGCCTGTTTATTCAGGGGCATCCGGTTGTACATGCCGTCAGTACTCAGGCTGTCGCGGATAAGCTGAAGGCGCTTGGCGACAATTCTGTCCTCACTCAGCCGGTTTCCTTTACCCAAAGTGACTGGGAGACCCGCCAGTTCAGCCTGAAACAGCTTAATCTTTACAATACTGATTTCAGTCTGGCGAGGAATGCCAGCCTCAATACAACGCTTTTTGCAGACCATTCCGCCGTGACGCTGGGTAGTGAAGATCTCTATATCGATCTCAATGACGGTAACGGTGTGAAAACCACGCCGTCATTCGGGCAGTCAAAAGCGACAAACAACGCCGATCGGAGCCGTTTCATCGGCCGCGTACAGCTGAATAACGGTTCTACTCTTAAGATTAATGAGCATTTTACCGGCGGGATTGACAGCGCAGACAGCTCGGTGACGGTGGCGTCCACCGATGCCGTTCTCAACCAGAAAAGCAGCTTCAGCCACTCATCGCTGTCGCTGGCGGATGGCGCGAAGCTGACGGCAACCTTGGGTCTGATTTCTGACAGTGAAGTGGCTGCCGGTGCGGGATCGACACTTTCGCTGTTGTCCGGACAGTACTCGGCTGAGCGCTGGCGCTTTAACGGCCAAGGCACCGCGCTGAATGTCGGCACGGGTAGCGTAATAACGGGAAATATTCAGGCGAATGATACTGCCAGCCTGAATTTTGGTACAGCAGAGGAAGCCAGTGAGAATCTGTTCACGGCTTATGGTGGCAACCTGAGTGCGCCACTGGCAGGCGCGGTGATGACGAATACCCTCTGGCAGGCGAACGGGCAGTCCGTGGTGAAGTCTCTCGACCTGAAAGGTTCACAGGTGCGCTTTGGCAATACCGGCGCAGCGGGTTCTCTGACGGTGGACACTCTGACGGCCAGCAACAGCCAGTTCATCTTGAACACTGACGGTAAAACGGCAGATACGGTAACGGTTAAGCAGTCGCTGTCCGGTAAAAACAATGCGCTGGTTGTTGTCCCGTCTGTGGCTTCAGTGAGCCAGGGAATGTCATCCGTAGCGTTAGTCACAGCACCGAAAACGACGGCTGCCGATGTGTTCACGCTCAAACCAGTGACACAGCGCGCGGGTATTCATACCTTCACGCCGCAATTGGGCATCGTGGAGAGCGAAAACAGTAAACAATGGCGGCTGGAAGGATTTGACGTGCAGCAGGACAACGCGGCGCTGCAGGCCAGCAAATCAGTTATGAATGCTGGATATAAAAACTTCCTGACAGAGATGAACAACCTGAACTACCGCATGGGCGATCTGCGCAACACCCACGGTGAAACCGGGGCGTGGGCGCGAATCTTCAGCGGTACGGGTTCCGCTGAGGCGGGCAATTCCAACAGCTGGACACATCTGCAGATTGGAGCCGACAGAAAGCACGCGTTTGACGGCGGTGATCTGTTTACCGGTGTGACGGCAACGTTCACTCACAATAGCAGCCATGGTGATGGCTGGTCCGGTCAGACAAAATCAACCGGTATCGGTTTCTATGCTTCCGCGATGTTTGACTCCGGGCTGTATGTGGATGCAATCGGTAAATATGTCCGCCACGATAACCACTATTCGGCAAGCGAAATCGAAATGCCGGAGCAGGATTACCGCTCACATTCCTGGTATCTGGGCACAGAAACCGGCTGGCGCTTCTCGTTACCTGACGAAACCTTTATTCAGCCGCAGACGGAATTGGTTTATGGCTCGGTGTCAGGAAACCGGTTTGACTGGCAGTCTGCAGGCTCAGACATCCGTATGCAGCGTAAGCAGGATAATCCATTGATAGGTCGTACCGGCGTTGATATCGGTAAAACCTTCACAGGTAAAGACTGGAAGTTGACCGCGCTGACGGGCGTTCATTATCAGTATGACCTGTTTAATCCTGCGAAGACGGTCATTCGTGATTTTGCCGGGAAAACGTCCATCAGAAATGGTAAAGATAGCCGGGTAAACTTTAATTTCGGTGTCAATGCTGAAATAAAAGAAAACACCAGGATTAGTCTTAATTTTGAGCGTTCGGCGTTTGGTCATTACGATATTGATAAGGCAATTAACGCCAATATTCGTTATTCATTTTGATTTTAAATTTTGAGCAAGTAAAAGCCTGAATCGATGGTTCAGGTTTTTTTATGGATTAATTGCAAGTGATAATTAAATCCATTTACACTATAAGTTGTGGTACATAATTTTATCGCAATGGATTATTTTTTAGGGTGGTTTTTGTACTTTTCATACCTTATAGTCACTTTTAGTTAAGGTGTCTAATACATTTGATAGCGAAGAGTTCTTATGTCCATTGCTTTTTTATTGGCAAGTAAAAATGCTTTTTTCAATTACGGATTATCATTGCTCGCCGATGACAATTCAGATATTAAATGTTACGAGTACAGGAATTTTTATTCTGCTCATGAAATACTGAATAAATATAAAAAAGTCTATTTGGTTTGTGACAGGGATGATTACTTATCTTACTGCTTTTTGATGGAAAAATTCCCGGTAACCTGCCTCTGCTTTAAGCAGGTATCATACCAGAATGAGAAGCTGCGTGTATTCTCAAGCCGAACACCTTCGCCTGCTTCAGTGTTCAATGGCTTGACGGATGATGAACGAAAAATAGTCTATCTGTATTTTTTTAAGAGGAAGAGAATCGGAGAAATCGCGACGCTAACGCAGCTAAAAGAGAGCAGTATTTATTATAAAATACAATCGATTAAACGCAAACTGGGGGCAGAATCCAGCCGAAAGCTTCCAATATTGCTTAAGAATTTTTTTCTTGCACCGAATGTGTGATTACCATATTTCCGCACTATTTCTCATTGAAAATATTAAAATTGTTAATTATCTCACCAAAGCCACTGGGTAACTCTTTGTATTTCAAAGAAATACATAGTTAAAAAACAAATAATTAGAATCATACACTTTTTCTATTATTAAAAAATTCCGAGTTTACATGGCTGATAACCCATGAAATTATATGCATGCAAAGCATGGGGGTGACTGTATGAATAGCCAAAGTGCTTTAAGTAACCTTATTTTTCCGGCTAAGGAAAATTTTGCACACAACAATCTGTTGGTGCTGAAAAAAATCCGTTTTTATAACTGTGCGATTATCTATCTGCGGGATGCGCAACTGCTTATAAAAACAAAAGATGGGCAGTCCTTTAATGTCCCCCCTGAATCACTTTGTTACGTCGAAAAAAACACCGTGATTGATATTACATTAAAAGTGTTAGGCAAAGGTGTTCCCTATGAGCTCTATCAAGTTGACAGTGATGTATTGAGTTGTATCTGTAAAGTGATGGAACCGCTTCTGTTGGATCCGCAAAGCGTTAACCAGATGCGGCGTAAAATATTTACTTGTCCTGTTGATGAAACAGATACAAAAATTTTCAAACGATTAACTGGAAGCGATGTCCCACAACACCGACAAGTTTATAAAATAACTTATCTTCTTTCTAAAATGAGGGATATAGAATCGTTAGTTTATTCCTTATCAGTATCAACGGATACCACCTTTACTGAGCGGCTGAAGTCAATCATTGAAGCTGATCTCTCTAAATCTTGGAAGCTGGCAGATCTGGCGAGCATTTTACATATGTCGGAGGTGTCGATTCGTAAAAAGCTGGAGAAAGAGAGTAATAATTTTAATACGCTAGTGCTGGATATTCGCATGCATCAGGCAGCAAAACTCATCACCACTACCGAGAAGCATATTAATAGAATCGCCAATGAAGTGGGCTACACCAGTACATCTTATTTTATTCGTAACTTTAAAGAGTTCTTTGGCATTACACCGAAGCAGTTTGCTTTGAAAGTAAAAAAATAGTCCTGATGATTTATACATACAATTTTCCTTAAATTATTCTTCTATATCTTTAAGGAACTCCACAGAAAAAAACGGCTTTGGCGCAACAGGTGGGGGGATTGCTGAAATCTTTATCCGGCCTCCCCCCCACAAAAAATAAAGCCGCCGATCGGTTAATCAGCGGCTTTCTGTCACCTGCAGTTACGTCAGAAGTTATATTTCACGCCCAGCATACCGCGAGTATCGCTGTAGCCTTTATCGCCGACCTGTTGGGCCACGTTGCTCCACACGTTGAGCCGCGGAGTGATTTGGCCTTCAACGCCGACTTTCAGCTCACCAATGTTCTTGGTGCCACGCATGTCGTTGCTCACATCGTCCATCTTCACGCGAGTCGTCTGCGTGTTGTGGATCCAGTTGGCTTCAACAAACGGCTGGAACTCACGAGATTTACCGTCGTCGATGGCGTTGTGACCGTTGATAAAGGCTTTTACCCCCAGACGGGTCATCAGGTTGCCATCGGTGTTGTCCTTCACGCGGGTACCGTTCGCTTCCCGGTGGCTGTCAGCCTGCACGTCCATCCAAACCACCTGAGCTTTCGGTTGCAGCCAATAGCTGTTGCGCTCATTTTCACCCAGTTTGAAGCTGTAACCGGCTTCAACAGAAGCGGTGATCCCGCTGGATTTATATTTCTCCGTCGCCTGCTCCTGGCCCATCACCTTGTTATCAAACCAGTTGTACAGCATCCAGGTGTCTACATAAGTGCCGGTCTTGTCAGCGTCATTAGCATACCAGGTGCCGTACAGTCCCACGCTGTAACCAGTGACCTGACCACGTGAATGGTAGCCGGTCAGACTGGACTGCGTGCGGTTCTGGCTGTTGGCATAACCAGCCATCGCGCCGAGGTGCCAGCGGTCGAGGCCGTCGCTGCTCCACTGCGCCAGGTCACCGCCTAACTGCAAGACATAGCTGTTGCTTTGGGTTTTCAACTGCCCGCTACCGTCTTTGAAGCGGGTATGTGCCCCGACGTTACGCATCCACAGACTGGTGACTTTTTTCTCGCCCGTCAGCATATCGACGTACTGCGTTTCCCCCAGACGATCGTGGAGTCGGGTCATGAACAGCGTGTTAGCAGCGTAGTTGTTCGCCAGATAACTGCCTGCTTCCGGGCGGTACTGCTGCTCAGTGACAGGGGGCGCAACAGGTTCTTCCGGCTCAGGGATAATCGGGTCGACAGGATCGACCGGGTCTGGGTCAACAGGACCTGGGTCAATAGGGTCAACCGGGTCCGGGTCAACGGGATCTGGGTCAATAGGGTCAACCGGGTCCGGATCGACGGGGTCCGGCTCTTCCGGATCCGGCGGAGCAGGAATAAAGCTGGTCAGATACCAGTTGCTGCCCTTTTGCACCACGTTATAGTCGTACGCACCGGCAACAATACGGCCCGCTTTCTCAAAAGTACCGTCAGAATTACCGGCCACTTCGATGATCTCAATACCTTCAACGGTCTGCGCCCCGGTTCCGCCAATATTGTTCACTGCCACAAATGCGTTACCCGCGGTGTTGCCGAGCACTTTCAGCTTGTCGGTTTCGGAGGTATCGTCATTCAGGACGGTATTGAAAACGAGTTTTCCGCCGTTGCCGGTAAAATCTTCATTGATAGTAAGCGTCTGCCACGGTTCGCCGTCAGCATGCCCAAAGTTCACCACTGACCCGCCGTTCAGAGTCAGGTCAGTGAGCGTTGAGCTGTTGGTCATGTTCCAGGTCGCATCGCTCATTTGCAGCGAGATAACCCCCGTCCCGGCAGTGGCGCTGGTGACGTATGACGCCCCACTCCACAACGAGTTGTCAGTCATATTGAGTTTGATGGTACTGTTTTGCTGCGGCTGGGTGTTGTTTGCGGCAGTAGCACCGGCGGCGTGAAGATCGCCGTCGATAAGGAAACGCCCGCCAGCAGAACCGTCGACGATGCCGCCCGTTTCTGTACTGATGGCATAGCTTTCATTGCTGTGATTGCCCGCCATAGCAATAGTAGCGCCGCCACCGAGATTTACCGTGCCGCGTGAAATCGCATACAGGCCGCGTGGGGCCTTGCTGAATGAGTAAACTTTATCGATGCTGTTAACACGAATCGTCGCATTATCACCCAGATTCACCGTCGCATTATAGGAATAGACCGCATGGGCGCTGGCTCCGCTCACCGAAATAGTGGCGTTATTGCCCAGTTCCGTTTTGGAAGATGAGGCGGCGTAGACCCCTATTGAGGAAGTGCCCGATGTCTCGATGGTGGCGTCATTGCCAAGGCGGATTGAGGACCCGCTCTGTCCGGAGCGGATTCCCTCTGAGCTGTTACCGGTAGTCACAATGTGGGCACGATCGCCGACAATAATCGTATTTTTGGCAAGCGTTGCGTCTCTAAACGCGTTGGCGGTGATGCCACGTCCCTGGTTACCGGTGGTTTGAATATACAGATCGTCGCCGACGTAGATGTTTGCTGAGCCTATCCCACCCTGACCGATGACGTTGTATCCGGCGTTAATACCATCACCATCCTGGCCGTCCACATAAATACTGGTGCGATCCCCGGTGATAATAAAGACTGGATTATCCGGCGTATTAGCCCCGTGCGTGCGGATACCGTCAACATCTTTACCATTATTAGCGGCATTCTTTGACTGTGTGCGAATCGTAAGGTCGTCACCGAAAATAACGCCCGGGCTACCCGTCGCGCTGTTCTGAATAACGGTAATGGTGTGTTCGAAGGCTTCTCCTCCTGGCCCATTCAGCGTTAATCCATGACCATAAACGGGAATGGTACCGGCACTCCACTGATAAACATAATTCGGCGTTTCGCTGTTTTTTTTGAAACTGTCATTCGTCTGTGCAGGAAATAAAGCCTGCAACTCCGGCGAAAGACTGCTCACCAATCCACTGGCAGGAAGACTATCAATATCAATCCAGGCCGCGTGGGTTGAAAATACCATTGACGTTAACGCGGTTGATACCGCTATCGCAATGCGTGAGTAATGCTTAGATTTTTTCATAATAGCCTCCTGCTTTCGGGCGTAGGGCGTCCACCACATCGCAAAGATGTGAAAATAGTAAAAATCAAAAATGCGTTATAAAATATTCGACAGTATTTGATGAATGCTATGGCCTAATTTATCTTCAAGCCTGAGCTTGTAGACATATATTTTCTTAATATCTATATTATCTATTTTGGTAATTTGCTGAATACTTTTCCCTGACACAAACCGCTTCAGTAATATCATTTCTGTATAGTTGAGTGAGCGTCCGCGTTTACTGTTCGCAAGGTGGCCGGTAAATAATCGGCGAATTTTCTGATGCTGAACTTCATCATCATCATCGGAATATATAATCCCTTGTATTTTATTGCTTTTCGACAGCCAGTAGTTGGCTAACGGCGCGAGATTCCTGTCCGCTATCAACACAATATACATACCGCTGTAGGCCAGCCGGTCAACCCATTGCGGATCGGCGAACAGGCGCAGGTTTGGGAAGGAAAAGTCCACAAAAATAAACCCACGCGACAAATGATTTTGATTATTAAGGAGAAGTTTTTCAATAATTCCTTTTTGCAGAAAACTATTTCCCTCTGGCCAGATCGCAAAAGTGGCTCGGTGACAGTAGCTGGCGCGTACCACAGTATCCGGAAATAATTGACAGGATAATTCACAGCTTATGCAACGAACACTCTGTGATGGTGATCTCTTCATCAAAAATGACTCCTGTTATTTTTCCATAAATATTTCATTGGTAAATAAATGTGTCAATCCGACACGTATGACATTCCTTGTCAGTTAATAACAGTGACACATTAAAAAATGTAATAAACTCCTGATACGCTATTATGAATAGGCTGTAAGCAATGCGATTGCGCTAAGCTTTTTTCTGCTTTATCTCAGAATAACAGTCTGGGTATTAGGAATTTTATGCATAAATCTAAATCCCAGAATAAAAATTAAAAAAGCACTATTTGCTAAAAATTAACCAATGAAAGGGGCTCTTATTAATTACACAATCCTGATAACTCAATCCCCCTTGAAGTGCTGTTGATAAATATAATGAGAATTCAGATAAAACTGTAATGAATTCTCATTATTTAACATTAGTTAATACTCACCTAAGAATTTACACACGTAACACGTTGTATTTAAAGTATTTTTAATCCTTAAGTGAAATTCTTATCTTCGATCACGTACAAAGAGTGAGGCATATTCACGATTTGGATGTAAAATTTAAGGTATGTGTAGGCACACGCGGTGATACGTTATAGTTACTGAGGGCTGGGCAATTGTACCTTATCAATCAGTTGGTCGAATTTAATCCTGACAGCAAAAGTCTGGTCAATCGTCAGACCGGGCGCGCAATACAACTTCAGCTCCCAGCTTCGCTTTGCTTTCTCTATTTAATTACTCACGCAAGTGACATTGTTTCGCAGAACACATTGATAAAAGTGGGTTGGGGTGAGAGAAATAATGTGACCACAACCAACACATTTTACCAGGCTATTCTGACGCTACGTAACGCGCTGGCGGATGTGGGTCTGCCACGTGATACGGTGAAAACTATTTCACGACGCGGACTCAGATTAAATGGAAATACGCAGGTAGAGGCGATAACGCATCTTCAGAGTGAAGTTTTCCAATCACCGCTAATAGAGGAATACGCGCCCCCAAAGATAATTCCTCCCGCGGCACAACAAACGACGCGGGTCCCCTGGTGGAATATTATATTTAGCGCTGGCATCGTTATTGCCACTTTGATTATCTGGCTGGTGTGGTATCAGACACGTCCTGTTATGCCGTTTAGTAAATTCATTTCTGTTTCTATGCAGGTCCCATCTCGGCAAAACTGTAAAATTTATTACTCACTGAATGATCACGATCAGGAAAATTATTTCAATCTGATGCAACTGCACCCTTCTCTCTGTGAAAACAACAAGCATGTTTTCCTTTCTGGCTACCGTAAAGCGGAGAGGATCGTGGCATTTGTTTGTGATAAAGATGCACGGGTAGATGCGTACGCGTTTTGTACTACCCATTATTACTGGATGCGCGGGCAATGAAAAAAATACACCACCTTATTTTAATCGTAATCGGCGTGGCGACATTGCTCGGCTCAGGCGGATGGCTATGGCATTCACGCTATGCCGAAAAGCAGCTAAATTGCGTTGGAAATGTCGAATGGAATATTGGCAGCAACCGCTTTGCAGGTACGGTTTCATTTCGGATGTACAAAGATGCAGGGCTAGCGACCATTACCGGAAAACTGTACGGACGTAATACCTCAGACATTAGCAGGAACATCTATTTCAGTTATACCCGGCAGCACGAAGCCCGAGTGCTACAGGCAATGCAGGTGGTCAAAACCTTCGCTGATAGCGCCGATGAAGCTGATATTAACAACACATTACCCGGATTTTACCGTCAAAGCGGACGAAACCTGAGCCTGGTTATGGAGGAGTATAAGGGCGCATGGATTTTTGCCAGCTCAAATGTCCCCTCGCTGTATTGCCGCAAAAGGTAACGTCATATCCGGATACAAAAAGCACGCCCCCTTCAATAGAATTCATATTTGCCATCATCGACTTACGCGACATGGGTCACTGAATCCACTCATATCCCATTGCTATTCTTCATCCCGAATCAGGAAACATCCTGAATACCACGATATCCATTGCGCAATAATTAAGCGAAATGGGCGTTTTATTTTGCCCAGAAGACTTCAACCTACGGATGGATATTTGGAGAAGACGTGGACAGGGGCGTTTATCTCTCTCGCGAGCAATGTCTGAGCGTTCAGGCGTTATCGCATTTCAGGAAACGGTGTGTTTCCGGTGTATTTTTGGCGTACATATGAGGGATACGTAATGTTTACTTTTAAAAAGTGCCTGATTGCACTTTCTATAAATTTGGCCGTTGTTTCATCAGGTTTTGCTTGTACGACCCTATTGGTCGGTAATGAAGCATCAGCGGACGGCTCCATGCTGGTAGCCCGTAGCGCTGACAGCGATGCCCTGAAAGCGCAGCATTTTGTCATTCATCCGGCAAAGCAGAATCAGACCGGGGTATACAGCACCAAAGCACATAATGGCGCGAATGACTTTACCTGGCCGCTACCCAAAAACTCTCTGCGTTATACCACCGTTCCAAACTGGAAAACCCAACTGCACGGCGCGACCGGATTTAACGAATTGGGCGTTGGCGTGAGCGGTACAGAATCTATTTTTGCCTCAGCAAAAGCGCTGGCTGCCGACCCCTACGTTGAAGATAAAGGGATCACCGAAGATGATATCCCGGATATTCTGTTGTCCCAGAGCAAAACCGCGCGTGAAGCCGTGGCGCTACTGGGTCATATCATTGAGACCGTCGGCGCTGGGGAAGGTTTTGGCGTGGCCGTCGTCGACGATAACGAAATCTGGTACCTGGAAACCGGCAGCGGTCACCAGTGGATGGCGCAGCGCCTGCCGAATAACCAGTATTTTGCCACCGGTAATCAGGGCCGCTTACAGGATTACGACCCTAAAAACCCGGACATGATGGCGTCAAAAAACCTGATTCAATTTGCGACCGAAAAAGGTCTGTACGAACCGGCAAAAGATGGCAAATTCAACTTCTCCAAAGCCTATACCCGTGATGATGAGCGTGACCGCACGTATAACGATCCTCGCGTATGGACCATCCAGAAAGAGTTCAATCCTTCCGTAAATCAGGATATGGCCAAAGGGCGCGAATTCCCGGTGTTCATGACACCAGAGAAGAAGATGACGCTGGACGATGTGAAGGCCGTGCTGCGTAACCATTACGAAGGCACCAGCCATGATCCGTACACCAACGGTCTGAACGGCAAAGAGCCATGGCGTCCGGTTAGTGTCTTCCGCACCTATGAAGCACACGTGATGCAGGTCCGTCCGTGGTTGCCAAAAGAGATTGGTGAAACGACCTACATTGGTCTGGGTATGGCCGACCTCACCGCGTTTGTTCCGTACTACAGCGGCCTGAAAGCGTATCCGGCAAACTATACGATGGGTACCGATAAAGCGGACGATCAGTCCATTTACTGGAAATACCGTAAGTTACAGACGCTGACGATGACCGATTATCCGAAGCTCGCGCCAATCGTCAAAAAAGCCTACAAAGCATGGGAAGATAAAGTGGCGAAGGAGCAAAAAGAGGTCGAAGCAAAATATCTGAAGATGGCGAAAACCGATAAACCTGCCGCAGATAAGATGCTGAATGACTTCAACTTGCGCATCATGGCCGATGCCGAGAAGCTGACGGAAGATCTGACTAATCAGCTCTTTACCATCCGCACTAAAGACATTCAGTCTGATATCTTCTTTGCAAACGCTGCGAAAAAAGACTGAGTAACGACACGATGACATGCTGGCGCAAAGTAAGCTTCAAAACTTTGCGCCAGTAGTACGGTTTACATTTCCTTCCGCGGCAGTTGATCGAGAGCCAGACTTCTTAGATGCAAGTTGGCCCAGCAGGCTGCCTGAGTTCGGTTATTCACAGATATCTTTTTAAAGATATTATAAATATGCGTTCTCACTGTATTTTCACTAATAAAAAATGCGTTAGCAATTTCTACATTAGACGCACCTTTCGACAACTCAGTTAAAATTTCATATTCTCTTTCGGTTAAAATGCCGTAGTTATTATCTGATGGCGTGAGGTTTACATACTCTGGCAGCGGTGACAGTGAGCGTGGTGGACGGGAGGTTTTTAGCCCCTCTTTAAGGAGTTCTAACAAATATTCTGTAGAGCAATTATTTGGTACGATCGACTCAAAATTTGGCCATAGCATGCTCTCATAGAGTGGGAGCGACCGCAGGCAGTTAATAATATAAACGCGCAAACTATATGCGCTGTCATTGAGTAATTTTGACCAGACATTTTTTAATTTACGGCTTGATGCCTGTATATCATAGAGGATGATACTTCCCTCAACGATAAATGACATGTCTGGTCTGCTAATGTTAACAAAATCAACCAAGATATCGTTTTGCTTATTGAGATAATCCAGCAAGAGTTGCGTCTGTATTGATTGGTTGCTAATGAGTATTATCTTACTGTCCATGTTAAGCATATGTAGCCTTCATTCAAATGATGATTGACAATATTCCTTATCGTTATTGCATGCCAAGCCAATAACAAGTCACTACTTAAGATTAAAGATAATCTGATTGAATTATAAGAATTTAGCTAATTGTGCAATTCGATCATTCGCTTTTTCCGAGCGCAGGATTCGATTTTTCTTTATAGCACTTAAAGAATTATCACAATACAAACATAACATATTGTATTCCAAGTATTTTTATTTGACCTTTGAGTAAAGGACTATCTTACTCACAATCTGCTTATAGATAATAATAATTCATTAATACTCATAGTTAATGATCATTATTAATATTATAGGATGAGTGAAATACGTCCAATCTACGATGTACAACAATAATTTATCTAACATAATTGATAGCGGGCGACAGCCTTACAGGGCGCAAGAAAAAAGGAGCCCAGACAATGTTACTGATAATAGGGACGATCTATCTCTAAATGAGGAGCGCATTATGAGTAAACTATCCATTATAAGTTTAATTAGCTGTGCCATCGCAATTCCTTCCGCTATGGCAGATGTTGGACATGGCCCCAACAGGGATCAAAAAGGCGTTGTTAATTTTTCCGGTCATGTCTATTCCAATTCGTGCATAATTGAAGCCGGTGATAAAGATAAACAGGTAAAATTAAACCCAGTTCTCAATACATCAGTTAGCAAATTACATGCAACGCAACTCCAGCAATTCAGTATTAAAGTGAAGGGATGCTATATTAATGAAAAAATAGTTCCCAAATTAGCCTGGAATGTTAATTCCCCTCTAACTCACGATGGATATCTCAAAAACACGACAAGGGGTGGAGCCCAAAACGTAGCGCTAGTCCTTAAGGATAATCGCGAAAAAAATATTAACCTGAGGAATAAGAATGACCGATTTGAACCTGAGAAAGATGATCTCCGACATGGCAATGATAGCCCGACTTTAACTTATAAATTCAGCGTGGGTTACATTATACCACGTGAAAATAGTGGTTCATCATATGTTCAACCGGGACCGGTAAGCGCTCAGGCAAACTATAGCATTACTTATCTCTAAATACACAATGCTATAGCTGCCTTGCGCTATAGCATTTATTTTAATAGAGGCTTCATGAAAATTTTCATTTATTTATTAGCTCTATTTGCTCTCTCTACCGCACATGCAAATAATATCATTGTCAATGGCACCCGATTTATTTACTCTGAAGATTCCGCAGAGATCACGATACAAATGACGAATACGGGAAACTATCCATCGTTGGCCCAGGTATGGTTGGATGAGGGAAATCCAGAAAAGTTACCGGAAGAAATTTCCACTCCATTTATTATTTCTCCACCCATTGCCCGCGTTGACGCAGGCAATGGGCAATCACTCAGAATAAAAAAAGCAGTTGATAAAAATATTGTCGCCACCGACCGTGAGTCTATGTGGTGGCTTAACATACTGGATATTCCTTCCGTGGATAAGAATAGCGTCACGGACAATTCAGCTGTGCTCAATTTAGCCATTCGCTCACGCTTTAAGTTTTTCTGGCGACCCAGTGGGTTAGGTGACCGTCAAAACGCGGAAAATAAGATAAAAATTATTGCTAACCAACGTGACATAACGCTGGTAAACCCCACCCCCTTCTTCATCACGGTTGCGGATATTGTGACGTCATCAGGCCATGGACTCATAAACGAAGTGGTCATGGTCGCCCCGAAAAGCAGAACGACTATCAATGCAAAACAACAAGTCAGCCAGGGTGAATCGGTTGTTTTACAAGCAATCAGCGATTACGGCGGAATTGTGGAACACAAAACAACCATTAATTAATAAAAAGGGATAAAAGGAATTAGTAATGGGTTTATGTAAAAGGATCCTCACCATACCCTGTTTCATTATTTTTCATGGTTCATTATTTTCCGTTGGAGCTCACGCAGAAGACAGCACTCGCTACGAGTTCGATAACGCCATCTTAATGGGCAATGCTTCACTTAACGATTTGCAGTCCTTTAATGCCGCAGGCTTATTGCCTGGGACATATATCGTAGATATTTATATTAATGATAACTGGCGTGGACGTCGTGAACTCTTATTCAAAAAAGATAATCACGGCGATTTAGTTAGCTGTTATTCAGAAGCATTTCTCAAAGGCGTGGGCATTAACCCAGAAAAAATGAATCAAACGCTGGCAGCTCACCCTTCACGCTGCGGCAGCATTGCCGATTGGGACACCAGCGGGAAAGCAACGGAGAGACTCAACACCAGCCAGCTTGAGCTGCGCATCACCATCCCGCAGGCTTATGTTGATAATATCGAAAACAATTATGTCCAACCTGAACTCTGGCAACCAGGGGCGCCGGCGATTAATTTCAGCTATAACGCCGATTACTACAGCACCCAGCAACGTGGTAACGATCGTTCAAGTACGGACAGCGCCTGGGTGGGAATGGATATCCGAAGCTCTGCTGGAGGGTGGCTAATTGAACATTTTGGTAGCCAAAATTGGGACAGCAAAATAGGTAGCCATTACGCCAATAATCGCACGACGCTAAAACGGCCCATCACTCGTTGGAAATCCATGTTAAGCGCTGGCAAGTTCTATACTGACAGCCAGATGTTCGACAGTATGGCTATTCTCGGAGTGGGATTGGCTTCTGAGGATTTAATGCGCCCGGATAGCACGCTGAACTGGGCGCCGATTATTCGCGGCGTAGCTGAGACCAACGCCCGTATTACCATCACCCAGGATGGTCAAACCATTCATCAGTCCTCGGTTCCGGCTGGGCCATTCTCGATTGATTCCGTGTTGCCCGCGAATACTGGCGGCGAGTTGCTGGTCACGATTCAGGAATCAGACGGGCGTATCCGCCGCTTTACCGTTCCATACTCTTCGGTACCACAGCTACTAAAACCCGGCATTTCGCGCTATGGCATCACTCTCGGGACTGTCGATGAAGATAATTATGATGAAGATCCGTTTTTAGCCCAGGCCTACTGGCAGTATGGCCTGAACAACTATTTAACGTTGTATACCGGGGCCTCTGGATTCGAGCGCTATCAGTCAGCCCTCATCGGTAGCGGTCTGAACACCCAACTCGGCGCATTCGCCCTTGATATCACCCAATCGCGCCTGAAGCTTGAGGACAATCGTCAACAAGGACAACAGTATCGTCTGACATGGAATAGCACCCTACCCTGGTCGGCAACCGCGCTCTGGCTGGAAGCAAAATACAGTTCACATCACTTTTACGGTCAACGCGATGCCCTGGATGCACAGGCATTCGTCAGCCAATATTTCTCGTCACGCGAGAAGCAGTCGTTTAGCGCCAGTATTAATCAGCCGTTATCCGATACCTGGGGTTCATTCTATTTATCCGGCTCTCTTAAGAAGTTCTGGGATCAGCAGGATAATTATCGCCAGTATGCCGTGGGATACACCAATGCCTGGGGCAACCTGACCTGGAGTATATCCGCCCAGCGTTTCTGGAATGAGGATCAACAGGGTTCGGTCACCAAAGATGACCAAATCATGCTCTCATTCAGCTATTTCCTGCCCCGGGATAACGCCGGTTTTACGCAGATCTCCTCTGATAGCTACAGCAATAACGGCAAAGCCAGCAATACACGCCTCGGCTTCACGACCTCGACTGATGAGGAAAACAATATCGTTTGGGGAGCCAATACCGGCTATCTCCGCGGCGGTAGTGTGGAATGGGGAGCAAACGGCATGGTGCGTACGCCTTATACCTCGCTGAACGGGACGTGGAGTCAGAGTAACTCATGGCACCAGGTAAGCGGTGGAATGAGTGGCATGCTGGTTGGGCACGCGAGGGGAATAACCTTTTCACCAGAGCGCTCAGATACCGTCGCGCTGGTCTATGCGCCTGATGCGCATGGCGCTCATCTTGAAGGCGTACCTGGAACCCGCTTCGATAAAAATGGCTACGCCATTCTGCCCTGGCTTCGTCCGTGGCGCGTGAATGACGTTACTATCGATCCAAAAGGTTCAACTGAAGGTCTGAACTTTACCAAAACTCAGGCCAAGGTTGCGCCTTACGAAGGTAATGTCATTCCAGTCACCTTTGAAACGACGCTCAGAAAACAGAACATTATTTATCCCCGCCTGCAGGGTCAGCAGAGAATGCCATTCGGTGCCATCATCCGCGACAATGCCAATAATCATGTCGGCTACGTCGGACAAGGCGGTGCGCTTTATATTGATGAAACCACCTCACCAGAAGTGTTCGTTTCACTGGAAACAGGGAAATGCACGATCGTGTTAAAAAACCAGGAGGCCACATGTCGGTAATACGTACCGCTTTAATTCTGGGCTGTGCCTTGGGCATTCATCAGGCAGCCAGTGCTGCATGTACCCTGACCACACAAAAGTTTATTTTATCGCCGGAAATCGTTAACGATAAGCAATCAATCCAGTCAGGGGGAGTTATTCAGACGCGCACGCTTTCGCTACAGAATATTCAGGCGTCAGGCTGTACTAACAACCAGCCTTTTTCCGCACAGATTATTGGCGATCGGTCCGCAATGAAACAACCCGGTATTATACGCAGCAATGTGAGTGGGATTGGCATTAAAGTCACCCTGGAAACCTCAACCGGACAAACGATCCAGTGGCCATCAACTTTCAGAGCGACGGCAGATGAATTCAGAAACAGCAAAATAAAGATTGAGCTGATCAAACTGGATGATCAGCTTGCGGCAGGAGCCGCTGCGGGTTCCATCAACCTGCAAATCAGAAGTGAGGCTCAATCGTTGCCCGTGGTGGATATCATTGTGCCGGCAAAATATATCACGATGCTCAACCGGTCATGCGCAATCAAAGGTAACCGCTCGATCAACGTCAAACTGCCCGATATAGCACTTGAGCAATTCAGAGGCTATGGAAGCACTGCGGGAAGAAAACCATTTACTATCGACCTTCTCTGTAAAAGTGATTTTACCACGCCTTCCCGGGTTATTCTAAGCTGGAGCGACACAGAGAATGGTCACCAAAGTATTATCGGTGTACTAAAGAATATCCACCTCAAAGGCGCTGCTGGCATCGGCATTCAGGTGTTAGATCAACAACAACAGCCTGTTAAATTCAATACACCTTCATATATCAATTTAGCACCTCAAGATAAAGGTAATCATTCCATCCCGTTTTATGCTCAGTATTATCAAACAGCTAACAATGTCAGTCCCGGCATTGTACGTTCAGTTTTGTATTTCAATGCTGAGTACCAATAATTAATCCTAATTTAGGCGTACTGCGAGGTCTTTGCTCCACGCAAGTGGAGCTTTTTTACATTACACATCTATCGGAATGTAATGTTCACAGGTAATTATTTTGTTTTTAAGATCCTCTTGGTTATAATGGAATATTTCAATATCATAGCCTGCCTTCCTTTTTAATTTACTCTCCGGCAACATCTTAAAATAAATATATCTTGAATAGAGTGGATAGTCCTCTTTCTTGAATCTGAATGAAAAACAGGCATACGTTCCCGAAGGACACTCATAACGATTATAGGCATTGGGCGAATGATGACTTTTGTTACCAATGATGCTTTTAACTTTCAACCGCATCATTGAGTTTGGATTAGACGAGAAATCGGTTAATGCCCACACATTTTGTTTTGAACTGGTAAGTTGCTCAAATATTAGATTTAATCGATGAAGATGCGAGTCACTGGCAGGCGGGATTGGTGTGTCATAGTTGTACTGAAATCCATGCACGATATCAGCAGGTAAGGTACGTAGTTGCAATTCGCCGACAACAATATCACTGCGCAGTACAAACGACATTAACGGCGAAAGATCCCAACTGGGATTTTTACGGTATTCTGTGGGGGTATAACCGGTTAGTTTTTTAAATTCACGGCAGAAAGATTGCTGAGAATCGAATCCTACCCGCACTGAAATATCGATAATATCCATATGAGTAAGGCGTAACAAGCTTGCTGCTTTGGTTATCCGTCGCCTACGAATATAAAGCCCCACAGGCATATTTATTCGCTGCTTTAAAATATTCTGTATATGTCTGCGACTGTATCCGGAAAACTGTGAAATGTCATCAATACCAATGCCTGAAACAAAATTATCTTCTATATAATACAATACATCATTTATAGTCTTTGACTTCAATGGCCCTCTCCTACCCCAATAAATAACGTAATAACAAAAAGCATCAATGCGTTTAACAATCAGGCAAAGAAATAGGTATGTATCGGGGCTATTATGTTTTATATCGTAGCGGAAGGTATCTCGTCAAATACCTTTTAATAAATATACAAGTCATTAAATCATCGACCAAAAAATTCTTAAAATAAATATTATAAACACTTCATTAATTTAAGAAATAATATTTATCGAAGAAACTATACTCAATGAAACAATTATCACTAACTGATCGGCGTTCCGATCAGATTAATGCCAGCAACAGAGATTAGCTATTATTTATGCGTATGGCTATCGAATAATATTCCTGCGATTGAACACCTCACGGGGAAACGCCCAACGTGTCACACCGCGCCTTCACGGCGTCATGCAGCAGACGGACAGCAGTTGAAAGCTGCTTACGATGTGGGCAAATCATATTCAGCGGGGCTTTCTCGCCCAGGTAATCAGGCATCAGTAGCTGCAATCGTCCATCACGCACATCCTCGCTGACATCCAGCCACGACTTGTACGCGATGCCTTCTCCGGCAATCGCCAGCCGTCGGATTACTTCAGCATCGTCGCTCATAATGGTGCCGTTAACCTGCACACTGCTAACCTCGCCGTTATGCGTAAACGTCCAGCGATCGTGCAGGCGTCCGCGTAAGACGAAGGTCATGGCGTTGAGCTGTGTTAAATCATCCGGAGTTTGCGGCGCGCCGTTTTGCACAACCCATTCCGGTGATGCCACCAGCACGCGTCGGTTACCCGGTGCGACAGGCAGCGCAATGTAAGATGCGTCTTCGGTGTTGCCATAGCGAAACGCTACATCGACGGGGTCTTTAAAGACATCCGTCACCTGGTCGGAGAAAAAAATCCGCAGGCGCAGCGCGGGATAGCGGCGTCGAAACGACTGAAAGACCGGCAGCAGTAGGTTCCGACCGAGATCGGAAGGTACGGCGATTTGCAGCGTGCCTGAAACTTCATCTTCCGGGGTCTGAATTTTTTGCAGCCCGGCATGCATCACGTCCAGCATCTGGCGGGCATAGGGTAGCCAGACCTCACCTTCAGGCGTCAGGCGCAGACTGCGCGTGGAGCGGGCGAACAAGCGGATAGCCAGCGTAGATTCCAGGCGCTTAATAGCAGAACTGACCTGAGCAGGCTGAACGCCGACTTCGCGTGCGGCATCGCTAAAACTATTTAGCGCCGCGGCGCGGACAAACAACGTGAGATCTTCAAGCCGGAACATTTTCACTCCCCGAGTATAAGTCCTGTCGCCGAAGGGCTATTTTTCCCGTTCTGCTACCGGTTTACCATCGAATTATTCAACAGATAGAAGGTTTATTAACCGGAGAGATTATGAAAGCCATCGCTATTACCCGCGCCGCAACCGACGGCAGTAACATTGAATTTTTACAAGAGATTGACCTGCCCATGCCCGTCGCCTCCGGGCACGATCTGCTGGTTGAAGTGAAGGCCATTTCCGTCAATCCCGTTGACACCAAGGTCCGCGAAGGTTTTAACGCTGATGTGCCCCGCGTGCTGGGTTGGGACGCCGTTGGCGTAGTGAAGTCCGTGGGTGAAGCAGTCACTCTGTTCGCACCTGGCGATGAAGTCTGGTATGCCGGTGCGCTGGGTCGTGCTGGCAGTAACAGTGAATTTCAGCTGGTTGATGAACGTATTACCGCGCTGAAGCCGCAATCGCTGGACAATGCTTCTGCTGCGGCACTGCCGCTGACCGCCATCACCGCCTGGGAAATGCTGTTCGACCGTCTGGGCGTTGAGGAAAATGGCAATGAAAATGATGTGTTATTGATTGTTGGCGCTGCTGGCGGCGTCGGTTCTATCCTGACGCAACTGGCCAGTAAGCTGACCAAAATGACTGTCATCGGTACCGCTTCACGTCCACAGAGCCAGAAATGGGTACGTGAAGCAGGCGCTCATCATGTGATTGACCACAGCAAGCCGCTGATGGAAGAGCTGGCTCGGATAGGCATTAAAGAGGTGACGCACGTTGCCAGCCTGAACAATACCGAGCAGCACTACCCGCAAATTATTGCCGCCCTGGCGCCGCAGGGCAAACTGGCGCTGATTGACGATCCGCAAACCCTCGATGCACGTCCACTGAAGGCCAAAAGCATTTCGCTGCACTGGGAATTTATGTTTACCCGTTCGATGTTTACCACCCACGACATCATTGCGCAGCATCAGCTATTAACCCGCGTGGCACAGTTGATCGATGACAACACCATTCGCACCACGCTGGGCGAGCATTTTGGCGCAATCAACGCGGCGAATCTGCAAAAAGCGCACGCGCAAATTGAAACCGGTCGTTCAGTGGGCAAGATTGTGCTGGAGGGGTTTTAACATGTCTGATTCAGAGGTGATTTCAATTATTGCGGTACTGAAAGCCAGACCGGGGAAAATCGACGCACTAAAACAGGCGCTGCAGGCTCTGCTGCTGCCCACGCGCCAGGAGCCGGGCAATATTGAGTATGCCCTGTTCCAGTTGCGCGACACACCGGATGTCTTCTACGTTCGTGAATCCTGGCGCGGTCAGGCCGGTCTGGACGAGCATATCGCCCTGCCCCATTTCCAGGCGTTTATTCTGCAAATGAACGAGCTGCTGGCCGAACCGCTACGACTGGATTATCTGACGCCGATTGCGCCGTAAGATGACTGCCGAAGCCCCCTGCGGTGTGGGGGGCTGTGCCTGTCATGTCTCACTCGCTTCGCTATCTCTGCTATGATGCCTGCACACAAATAAAACAAAACAACATGCAGAGGGAAAGATGAGTTCCACCAGAAGAGGGATGATGAACGTCCTGATTGCCGCCGTATTATGGGGAAGTTCAGGCGTTTGCGCGCAGTACATCATGGAGCAAAGCCAGATGTCGTCGCAGTTTCTGACCATGACGCGCCTGATTTTCGCGGGGCTCATTCTGCTGATGCTCTCTTTCGTTCACGGCGACAACGTATTCTCCATTATCAAAAACCGCAAGGACGCCATCAGCCTGCTGATTTTTTCCGTGGTCGGGGCACTCACCGTACAGCTAACCTTCCTGCTGACCATCGAAAAATCCAACGCCGCCACCGCGACGGTGCTGCAATTTTTGTCACCGACCATTATCGTGGCGTGGTTCTCCGTGGTGCGCAAAGCGCGGCCGGGGATTTTAGTGCTGACGGCGATCTTCACCTCACTCATCGGTACCTTCTTACTGGTCACCCACGGTAATCCGACGTCGTTATCTATCTCAGCTGCCGCGCTGTTTTGGGGAATAGCCTCGGCGTTTGCCGCCGCGTTCTATACCACCTACCCCTCAACGCTCATCGCGCGCTACGGCACGTTGCCGGTTGTCGGCTGGAGTATGTTAATCGGTGGAATGATCTTACTGCCGTTCTATGCCGGGCAGGGAACTCATTTCGTGGTGAATGGCAGTTTGATTCTGGCGTTTTTCTATCTGGTGGTCATCGGCACGTCACTCACGTTTAGCCTGTACCTGAAAGGCGCGCAGATGATTGGCGGACCGAAAGCGAGCATTTTAAGCTGCGCGGAACCGTTGAGCAGTGCGTTGCTATCCCTGCTGCTGTTAGGCATCACCTTTACCCTGCCAGACTGGCTGGGTACGCTTTTGATCCTCTCATCGGTCGTGCTTATCTCAATGGACTCACGTCGCCGCGCCAGAGCGGTTTAACCCAACTGGCGCGGCAACGGGTGACGATTACCAGCCCGGAACTGCGCCGCCGTTAAAGATAGTTTCTGCCGCCTTCGCCACTTCCGGTGACTGATAAGATTGCAGGAATTCTTTCACATTCTCGGCATCTTTATTGTCTTCTCGCGCCACCAGAATGTTCACGTACGGTGAATTTTTGTCTTCGATAAATACGCTGTCATGTACCGGAGAAAGCCCGGTTTGCTGGATGTAGGTGGTACTGATAATCGCCACATCCACTTTTTGATCGTCCAGCACGCGCGGTAGCTGCGCCCCTTCCAGTTCCATAATTTTCAGATGTCGCGGATTATCCGTAATATCCAGCGCCGTTGGCAGCAGGCCGGTATCCGCTTTCAGAGTGATTAACTTCTCTTTTTGTAGCAGCAACAGCGCCCGCCCAAGGTTGGTCGGATCGTTAGGTATCGCAATCGTCGCACCGTCTTTTAGTTCAGCAACGGTTTTGATTTTCTTCGAATAACCCGCCATCGGGAACACAAAGGTATTGCCCACCGCTACCAGCTTATAGCCGTGCGCTTTATTATCTTGTTCAAGGAACGGACGATGCTGGAAGACATTGGCATCCAGCTCACCATGATTAGTGGCATCGTTGGGCAGCAGAGAACCGCTAAACCCCACCAATTCCACCTCCAGGCCATATTTTTCTTTAGCGACTTTCTTCGCGACTTCCGCCACATCCTGCTCCGCGCCGTTAATCACGCCCACTTTAATATGCTTTGCATCATTGTTCTGCTGATCGCATCCTACCAGCAATAATCCCGCCAGTAATAACGCAGCCCCAGCCCCGAAATAAGGTATCTTCAGTTTCACGTTTTATCCTTTTGCAATAACCGCCTGATGAGTAATGAAATGACTATAGCGGGAAGGCCGCTGCGGTTTAAAAAACGAAAAGGCATCAGCAAGAAGAAAAAAGCATAATGCGAAAAGGAAAGTTAGTCGGAATGTGCCGTTAGGTCATCAAAGGAAAGCCCAGTAATAATTAGCACCAGTTCACGATCAATCCCCTTTTCAAGCATGGCTTGGGCTATCCGCAACGCTTCTTCCTGTTTGCCTTCAAGTCATCCCTTTTGCAGTCCTTCCGGTCATCAAAACGTTTTCGACAAATAATGGCGCGCGGAACCGGTTTCTGGAAAGTTATCGAGGGTCATTTGCAACTGATAGCCGTTTTTCTGATAAAACGGCAGCGCCTGGAAACTCATCGTGTCCACCAGCGCATGCAGGCATCCTCTCTCACGCGCCGTCTGTTCAGCGGCCTGCATCAACTTTGTGCCGTAACCGCCTTTACGCAGCGAGTCATGCATCCACAGGAAATCAATACACAGCCATTCGCCTTTGATTTTACCGATCAGCCCGCCCAGTATTTCATTGTGCTCATCGCGCCAGTACACCGCCAGGTCGCCAAAATTGGTGGTCCTCAGGAACTGGCGATTGTAGGCGCGCAGTCCAACAAGCAGAGCATTTTGATCGTCTTCAGTAATGGTATCTGTAATCTGTATTTGCATCCTATCCTCCTGAAAAACTAAAACTTCTGGCTGATTTTCTTTTTAGAAATTAACACAGGCTGATGAGTGAGGCGCATGCCGTCTACACTTACTCTTGAGATGATGCGCATCGACAACAAGGATTATTATCATGAAACAAGCCGTTTTACCGCTTATTGCCATTCTTTTCATGCTGCCGGGTTTGGCGCAGGCCGATTCGGCTTATGGCTCTCTACAGTCCGTTCATGAAAAAAACACCGTATTGAAGGATTTACGCAAGATTTGTACCCCGCAGGGGTCGCCATCGGATGAGGTGTGGGAAAAAACGATTATGGCTGATACGCGTAATCAGCAACACATCCGCGAAGCCATTCTGGCAATACAAAGAAACAATCAGAACAACTACTGGGAAGCGCTGGGCAAAGTTGAATGCCCGGATTTGTAACTATCGCATTGAAAAACGAGTGCTGTAACCGGTTTCTGTTTTGCAAAATCGCCTATTGTGTAGGGAAATGAAACACATCAAGGAGCAAGATAATGCGATACCGTTTTCCCGAAAACTTTTGGTGGGGCAGTGCCTGCTCGGCGCTGCAAACCGAAGGGGATAGTCTGAACGGCGGCAAAAGCCAGACGACATGGGACGTGTGGTTCGACCGCCAGCCTGGGCGTTTCCATCAGGGGGTTGGCCCGGCGAACACCTCGACCTTTTATCAGCACTGGAAACAGGACATCGCACTGCTCAAACAGCTGAAGCACAACAGCTTCCGCACTTCAATCAGTTGGTCACGACTGATCCCGGACGGTACTGGCGACGTCAACCCGCAGGCAGTTGATTTCTATAACAACGTCATCGATGAGCTGCTGGCGCAAGGCATTACGCCATTTATCACCCTGTTCCACTTCGATATGCCGATGGTGATGCAGGAGAAAGGTGGCTGGGAAAACCGTGATGTGGTTGAGGCGTTTGGTCGCTACGCACAAACCTGTTTTACCTTGTTCGGCAATCGGGTGAAGCACTGGTTCACCTTTAACGAACCGATTGTCCCGGTAGAAGGCGGCTATCTGTATGACTTCCATTACCCTAATGTGGTGGATTTCAAACGCGCGGCCACCGTGGCGTATCACACCGTACTGGCGCATTCCACGGCGGTGCGCGCGTACCACGCCGGAAGTTATGACGGTGAAATCGGTGTGATCCTGAATTTAACGCCCTCTTATCCGCGCTCACAACACCCGGCAGATGTAAAAGCTGCGCACCATGCGGATCTGCTGTTTAACCGCAGCTTCCTTGACCCGGTGCTAAAAGGTGAATATCCGGCGGATCTGATAGCGCTGCTAAAAGAGTACGATCAGCTCCCAGCATGTCAGCCAGGCGACAGTCAGCTCATCGCCGATGGCAAAATCGACCTGCTCGGTATTAATTATTATCAGCCGCGCCGCGTGAAATGTCGTGATACTGCCGTCAATCCTGACGCGCCGTTTATGCCGGAGTGGCTGTTTGATTATTACGAAATGCCGGGGCGTAAAATGAACCCTTACCGTGGCTGGGAAATTTACGAGCCAGGTATATACGATATTATTACTAATCTGCGTGATAACTACGGCAACCCGCGCTGTTTTATTTCTGAAAACGGCATGGGAGTCGAAAATGAGCAACGTTTTATTCAGCAGGACCAAATCAACGACAGCTACCGCATTGAATTTGTTTCCGCGCATCTTAAATGGCTACATAAAGGCATTAGCGAAGGGTGTAATTGTCTTGGCTACCATATGTGGACCTTTATTGATAACTGGTCCTGGCTCAACGGATATAAAAACCGCTACGGTTTTGTCCAGTTAGATTTAGATACGCAAAAACGTACGGTGAAGAAAAGCGGCGAATGGTTTGCCCATACCGCCGAAAACAAGGGTTTTGATTGAGTCAGTCGTCAGATAGCGGTGTTGCCTGAAAGCTGCGCGCCATCAGGCAACAATCTCACTGTATTCTGACCTTCATCGTGACCAGAAGCGCCGTCAGCAGCATCAGGCTGCCGGACAGCATCAGGGGTGAAAGCAGTCCGAGGTTATCGAGCGCATAGCCTCCCACCGCTGCCCCGCAGGTATTGGCAAGTTGGATCACGGCGACCTGGACGGATCCGGCTTTTTCTGCCTGATCGGCAAGCGATCGGGTGATCCACGTCGACCAGCCGACCGGAACCAACGCAAACGCCAGGCCCCAGATAATCGCAATACCTGCCGCCACAACTTTGTCGCTACCCCACAGGATCAGGACCAGCGCGCTAAGCGCCAGCACCAGCGGCGCACCGGCTAAGGCCAGTTTGACCGATTGCTTCAGGACCACCGAGGAGAGCGACGTCCCGACAAAGCTGGCGATACCAAAACTCAGCAGCACCAACGTCAGGCCATCAACTTCAAAGCCTGCCAGATTCATATAGATCGGGCGAATATAGGTAAAGAAGGCGAACTGTCCGGCAAAGGACATAAAGATGGCAATCATCCCGGCCATCACCCCCGGGCGCTGCAGCAGGCTGAACATATTTTGTTTCTGATGCGAAGGTTCACCTGGCAACGACGGCAGCGCTCTCACCACCCAAATCGTGCACAGCACGCCCATTACCGCCGCCGCATTAAACACGTTGCGCCAGCCGATAATACCGCCCAAAAAACTCCCCAGCGGCGCAGCAATCACCAGCGCGACAGAGACCGCGCCAAAAATCACCGACAGCGCTTTCGGTACCGTACGGGCGGGAACCAGACGCATGGTCAGCGACGCCGACATCGCCCAGAATCCGCCAAGCGCCAGACCGAGGCAGGCGCGGCCAATGAGCAGCAGTGAAAAAGAGTTGGCAAAGGAAACCAACAGGCAGGAGAGCGTCAGCAGCACCGAAAACACGATCACCACGTAGCGACGATCGGTCGCCTGGATAATTTGCGTCACAAACAGGCTGGCGAACATGGCAACAAATGCCGTCACAGTCACCGATTGTCCGGCAACACCTTCAGAAATCCCCAGATCCTGCGCCATCGGCGTTAACAGGCTAACGGGCAGAAACTCAACGGTTATCAGGCAGGCAACGCAGAACGCCACGGCGAATACCGCCGACCAGTTCGGTCGGGCATTTGCCTCAGCGCGGGATTTTTGTTCAACAGCTTCACTCATTTTGTTACCTGCGTGGGGTTATTGCAGAAAAGTTACGCAGTGTAACATTAAATTTGTGACGCATTTAACGTTTTGGCAACTTTACCGCTGAATGTCGACGTGTCTTATTCGACCAGCGGCAGGGTCCCTTTGTCGGCCTGAGTCACGTAACGCCAACAGGCATGACTGTCAATGCAGCCAGTGCACGCCATCTTCGGGCTGGAAAAAGGCGTTATAGCGCATCTGAAACGCATTAAAATCCTGCATATCCGGCTCTATCTCGCGCAGAAAACCGAGCGCCAGACGCACCTGTGCGTCAGTAATCGGCGTGGCCAATCGGGCTTTTTGCAGCCGACGGTGCCATTGCAGCAGATTCGACTCACTGCCGTCGACAATAACGATTTGCCAGATCAACAACACCTGGGCAGCATTTTGCAGATGCGATTCATCTGGGCGGTGGAGGTACTGTAAAAAAGCCTCACCCTGTACTTTTCCCATCTGATCGATCATCGACTCTACCGGCACAACATCAATATTCAGTCGCTCGCTCAGACGGCGAATTGCCCGTCGAGATCCGGACGTCAACACCCGAAAACCCACTACAAAAACAACGACCAATGTGGCCAGCATTATCCAAATCATGCGCACATCCATTACCAGACAGGATGCCCATCATAACGGCAAATTCCTCTCTGTCGACGACTGAACGTATCAACACGATTCAGGATGGATCCGCGACATAAAAAAGCCCGCCATCCAGGCGGGCAAAAGTTACCAATGCACACTTAACTTAAGCGACTTTCAATTGTTGAATTTTTTTCTCGCGGCGAATTTTACGTTCTTCAAACACGGCCACGATGGCCATCAGGCAGATACAACCGATGGCGGCGGTATCCAGCGCGGCGAACGTGCCCGCCCAGCCGGTCAGACCAAAAATCGGCGTGCCGTCAGCAATCATCCCCAGACCCAGCTTGGCGAAGCTGTCACCAATCAGATATGCGAAGGTGCCTTTAATCCCGTCGGCTGCGCCGATTGCTTTTTTCGGTACGAATCCGACGGCTGCAACACCGATTAACAGCTGAGGACCAAACACCAGGAAGCCCAGCGCAAACAGCGAAGCCAGATAGACATACTGGTTGCTGGCGTGCTGATAAACGCCCAAGGTCGCGATAATCAACGCCAGCGCCACGCAGGCTACCAGCGCACGACGACCGTTAGCCAGGTCAGAGAGCCAACCCCACAGTAACGTGCCGACCAACGCGCCCACTTCAAACAGGGTAAAGCCCTGAATCGCCACCTCTTTGGAGAGCTTCAGCTCCTGGAAAGCGTAGACAGTGGACCACTGGTCGATACCGATGCGCACCACGTACAGGAAAATGTTGGAGAAGCACAGCAGCCAGATCACTTTGTTTTTCAGCACGTATTCAACAAAGATCTGCCATTTGGTCATCTCATTTTCTTCAGTCTCTTTGTCCTCTTCGCTTATCTCCTCGCCGAACAGCTCTTCAGCTTTACCGAGGCCATAAGACTCCGGGGAGTCGCTGCCGTAGCGCAGGCCGATAAAACCGACAATCAGGGCGATAATCGACGGGAAGATAAACATACCAATGACGTGACCGTCGAACAGATAGTTGGCGCCAAACAGCGCCACGCCAGCCGCACCCGCACCACCGAGGTTATGGGAGATATTCCACATGCCGAGGTAAGAACCCCGCTTGCGACGCGGCGTCCATTTGGTGATGGTGGAATAGCTACACGAGCCACCGGTACTCTGGAAAAAACCGCTCAGCGCGTAGAAGGCGATCATCAGGAACAGGCTGGTTGAACCCGCCCCCATGCTGGCGCTGAAGCCGAGCATACAGATGGCGGAGAGGATCAGCATAAACGGCAGGAACTGCTTGGTATTTTTGCCGTCTGCGTAGTAGGAAACCAGCGTTTTACCCACGCCGTAGGTGATGGAGAAGCCCAGGCCAATCATTCCCAGCTGCGTCATGCTCAGCCCGTAGGTGGAGATCATGTCGTTCTGCGCGATGTTGAAGTTTTTGCGGATCAGATACATGGTCAGGTAGCCAATAAAGACCACCAGATAGGACTGCATGAACGGTTTGAACCACATTTTACGCCGCACATCGAGCGGCAGATCCAGGGTCGGCTTGCGTACCTGGTTTAGAAAGGCCAGCATTTGACACTCCCGAGCTAATTTTTATACCTGCGAATGGCAGGCATTGTAAAAATCAGCCGGGGGACGCGCCTGAGACAGCGTCCAGGTGAAACCGGGAAAATTTCTTAGTTTTACCCTACTCGGGGCAAAAAGGTGAGGTGCATCACGCTTCGTTGAGTTCGCGTGGAGCCTGGGCGTTCAAAAACGGCAGCAGCAGCAGCGCGGATATCCCCGCCGCAATGGCGATCACCACAAAGAATCCGGTCCAGTGCCAGACCTCCATCACCTTCGCCAGCGGCCAGCCGGAAAGCGATGCCCCCAGATAGGCAAACAGCCCGACAAATCCGGTTGCCGCGCCCGCTGCCTCTTTGTGCGAGCACTCCGCCGCCGCCATGCCGATCAGCATTTGCGGGCCGAAGACGAAGAATCCGGTGGTGAAGAAGCACGCCGCCTGCATCACGTAACTGGCGAACGGCATCAGCCACAACGAGCCCACGGAGAGCAAAATTCCGGCAGCGAAAATCAGGTTCATTGGACCGCGGTTGCCGTTAAACAGTTTGTCCGAGCCCCAGCCTGCGACCAGCGCGCCGATAAATCCGCCCAATTCGAACATAGTCACGGCGGTATTGGCGGTCACCAGATCCACGCCGAGCGTCTCCGACATATACAGATTGCCCCAGTCGTTGATGGCGGCGCGGACGACGTACACCAGCACGTAACACAGCGACAGCAACCAGATATAGGGATTCAGCAATACATAGCGGGTGAGGATCTCTTTACGGCTCAGCCCTGCGCCTTCCTGCTGCTGGGCGATTTCCAGCTCATCATGGCGCCAGTCGCCAATCGGCGGCAGACCAATCGCCTGCGGCCTGTCGCGCAGCCGCCAGCAGAGAAAAACCCCCACCACAATCGCCAGCAGCCCGGCGATCATCATCCCGGCACGCCAGCCGTAGTGCAGCGCCGTCGCCGCCATCACGATAGGGATTAGCGCCCCGCCAACATTGTGCGCAGTATTCCACAGCGCCCACCAGCCGCCGCGTTCGGTACGCGAATACCACGCAGTCAATAAACGCGCGCAGACCGGCGACCCCCAGCCCTGGAAAAAGGCGTTCAGCGCCCAGAGCACCGCAAAAGCCCAGAGCGAGGTGGAAAAACCAAACAGAATGTTCACCACGCCGGTGGCGACAAGCCCAAACCCCATAAAATAACGGGCGTTGGAACGGTCACTGACGATACCGGAAACAAACTTCGACAGGCCGTAGGTGATGTAAAACAGCGTCGCCAGCAGACCAATGTCGCTGCGGGTCAGCACGCCGCTGGTGAGGATATCCGGTACGGCGGCGTTGAAGCTCTTGCGTGTGAAATAGAACAGCGCGTAGCCGAGCCAGATAGTGGTCAGAATATGCCGCCGCCAGTAGCGGTAGAGGGCATCCACTTCACGCTTATCGGTGATGAGCGGCGCGCTGACTGGGGCTTTTAAAAACGAAAACATGACCGCTCCTTACACATAACGCTGGGGTAACGACACGCTGACCCGCGTGCCGTGCGTACAGGAAATCGAGAGCGATCCCCCGAGGGCGGTAATACGTTCACGCATCCCGGTGAGGCCAAATCCCTGCTGATTCGACCCCGGCGGCAGGCCGCTGCCGTCGTCCTCAATCACCAGCATCAGTCGTTCATCCTGCTGCCAGCCCTGAAGCGTCACCGCGCTGGCGTTGGCGTGCTTAACGATGTTGTTCAGCCCTTCCTGACAGACGCGAAACAGCGTCACCCGCTGACTTTCGCTGAGTGCAGATTCGTCAATTCGCCAGTCAAGGTGGCTGACGATGCCGCGGCTTTCCAGCTCCATTTCACGCATCAATGAGCGGATGGCTTGTTCCAGTGTGAGATCATCCAACTGGCGCGGACGCAGACGACCCAACAGACGACGCACCGAATCGTACACGCCAAGAGAAAGTTGTTCGATATGCGCCCCGCTGCGCTTCACCCCTGCGTTTTCCGGCGCCAGCCGCTGGACAATGCCCGCCTGGGTGCGAATGGCGGTGATGGTCTGACCGATATCATCGTGCAGTTCGCGCGCCACATCCCGGCGCACGCTCTCTTCGGTCTCCAGCAGGCGTTCAGCCAGACGGTGGTTGCGCGCTAATTCGTTTTGCAGCGACTGGTTAAGCTCGCGCAGACGCTGGATCCCCGCGCCGAGCAGCAGCCCGGTCAGGCTTTGCACCAGCAGGGAGAGCAACAGGTCGACGGGATGATCGTGCCAGGTCTGGCTGGCAATCAGCGCAATGGCGTTCATTAACGTGGCAATCAGCGCCCCCTGCCAGCCGTAGTGCCAGGCGAGCGCAATGATCGGCAGTGCGAGGCAAAACGGCGTGAAGCGCGACAGTTCGTCGGGCAGGCCAAGCTGCAACCACAGGCTGACGCTAAACAGCAGCAGATACCAGACCAGATGCCGCCCGCGCCAGTTCACTGGCTGAGACACCACCGCCGGACCCAGCGGCAACCAGGTGGTGCTGGTAAGATAGTGCCAGAAAACCAGACAGATCGGGGCCAGCGTTAATCCACCAGTGAGCGTCAGCAGTAGGGCATTCCACGCCTCTTCGCCTTGCCCAAGCCAGGGCAGCGATTGCAGCAACGCCGCCGCCGTCAGCGCCGCGCCCTGCAACAGCAGCGTGCGCCAGTCGCGCTGATGGCGGTAGCGCGAAATCAGCATCACCGGGAGTAACGTGAGGAAGCTCCCGATCATCAAAAGTAGCAAGTGAGCCAGCGCCACTTCCTGCGCCAGCCAGAAAAGAAGCAGCCATTCCGCACCCAGCAGCACCGGCCAGTAGCCGCGTGGACATTGCAGCATCAGCCCCAGACGCAGGCCAAACGGAAACAGCAGTACCGCCAGCTCCGGGCGCTCAACCAGGTGCAGGCTGATACTCCACAAGCAGAACCACGCGGCAGAGAAGATAAAGAAGCAGGCAACAACGGTGATTAACCGGGAACAGAGCGTGTTCATTGCCAGCCGTCAAACATCCGGCGGGCCAGTTCGACATCGTTGCTAACGCCCAGTTTTTCCATCAGGTTAGCGCGATGCACGTGCACCGTTTTCGGCGACAGGCCCAGTTCGGCGGCAATCTCTTTTACCGCCATGCCTTGCGCCAGTTTCTCCGCCACCTGACGTTCGCGTTTGGTCAGCGGATCCTGACGACCAGCCGCCAGTTTGACGGCGATATCCGGCGTCAAATAGCAGCCGCCGGTCGCCACGGTATGCACCGCCGCGATCAGCTCATCAGGACTACAGCGTTTAGAAAGGAAACCACGCGCGCCCGCGTTGAGCGCCTGCTCCACCAGCGCGGGGCTGTCGTGGACGGAGAGCATGATAATCGCCATCCCTTTTGGCAACTGGCTTAACAGTTCAAGACCGGAGATATCAGGCATCGAGATATCACAGATACATACCTGCACGCCACGTCCCGGTAATCCCGCCAGCGCCTCACTGCCTGAGCCGAACTCAGCCACAACCTGCAAATCAGGTTCCAGCCCCAGCAACTGGGCAAAGCCGGAGCGGACGATAGTGTGGTCGTCGATAAGGGCAACGGTGATCATGGGTTCTGTCCTGGGGGATAAAAAACGTGCTTACCTTAACGATATACACTTTATCCTTCAAGCAGCCTCTGCGTTGGCTTGGTCTGCTCACCCCAGTCACTGACTTGAGTAAGCTTCTGAGGTGAGCAGACTTGCCGCCTTATGCAGCTTGAAGGATTTTGTGTTCCGACGCGCTGCTGTTTAAGCCTTGAGCGATCAGGCGATGCCAGTTGTGACGGTAAATGTGCGGGTGTGCTGCGGTTCTAGCTGAATCAACGTGCCTTTTCGCTGTGCCGCCAGGAAGCCTTCAGGGCGACAGGTCGCAGGTAGGGCGAAGGCTGCCACCTGTTGATCGCCGTTATAGAGGATCCAACGGGTGACATAATTCAGCTCCGCGCTGGAGAAACGCGTCACGAACGTGGTGCCATCAGGTGCGATCATGCGAAATTCAGGCTTATCCGTGTATCGGTCCAGTTGGTCAGCGAAGAAAACGATTTCCGGATCGTAAAAATCGGGCTCGTTGAGGCGCCCCAGCGAGGTCTCGCCCTGAATGATCCGCTGATTAAACGCCAGCCACTGCTCGGTAGGCTTAACATGCGCGGGTACCGACTCACGCAACTTCATGGCTTCATCCGGGATATTCTGGCTGAAGGTCGCTTCCGGTACGTAGGCATAGTTCATATGGCACATATACTGTAAAGGCATTGCCACTGAGGCGAGGTTGGTGACCGCCATCTGAATATCAAACAGCGCACTCGCTTTGCGCATAACCACCGCAGGATGCGCCTGATAATGATGACCGAATCCCATCACATACTCGTAGCGTCCACTCACGCGCAAATTCTCTCCCTCCAGCTCCAGCCAGGCCTCATCCATCGCGGCACAGGCCATTTCGCCATGCAACGGGTGAGAATCTTCCGGCGAAGGGCAGCCATTAGCCAATATACCCGAGTGGAAAGCAAAGCAGCCGTATGTCGCTACCACTTCCGCAGCCGGTTTCGGCTGACTGAACATGTTGCGCATGGTCAGTTCATGCCCGTCAAACTGAGCATCCCAGATCATCTGCCCCATCCAGGGCAGAATAACCAGATGTCCACGACTGTTTTCTACCTTCAGCCCTTCCACACCGCTGGCGTAACGAAATGCGGTAACCGTGAAGTCGCTATTCTTCAGTAAGATTCGCGGATGCTCTGCAAAGAGTTCCCGCCACAGCGTGATACGTGTTGTCATGATCGCTCTCCTCAGGAAACAGTCGCTTCAGCCAGGTTATTGCGCACTTTGCTTTCACGCCAGAAGTAGATACCGACGTACACGAAGCACAACATGGAGACCAGGAACGAGAGTTGTAGCGAGTGGAACATATCAGCCACATAGCCCTGAATTGCCGGAACCACCGCTGCACCAACAATGGCCATGACAATAACCGCTCCCGCCATTTCAGTATGTTCGTTATCCACGGTATCTAGCGTACCGGCATAGATTGTCGCCCAGCAGGGTCCAAACAGGACGCTCACCAGTACGGCAACGTACACGGCGCTGAAGCTTGGCGCCAGCGCAACATAGACCAGAAACAGTGCGCCAATGATGGAGTAGAGGATCAGCACTTTTTCCGGATTGAAGCGTGTCATCAATATGTTGGCGATAAACTTGCCGATAAAGAAGCAGGCAAAGCTATAGACCATGAAGGTTGAGGCGTCGCGCTCGTTGATATCACCCAATTCCAGCGCCAGACGGATGGTAAATGACCACACCGCGACCTGCATCCCCACGTACAGGAACTGCGCCACAATCCCACGGCGGAAACGGGCATTGCTGGCCAGATAACGCAGCGTATCCATCGCTGACGGACGTTTATGACTCGCCGTTTGCGCGACTTTGCAGGTCGGGAAGCGGGTCAGCAGGAACAACACCATCACCACAACCAGCACCATAATCATGTACTTGTAAGGCTCAAGGGTATTTTCCAGCATCAACACTTTAAAGTTGTGGATCTGCTCCGCGTTCATCCCAGCCATCTGTTTTTCCAGACTCTCGCCTTCAGAGAAGACCAGATATTTACCCAGCAGAATACCAGCGGCTGCACCAATGGGGTAAAAGGTCTGGCTGATGTTCAGGCGCAGGGTGGCATACGCTTTTGGGCCAATCATGGAGCTGTAGGTGTTGGCTGCAGTTTCCAGGAAGCTCAGGCCAATCGCAATCGCAAAAATTGCCGCGAGGAACATGGTGTAGGTGGCCATGTGCGATGCCGGGAAAAAGAGCGAACAGCCAACAATATAAAGGGTCAGTCCCATTAAGATGGCGATTTTATAACTAGTCTTTTTAATCACCAAAGATGCCGGAATCGCAATTAAAAAATAACCGCCATAAAAGGCACTCTGAACTAATGCCGAAGCAAAGTTGCTGAGTGAAAATACGCTTTTGAATTGCGTAATCAGAATATCATTTAATGCGGCTGCGCATCCCCATAAAGGGAATAAACAGGATAACAAAATAAACTGGAACAGAGGCGTCTTATTCAGATAGCCGTCGGGCATCTGAATGATGTTTTTATCGTTCATAGTGCTACCTTTTACAATGCAGGAGTATTATTCGTTTAAGGTAAGAAACTCATTAAATTGTTCGATGCTTGGATAAGATGATTGAGTGCCTTTCCCGGTAACGCTGAATGCAGCGAAGAGAGCGGCTTTTTTCATGGCGGCTTCGACATCACCGCTTTGAACGTAATAGTGGGCAAAACAACCGATGAAAGCGTCACCTGCGCCACTGGTATCGACAGCGTTCACTTTAAACGCCGGGACATGGACTTCCTGGTCACGCGTCATCCACAGAGCGCCTTTCTCCCCCATGGTGACGATAATATTGTTCAGACCTTTATCGACCAAAGAACGTGCCGCGGCGCGAATAAGGTCATAGGTATCCACCGGCATACCGGTTAATATTTCGAGCTCGGTTTCATTTGGCACGAAGAAATCGCATTTACAGGCATAAGACATATCTAATTCCCGTAATGCAGGGGCGGGATTTAATAACACTTCAATACCGTGTTTTTTACCGAATTCAATCGCGTGATAAACCGTTTCCAACTGTACTTCCAGCTGCAGGACAATAAGTTGACACTTTTTCAGATCTTCCGCCGCGCGATCGATATCTTCCGGGGAGAGAAACTTGTTGGCACCTTTAATAATCAGAATGCTGTTGCTGGAGTTTGCATTAACAAAGATCGGTGCAACGCCGCTGCTGGTGCAGGGTACCTTTTCGACATAGGTCGTATTAATCCCCCAGGATTCGAGATTACGAATGGTGTTATCCGCAAAAATATCATCACCGACTTTCGTCAGCATCAGCACTTTGGAATTGAGCTTAGCAGCCGCAACGGCCTGATTTGCCCCTTTACCGCCACAACCAATTTTAAAGGCGGGTGCTTCCAGCGTTTCCCCTTCTTTGGGCATCTGGTTGATGTAGGTGATGAGATCCACCATGTTGGAGCCAATAACCGCGATATCCATTTTACTACCTCTCAGAAACAATCACACAACAATGATATTAAAATAACATTATCATGTTACTTCCGTATCATTTGTGACTAGGATCGCGATTGGAGGATCATTTTATTGTTTATTTATTATGCTAAATGTTGCGTCTCTATCACACTCAAAATGATTAACTTGCTTACAATTGACTGAAAACTCGCTGCTTATAATCAATAAAACGTGTAAAAACACGCTTTTATTTCCCAATGGTCAGACGTATAGTAATGCAGCAATGTCATGTTCCCAGAAACACATAAATGTTACTGAAGGAACATGAAAACATGATTCGTGGAGAGTGTGCATGGAAACCAAGCAAAAAGAACGTATTCGACGTCTGATGGAATTGTTGAAGAAGACCGACAGAATCCATCTGAAAGAGGCGGCGCGCATGCTGGAGGTTTCCGTGATGACCATCCGTCGGGATCTCAGCCAGGATGACGAACCATTGCCGCTTACGCTACTCGGTGGTTACATCGTGATGGTGAACAAGCCCGCCACCCTCGTTAACGCTCCGCTCCCCGTGCAAAAGCAGTATCATCGCGACGATTTACCGGTTGCCATTCTGGCCGCGGGACTGGTCAGTGAAAACGATCTGGTCTTTTTTGATAATGGTGCCGAAATGCCATTAGTCGTCAGCATGATCCCGGACGATATTACCTTTACCGGAATTTGCTACTCACACCGGGTATTCGTGGCGCTAAATGAAAAACCCAACGCCACGGCGATTCTTTGCGGGGGCACCTATCGGGCGAAAAGTGATGCCTTTTACGACACCAGCAATCCCTCTCCGCTGGATGCGCTCAACCCACGAAAAGTGTTTATCTCTGCCAGCGGAGTCCATGAGCATTTCGGCGTTAGCTGGTTCAATCCGGACGATCTGGCCACCAAACGCAAAGCGATGGAACGCGGATTGCGCAAAATTCTGCTGACGCGCCACGCCCTGTTTGATGAGGTTGCCCCCGCCAGCATTGGCCCGCTCTCTACTTTTGACGTACTGATAAGCGATCGCCCGTTGCCGGCAGATTACGCAACCCACTGCCGGAACGGTTCTGTCAAAGTCATCACTCCGGATTCAGACGGCGACTAACTCACTCAAAGAAAACCGTGATTTTGTTAAACATCGACGGGTCGGACTGGTTGCGGGCCACTTTCACCACATCTTCCAGCTTGTCGATCTGGCTTATCATCTGCTCAAGACGTTGATCGTCATTGACCAGTAGCCAGATGCGGCTCTTGTCGCTGTCCTGAATCGGTAGACAGAGAATGCCTTCCACGTTGAACGCGCGGCGGGCAAACAGCCCGCAGACGTGGGTCATTACGCCCGGATGGTTGCGTACGGTGAGTTCCAGGATTACGTTGTCATGAGTCTGCTGTTGCATGGCTTATTCCCCCACCATTTCTGTGTTTGCCGCACCCGGCGGCACCATCGGGTACACTTTTTCTTCGGCATCGATGCGCACGTGGATCAGCGCAGGTCCAGGGCGATTAATAATCTCCTGCAACGCTGCCTGTGGATCCGCTTCGTTATTCAAATCGCAGGTTTCGAGGCCAAACCCGGCGGCTATCTGCATAAAGTTAATCATCCCCGGATATGTCGCTGCAAAAACGCCCTGCTTATAGAACAAACTCTGCTGCTGATACACCAGACCCAACGCTTCGTTATTCATCAGGATGATTTTAATATCCAGCTGATTTTCGCTGGCCGTCGCCATTTCCTGAATATTCATCATCAGGCTACCGTCGCCGGAGAAGCACAGCACCTTTTTGTCCGGGTTGACCAGCGCTGCGCCAATTGCCGCCGGCAGGCCAAAGCCCATGGTTCCCAGACCGCCGGAGGTCAGCCACTGACGCGGACGGTTCAGCGGGTAAGCCTGTGCGGCCCACATCTGATGCTGGCCTACGTCGGTGGTGATAATGGCATTGTCATCCACGCAGGCCGCTACAGCGTTGATCAGCCCATAGTGGCTGAGCGGGTCGCTTTCCTGCGGAATGCTGCAGGGGAATTCGCGTTGTAAATCGGCCACCATTTGATGCCACGACTCTCGCGGCTGCGCGTCAATTAATGGGATCAGTTGTGCCAGAACCTCATCGACATCCGCCTGAATCGCCACGTGTGGCTGTTTGATTTTACCCAGCTCCGCGCGGTCGATGTCCACGTGGATGATTTTAGCGTTCGGACAGAACTGCTCGGTTTTACCAATCGCCCGGTCATCAAAACGTGCGCCCAGAACAATCAATAAGTCCGCTTCTTGCAGAATAAAGTTAGTGCTGCGCGCGCCGTGCATACCTAACATGCCTAACGACAGCGGATGCGCTTTCGGCAACATACCGAGCGCCATTAAGGTCATGGTGGTGGGCAGCATGGCTTTTTCTGCCAGTTCACGAACCCGCTCAGGCGCGTTAATCACGCCGCCGCCGAGATACAGCACCGGACGCTGTGCGGCGTTAATCATAGCTGCGGCATCGCGAATGCTGTCCAGGCTGAACGCCGGTGCCGCCATTTTCTGCGCGGGCTCCGGCATCTCTTCAATTTCAAAAACGGCGGTTTGAATATCCTTAGGAATGTCTATCCACACCGGGCCCGGACGGCCGGACTGCGCAATGCGGAACGCATCGCTCATGACCTGCGGTAATTCACTGATATGGCGGACCAGATAGTTGTGCTTGGTGATGGGGATAGAGATGCCGTAGGTGTCGACTTCCTGGAAGGCGTCGGTCCCGATCATTGAGGCCGGAACCTGCCCGGTGATACACACCAGCGGGATGGAATCCAGCCGCGCGTCGGCAATGGCGGTCACCAGGTTGGTCGCGCCCGGTCCGCTGCAGGCCATACAGACGGCGGGTTTACCATCGGTTCTCGCCATCCCCTGCGCGATAAACCCCGCGCCCTGCTCGTGGCGCGCCAGGATATGACGGATTTGCGTGCTTTGGCTCAAGGCGTCATAGACGGGAAGAATCGATCCGCCAGGAATACCGGTGACCACCTGAATCCCCTGGCGTTCCATGAAATGAACGATGAATTCTGCGCCCGTAAAACGCGTACGCTTGGATGTTATGCCCGAACTTGCCATGCTCCAGTCCTTTTATTCTGGGCCTTTGCTTCGGGCAGGTCTCTTAAACGAAAAACCCCGCCCGGTTTGCGCCGGCGGGGTTTTGGAATCGTGTGTTGATCCGGACCCTACGGCGCATTGCCGACGACCACCACCACACGCACGACGACCGCTGCGCGAGATGGCGCAGTTTTTAGTAGGGTCGCAGTCAGCATGGAAGGGTTCATTAGGGACCTGTCTGTTTGTTGATTAACTGGATTTATACAAACACAGGTTTTTCAGCGTGACAATGGAAAAATTTTCATCTGCATAAAAATGCGTCAACGATCACATTTCGCTGTGCAGAGTCGGAAAACAAAAAACCCCGCCGGAGCGAGGTTTTTTTCAGCGCTGTGCGGTTGGTAGCCGCCGAACACACTGTGTTATGTCAACGGAAAAAGTATACGCGTTCTGCGAAGAACACGCAATTTCGGCACGAATTTTGATGGTTTTGAGTATGGAACATGAATGGCACAATGTCCATAAAACACTGTTAATTTATACAGTATTTATCTATAATGTCTCGGTACGCAATGTGTTATGCGGGGGCCGCATCGTAAACCGGCGCATCAAAGTCCTGGCTGAAACGGGTGGTGCCGTCAGCGCCTTAACCCCCGTGTGAGCACACTGTGTTATGTCAACAAAGGTGCTGGCAACAGGCAGCGGCGAGGTACGTCAGCACCGTGCTCCTTGTACCAAAAGGAGAGCGTATGAGCCTCGTGGATATCGCTATTCTTATCCTCAAACTCATTGTTGCAGCACTGCAACTACTTGATGCCGTTCTGAAATACGTTAAGTAATTCGGATTCAAGTCGCACCTAAGGGGAGCGGGTAACACTCCGCTCCCCTTTCACCTTCTCCCTGGTGCTTGTCTCGCGCCAATATGTTACGTTTTTATGACATTCTCAGGGAAGAACGCCACCATGACGCTTTCTGTTTTCTGCATTTTGCTGTTTGCCGCGCTGCTGCATGCCAGTTGGAATGCCATTGTTAAAGCTGGAAACGATAAACTGTACTCGGCGATTGGCGTCAGCGGCTCCGCGGCGATTATGGCATTGATCTGCTTACCCTTCGCGCCTCAGCCTTCCACCGCCAGCCTGCCGTTTTTGGCCGTCTCAACCGCGTTGCAAGTGGTTTATACGGTCCTGGTTGCCAAAACCTATCAGGTTTCGGATATGAGTCAGACCTATCCTCTGATGCGTGGGACAGCACCGCTGCTGGTTGCGATTATCAGCGTCTTGTTCCTTGGCGATAGCCTGTCTGTGTTTGCCTGGGTGGGGATTGCTACGATCTGTCTGGCCATTCTCGGCATGGCATTTAACGGACGCAGCAGCTCACAACGCGGGATCGTACTGGCGCTCATTAACGCCTGCTTTATCGCCGGTTACACGCTGGTTGATGGCACCGGCGTACGCTTATCAGAAACCGCGCTCGGTTATACGCTGTGGACCTTCTTTCTGAACGGTTCCTGTCTGCTGGGCTGGGCGATGATCGCCCGGCGCCGGGAAGCATCGCGCTATCTGGTACAGCAGTGGAAGAAAGGTATTCTGGGCGGGATTGGCACGATGGGTTCTTACGGTCTGGCGCTGTGGGCCATGACCCAGGCTCCGTTGGCGGTGGTCGCAGCGCTGCGTGAAACCTCCATTCTGTTTGGCGCTCTGCTCGCCTGGCTGCTGCTGAAAGAAAAAGTTGCCGGAATACGCCTTGTCGCGGCCGCCGGTATTGCCGTAGGCGCTGTCTTACTTCGCTTGTCATGATCGCGCCGTAAAGCCGATGCAATCCGGCAACATTTGTTGCCGCTTTTTGTTTACATTTCCTGCCGTTCATCGCGTAAACATTCCAGCCCACTATCTGGCCTTCTTTTTCTGTTGTGGTAGATTCCACGCGCATTTACGGGAAAGTACAGCACCTTATTCTTCTTTTTTCTCTTTTTTAAAAGTAATCAGCGAAATGAAAAGGCATAGAAGCGTCAATTTGTTGTTGATGTTGGTATTACTGGTGGCGGTAGGTCAGATGGCGCAAACCATTTATATCCCCGCGATTGCTGATATGGCGCGTGAACTGAACGTTCGCGAAGGAGCGGTGCAAAGCGTAATGGCCGCCTACCTGCTGACCTACGGCCTGTCACAACTGTTTTACGGCCCACTTTCCGATCGCGTTGGCCGCCGTCCGGTGATCCTTACCGGAATGTCTATTTTCATGCTGGCCACGTTGGTCGCGATTACCACCCACAGCCTGACGGTACTGATTATCGCCAGTGCAATCCAGGGCATGGGAACAGGCGTCGGCGGTGTAATGGCGCGAACCTTACCGCGCGATCTGTACGAAGGCACGCAGCTGCGCCACGCGAATAGTTTGTTAAACATGGGGATTCTGGTGAGTCCGCTGCTGGCCCCGCTGATTGGCGGCATGCTGGATACCCTGTGGAACTGGCGCGCCTGTTACATCTTCCTGCTGGTTCTGTGCGCGGGCGTCACGTTTAGCATGGCGCGCTGGATGCCGGAAACGCGTCCTGCGGGCGCACCACGTCCACGCCTTATCGCCAGCTATAAAACGCTGTTTGGTAACAGTTCTTTCACCTGTTACGTACTGATGCTGATCGGCGGCCTGGCGGGCGTTGCGGTCTTCGAGGCCTGCTCTGGGGTATTGTTGGGCGCAAGGCTCGGTTTAAGCAGCATGGTGGTCAGTATCCTGTTTATTCTGCCCATCCCGGCGGCATTTTTCGGCGCCTGGTTCGCCGGTCGCCCGAATAAGCGTTTCTCGACGCTGATGTGGCAGTCGGTTATCTGCTGTCTGGTAGCCGGTTTAATGATGTGGATCCCGGGCCTGTTTGACGTGATGAACGTCTGGACGCTGCTGGTTCCCGCCGCACTATTTTTCTTCGGTGCCGGGATGCTGTTTCCGCTGGCAACCAGTGGCGCAATGGAGCCTTTCCCATTCCTGGCAGGCACTGCCGGTGCGCTGGTTGGGGGATTACAGAATATTGGTTCCGGCGTGCTGGCGTGGTTCTCTGCAATGCTGCCGCAGACCGGGCAAGCCAGTCTGGGCCTGCTGATGACCCTTATGGGACTGTTGATTTTTGTTTGCTGGCTTCCGCTGGCGTCACGCGTGTCGCATCAGGGGCAGGCGGTTTAAGCGTATGATGGCCCGGCTTATCGCCGGGCTTTTCGCATTCAGGCGCGATCATCGTCGTCAGTAACGGCTCCAGCGCCGGACGCCAGGCGCCTTCCTCGCCATCATAAAACTGCGTATCCGCATTGATAGCATAGGGAATTTTCGCTTTTTTCAGTTCGCACGCCATAAAGCGGGCAAACGCCATTTGCGAGGCAGAAGGCGCGTTCCTGATGGTTTCTCCTGGCGACCACCCTCCCACCCAACTGACATGACCCGTTTTCTGCTGCCAATGAATGGCGGTATTGATACGAGCGCGAATAGCGGCCTTTTCTGCCGCTGTGCCTGAGGTCCACGGATATTTACCGTTATTTTTCAGCGGCCCCCACGGAAAAATATGCCATTGAGCCAGCACGGTATTCTGACTTTGCGGCGGCAGTTTCAGGTCAGGCAAATCTTCCGGCGCGGCGCGTAGTCGCGGCGCGATAAAAATCATCCGCTGCGGGTCGATGGCATGGACAGTACGAATGGTTTTGTCATACACCCGATTGAGCGACACCTGATTATGGTTGAGCTTATCAGAGGGTTCGTATATCAGGTCGAAACCCAGCAACGGCGAGCTTTGACCAAAGTAATGCGCCACCGCCACCCACCAGTTAACCACCTCTTTTTCGTTACCGGTACTGGGATCTTTTTTATATTCGTCAGCCTGATAGGCAATTATCGGGATCACGCCATACTGCTCGCAGGCTTCCACCAGCTTGCGCAGATGTATAAGCCGCGCCTCCGTAGGCTCTCCCGCTACGCGAATGCGCACGTGGGTTAACCCTTTCGCCTTGTAATCCCGCACCACCAGCGGATCGAATTCACGAATACCCCGATCGGTGCGCGCCCAGTCTACGTCCATCCCAACGCCAAGCTGCTGCGCATACTGCGCCGCGGTCAGCACAGGTTGCGCGGCACACACGGTGGCGCTGGCTAACAGTAAAAGGGAAACTATCGGCTTTAACACGGTCGTCCTTACGCAAATCATCAGGAGTGATATCACGTATTTAGCATGCTTTTTCACTTTGCGTGTAGCGAGAAAGCGTAAAAAATATTCGCGGCCCGCTTATTTAACCTGTTCCTGAAGCCAGCGAATAAACGCCTCGATTTTCGGCCACTGTCTGCCAGGAAGGGTAGTGATGTAGTAGTGCTGATGGCATTTCAGCGCCATATCGCCAAAAGGCGCAACCAGCTCTCCGCTGTCGAGGCGTTTTTGCACCAGCCGCTTTCGGCCCATCGCCACGCCGATATGATTCATCGCCGCAATCACCGCCAAATCAGAACGATCGAAACCAATTCCCGACGATGTCGGCAGATTCACCGAAAAATGCTGCGCCCAACTATGCCATTCATCGGTCCCGGAGTCGTTACTCCACGCCTGTCTGTCATGCAGCAACGTACAGTGCGGTAAATTCACCAGCGAACCGGTAAGGTCATGGCGGCGAGCGTAGTCCGGGCTGCATACCGGCAGGATCTCTTCATCCATCAGGAAGTGGTGCGTGAGCTGCGCGGAGGGCGCGTCGTCAAAATAGATGGCCAGATCGACCCCGGCACGCTGCAGATTGACGTTGTCGTTCCCGGTCAGCATGGTCAGCGAAATCGACGGATAGCGACGGGTAAAGTCGCCGAGCGCCGGAACCAGCCAGCACTGAGCGATAGAAGGCCGTGAGTAGACGGTGAGCGTCCCGGACAACTCCTGATTTTTAATATCAAGGATTTCCTGATTCAGCGTATCCAGCGATGATTTCAGCGCCCAGAACACCCGCTTGCCTTCGTGGGTGAGTTCCACTTTACGATGCGAACGAACAAACAGCTGAATATCCAGCTCATCTTCCAGCTGATTAATGCGATGGCTGACAGCGCTGGGGCTTAATGACAGCTCATCTGCCGCCAGCGCAAACGACTGATGTCGGGCCGCCACTTCAAAGGTATACAGCTTTGACAACTGCCAGCCGTTGAGCAGCCGATTTCTGACCTCGCGTAAGGGATCCATGTTCACCTCCTGTCCTCCTGATTCATTCGCCGGAGTGTAAAAAAGTTCAATGCAAAAATCAGCATAAAGATGAATCAAGGTGAACCATATCGCATAAACAAAGCGTAATTAGACGTAAATCACCTAATTGATGCAATCTGGCTCATGTGAAAGGGGATTTATATCGTTTGTCAGACCATGCCTTATTTTTGTCCAATAACCCTATATTAATCACAGGGCAAGGTGAGTTATGCACTCTCAAATCTGGGTTGTGAGCACGCTGCTGATAAGCATCGTGTTAATCGTTTTGACCATCGTGAAGTTCAAATTCCACCCGTTTCTGGCGCTGCTGTTAGCCAGCTTCTTCGTGGGTACGATGATGGGTATGGGGCCGCTGGATATGGTCAATGCCATTGAGAGTGGCATCGGCGGTACGCTGGGCTTCCTCGCCGCGGTTATCGGCCTTGGGACCATTCTTGGCAAAATGATGGAAGTGTCCGGCGCGGCCGAACGTATCGGCCTGACGCTACAGCGCTGTCGCTGGCTTTCCGCTGACGTCATTATGGTACTGGTCGGGCTGATTTGCGGGATCACGCTGTTTGTTGAAGTCGGCGTAGTGCTGTTGATTCCTCTGGCCTTTTCAATTGCCAAAAAAACCAATACCTCGCTACTGAAGCTGGCGATTCCGTTATGTACAGCGCTGATGGCGGTACACTGCGTCGTGCCGCCGCATCCAGCCGCCCTGTTCGTGGCGAACAAGCTGGGCGCGGACATTGGCACCGTGATTGTCTACGGCTTACTGGTGGGCTTAATGGCCTCGCTGATCGGCGGTCCGCTGTATCTGAAATTCCTCGGTAACCGTCTGCCGTTTAAACCGGTTCCGGCTGAGTTTTCCGACCTCAAGGTGCGCGACGAAAGTACGCTGCCATCGCTGGGCGCTACGCTGTTTACCGTACTGCTGCCGATTGGCCTGATGCTGGTAAAAACCGTCGCTGAGCTGAACATGGCGAAAGGCAGCACGGTTTATACGCTGTTGGAGTTTATTGGTAACCCGATCACCGCGATGTTTATTGCCGTTTTCGTGGCCTATTACATTCTCGGCCTGCGTCAGCACATTGGCATGGGGGCGCTGCTGACCCACACCGAAAACGGTTTTGGCTCCATTGCTAACATTTTGCTGATTATCGGCGCAGGCGGCGCATTCAACGCTATCCTCAAGAGCAGCGGACTGGCGGATACTCTCGCGCTGATCCTCTCGAACATGCATATGCACCCGATTCTGCTGGCTTGGCTGGTGGCGTTAATCCTGCATGCTGCGGTGGGCTCTGCCACGGTGGCGATGATGGGTGCGACGGCAATCGTGGCCCCGATGCTGCCGCTCTACCCCAACGTTAGCCCGGAGATCATCGCCATTGCCATCGGTTCCGGCGCGATTGGCTGCACGATCGTCACCGATTCCCTCTTCTGGCTGGTGAAGCAGTACTGCGGCGCCACCCTAAATGAGACGTTCAAATATTATACGACCGCGACATTTATCGCGTCCGTTATTGCACTGGTTTGCACATTCCTGCTTTCCTTTATTATCTAAGCGCAAAGAGACTGACTATGGAAAACATTCAAACACTTATCGCCCAGCATCCTTTAGTGGAAGATCTGGTCGCTCTCAAGGAGACGACCTGGTTTAACCCTGGCACTACCTCTCTTGCGGAAGGTTTACCGTATGTTGGCCTGACAGAGCACGATGTTCAGGATGCCCACGCTCGTCTGACGCGCTTCGCGCCGTATCTGGCGCAGGCATTCCCGGAAACCGCAGCCACCGGCGGCATTATCGAATCCGAACTGGCCGTGATCCCGGCGATGCAAAAGCGGCTGGAAAAAGAGTATGGGCAGCGCATCAACGGCGAAATTCTGCTGAAGAAAGACAGCCATCTACCGATTTCCGGCTCAATTAAAGCGCGTGGCGGTATTTATGAAGTGCTAACCCACGCGGAAAAACTGGCGCTGGATGCCGGTCTGCTGACCACGCAAGACGATTACAGCATTCTGCTTTCGCCTGAGTTTAAACAGTTCTTCAGTCAGTACAGCATCGCCGTAGGCTCCACTGGCAACCTTGGGATGTCGATCGGCATTATGAGCGCCCGTATCGGTTTTAAGGTGACGGTTCATATGTCTGCCGACGCTCGCGCATGGAAAAAAGCCAAACTGCGCAGCCACGGCGTGACGGTCGTGGAGTATGAAGAAGATTATGGCGTGGCGGTTGAGCAGGGCCGTAAGGCGGCACAATCCGATCCGAACTGTTTCTTTATCGATGATGAAAATTCCCGCACGTTGTTTTTAGGTTATGCGGTAGCCGGCGAGCGTCTGAAGGCGCAGTTCGCGCAGCAGGGGCGCGTGGTGGATGCCGACCATCCGCTGTTTGTTTACCTGCCGTGCGGCGTCGGCGGTGGGCCTGGCGGGGTGGCGTTTGGCCTGAAGCTGGCATTCGGCGATAACGTGCACTGCTTCTTCGCAGAACCTACCCATTCACCGTGCATGCTGCTGGGGATTTATACCGGACTGCACGATACAATTTCTGTGCAGGACATTGGCATCGATAACCTGACAGCGGCAGATGGGCTGGCGGTGGGCCGCGCGTCCGGCTTTGTTGGCCGGGCAATGGAACGTCTGCTCGACGGTCTGTACACCCTGGACGATCAGACTATGTACGACATGCTGGGCTGGCTGGCGCAGGAAGAAGGCATTCGCCTTGAGCCGTCGGCGCTGGCCGGGATGGCCGGTCCGCAGCACGTTTGCGCTTCTGCTGACTATCAGCAAATGCACGGCTTCAGCGCGGAGCAGCTCAATAACGCCACCCACCTGGTGTGGGCGACCGGCGGCGGCATGGTGCCGGAAGCCGAAATGGCGCAGTATCTGACCAAAGGACGTTAAACGCCGCTGAACTTAACGCAGCATCGCCATCAGTTCCATCGGTGAGCGATGTTGCTTCAGAAGGTCACGCATCACGCGCATATGCGGCGCGGTATGATTGAAGAAAGCGCTGTATCCGCCGCAAATCGCACTCTTTCCACTGCTGTCGCGATGCTTTGGGCAATCACCATGGCAAAAGCGTAATAGCGAACACGCCTGGCATTCCGCGCTCAGCGTGGTTCTCTTGGACTGACCAAACGCCGCTGCCCACGGGCTGGCGTTGAGCTCACTCAACGACGTGCGATGAATATTACCCAGGCGAAAATCAGGGTGAACATAGTGATCGCACTGATACAAATCGCCATTCGCTTCCAGAGCAAAAGCATGTCCGCAGGTGGAGCTTAGCGAACACATCTGCGCCGGGTGTCCGCACCATACGCCCAGAGTTGAATCAAATAACTGGACGAATACGCGGCCAATATCCTCTCTGACCCAGATATCAAAGACGGAATTCAGGAAGGTTCCCCACGCCTGAGGCGGGACGGATTCGGCGGTAAGCTCGCTGTCTTCATCATATTCAACCAGCGGAATGAACTGCAAAAAAGGCGTGCCAAGCTGGCGAAGGTAGCGATACATCTGTCCTGGTCGCTGGCTGTTCAGAGAATTAACCACTACCAGCAGATTGAACTCCACCTGATGCTTACGGAGCCTGGCAATGGCGTCCACCACCTTATGGTGAGTCGGTTTTCCGCTGCGGTTAACACGATAAGCATCGTGCAACTCGGCGGGGCCATCCAACGAAATCCCCACCAGCCAGCCGTTATCGTGCAAAAACTGACACCATTCGTCGTTGAGCAAAATCCCGTTGGTCTGGAACGCGTTATGGATTTTCTTCCCTTCCCTGTACTGTTTTTGCAACGTCACTACGCGGCGAAAAAAGTCGATGCCACAGAGGGTTGGCTCTCCGCCCTGCCAGGCGAACATTACGTCAGCCCCCGGCTGTGCGGTGATATGCTGACGAATAAACGTCTCTAAGGTGGCGTCATCCATTTCGGGTTGAGTGGGTTTATCGATGTAAAAACAGTAACGACAATCCAGGTTACAACGAGAGCTGGCTGGTTTGGCCATGACCTGACATCCTGTCATGCTAAATTCCCGATAAACGCAATAAGTTGGCGGACATGCGTTACAGCAAACAGTATTGCGAGGGATAACACCGCGAGGGAGATCATAAATTTGTCACGCACCGCGCGAGATTCAGAAAAATCGCTATGCGTAACATCCATCAGATTACGGCTGCGGGTATAGCGCCACAGAACGATCGCCACCATCGCCAGCACCACAATTGAAACCCAAAACAGGAAGCCCGCCTGATGCCAGTTGTGCTTCAGCGCCAACGCCATTAGCGCTCCATAACCCAGAAGCGTACGAAACCAGGCCAGCGATGTTCGCTCCGGTTGTAACCCCGGATCGGCGATACGTCGCGACTTACGGCTATCCGGCATACAGCACCAGTCCCATGACAATCACCGCGACAATAAACAAAATCAGACTGATGATTAACAGGCTATGGGTATAGGGCAAATCCTCTTTCAGGCGCATCGCCCTCTCATTACGCAGCCAGCGCAGGTAGCCATAAATCGCCAGACCACCGGCAAACAGGCATAGCAACAGCGCTAAAAGCTCACGAATTACCGGCGTGGCAAAATCCGGAGCCAGTTGGTCGAGACCAACCCCCGCCGCCAGAAATCCCAGCGCGGTACGGATCCACGCCAGAAAGGTACGCTCATTTGCCAGTGAGAAGCGGTAATCCGGGGCTTCTCCAAGGCGGGAAATTTTCATTCAAACTCCTCTGGCTGTCATTGCCGGATGGCGGCTAATGCCTTATCCGGCCGACAGGTAAGTGCAAATATGAGTATCTGCGCCAATTGGCATTGTAGTCAGAACTTCTGCTTTTTCTCCTCAACTTTTACGCCCTGGGTTGGTAAACCGGTGTCGTAATCGCGTACCACGGGAGAATAGCCGTCTTGCGGGCGCGGGCGAAAAGCGCCCATCCAGCGCGGTACGGCGTCAGGACGCCAGGGACGCAAACTCCACTGATAGGTGCGGAATGGATCGCGGATTTTATCCATATAGTCCAGCAGCGCGTCGTGCATCTGGCAGCGAACATCGGCTAATTGCGGAGAATCTATCTGGTTGTGTAGCTCATCGGGATCGTTTCGTCTGTCGTAAAGCTCATCACTGGTAAACAGGTTCAGCACCAGCTTCCAGTCATCCGTCACCCAGCAACGTACCGGTATAAATCCGCCAAAACTGTCATGTTCAATCTCATAACGATTGAACTCCACCATCACACCGCGTGGTTTTTCAACGGTAAGGATGTTTTCACCCGGCAGGATTTGTGGCTTCTCAATACCCGCCAGCGCCATCATCGTCGGCAGCAGATCGATATGGCTTACCGGCGTGTCTACCTGCATGGATTCTCCCTGAGGCGAGCGCATAATCAGCGGAATTCGCGTGATGTCGTCATACATCGCTGCCCCCTTACTGATGAGCTTATGCGCCCCCATCATCTCGCCATGATCGGAGGTGTAAATGACCCAGGTGTTGTCCCGCTGCATGGGCGTTAAGCTATTAATAACCCGGCCAATCTGGTCATCGACAAAGTCGTTGCAGGCAAAATAGAGCGGATGGTGATAGCGCCCATCATCACCTACCGGCGAAGGCATCGCTTCAGACCAAAGACGATGATGTTCAGGTTTGTTACTCAAAGAGTCGTGCGCCTTCATCCCCAGGTCATAATAAAAATCCTGATATTTCTGCAGATACTCCACGGGACAGGTAAACGGGTGATGCGGCTCGTCGTAGGAAACTACCATCAGGAAGGGTTCTTCATCACGTGCAGGGTGGCGGAGGAAATCAATCGCCCGGTTACTGATGCGGTGCGCCCAGGTAAAGGTTTCATTGATATTGTTATCCAGCAAATCCTCCACGCTGTTCAGACCGTTACGCCACAAACCGATCTCTTTGTCCGTCAGTTCCGCGAGGTAATTTGCCCCGTCATACCAGTAGTCAGCATCCCATTCGGGCGGGCACTCGCCGGTACCAAAGTAATCGTGCCCGTCGAGATGCCACTTGCCGATGTAGCAGGTGTGATAGCCCGCATCCTTAAAATAGCGTCCCATGGTGGAGATATTTTTCCCCGGCGCGACGTTATTGGTCCACGGGCCGGACTGGTTGGCATAAATCCCGGTAAACAGCCCAGCGCGGGCCGGAGTGCACACCGGTGAGCAGGTATAAGCAGAATTGAAGCGAATACCTTCCGCCGCCAGGCTATCAATGTTATTGGTATTCAGCGACTTACCACTATAACAGCCGACCATATTGGTCGCCTGAGTATCAGTCATAATGAACAGGAAATTAGGGCGGGTCATGCTTTATCCTTAGCGTCAGAGACAGAAAGTGCAGTGGCCAAACGACGCGTATGCCAGGTGCTGTAAATTAAATACATCATCACTGCCGCCGTAATTGAGTAGCAGAGAATCGTCAGCCATTGGGTGTTGTACCCTCCAAACTGCGCCAGTCCAGCATAGACGCCGAGCATCGCGGTCAGGATACCGACAGAGGCAAGTTTGGCGTTTTTCCACGGCTTCATGTCTACCGCAAAAGCATCATGGAATTTAAACGGCGTCGCACGCGGCTTGATAATGCCGATAACCAGCATCACCACCACGTTGATGCAGAAGGTACAGGCCAGTACGTAAAGGAAGTGAAAGTCGAACTTCACCAGATAATTAATGGTGATGTAGCTGACGATACCGAGTCCCATAGCGACTTTCGCTGCCAGCGCAGGAATGCGCGGGAAAAAGAATCCCATGATGATGATGGTCACCAACGGCACGTTATAAATACCGTTGAGCTGTTTCATCCAGCTGTAGAGTCCTTCCGGTGCATTAGCGATCCACGGTGCTACCAGCACGGAAATTACCGCGATAAAGAATCCGAACTTACGCCCAACCCGAACCAGCTGTTCCGGTTGGGCGTGTTGATTAATAATCCGCCGATATATTCCCATGCTAAATAAGGTACTGGCGCTGTTTAAAAATCCATTGAATGTACTGATTACCGCGCCGAATAAAACGGCACCGAAAAACCCCACCAAAGGGACAGGAAGCACGTTATTTACCAGTGTCGGATATGCCATATCCGCCTTTGGCAGATCCTGGTATAGATGAAAAGCAATTAAACCTGGTAATACCAGCACCAGTGGATCGAGCATTTTCAATACCGCTGTGAGCAATGCTCCTTTCTGCCCTTCGGCGAGGCTTTTGGAAGCCAGCGTACGTTGTACGATGCCCTGATTAGTACACCAGTAGAAGGTATTCACCAGAATCAAACCGGTAAAGGCTGCACCTATCGGCAGCGGATCGTTCGCTCCACCAATTGAGTTTAATTTCTCCGCATGTACGGTGGTCAGTTGCTCAACACCTTGTAAAAAACTGCCTTTTCCCATCGCAATCAGGCCGAACACGGGGACCATCAATCCACCAATCACCAGCCCTATACCATTGATAGAATCGGCCACCGCCATCGCACGTAAACCGCCGATCACCGCATAAATAATCCCGGCAAGGCCCAGCAAAATAACCAGTAACCAGATTGCTGCGCCCTGAGAAATATTCAGCGATTCACCGATGTGAAAAAGGCTATTCAGCGCCAGCGCCCCTGAATAAAGCACAATCGGCAGGAAGCAGACGCCAGTGGCAATAAGAAAGCAAAAATCGATAATGATTCGCGTGGTTTTATCGTAACGCTCTTCCAGAAAATCTGGGATCGTAGCGATACCACGTTGCAGATAGCGAGGTAGAAAAATCAGCGCCAGAAAGATAAGCGTCACCGCAGAGGTGACTTCCCAACCCATAACCGACATTCCGCTTTTGTAAGCCTGACCAGACAGACCAACCAACTGTTCGGTTGAAAGGTTAGTTAACATCAATGACGCGGCAATCACCGGCGCTTTCAATGAACGCCCGGCAAGAAAATACCCTTGTTGCGATCCGGTATCCGTTTTACGTACCTTCCACCAGGTGATTAGCGCCACCAGCAGCGTAAAGCCCACAAAGCTCAGAATTTGTAGCGTATTCATCTCATAGCCCTTATTTTTCATTATGTCCCGGCAGCTGTAGGGGGAATGCAAGGTAATGTGCGCCGGGTCAGGCAGTCAGATTTCTTAAAATAAAAACGTCATATCCCTGAACAGATTTTTTCTGTTAAGTTCAGGTTGTGGGCATAATTCTCCGGTGGGAAATTAAAATGAATGGAAAGATGCAAAGTTCGCATGTAAAAAACGAAACTACGTACAATATTCCCCTGTTGATTCATGAAAGTGTGATCTCCAGCGGGATTTCATTGATCTCGCTGTGGCACACCTATGCCGACGAACATTATCGGGTTATTTGGCCACGTGATAAGAAAAAACCGCTGATTGCTAATTCATGGGTTGCGGTCTACACCGTCCAGGGCTGTGGAAAAATCCTTCTTAAAGGCGGTGAACAAATCACGCTTACCGGAAACTGTATAATCTTTTTAAAACCAACCGATATACAGTCTTATCACTGTGAAGGGTTGGTATGGGAACAATACTGGATGGAATTCACACCAACCAGCGTAATGGATATTCCGCTACGACAACAAAGCATTATTTATAATGGTGATATTTATAATCATGAGCTGACCGAAGTTTCGCGATTAATTACATCCCCAGACTCAATAAAAAATAATCTGGCAGTCGCCTTTCTCACAAAAATAATTTATCAATGGATTTGTCTTATTTACGCCGAAGGTAAAAAAGACCCACAGCGAATACAGATTGAAAAACTGATTGCCACTCTACATGCCAGTCTACAAAAACGGTGGAGCGTGGCGGATATGGCAGCCACTATCCCCTGTAGCGAAGCCTGGCTACGTCGTCTTTTTTTACGCTATACCGGAAAAACACCGAAAGAATACTATCTGGATGCGCGGCTGGAACTGGCGTTATCGCTGTTAAAGCAAGAGGGAAATACGGTCGGGCAGGTCGCTGATATACTTAACTTCTTTGACTCGTTTCATTTCAGCAAGGCGTTTAAACACAAATTTGGCTATGCGCCGTCGGCGGTATTGAAACATGCGGACCGGCACCCAGAGGATGCCGGTCAACTGGGTTAGCGCAGTTCCGGCCAGTACTCTTTGTTAGCGTCGATCAAATCATCCAGAATCGCTTTAGCTACAGACGCACTCGGCACGGTTTTCGACAGGGTGATAGCCTGCCACAAACGCTGGTAAGAGCGGTGCTCCCAGGCATCGACCACCAACTTCTCAACCGCCACCTGCTGGCTCATCAACCCTTTCTGGAACTGCGGGATATCCCCCACCGTCAGCGGCTCCGGGCCGTTATGCCCCACCAGGCATGGGATCTCGACCATCGCTACATCATCAAAGTTATGAATCGCACCATTATTTGGCACAATCAGCAGCATCCGCTCCTGAGTGTTAAAGGCGATGGCCGCCGCCAGATCGACAATGTAGGAAGCATGTTCGTCAATCTCCAGTTCACCGGCCGCAGAATGGCCCGCCTCAATAATGGCCCGGCAGGAACCGAACACCTGTTTTTCGCGGTGATCCATAACCTCGTTGGCACGGGTACGCTGCGGATTGGAGTGCTGGACCACGTAATCCGGGAACAGATAGTATTTCAGGTAGGTATTTGGCATGGTGTCCGGATCCAGCGCCTGCACATCCTTCGCCTTAGCGAAGGTATCGTTCCAGCTCGCCTCCGTATGCGGGTCGTTCGATGGCGGCACATAACCATGCTTCGCCACGTATTCACGCAGCTTCGGCATCAAATCGTTACCCTGGAGATCTTCAATTGATGTCCACCAGCCAAAGTGGTTCAGCCCGTAGTAGCGCACGCGCATCTGTTTACGATCTTTAAGGCCGACGATCTGCGCCATCCGTCCTTCAATACCGATGGGCATATCGCAAATATTGAGGATTTTCGCATTTGGACGCAGTCTACGCGTGGCTTCAGCCACAATTGCCGCCGGGTTAGAGTAGTTAAGCATCCAGGCGTTTGGTGAATATTTTTCCATATAATCCACCAGTTCCAGCACACCGCCAATAGATCGCATTCCGTAGGCAATCCCGCCCGGCCCACAGGTTTCCTGGCCTAACACCCCGTGACGTAATGGGATTTTCTCGTCTAGTTCACGCATTGGGTATTTACCCACGCGGATATGTGCCATCACAAAATCAACATCGGTAAACGCAGTTTTGGGATCGGTGGTGTAACTAAACTCTATCTCCGGCGCCTGCTCTTTGAGGATGATTTTACACGCCTCGGCAATCACCTCCTGACGCGCGCCATCGTTGTCATAAAATTTCAGCGCACGAAGCGGGAAACGGTCCTGATTTGCCAGCAACATCAACACGATGCCCGGCGTAAAGGTACTACCACCACCTGCGATAACCACTGAGAATTTTTTCATGATACTGCCTCCGTCATGGGGATCTGTTCGTTTGATAAAGTAGATTTCATTAGCGTTTCGAGCTGGTCGCGTACCTGAGGGACGTGTAAACCAACAATGACCTGAATACCATTGCCGCGACGCACAACACCGTGTGCACCCAGCGCTTTGAAGACGTCATCGCTTTGCGTTTTCGCCATGTCGTGAAGCGCAATCCGCAGGCGAGTGGCGCAGTTATTAATACTTTCGATATTGCCTGCGCCGCCTAACGCTTGCAGAAAACCGGTCGCCTGTCCCAGTTTGGTGTCTGGCGTAGCGGCGGTGGTTTGCCCACGCGCGGCTTTATAGTCAGCTTTGGTGTAGAGTTTGATTTCGCTGTCTTCCCGGCCCGGCGTTTTCAGGTTGAAGCGCAGGATTAGCGCGCGGAAGATGGTGAAATAGATCGTGGTAAAGGCCAGGCCAATCGCTATCTGGGTGAACATCATTCCGGCATGGTTGTGGAACATTGGGATCCAGTTTTGCGGTAAGAACTGGTCAAGCAGGCCGCCACCCATATTGCCTACCACGCCGCAGAGATACATTACCGTCGCCATGGAGGCCGCCAGCACGGCGTGTACAGCAAACAGCAAGGGTGAGATAAACAGGAAGGTGAACTCCAGCGGTTCGGTAATCCCAACCAACACAGCCGTTAGCGTAGCGGGGATCAATAATCCCGCCACCTTCACCCGGTTTTCCGGAGAGGCAGTGAAGTAAAGCGCCAGAGCAATACCTAATGAACCAAAGATTTTCGAATTGCCGTGCAGAGCAAAACCCCCTTCCGGGAACAGCGTTTTCAGCGACTCTGTGCTTTGGCTGAATTCCTGCAAGTGCTGCGCCCAGTAGACCTGGATGCCGCCTTCCACCGCCGCAGGGCCGAAGATAAATGGACCATAGACGAAGTGATGCAGCCCGGTCGGAATCAAAATACGCTCAAGGAAGGTATAAACCCATACCCCCAGCGCACCCGCAGAACGCAGAAAAGCTTGCAGAGATTCAATCCCCATCTGCACCTTTGGCCAACCCAGCAGCGTCAGCCAGGCACAGGGAATCATCACCAGGAAGGCAATGATCACCACAAACGATGTTCCCTGAAAAATACCGAGAAATACTGGCAAAGGTTTGTCGAAATAACGGTTATGCAAGGCAGTAACAATACCGGAAATGACAATGGCGCCGATGATGCTGGTATCAAGTGTTTTAATCCCGGCCATCATCGTTAAGCCGCTACCTGCCGTCGGGTCTGCGCTAAAATCCACGCCGAAGAAATCTCCCCAGGTCATGCCCATGGCATTGATGAAGTAATTCCACGTAAGAAAGCTGACCAGTACCGCCAGACAAGCGCGCCCCTGAGCCTGTTTCGCCAGACCGATCGGCAGACCAACGGCGAAAATCAGCGGCATATTGCGAAATACCGTCCAGCCACCTTCTTCGATGATATGAACGATTTGTGCGAACAAACTTTTGGGATCGGTAAGCGCTTCACCCACAAACAGCGGGTTGCGCAGCATAATAGCGATACCGACGACGATACCGGCAAAGGGAAACAGCAGCACCGGGGTGAACATCGCGCCGCCAAAGCGTTGTATTTGACTGAGCATTTTCACATCCTCATATAACAACCAGTAGGGGAGAGGCCTTTTTTGTAGTGATTGCTGGCCTGATACGAGAATAGAAAGTTGCGATCCTTCAGACATGGCGTGCCGCTGCGATTCGTGATCGCTTTCATGGTTTTAATTTCGGCAATGAGGTCTACTTTTTACGTAAAAGTTAGACATCAAAAGGTTTATGGTGCAGTAATTAAAAGAAAAAAGAGGTCTGGTAGTGATCTACAAATCAATTGCGGAACGACTACGAATTCGCCTGAATTCGTCTGATTACAACATCGGTAGCCCGTTGCCTGGTGAAAAAAAGCTTGCCCAAGAGTTCGCGGTTTCACGAATGACGATCCGTAAAGCAATTGATATGTTGATTGGCTGGGGATTGGTCGTACGCCGTCATGGGAGTGGAACTTATGTGGCGCGCAAAGATGTCCATCATGAAACCACAAACCTTACCGGACTGGCGGAAGTACTGAAGCGACAAGGGAAAGAGGTCACCAGTGAAGTACTGGTATTTGAAGTGATGCCCGCACCACCAGCAATTGCCAGCCAACTGCGTATCCAGATTAATGAACGCATCTACTTCTCACGTCGCATTCGCTATGTGGACGGCAAGCCGCTGATGCTTGAAGACAGCTACATGCCGGTAAAATTATTCCGTAATTTATCGCTGGCGCATCTGGAAGGGTCAAAATTCGATTACATCGAGAAAGAGTGCGGAATAACTATCAGCGGCAACTATGAAAGTCTGACTCCCGTTCTTGCCGATAAGCAGCTTTCCGCGCAGATGAACGTACCTGAACAGACGCCATTGCTGCGGATTACCTCACTGTCCTACAGCGATAGCGGGGAGTTTTTGAATTATTCGGTGATGTTCAGAAACGCCAGCGAGTACCAGGTGGACTACCACTTACGGCGCGTCCACCCAGACTCAGCCTGACTAACCCATCCCCCAAAAAATCACCGCCAGCAGTTGCGGCGTGATAATTCGCAGGAACATCACCAGCGGATAAACGGTCGCATACGACAGCGCCGCTGCCCCGCTGGTGGCATGCAGGTTGTTAGCAAATGCCAGTGCAGGCGGATCGGTCATTGAGCCAGCCAGCATTCCGCACAGCGTGAGGTAGTTCATTTTGACGAAAATCCTCGCCAGCAGCCCCACGGTAATCAGCGGAATCGCGGTGATGAAAATACCGTAACCCACCCAGCTCAGGCCATCCCCCTGCGTCAGGGTATGAACAAAATCACCGCCTGACTTCAGACCAACCACTGCGAGAAACAGCACGATACCCAACTCTCGCAGCGCCAGGTTAGCGCTGGGGGGCATAAACCAATACAACTTACCGATGCTGCCAATACGCCCCAGGATCAACGCCATAATCAGCGGCCCACCGGCCAACCCCAGTTTAAGCGCCACCGGGAACCCAGGAATGAACAGCGGGATTGAACCCAGCAGAACACCCAGCCCGATCCCGATAAATACCGGCAGCATCTGCACCTGCTGCAGTTTTTGCTGGGCGTTACCCACCACATTAGCAACAGCATCAATCGAGGAAGGTCGACCGACCAGATTGAGGATGTCGCCAAACTGCAGACTGGCGTCGCTGCTGGCTACCAGCTCAACCCCCGCACGGTTCAGACGGGAGATAACCACGTCGTAACGTTCTTTGAAATGCAGGTCGCGGATTCGTTTCCCCAGCACCTGTTCGTTGGTCACCACCACGCGCTCAACGCGTAAATCGGTGCCTCGCGTCGACAGCGATGTGTCCACCTCCTGCCCAATCACCACCTGCGCATTGTGCAGATCAGCAGGCTGACCAACCAGGTGTAGCAGGTCGCCCATCTGAATAATCGTCCCCGGCGACGGCACCATCAATGTTTCTTCACGTTTTAAACGTGAGCAGATGATTTTGTCGCTGTTCAGGATTGGGACATCCTGAATCGCCATATTGTTGAGGTTCGGGTTTTCCACACGGATATTCATCGTCTGAATCAGCGCGTGTCCGTTGGTCAGCGTGGATTCATGCTGATGGGCTTCGGCATCGACGTTAACGCGAAAAATTAGGCGCATCAGCCACATAGTGAGCAAAATACCGCAGATACCAAAAGGATAAGCCATGGCATAGCTCATCCCCATCTGATCCACCACATCAACAGGAGTACCCAGATCGCGCAGAATCTGCTGCCCCGCGCCTAACGCCGGAGTATTGGTGACCGCACCGGAAAAAATGCCCAGCACCACGGGAAGGGGAATGGCAAAAATCTTATGCAGGATCGCGGTGACCAGGCCACCCATGATAACAATCAGCACGGCAAACAGATTCAGCCGTAGGCCCGAAACGCGCAGTGACGCAAAAAAGCCCGGCCCCACCTGAATACCAATGGTGTAGACGAAAAGAATCAGGCCAAATTCCTGAATAAAATGCAGCATGTCGCCGCTCAGGGTCATCCCTGCCTGATCGACAAAATGCCCGACAATAATACCGCCGAACAGCACGCCTCCGATGCCAAAACCAACACCACGTATTTTTATGTTGCCGATCCATAATCCGACAACTGCCACCATTGCCAGAACGCTGACCGTCAATGCTATATCACTCATTTTCCTGTTCCCTGTGAATAACATTTTATTTAACGAAGATTATGACTGAACCGTTCAGGCATGAATGCAGAGTGGCGCACATTATCATGCTACAAAGCGCCCAGGAGCGCTTGAGAAGGGCGTTCTTTACTGTTTTTCTTCACGTCGATTTGAAATTGCTGAATGCTTTTTTCTGGCAATGGCAGCTCTTCCGGCATCCTGCCCTCCCAGATCATAGTTTCATGTGGGCTGAGGCACAAAAAAGCCCCGTCATTTCTGGCGGGGCAAAGGCATGGAGCTATTTAACTGTCTAATGCGGGACGTTCGCTGATGGCGATACGTTGTGGAGCGATGGTTTCAGGTTCATTCCGGGTCAAATCGATATGCAGCAAGCCGTTAGTGAAGCTTGCGCCGGAGACTTCCATATTTTCAGCCAGCGTAAAGCTCAGGCTGAACGGCTGAGTGACCAGCCCCTGATGCAACCATTTGGTCTCTTTTTCCGGCTGCTGCGGCGTACCTTTCACGGTCAGGCGTGTGCCTTCCAGTTGAATATCCAGATCTTCCTGGCGGAAACCGGCTAACGCAAGGGTAATGCGGTAGTGGTTATCATCGCTCTTTTCGATGTTATAAGGCGGGAAGCTCTGGCTTTCGCCCGTGTTTTGCAAGGCATTGGCCAGTTTGTCAAAACCGATCCATTGACGCAGCAGTGGGGATAAATCGTAGTTACGCATAATAATCTCCTTCTAAGAAGCGAGTAAGTACCTTTTGGCTCCCTGACGGCAAGCCGATTGCTTAACAGGGCCGCCTGAAGCGGCCCACAGAATTAGTTGATTTCGATGCGGCGCGGCTTGTTCGCCTCGGGAATCACGCGTTCGAGATCGATATACAGCAGACCATTCACCAGGTTCGCGCCGCGAACATGAATGTTCTCCGCTAACTGGAACTTACGTTCGAAGTTGCGCTCGGCAATCCCCTGATACAGGTAAGTACGTTCTTTTTGATCGTCCGCATGGGCGCCTTTCACCACCAGCAGATTGTCCTGGGCAGTAATTTCCAGTTCGCTTTCAGCAAAACCAGCAACGGCAATCGCAATTCGGTAATGGTTTTCGTCTACCAGCTCAACGTTATACGGAGGGTAGCCGCCATTGCTCTGGCCCTGATTGTTTTCCAGCAGGTTAAACAGGCGATCAAAACCAATAGCAGAACGGTACAGCGGGGATAAATCAAAGTTACGCATAATCAATAGCTCCTGAAATCAGCGAGAATAATAGACCTTCCATCATGGACAGGTCAGGTAGCCAGGACACCCATCAGGCATGCCCTTCATTTGTCTACACTCTAAAAATGGGTCTTAATACAAACTTTTCAAGCGTATTCATCTGACTTTTTTTGCAGTTTGTTGTCTATTGCATACACTGGTGTGAGCAGTTGTTATCGTTAAATCGCGATAGCCGCCACAGTGTGACGAAATGGTGATGTTATTTTCGCAACGGATCGCTTTAACTCACCATGCAAACACAATAAATACAGATGAAAAAAATGATGATAAAAAAAATGTTGGTAACACTGACAATGTGCAGCGGGATGGCGTTTGTGAGCGGCTGTTCCAGCATTATGTCGCATACCGGAGGCAAAGAAGGGACGTATCCTGGCACGCGCGCCAGCGCCACAATGATTAGCGAAAGTGATACAAACTGGGGAACCAAGTCACTGGCGATTCTGGATATGCCGTTTACCGCAGTACTGGATACAGTATTACTTCCGTGGGATCTCTTTCGCAAAGATAACTCGGTGAGATCCCGTGTAGAAAAAAGCGAGGAGAGAACGCAGGCCACGAACGCCGTTATCCCTCCGGCTGAAATGCCTGCTCCTTAAGTTAACGCCCTGTCTCTGTTACCCACAGCTGGCGGAAACCCTCGACGTCTTCCATCCACGCAACCTGTCGACCATCAGGAGAGAAGATGATCGCATCGCCCGATGGTGGGTTGCCGTGACGGTCCGTTAGAAAATCAACCTCTCCCGTCTGAGCATCACAACGAGCAATTTTGTTATCCAGTACAAACCCCAGCCATTTCCCTGACGGATGCCAGTTGAATGCTGACTGAATATCCGTGGCGCAGCGGGTAAGCTGACGCGGTTCTCCTCCTTGTGGGGAAATCAGCCACAGTTGCACAATGCCGACGTCATCACGCATTAAAAACGCAATCTCAGATGCCTTTGGATTACTGCGCACCCAATGGCGCGGCTGATTTACCAGACCGGGAAAGGCGCGCGCATGAGTAAACGTCAGACGGCGTTGATAAATACCAAATGGCGGCGCAGGCATTGTCGCCTCAGTGCCCTCCAGCGGAGCGTCGCCCGGCTGTTTCCAGCCGCTTTCATCCTGTGGTAAATCAACAATAAATAACTCCGGCACTTTCTCGCCCGTGACTGATAACGTATCACCGATAAACGCCAGTTTGTTTTCCCCTACCCAGCCCTCTTCATAGGCGCGGTTAATCTCATCGCTACCCGGTTTAGGCGTGGGTGTCGTCTGGGTTACCAGCACGCACCAATGGCTCCCGCTGTACTCACGGGGATGCTGCGCGGAGACCGTCACCGGACCATAGGGCGCAGCCACACCGACATTGCGTAGATCCAGCGCCGGTGAGCGCTCATGCAGCACATGGTCGTTATAGGTGAAACTGACAAACTCGCCGCTCGGGCTAAATACATGCACATGGCTACCACCGCGCAGCGCACCCGGCGTATATGGGGCGGTAATATCCATCGCATCCAGATTCTCCACTTTTGCCTGCGTAGCTATCACCCCACGCCGATGATGGAAGTCGTAATGCCATGTTTCATCAGGATTTTCAGGCCCATGAATAAACACATATTTTTCCAACTTTGGATGAACGGTCACTACGCCAACGTGCGATCCCTGCATGGCCCGATAAATCACCTCCAGCTCGCCAGTATGAATATTGACACGCTCAATTGTGTCGCCGGTAAAAGAGGCACCGGAAGGGCGCACATCAAAGACCAGCCACTGGCTGTCCGGTGTCCAGGTATTGATATTGGTAAGCTGATGATTACGCGGCGTAAAGGTGATTTGCTTCATGGAATGCCCTGATACAAGACGATTTCAGCAATCATACTTCACAAGCACTTCACTTTCAGGCTTTAGCGTATCGCCATCTTCATTTTTGCGGACAGAAAGATGGAACATTTTGACGTAGCCATTATCGGGTTAGGCCCGGCAGGCGCAGCGCTGGCGCGGCAGTTGAGTGGAAAAATGCGCGTGATCGCGTTGGATAAAAAACACCAGTGCGGCAACGAAGGTTTCACCAAACCCTGCGGCGGTCTGTTGGCCCCGGATGCCCAGCGTTCGTTTATCCGCGACGGGATAACCTTACCCGTTGATGTCATCGCTAACCCACAAATATTTAGCGTTAAAACGGTTGATGTTGCAGCCTCTTTGACGCGTAACTACCAGCGTAGCTACATTAATATCAACCGCCATGCTTTTGATTTATGGCTTAAATCTCTCATTCCTGGTGATGTACAGGTGTACCACGACAGCCTGTGTCGGAAAATCTGGCGCGAGGGCGATAAATGGCATGTTATCTTCCGCGCCGACGGTTGGGAGCAGCAGATCACCGCGCGTTATCTGGTGGGAGCCGACGGCGCGAACTCATTGGTACGCCGTCATCTCTATCCCCGGCACCAGATCCGTAAATATGTTGCTATTCAACAATGGTTTGCGGAAAAGCATCCCGTCCCGTTCTATTCCTGCATTTTTGATAACGATGCAACCGACTGTTATTCCTGGAGTATCAGCAAAGATGGCTATTTTATCTTTGGCGGTGCCTACCCGATGAAGGACGGTCAGGCGCGCTTTGACGCGCTGAAAGCGAAGATGGAAGCGTTCCAATTTCAGTTCGGCAAACCGGTGAAAAGTGAAAAATGTACGGTGCTGTTTCCTTCACGCTGGAAAGACTTCGTCTGTGGCAAGGACAACGCATTTTTGATTGGCGAAGCGGCCGGTTTTATCAGCGCCAGCTCACTGGAGGGGATTAGCTATGCGCTGGACAGCGCGGAGGCGCTCAAATCTGTATTGTTGCGGGATGCACCAGATATGAATCACGCTTACCGCAAAGCCACCCGCAAGTTACGTCTCAAACTGTTTGGCAAGATCCTGAAAAGTCGGGCCCTGACGTCGGCGTTTTCCCGTAAATGGATAATGCGCAGCGGCGTGGCGCATATTCCTCAAGGTGACCACTCAGTATCACAACTAATTGCTGAAACAGGGCAAATGCGCCAAGGCATTTGCCCATAACATCTTATTTCAGCGCAAACTTCTCAATGGCATACGCGACGCCATCTTCAAGGTTAGATTTCGTCACAAAGTTGGCGATTTCTTTGACTGACCCAATAGCGTTGTCCATGGCAACGCCCACGCCTGCGTATTCAATCATCGCGATGTCGTTTTCCTGATCGCCAATCGCCATCACCTCTTCGGCTTTTATACCCAACGCATCGGCCAGCGATTTCACGCCAGTCCCTTTATTGACGCGTTTATCGAGGATTTCGAGGAAATACGGCGCACTTTTCAGCACGGTGTACTTCTCTTTTACTTCCGCAGGTATGCGTGAGATAGCTTTATCGAGGATCTCCGGCTCGTCAATCATCATCACTTTCAGGAACTGGGTTGCGGGATCCATTTTCTCGGCTTCACAGAACACCAGCGGAATCGTCGCAACAAACGATTCATGCACCGTGTAGTAGCTGATATCACGGTTCGCGGTATACAGGGTGTTGCGATCGAGAGCGTGGAAATGCGAGCCAACGTCCCGGGAGAGCTGCTCCAGATAACGATAATCATCATAGCTCAACGCGGTTTGCGCGACAGTACTGCCATCCCCTGCTTTCTGCACTAGCGCGCCATTGTAGGTAATGCAGTAGTCACCGGGTTCTTCCATATGCAATTCTTTCAGATAGCTGTGGACGCCGGCATACGGGCGCCCCGTGGTCAGCACCACATTTACGCCACGCGCGCGCGCTGCGGCAATCGCCGTTTTGACCGCGGGTGAAATGGTGTGATCGGGCAGCAGAAGTGTGCCATCCATGTCGATAGCAATAAGTTTGATAGCCATGAGTTCCCCGGATTAAATGAGTCCGTCCTCATGCTAACGCGATTCCGCTCAAAAAACAGCTACGAAAAGGGGGATAGAAAGGGGAATCGAGATTCCCCTTTTGCAGGACGGTTGTAGACCTGGGTGCAAGTTAGATATCGATGTTCGCCGCTTTCAGGGCGTTTTCTTCGATAAACGCGCGACGCGGTTCAACGGCATCGCCCATCAGCGTAGTGAAGAGCTGGTCGGCGGCAATCGCATCCTTCACGGTAACGCGCAGCATACGACGGCTTTCCGGATCCATGGTGGTTTCCCACAGCTGATCCGGGTTCATCTCGCCCAGACCTTTATAACGCTGGATAGCGAGGCCGCGACGTGACTCTTTCTGCAGCCATTCCAGCGCCTGCTCAAAGCTGGCAACCGGCTGGCGGCGCTCGCCACGTTCGATAAACGCATCGTCTTCGATCAGCCCGCGCAGCTTCTCACCGAGCGTACAAATACGACGGTATTCGCCACCGGTCACAAACTCGTGATCCAGAATATAGTCGGTATCCACACCGTGAGTACGGACGCGCACAATCGGCTCAAACAGGTTCTGCTCTGCGTTGTGGTGGATATCAAACTTCCACAGGCTGCCGTGCTGTTCTTTTTCGTTCAGCTCGGTAATCAACGAATTAACCCAGCGGGTAACGGTCTGCTCGTTCGCCAAATCAGCTTCCGGCAGCGTCGGTTGATAAACCAGTTCTTTCAGAAGCGCTTTCGGGAAACGACGTTCCATACGGCCAATCATTTTCTGCGTCGCGTTGTATTCAGAAACCAGTTTTTCTAACGACTCACCTGAAAGAGCAGGTGCGCTGGCATTAGTGTGTAGCGTTGCGCCATCCAGAGCGATAGAAATTTGGTACTGATCCATCGCTTCGTCATCTTTAATGTACTGTTCCTGCTTGCCTTTTTTCACTTTGTACAGCGGTGGCTGTGCAATGTAAACGTGGCCGCGTTCCACGATTTCCGGCATCTGACGATAGAAGAAGGTCAACAGCAGCGTACGAATATGCGAGCCGTCGACGTCCGCATCGGTCATGATGATGATGCTGTGATAACGCAGTTTGTCCGGGTTGTACTCGTCACGACCGATGCCACAGCCGAGCGCGGTGATCAGCGTCGCCACTTCCTGAGAAGAGAGCATTTTATCAAAGCGCGCTTTCTCGACGTTGAGGATTTTACCCTTCAGCGGCAGAATCGCCTGGTTTTTACGGTTACGGCCCTGCTTCGCAGAACCGCCCGCGGAGTCCCCTTCCACAAGGTACAGTTCGGACAGCGCCGGGTCGCGTTCCTGACAGTCCGCCAGCTTGCCCGGCAGACCCGCTAAGTCCAGCGCGCCTTTACGACGGGTCATTTCACGCGCGCGACGTGCCGCTTCACGGGCACGTGCAGCATCAATAATTTTGCCAACGACGATTTTCGCGTCAGACGGGTTTTCCAGCAGGTATTCGCTCAGCAGTTCGTTCATCTGCTGTTCTACCGCCGATTTCACCTCAGAGGAGACCAGCTTGTCTTTGGTCTGTGAGGAGAACTTCGGATCCGGTACTTTCACGGAAACAACGGCAATCAAGCCTTCACGGGCATCATCACCGGTGGCGCTGACTTTGGCTTTTTTGCTGTAGCCTTCTTTGTCCATGTAGGCGTTCAGGGTACGGGTCATCGCCGCACGGAAACCTGCAAGGTGAGTACCGCCGTCACGCTGCGGAATGTTGTTGGTGAAGCAGTAGATGTTTTCCTGGAAACCATCGTTCCACTGCAGCGCAACTTCAACGCCGATACCGTCTTTTTCGGTGGAGAAGTAGAAGATATTTGGGTGGATCGGCGTTTTGTTTTTGTTGAGGTATTCAACAAACGCCTTGATGCCGCCTTCGTAGTGGAAATGGTCTTCTTTACCATCGCGCTTGTCGCGCAGACGAATAGAGACGCCGGAGTTCAGGAACGACAGCTCGCGCAGACGCTTAGCCAGAATCTCGTATTCAAACTCAACGACGTTGGTAAAGGTTTCGTGGCTTGGCCAGAAACGTACCTGAGTACCCGTCGCTTCTGTTTCGCCGGTTACCGCCAGCGGCGCCTGCGGCACACCGTGCACGTAAGTTTGCTGATGCACTTTACCTTCGCGGCGAATCACCAGCTCCAGTTTCTGTGACAGGGCGTTTACTACGGACACACCTACGCCGTGCAGACCACCGGAAACTTTATAGGAGTTATCATCGAATTTACCGCCTGCGTGCAGAACGGTCATGATAACTTCCGCCGCCGAAACGCCCTCTTCCGGGTGAATACCGGTTGGGATACCACGGCCATCATCGGTAACGGACACGGAGTTGTCAGCGTGAATCGTTACAACGATATCTTTACAGTGACCCGCGAGCGCTTCGTCGATAGCGTTATCTACCACCTCGAATACCATGTGGTGCAGACCGGTGCCGTCATCCGTGTCGCCGATATACATACCCGGGCGCTTACGCACCGCATCCAGTCCTTTCAGGACTTTGATACTGGAGGAGTCATAAGAATTCGACATCAACGTTTCTCGCTCATTTAAACTTGGGTTAATCCGTTATTTTACCCTTTTCCACGGTGAACATCTTCGAATTTTTGTCCGACATGTCCAGAACGTGTTCAGCGCTGATTGCGCTGACAAAGACCTGAGATTGCGTCGCTTTTAAGCGGCTGGCTAACAGCCCACGACGGGCATCATCAAGTTCAGAGGCAAAATCATCTATCAGGTAGAGACACCGCCGCCCACTTTCGCGGGTGAGGAACTCCCCTTGCGCCAGACGTAAGGCGCACATCAGCAGCTTTAGCTGCCCACGCGACAACGTGTCTTCCACCGGCGCACCGTCAGCGCGAATGCGAAAATCCGCTTTGTGCGGACCGTGCGCGGTGTAGGTCAACATGCGATCGCGTTCAAAACTGCGTTCCAGCACTTCGGCATAATCGGTCTCTTTCTCCCAGCCGCGCTGGAATGAGAAGGAGAGAGAAAATTCGGGTAGAAACTGCTGACAGGTATCCGCCATATCCTGCGCGATACCGGCGCTGTACTCCGCGCGCCAGGTGCTGATTTGTTCCGCCAGCGGGATCAGTTCTTTATCCCACGGACGCAGTTGCTCATAACGACTCACCTGGCGCAGGGCTGCGTTGCGCTGCTTGAGCAGTCGCTTCAGATTGCTCCAGGCGGTGAAAAATCCGGCTTCATTGTGAAAGCATCCCCAGTCAAGGAATGCTCTTCTGTATTTGGGGCCGCCATTGAGTAAAGTAAACCCCTCTGGCGTGATCAGCTGCATCGGCATCAGGTGCGCCAGTTCCGCGACCTTGTGCCCGTCAGTGCCGTCAATGCGCACTTTGCTGTCGCCCAGTTTGTCTTTCGTCAGGCCAATCGATGTCTCACGCTCTTCCCCCTGCAAACGCCCGTGTAAAACAAACGACTCCTGCTCGTGGCGAATTACGCGGCCAATCTGCAAACTGCGAAACGCCCGACCGTGGCCGAGCGTATAGATGGCTTCCAGCACGCTGGTTTTGCCACTGCCGTTCGCGCCAACCAGGAAGTTAAAGCCAGGGGATAAAGCGAGATCCGCGCTTTCGATATTGCGAAAGTCGCGGATCAACAGACGGGTGAGCGACATTACAGTCTCATTGGCATAACAACATAAGCCGCGCTCTGGCTGGCAGCATCTTCAATCTGTACGCTCGATACGGAATCGGTCAGCAGAATACGAACGTTCTCGCACTTCAGCGCGTTCAGTACGTCCAGTACGTAGCTAACGTTAAAACCGATTTCCAGTTCAGTGCCAGGATAGGAGACATCCAGAATTTCTTCCGCTTCTTCCTGCTCCGGGTTGTTGGCGGTGATTTTCAGCTGGTTTTCACTGACATACAGACGCACGCCGCGGAATTTCTCGTTAGAGAGGATCGCCGCACGAGCAAATGCCTGTTTGAGGATATCGCAACCGGCTTCCAGATGTTTGTCCGGATTCTTCGGCAATACGCGGCGATAATCCGGGAAACGGCCATCAACCAGCTTGGAGGTAAAGATGAAGTCACCCACGTGCGCACGAATGTTGTTGCTGCCAATCTGCACGCGCAGCGGGTTGTCGCCGCCGTCGAGCATACGCATCAGTTCAATTACGCCTTTACGCGGAACGATCACCGAATGGCTGGGTAACTGCTGACCGACAGGCATTGAACAGACCGCCAGGCGGTGACCGTCGGTCGCCACGGTACGCAGCTCTTCCCCTTCGGTTTCAAACAGCATGCCGTTTAAGTAGTAACGCACGTCCTGATGCGCCATCGAAAACTGCGTGGCTTCAATCAGGCGCTTCATCGTGGCCTGCGGCAAAGTGAATTCGACTTCGCTCTGCCAGTCGTCCAGATTCGGGAAGTCAGCGGCAGGCAGCGTAGACAGGGAGAAACGGCTGCGGCCAGACCGCACCAGCATGCGATCGCCTTCCAGTTGAACGGCAATTTCCGCGCCTTCCGGCAACCCACGGCAAATATCGAAGAATTTACGCGCCGGAACGGTGGTCGCACCAGGTTCATGAGGCTGGATCAGCGCCACGCGCGCCACCATCTCCATTTCGAGATCGGTACCGGTCAGAGAAAGCGCACCGTCAGCAACCTGCAGCAGCAGATTTCCGAGAATAGGCAGTGTAGGACGTCCACCCAGCGGGCCGCTGACCTGCTGAAGCGGTTTTAATAAATGTTCACGTTCAACGGTAAATTTCATAGCGTCACGAAGATAATGTTCTGATTAAATTGGAGAAATCTTCTTTAATATCATGGCTTTCTTCACGCAACTGCTCAATCTTGCGACAGGCATGAAGCACGGTAGTATGGTCACGCCCACCAAACGCGTCGCCAATTTCCGGCAGACTGTGGTTAGTGAGCTCTTTTGCCAGCGCCATCGCCATCTGGCGCGGACGAGCTACCGAGCGAGATCGACGCTTAGAAAGCAGATCCGCAATTTTGATTTTGTAATACTCCGCCACCGTCTTCTGAATATTGTCGATGGTGACCAGCTTTTCCTGCAAAGCCAGCAGATCGCGCAACGCTTCGCGCACGAAATCGATGGTAATCGCCCGGCCGGTAAAATTAGCGTTGGCGATCACACGGTTCAGTGCGCCTTCCAGCTCACGTACGTTAGAGCGTAGACGCTTGGCAATAAAGAACGCCACTTCACCCGGCAGACGAATGTCGTTTTCGTCGGCTTTTTTCATCAGGATCGCGACGCGCGTTTCCAGCTCAGGCGGCTCGATCGCAACAGTCAGTCCCCAGCCGAAGCGGGATTTCAGACGATCTTCAACGCCGTTGATCTCTTTCGGATAGCGATCCGAAGTCAGGATGATCTGCTGATTGCCTTCCAGCAGGGCGTTAAAGGTGTGGAAAAACTCTTCCTGCGATCGTTCTTTATTCGCGAAGAATTGGATATCGTCAATCAGCAGCGCATCCACGGAACGGTAGTAGCGTTTAAACTCTTCGATCGCGTTGTTTTGCAGGGCCTTAACCATGTCCTGCACAAAACGTTCGGAGTGCATATACACCACTTTCGCGTTTGGCTTACGCGCCATAATACCGTTACCGACAGCGTGCAGAAGGTGGGTTTTACCCAGACCCGTACCGCCATAAAGGAATAACGGATTGTAGGCGCCGCCAGGATTGTCCGCCACCTGCCGTGCCGCCGCGCGCGCCAGTTGGTTAGATTTACCTTCAACGAAGTTATCAAACGTGTGTTTGACGTTGACGTTAGAACGATAGGTAGGTTCTGCCGGTGCCGGGACGTTATCCCAGCCTGAGCGCGCCGCCGGAGCGGCACGTTGCGGTTGCACTTGCTGAGCCACGTAAGCGGGCGCAACAACGTTGTTCACCGGCGTTTTCAGCGTTTGCGTGACGGGTTTAGTACCGACTTCAAAGCGCAGCTGCGGGGCATCCGCACCACAGAAGTTATTGAGTAATCCATTAATATTATTAAGGTATTTATCCCTTACCCAATCAAGCACGAAACGGTTTGGCGCATACAAAGCCAGCGTGTTATCGCTCAGTTCCGCCTGCAACGGGCGTATCCACATACTGAACTCTGTGGCTGGTAACTCATCCTGCAATCGGGCAAGACACTGCTGCCAAAGCGAAAGTGACACGGCGGACTCCACTCGAACAAAAGTCGATAAATGACAAAGGCTGAAACATTCATGATTGTTGACGCACATCGACAAGACCCTATGCAAAGGGTGACGTGCGAATTGCTATCTGCAATTTTTACCCGATCAGGATCCATTGAAACGATCAGGACCGCGGATCATAGCGTAAACTGAGAAAGAGATCTTCTGTTTCTCACAGATTCTTCCCGATTTATCCACAGGATGATCCAGAATCGGCTAAGTGTAAACGATCCTGGAGAAGTGCTGCAGGTTTTAGCGCGCATATTGAAAAAATTAATGAGTAAAGATGCTTTACTGCTTAAACGATCTAATAAAGATCCCGAGCGATCCTTGCGCTTTATCCGCCAGCCCGTATAATTCTTACCCCCAGCGAGTAACGGTCGCCTTACGGCGTCAACGCTGCCTGTTTTATACGCGAAACCATGCGGAAAAAAGCGGGAAATAAGGAAAGAGAATTGACTCCGGAGTGTACAATTATTACAATCCGGCCTCT